>JGI20225J20221_1000523_pt1 | contig 89719 bp, 77 predicted proteins | sample BioMet4_FD_20221 | JGI IMG/M metagenome (IMG submission 20221) | reverse complement strand
TTGTCTGAAGATATTCAGCAAAGGTTACAAATAAATCGTGAGTAAAAGGACGAGGAGTTGTTAGTCCTTTCAATTTAAGAGCAATTGCTTGTGCTTCGATAGAACCAATAATAACAGGCAACTGNCGTGGCCCGTTTACTTCTTCCAAAACTAAGGCGAAAGCATTTGCCTGTAACTGACTGTTGGAAATATTTAATACCCGAAGTTCTACTTTATTATCCACTTTGAATCCAATTTTAGACTATGTGGCAAATATAGGGATAATTTTGGGATGATGAGTCTATTNAAAGGTATTTATAAAAAAAAAGGCTGTCATCACGACAACCCAATCTTTATTAACCTTAAATCTAATACCATGAAAAACATGATGCAAATATATAGGAATTATGTTATGTAGCATAACACGGAACATAAAACAATCAATATATTAACATATTTTACATCAAAGTTTCAGATTTTATATTACTAACGCTTATTCTACATATAATACTAACCCTTTCAGGTATTCTCCCTCAGGGTGATAAATATTTACCGGATGATCTGCAGGCTGAGTAAGTTGATGTAAAATCCTCACACTTCTTCCTGACATTGCCGCTGCTGTAAATACTGCTGTACGGAAATTGTCTTTTGTTACAACCTGCGAACAAGAGAACGTAAACAATATGCCGCCCGGTTTAATTTTCTCGAAAGCTTTAGCATTTAATTTCTTNTANCCTTGCAAAGCATTATGCAGTGCAGCTCTATGCTTAGCAAATGCAGGTGGATCGAGAATAATCAGATCGTACTGATCTCCCATTCTATCCAGATACTTAAATGCATCTTCAGCATAAGCTGTATGACGGGCATCGCCAGGGAAATTGAGTTCCACATTTTTATTAGTCAAGTCAATTGCTTTAGCAGAACTATCTACTGAATGAACCAGATTGGCACCTCCACGCATTGCATAAAAAGAGAAACCACCTGTATAGCAAAACATATTCAGCACAGAACGGTCTTTTGCATATCTTTCCAGCAAAGCACGGTTTTCTCTTTGATCTACAAAGAATCCTGTTTTTTGTCCTTTCAACCAGTCTACATGGAATTTCAATCCATATTCCTGAGCAATATTATCGGAACTACCGCCTTTGATAAAGCCATTTTCCTGTCCTAAATCAGCTTTGAAAGGTAATGTTGTTTCCGACTTATAATAGATATTCTCAATGGCATCTCCCATTACTTGAGAAAGAGCACTAGCTANNTCCATNCGGTAAACGTGCATTCCTACTGAATGAGCTTGCATAACAGCTGTTTTGGCATAAACATCAATGATTAATCCTGGAAGATTATCACCTTCACCATGAACCAGTCTGTATGTATTATTGGTAGGGTTACCAGCCAGCCCTATACCTTTTCTTAAGTCGTAAGCAACTTCAAATTTCTTAACCCAGAAATCATGGTTTACCTCTTCTTGTTTAAAAGAAAGGACTCNTACNGCNATACTTCCCACCTGNAAGTGNCCTAAAGCAATAAACTCCTTTTTTGAAGTATACACATCTACAATTTCACCCTCTTCTGGTTCTCCCTCGAAGCGACTAATTGCTCCTGAAAAAATCCAGGGATGGAAACGCTTCAGCGATTCTTCTTTCCCCGATTTCAGATAAACTTTTTTGTAAGCCATTTATTTTTCTTTTTCTTCAATTACCGGTTCTACTATTTCCTCTTTTACATAATCACCCGTTTGATGCAACTCTTGCAACAAGGTATAAATCTTGAGACATGTCCATGCGTCTGTAGCAGCATACAACTGCTGTGACGGACTTAATGTTTCGGCCTCCCAATTAGACAGGCGTTGCGATTTAGATATTTTCTGACCAAAAAGGATAGCATATATTTTTTGCAGACTTTTATCCTGAATACCGAATGGTTTAACAAATTCCTGCAACTCGATACAATTTTGCTGTTTAAAAGAGACTCTGCGATGCAAAGCCAGAAAATCGTCCTTCAACGAGAGTCCTACTTTTACAATTGAAGGATTCTCCAGCAAATCAATCAGTACTTTAGGAAATCCTATCAGGTTTAAGCGAAACAGAAAGCAATGTGTATCTGTAGCAACCTGCAGCAAAGAGACTTTATGTGATTTTCCCTTAACAAAAGACGGCTTTGTTTCACTGTCAATTCCCAGTACAGCATACTTATTCAAAAATTCGATAGCACGTTCAGCATCTTTTTCAGTACAAATCATAATAATTTTGCCCTCGAAAATTGCTTTCGGCATTTCTGATATATCATCTTTTGTTATAGTTCTTTTTACAATCATAATACTTCGTTCAACTTTTCATCATCATCAATTTCGTCTTCATCTTCATCTTTATTATCAGCATTATACTTCACATCGTGCAAGGCTCTCAAAGTATTAACTAATTTTTGTCCCCAATATAAAGCAAAATGTTCTTTGCAAATAGCCAATGAATCATGCATTGTTTCATTATAGCCCAATTGAAAAACAAAAATAAAATCCTTCAAGTCCTGATAAATATCAGCTAAATCTTCCGATATGCATTTTTTTATAGGAGTATCGCTATAAGCCATTTCAGGAAGAAAAACTTCAAGATAGTCATCCTTTTCCCTTAATACATAAGCTACATTCATACGCATCAATTCATAAATTTCCTCAGTAACATATGTTTCCGGAGCTTCATCTCCAACCATTTCACATTCGGGCAATAATGATGCTTTAAGATAAAGCAATGGCAATATTTTTAGAGTGGTATCAACAAAAGAACTTCGCTTTGCACTTTCTGCGCGTTCCAGATAAGCACAAAATTCAGCTGCCACTGTTACAAATTCCACAACATCTCTGCTGAATATCACTTGATGATTATTTTCCATACAACTTTTCAATTAAGCCGCAAAGTTAACAAAAAAGGAGTAATCCAACTGCAAATCAATGTATTTTAACGTGAAATGTAAGTACAATGCACCTTTTAGTAATCTGAGAGATAAGAACCTGTAATATGACGATAAACTTTTCTTCTTAGTCCAAAAGCATCATCTTGTACAAGAAAACTATTCGTTTTGTACAAAATGCATTATTTTTCTACAAAATATTCATATTATTTTTTGCTAAATTTTTATTTGATTCTTAATCTCCAACTAATGTTATTTTATTATTTTTGCAGAATCAAACAATAAAAATAAAATTCTTAATGGCAAAGAAAAAAACAGATAAGAGTCCGGCAATGGAGCCTGTTTCCACCAATAATTTAACAAAAACCTTTCATAATGAGACTTTTCATTTTATTATTGGTTTAATGATGGTGATTTTTTCAGTCTATTTACTACTGGCTTTTACTTCCTTCTTTTTTACCGGAGCAGCCGATCAAAGTATTCTGGACAATCCTAATCCAGACCAACTATCATCGATAAATAACCACATAAGAAATTATGCTGGTTCGAGAGGTGCCCAGATGGCGAATTACTTAATTAACGAATGCTTTGGAGTCTCGTCATACTTTATACTGTTATTTCTGAGTATAGTTGGTATGAAATTGATGCGAGTACGTAATTTCCGTATCTGGAAATGGTTTATTGGCTGTTCTTTGCTGCTTATCTGGTTTTCTGTATTTTTTGGATTTGTATTCATGGACAACTATAAAGATAGCTTCATTTACCTTGGAGGATTGCATGGATACAACGTTAGCAATTGGCTGGTTTCGCAAATAGGTGTTCCAGGCATATCTTTGCTTCTTTTAGCTACTGCCCTTTGCTTTCTGATTTATCTAAGCACACAGACTATTATCTATATCCGACGTGCACTACAGCTTAATTTCAGAAAGAAAAAAGAGAAAGAAGAAGCTTTGGTTGCAGAAGACGACACACTAGAATTTACCAATCCTGAGCCTAAGACTGTAAATTTCAAGCTAGACCGTAGTTTTGAACAAAAAGCAGTATCTAAGCCCATGGAAACTATACCCCCTGCACCTATCGAAGAAGCACCTGTTGAAGATTGGGTAAAATCAAACATAGTAAATGAAGAGGAAATAGAATCTCCAGAATTTACTGAAGAAAATGATGAGGAAACTGAAGATAAAGAACCAGAATTCAAAATAGAATCTGCACAATCCAGTGATGATGAAACTTATGATGCCTCTAATTTAGGGAAGTATAATCCTACACTTGATTTGGAGAACTACCGTCATCCAAGTCTGGACTTGATGAAGCGGTACGATAACAATGAGCCTGCCATTAATATGGAAGAACAGACTGCCAACAAAGATAAGATTATCAGTACGCTAAGAAGTTTCGGTATTGAAATAAGTTCAATTAAAGCAACAGTAGGTTCTACTGTAACTTTATACGAAATTACCCCTGAAGCAGGTGTACGTATTTCCAAGATTCGCGGATTGGAAGATGATATCGCTCTTAGTCTTTCTGCATTAGGTATTCGTATCATTGCACCAATTCCGGGAAAAGGAACCATTGGTATTGAAGTTCCAAACTCCAATCCAAAGATTGTTTCCATGCATTCAATCATTTCATCCCGGAAGTTTCAAGAATCGACATTTGATCTCCCTATTGCATTTGGTAAGACCATTACCAATGAAATTTTCATGGTAGACCTTTGTAAGATGCCTCACGTACTTGTGGCCGGAGCTACCGGACAGGGTAAATCTGTAGGATTAAATGCTATTATTACATCTTTACTTTATAAAAAGCATCCTGCTGAACTGAAATTTGTTTTGATCGACCCAAAGAAGGTAGAATTTAGTATTTACTCAACTGTAGAAAAGCATTTTTTGGCAAAATTACCTGATGGCGAAGAGGCCATTATTACAGACTTTACCAAGGTTGTGCATACACTGAATTCTCTTTGTATTGAGATGGATACCCGCTACGATTTGCTTAAAAAGGCACACACTCGTAATATTAAGGAATATAACGAGAAGTTTATAAATCGTAGACTAAATCCGGAAAAGGGACATAAGTTTATGCCATATATTGTAGTGATTATAGATGAGTTTGGTGACTTGATTATGACTGCCGGAAAAGAAGTTGAACTTCCAATTGCTCGTATTGCTCAGTTGGCACGTGCCGTAGGTATTCACATGATTATTGCCACTCAACGTCCTACTACAAATATTATCACCGGTACAATTAAGGCCAACTTCCCGGCTCGTGTTGCTTTCCGTGTGTCTTCCATGATGGACTCACGTACAATTCTCGACCGTCCGGGAGCTAATCAGCTTATTGGTCGCGGGGATATGCTTTTCTTACAAGGAAGTGATCCGGTTCGTGTACAATGTGCATTCGTTGATACTCCCGAAGTAGAAAAAATCACCGATTATATTTCTCGTCAGCAAGGATACACTACAGCATTCTACTTGCCTGAATATGTAGGAGAAGAGAGTGAAAGTACTGTTGGAGATGTTGACATGAACCGTCTCGATCCAATGTTCGAGGATGCAGCCCGATTGGTTGTAATTCACCAACAAGGTTCTACATCACTCATACAACGAAAATTCTCTATCGGATATAATCGTGCCGGCAGAATTATGGATCAATTGGAGAAAGCTGGAATTGTTGGTCCGTCAGAGGGAAGTAAAGCCCGCCAGGTTATGTGCATTGACGAAACTGACTTGGAAATGCGATTGGGTAATTTGAGACAATAGTCTTTTATTTAGCATAAAAAAACAAAGAATAAAACAATGAAAAAGTATATCATTACATTGCTTATTAGTGCTTTGATCTTGCCTTGCTTTGCGCAAAAAGATGCACAAGCTAAAAAGATTCTTGACGAAACATCGGCTGCTTTTGCTAAAGCAGGAGGTATAAAAGCTACTTTCAGAATTAAATCGGGAGGTAATCAGATAAATGGTGTACTGCAGCTAAAGAATAGAAAGTTCTTTTTAGACACAAATGATGCTACAACCTGGTTTGATGGAAAGACTCAATGGAGCTATCTTAAACATAGTGAAGAAGTAAACATTAGCTTACCTACTGAAGATGAACTGCAAAGTATGAATCCTTATGCCTTACTTAATATTTATAAAAATGGATATAATTATAAATTAAACGGCGTAGTAGGTAACAATTATAAAATAACTCTGACTCCGGAAAATAAGAAAAAAGCATTTTCACGTATTGTCCTGCTAATCTCAAAAAGTAATTATCAACCTCAGCATATTACTTTAGAGCAGCCTAACAACAATAGTGAAATAACTATTACAAGCTATAAAACGAAACAATCATATTCGGACTCTTTGTTTCAGTTTAATAAAAAGAAATATCCAAATGCAGAAATTATTGACTTAAGATAAAAAACAAAATGGAAAATATAGAAAAAACAAGATGCCTGATTATAGGTTCAGGACCGGCAGGATATACAGCAGCTATTTATGCTGGAAGAGCAAACTTATCTCCTATCCTATATGAAGGATTACAACCTGGAGGACAGCTAACAACTACAACGGAAGTTGAAAACTTTCCTGGTTATCCGGATGGAGTAGATGGTAACCAATTAATGGATGACTTGAAAAGACAAGCAGCTCGTTTCGGTGCCGACATCAGGACCGGACTAGCTACTGCTGCTGACCTTAGTAAAGCTCCTTACAAGATTACGATTGAAGGTGAAAAAGTTATCGAAGCAGATACTATCATTATTGCTACCGGTGCTACTGCTAAATACCTGGGACTTGAAGATGAAAAGAAATATGCCGGAATGGGAGTTAGTGCATGTGCTACATGTGATGGATTCTTTTACCGGAAAAAAGTAGTTGCAGTAGTGGGTGGAGGTGACACAGCTTGCGAAGAAGCCATCTATTTAGCAGGATTGGCTAAGAAAGTATATCTGATTGTTCGTAAGCCATTCCTGAGAGCATCTAAAATTATGCAGGAACGTGTATTAAATCACGAGAAAATAGAAGTTCTGTTCGAGCATAACACTTTAGGTCTCTTCGGAGAAAACGGAGTAGAAGGTGCGCATGTTGTAAAACACATGGGAGAAGCAGATGAAGAACGTTATGACATAGCCATCGACGGTTTCTTTTTAGCAATTGGTCACAAGCCAAACTCTGAAATATTCGCTCCTTATCTTGATACTGATCCTGTTGGATACATTATTACAGAAGGTGATACACCGCGTACTAAAGTTCCAGGAGTATTCGCAGCCGGCGATGTAGCAGATCCTGTTTACCGACAAGCCACAACAGCTGCCGGAAGCGGATGTAAAGCTGCGATTGAAGCGGAGCGTTATTTAGCTGAGCACAAATTATAATATATCACTATTTGATTAATAATCAATTATTCATTAATAGCTATTAATCAAAATAACTATTATAATGTAATACTTTAAGAGTTCCCTGATAAAGATCTAAAAACTTTATCGGGGAATTTCATTTTTATGACAATAAATTTACTTACTTTGTGATTTTTAATATTTATGAAGCGACTAACTGAATAAAAATATATTTAAACATCCAATTTATATAAATTATGAGATCTCTATTTAAAAATTTATTCACGGCATCACTACTATTTTGTGCTAGTACAACTTTTGCACAACAGCAAATGCCACCAATACCTATTGATAAAGACGTAAGGATAGGTAAGTTAGAAAACGGATTAACTTATTATATCCGTAAAAACACAACCAATGAAAAAAGAGCTGATTTCTACATAGCGCAGAAAGTTGGTTCTATTCTTGAGGAACCACAACAAAGAGGGTTAGCACACTTCCTGGAACACATGGCTTTCAATGGTTCAAAGAATTTTCCGGGAACAGATAAAGGCTTAGGCATTGTTCCATGGTGTGAAAGTGTNGGAATAAAATTCGGAGTAAATCTTAATGCTTATACAAGTATTGATCAAACCGTATATAATATTTCCAACGCTCCTGTTACCCGCGAAGGAATATTGGATTCTTGCTTGCTTATTTTACATGATTGGTCAAATGACTTGTTACTAACAGACAAAGAAATTGATAAAGAACGTGGCGTTATTCATGAAGAATGGCGTTCTCGCATGAGTGCTATGCAACGTCTACGTGAAAAAGCATTGCCTATAATGTATGCAGGAACCAAATATGCAGACTGTATGCCTATTGGAACAATGGACGTAGTTGATAACTTTAAATACAAAACACTTCGTGATTATTATGAAAAATGGTACCGCCCAGATTTGCAAGGTTTGGTTATTGTAGGAGATATTGATGTAGATGCTGTTGAAGCTAAAATCAAGAAAATGTTCAGTGATATTCCAAAACCGGTAAATCCTGCATTACGTACTTACTTCCCTGTTAATGACAATAAAGAACCGATTGTTGTAATTGAGAAAGACAAAGAGCAAACCAATATGCAGATTTTGCTTTTCAATAAACACGATGTATATCCTGATTCTTTAAAGAACAACATGCAATACTTGTTTTTTGATTACGCAAAAAATATGATTGGTAACATGTTGAATGCCCGTTTAAACGAGCTTACTCAATCTGCTAATCCTCCATTTGTCTATGGATACGCATACGATAACAGCTTCTTTGTTTCAAAAACAAAAGATGCTTTTACAGGTGTTGCAGTATGCAAAGAAGATGGAGTTGAAAATGCATTAAGTACTCTTCTTCGCGAAATAGAACGTGCTCATCGCTTTGGCTTCACTGAATCAGAATATGTACGTGCACGTGCTGAATATCTGAGAAATCTTGAATCTGAATACAACGAACGCGGTAAAAAGAAGAACGAAGACTACATAAATAGCTACGTTAACAACTTTACAGATAACGAACCTATCCCAAGCATTGATGACAATTTTGCTATTATGAACAAAATAGCTCCAAATTTGCCAGTAGCCATGATTAATGAGGTTATGAAATCATTCGTTTCTGACACAAACCAGGTTGTAGCAATCTTTGGTCCTGATAAAGAAGGATTAGTATATCCTACTAAAGATAAGATTCTATCTATTCTTAAAAACGTAAAAGCTGAAAACATTACCGCATACGTGGATAAGGTATCTAACGAACCACTTATTCCGGTAGCTCCAAAAGCTGGTAAGATTATTTCTACAAAAGAAAATACGAATTTTGGNACAACTACACTTACATTATCAAATGGTGTGAAGGTTATCGTTAAGAAGACTGATTTCAAAGCTGATGAAATTCANATGAAAGGTGTTAGTTTAGGTGGTAGTTCACTNATGCCAAACTCTGAAATTATTAATATCAAATCACTTAATGATGTAGTTGAGTTAGGAGGATTAGGAAACTTCAGCGCAGTTAACNTNCAGAAAGTTTTAGCAGGTAAAAAAGCATCTGTAAGCTCNTCTGTTGGAACAAACACAGAAGGTGTTAACGGTAGCTGTTCTCCTAAAGATCTGGAAACTATGTTACAGCTCACTTATCTTACATTTACTGCTCCAAGAATGGATGCTGATGCATTCGCTTCTTACAAAACTCGTATGAAAGCCTCTTTGCAGAACAGAGAAGCAAATCCTATGGTAGCTTTCAATGATTCTATTACATTCGGTATGTATGGTAATCACCCAAGAACAATACGTATTAAGGCTGACATGATTGATAAAATTGATTATCAGAAATGTATGGACTTATACAAAGACCGCTTTAAAGATGCAAGTGATTTCACCTTTATTCTGGTTGGTAACGTAGATCTTGAAAAGGCTAAACCGCTAATTGAACAATATCTTGGATCTCTTCCATCAATAAACAGAAAAGAGACATTCAAAGATACAAAGATGTATACGCGTAAAGGTCAATACAAGAATGAATTCAAGAAGAAACAGCAAACTGCTAAAGCTTCTGTATTTACATTCTATAATGGAAGCTGCAAATACACATCTCAGAATGATATCATGATGAGTATGCTTGCTCAGGTTCTTGACATTGTTTATACTGAAAAGATCCGCGAACAAGAAGGTGGTACTTATGGTGTTAGTGTATATGGAAATACTNCTAAATACCCTAAAGAAGAAAGTTCTCTTCAAATTGTATTCCAGACAGATCCTGCTAAAAAGGATAAACTGATTAAGATTGTTTTTGATGAAATTGACAACATTTCAAAAGTTGGCCCATCAGAAACCAATCTGGCTAAAGTAAAAGAATATATGTTGAAGAAATACAAAGAGAACATAAAAGAAAATAGCTATTGGGTAGGTTGTATTGATGAATATCTTTACACCGGATTGGACATGGACGCTAATTATGAAGCTATTGTTAACAAAGTAACAATAAGTGATCTTCAGAAATTTGCAAAGAATATGTTCAGCCAAAAGAATCAGGTTGAAGTAACAATGACTTCTCCTGAAGCTAAATAATTAAATAACAGANATAAGAAAAGACCTTTTGAAAAGGTCTTTTCTTACTTNTATCTTAAGTTCAAATACATATCTGTTTATGCTTTTAAAAGAATTACGAAAACACACCAAATTGGCCGCCAAACGGCATCCCATGTTCGAAAAGAATAAATTCGGGAAGTTTTATATCTACTTTATGATGTTATTTTGGGCCGGATATTTTATTTTCTTTGGTATTATCTTCGGATTTGGTTTTGCAGATATGTTTCCAACCATGGAGCCATATCATATAATGAATAAAGGGTTATTCATTATCCTTGCCATCGACTTTCTTTTTCGCTTCGCTTTTCAAAAAACTCCTACTCAGGAAATAAAACCTTATCTTTTATTACCGGTTAAGAAGAACAAGCTACTCAATATTCTTCTTTTAAAATCGGCTACAAACTCATACAATGCCTTCTGGTTATTTATGATTGTTCCTTTTGCATTCATTACTGTTACTAAATATTTTGGAATTACAGGAGTCATCACCTATAGTCTTGGATTTTATTTATTGATGATTCTCAATAATTATTGGTACCAAATGTGCCGCACTTTAATTAATGAAAAAACTTATTTCGTAATTATACCTATCGTATTTTACGGACTTCTTTTAACACTGGAACTTACCTTAGGCAATCCGGTGAGCAAATTCACTATGGAGGTAGGCGAATTATTTATCAAAGGAAATCTGCTTAGTTTCCTTGGTGTACTGATTGTTGCTGCTGGTTTGGGTTGGATAAACCGCACTATCATGATCAGGAATCTGTATGCCGAACTTGCCAAAACAAACGACACTAAAATAAAACATGTTTCAGAATATAAATTTCTTGAACAATATGGTGAAGTTGGAGAATACTTCCGTTTAGAGCTGAAGCTATTATTCAGAAACAAAAGAAGCAAATCTATGTTCCGTATGGGATGTTTCCTTATAATCATGCTTACCGGAATGCTATTTACACCTTCTTATGAAGGGCCACTTGGCAAGAGCTTTGTAGGAATCTACAACTTTGCAATTCTTGGAATCCTGATGCTCACACAAATAATGAGTTTCGAAGGGAATTATCTTGATGGGTTAATGAGTCGCAANGAGTCCATCTATAATCTGCTTAGAGCCAAATACTATTTTTACAGTTTTGCTGTGATAGTTCCCTTTATTTTAATGATTCCAGTGATAATAATGGGGAAAATAACACTATTAATGGCTATATCTTACTGTTTCTTCACTACCGGATTTATCTATTTCATTATCTTTCAATTAGCTGTTTATAATAATAAAACAACACCATTGAACGAAAGTCTGATAGGTCGTCAATCTACCGGAACTGGTTTTCAGAGCCTTATCAGTTTAATGTCCTTTGGTGTTCATGAGCCCCCTTAATCAGTTTTAATGTCCCTTTGGTGGGTTCCCTAATGCTTGTTATCCAATTTGCCAGAATAGCTTTTTCGGAGAAAATAATATCAGCCTAATATTTCCTGGCTTATTGTCCTTGCTCTGACATTTAACTTCAAATTTTATTGGATCAAGAATATCTATAAACGCTTCATGAAAAAGAAGATATAAAAATATGGGAAAGGATTTCATGAGATTCCCAAATAAAAGTGTTTTCATTTTTTACCTTTATCATTTAAATTCAAAATAAGCCCACATGGCAAACAGGTAAAAATCAATAATTTAGCAAAAAGACTCTCCGGCGAAAAAAGAGCTCTGTAAGATAGGTAAAGAATAAATTACGGTAATAAAACCACGAAGACATATTGGGTTTTGGGGTCTAGGGAAACAACGAGCTTTGAGTTAAAGATCCAACATTCTATCCGTCTAACCTGGGATTTTGTTGCAAGCAGCAAACGAGCCCCGGCTTTTTCATCGACGACATCGATTCGCAGGCAAAAAGTGAAGAGTGGGGAAACCTTTACCGGTTGGCCATTTATTGATTGAACGAAGTTTTCCCTCATTTGATTACCTCCCACTCCATGGAAGAGTATTTTACTTTATCGCCCGAAGAAATGTATGGGACCTAAAGAAAGAAAGAAGTAGACGAACGTTATAACAACATTCCGAACGCTTTATGACGGGAAAGTTATAGGCCAAAAGGAAATTTATCCGCAATTTTCTCGGGCGGAAATAAACAGAAGAATTGGTATTTATCTGGCCATAGAAATTCCACAATCCGTGAAAACCATTCTTATAACTGGATGAGGCCATTTAACTTTCCCTTGATCCAAGCTTTCACAGTCAATTATAAACACATTCCTTAAAAGGGATTATAAGCCAAACAGACCCTGGTGCTAAATACTGATTTCCAGGTCATAACCCTGAACCACAACTACAGATTATCTGGTCCACAGCCAAATTTGCCTTTGGGCTGGAAGATTGGAAAGATTATCAGAGAAACAATAGACAACGTAGAATAATTCCGCTGAAAAAGAGTTGGAAAGCTACTTCATGGTTGAAATAGGATTTTCAACCAAAATATTAATACTATAAAAAATCTTTTAATGAAAAAAAACCCTATTTTATTCCTTTCGTGCATCTTTGCTATTTTCAAATATCTGCAAGCCGCCACAGATCTCCTTGTTGGTGGAAAGTATCGGGCAAAATGGAATTAAAGACTCCATCGTATATATTTCCGGGGACTCACCACCTGGCCCGTTATCAATCCCCCTCGGATAAAGATTTAATGGGCTTTTTAAAAGAAGCTTTTGGGATGCAAAGCAAACAAAGTGGTAAGGTGGGGACCTTGATATGAAAGATGCCACATCTCCTGAAGGAAATGAAAAAAATGCAGGATAAAATGTTCATACAAATGGATACTACCGGCACAAATTCATTTTCAGACGATACCAGAACCAGGCCACTATTAATTCGTTTTTAAAAAACCAAACCCCTCGGCCTTTGGAATCTTAATCAGGTTGCCCTAAAATAAAGACCTGNGAAATGGAATCAATGATAGATAACAGAAATAAAGACTGGGCAGCGAAACTACCTGCTATTATGAAAGAAACTCCTTCCTTTATTGCTGTTGGTGCCTTACATCTTCCGGGAGAAAACGGTTTGATTACTTTACTCAGAAAGCAAGGATTCAAGGTTGAGCCTGTGAAATAATACTCCAAACAAGATAATTAAGCTTGCGGAAAAATGACCTCTATTTTTTGTTATTATAGGGGGTGAAACTAATTTTTCCGCAGCTTATAATCAGTTTGTTAACTCAAAAAGTAAAACGTATTGTCAGAAAACAACCTTATAAGTTGTCTCTCAAAAAGAGAAAGTCGAGTTAAAAAGTGTTTCATCCTTCATTAATAACATTCTATCCAGATAAACTAAAAATTTAAAGAAGAGTTGATGGCAATTAAACCCCAATAAATTAAAATATAACAGGTTATCTTGCCCAGTTTATCGGCTTTCATTTTTATTTATTCACCAAAGATTTTCAGGGCAAACGTTCTATTCTATACTTCCGCCGAAATCTCAATATAATTACCTTCAGGATCTAAAACTCCAGCTTCATAATAGCCATCTCCTGTTTTACGAGGTTCGCTGGCAATAATATAACCATCCGACCGGAGTCGCTCCGTTAAACTATCAACCATTTCCTCATTACCAACTTCAAGATCAAAGTGGGCAATACCTTTCATAAATCCACGTTTTGCCGGTTCATTTACAATGTCCGGACGATTCATTAATTCTATACGGCAATCTCCACCACCAAACGAAAGGAAATACGAAGTGTAGTTCTTTGACGGATTATGATATCTATTGTTACTTACACAATCAAAATAAGTTGTATAAAATGTGCGCATTGCTTCAATGTCATCACACCAAATTGCAAAATGGTCAACCCTCATAATACTATTCTATTTTTTTACGATCATTCATTATACCATCCATATTTTCTATCGCCCACGCTATAAGCATATTAATGTGAGGCAACAGAGACCGCCCCCTATCTGTAAGCGTATACTCAACTTTTGGGGGAACTTCTGCATAAACCTTTCTGCTTATAAAGCCATCCTCTTCCAGTGTACGAAGCGTAGCAGTCAGCATCTTCTGTGAAATATCGGGGATGCAACGTTGCAATTCTTTAAAACGAGCAACCCCCTTCTCATGCAATATGTATAGCACAAGCATTGACCACTTATCACTTATACGTGAGAGAATGTTCCTTATAGGGCACATGGGATTAAAACTATCTGAAAGTTTGACTTTACTCATAAGCTATGTATTTTTAGCGCAGCAAAAGTAACTAATAATATTAAATACAACGAATAATGAATCAGTCATTTACCTTCTAAAAATATTTTCAAAAAAAAGAACTTCGTAAGTTACTCGTTTTCAACAAAGGTTTCATTGCGGTAACCATCTTACACACAAGTACCTACTTGACAATCATCTGTTTGATACTTACTTTTGTAACGTAAAAGTTAGTTTAGCTTTTCATAATTAGTATAAGAATCAATCAGTAAGAAAATGAAAAAAGTAGAAAAAATTTCGGCAGCAGAAAATTATGCAGCTGTAACAATCGGCAATTTTGATCAGTTAAGTGAACATCTGTTTGTACTTGCTCCAGGTATAGAGATTCCAGGAAAAGTTTTTGTTGGCGAGTCAGTACAAAGTACTGGTACAGAAGTATCTTTTACAGTAGTTCCTGCTGGAGCAGGTGGTGATTTTCTTCATACTCACAAAACAAACGAAGAACTTTACATTGTATTAAAAGGTAGTGGAGAGTTTCAGGTTGATGGCAATCACTTTCCTATTTCAGAAGGTAGCGTAGTTAGAATATCACCTGATGGCAAACGTGCATGGAAAAATACCGGAAACACTCCGCTAACAATGATTTGTATTCAAAGTAAAAACGGATCGTTGAAAGATTTAGGAGTAACAGATGGGGTTATGCTGAAACAAAAAATTAATTGGTAACATAAATTTCCGGTAAATCTGATTATTATAATAGCAAATGCCCTCATAATAAAGAGAATAAATTTCTCTAAAATATTTGTCCAATTAAAATAGAATCAGTAATTTTGTGCCCTAATTAGTCCGCGCGGGTAAATAAGAGATGTTAAATGATTAAGATCCACCTTCCGGAGAGAACCTGTATAACAAAATATAACAGATGTACGTAATTGTAGAAATTAACGGCCAGCAATTTAAAGCAGAAGCTGGAAAAAGAATGTATGTTCATCACATACAAGACGCTGAAAACGGAGCGACTGTAGAATTTGACAAAGTATTGTTAGTTGACAAAGATGGCGCAGTGACTGTAGGAGCCCCAACAGTAGAAGGTGCAAAAGTAGTATGCGAAGTAGTTTCTCACCTTGTAAAAGGCGACAAAGTAATCGTATTCCACAAGAAGAGAAGAAAAGGTTACAGAAAACGTAACGGTCACCGTCAACAATTTACAGAGTTAAACATTAAAGAAGTAGTAGCTTAATCAATTAAATTTTTAAGAAGAAATGGCACATAAGAAAGGTGTCGGTAGTTCTAAGAACGGCCGCGAATCACATAGCAAACGATTAGGCGTAAAAGTATATGGTGGACAAACTTGCAAAGCTGGTAATATCATCATTCGCCAAAGAGGTACAGAACATCACCCAGGTTTAAACATGGGTATGGGTAAAGATCACACACTTTACGCATTAGTTGATGGTGTTGTAACATTCAAGAAAGGAAGATTAGATCGTTCATATGTATCTATCATCCCTGCTGAAACAACAGAAGCATAACAACGATTTTTGTTTCAAATAAAAAAAAGTTCCTGTAACATTCGTTGCAGGAACTTTTTTTATTATTTAAAGGATTAAAAAGATTATAATATCATCTTATCTTATTTTTATTTATCTTTGTGGCTCTAAATAAAAAAACTATAAAAACAGTATAAGATATGCTTACACTTAAAGTAATTACAGAAAAGACCGACGAGGTTCTTCGTGGTCTGGAAAAGAAACACTTTAAAGGCGCACAGGAAGCCATAGATAAAGTGCTGGAGTTAGATAAAAAAAGACGTACTGCACAAAATGAGCTGGATAAGAATCTTGCCGAAGTAAATACTCTCTCGAAATCCATTGGTAAACTAATGAAGGAAGGGAATAAAGAAGAAGCAGAATCGGCGCGCACAAAAGTAAGCGAAATCAAAGAGGGAAACAAAGCTTTGGAAACAGCAATGAACGAAGCTGCAGAAGAACTTCAGGTTCTGCTTTGCACAATCCCTAACCTACCCCACTCTTCTGTTCCTGAAGGCTATGGTGCCGACGACAACAAAGTAGAGAAAATGGGTGGTGTTACTCCCGAACTTCCTGCAGATGCAGTTCCACACTGGGATCTTTGCAAGAAATATGATTTGATTGACTTCGAACTTGGAGTTAAAATTGCAGGTGCAGGTTTTCCTGTTTACAAAGGAAAAGGTGCTCGCCTTCAAAGAGCTTTAATTAACTTTTTCCTTGATGAAGCCCGTAACGCAGGTTACCTGGAAATTGAGCCTCCTTATGTAGTAAATGCAGCTTCCGGTTACGGAACAGGACAGTTACCTGACAAAGAAGGCCAGATGTATCATGATAATCAGGATGATTTATACTTAATCCCTACAGCAGAAGTTCCTGTAACAAACATCTACAGAGATGTAATCCTTACAGACAACGAACTACCTGTTAAGAACTGTGCATACTCTGCATGTTTCCGCCGCGAAGCTGGTTCTTATGGAAAAGATGTAAGAGGATTGAACCGCTTGCACCAGTTCAACAAAGTAGAGATTGTTCGCATAGATAAGCCAGAACATTCTTACGATTCACTGAAAGAAATGATTGCTCACGTAGAAAATCTGGTTAACAAACTGGAATTACCTTATCGTATTCTTCGTCTTTGCGGAGGTGATATGAGCTTCACTTCAGCCATTACATTCGACTTTGAAGTATTCTCAGCAGCACAACAACGTTGGTTGGAAGTTAGTTCTGTATCCAACTTTGAATCATACCAGGCTAACCGTCTGAAATGTCGCTACCGTACAGGAGACAAGAAGACAGAACTTTGCCACACGCTGAATGGTAGTGCATTAGCTTTACCACGAATCGTAGCTGCCCTACTTGAAAACAATCAAACTCCGGAAGGAATTCGCATACCAAAAGCATTGGTTCCTTATACCGGATTTGATATCATCGACTAAGTAATCCCCCAAAAGGGAATTAAATAAGCATAAACCAGAGCGTTTCCTATGTTAAGTGTAGTGAAACGCTCTGGTTTTTTTATAGTCATAGTTTTGAAATGAAAAACAATAAGATTACCTTTGCCAATACCGACATACTGAAATTACAAGTCTAATATAAATATCATATTTCTACTTTTATGAATAAAATAATTAATAAAGAACACTTCTCAGAGAAAGTCTTTAAGCTGGAAATTGAAGCACCATTGATTGCTCGCTCCCGCAAAGCAGGACATTTCGTAATTGTCCGCGTTGGAGAAAAAGGCGAACGCATGCCATTAACCATTGCCGGAGCAGACCTAAACAAAGGAACTATCACTCTCGTTGTCCAGGAAGTGGGACTTTCTTCGACAAAACTATGTAATCTTGAAGTTGGAGAATATATTACTGACGTAGTAGGTCCATTAGGACAGGCAACTCACATTGAAAACTTCGGTACTGTGGTTTGTGCTGGTGGTGGTGTAGGTATAGCTCCTCTTCTACCAATTGTTCAGGCATTAAAGGCTGCAGGCAACAAGGTTATAACTGTTCTTGCCGGACGTACAAAAGAACTTATCATTCTTGAAAAAGAGATGCGCGAAAGTTCTGATGAAGTAATCATTATGACCGACGACGGTTCTTACGGTAATAAAGGTGTAGTTACAGTTGGCGTTGAGGAAGTGCTTCTTCGTGAAAAGGTAGATAAATGCTTTACTATCGGACCGGCAGTAATGATGAAGTTCGTTTCTTTATTAACTAAAAAATATGAAGTTCCTACTGAAGCTTCTCTGAATACCTATCATGGTAGACGGAACNGGTATGTGTGGAGCATGCCGTGTAACTGTAGGAGGAAAAACTAAGTTTGTTTGCGTAGATGGTCCTGAGTTTGATGCTCATCAGGTAGACTTTGACGGAATGATTAAACGTATGAGTGCCTTCAAGGATGCTGAAAGAGAAGAAATCAAGAAGTTAGGATCACCAAAATGCGAGATTACCAAAAGTCAGCATGCCGAAGACCGCACTGCACCATGGCGTGAAGAATTGCGTAAAAGCATGAAAGCAAAAGAACGTACCGATATTTCACGCGTTCACATGAACGAACTTGATCCTGAATATCGTTCACACAACCGTGAAGAAGTAAACCAGGGCTTAACCATGGAGCAAGCACAACAAGAAGCAAAACGCTGCCTTGACTGTGTTAATCCTGGTTGTATAACTGGCTGTCCGGTTGAAATCAATATACCTAAGTTTATTAAAAACATAGAACGTGGAGAAGTGCTAGAAGCAGCCAGAACTCTTAAAGAAACAAGCGCGCTTCCAGCAGTATGCGGTCGTGTTTGTCCACAGGAGAAACAGTGCGAATCAAAATGTATCTACGTTCAGAAAATGAATAAAGAAGCTGTTGCCATTGGTCACCTAGAACGCTTTGCTGCCGATTTCGAAAGAGAAAGCGGACAAATTTCAGTTCCAGATTTAGATGAAAGCAACGGAATTAAAATAGCAGTTATCGGCTCAGGTCCTTCCGGACTCTCTTTTGCCGGAGACATGGCTAAGCTGGGATATGATGTAACTGTATTCGAAGCATTACACGAAATTGGAGGAGTACTTAAATATGGTATTCCTGAATTCCGTTTACCAAATAATATTGTCGATGTAGAAATCAATAACCTCGAAAAGATGGGAGTTGCTTTCGAGAAAGACTGTATTGTTGGAAAAACTATCACTGTAGAAGAATTAAAGGAAAAAGGATTTAAAGGTTTTTATGTTGCATCGGGTGCCGGACTTCCTAACTTTATGAATATACCAGGCGAAAACTCACTGAACATTCTTTCATCTAACGAGTATCTTACACGCGTTAATCTTATGGATGCTGCAAATCCGGAATCGGATACTCCTGTAGCTTTCGGTAAGAACGTAGCTGTAATTGGTGGAGGTAATACTGCAATGGACTCTGTACGTACTGCAAAACGTTTGGGAGCAGAACGCGCCATGATTATTTACCGTCGTTCGGAAGAAGAAATGCCAGCTCGTCTAGAAGAAGTTAAGCATGCAAAAGAAGAAGGTATTGAATTCCTTACTTTACATAACCCTATTGAATATATTGCCGACGAACGTGGATTTGTTAAGCAGGTAGTTCTTCAGAAAATGGAACTTGGCGAACCAGATGCATCCGGCCGTCGCAGCCCGGTTGCCATACCAGGTGCAACTGAAACAATTGATATCGACCTTGCTATTGTCAGTGTAGGTGTATCTCCTAACCCAATTGTTCCAAGTTCAATTAAAGGACTGGAAACAGGAAGAAAAGGAACAATCAATGTAAACGATGAAATGGAATCATCAATTCCAATGATTTTTGCAGGAGGAGATATTGTACGAGGCGGAGCAACCGTTATTCTTGCTATGGGTGATGGTCGTAAAGCTGCAGCAGCAATGGATCAAAAATTCAAAAACAAATAACTTGTATAAAGCATTTCAGCTTATATAAACGAAAGGCCGGATTAAAAAAAATCTGGCCTTTTTTATTGGATAAACGTTAGGTCTACAAATAATCACGGCCGACTGATAAGCGCAAATTTAAAGCGCGCGGGCAACCATGCCATTTTTTTGTTTTCTTACGGGGTGAGATAAAAATGCCCGCGCCTAATAATCAGCATATTATCTTTAAAAATAAAATAGTAAGACAGAAAAGCTGGCGAAACATTATTATTCATAGAGCCTTTTTCGAGTTAAAATGTGTTATATAATTGATTATCAATAATATTTTCTTCTCAATTTTATGCCCATTTGAATAAAGTGCCTCATAAAATCATCTTTTCTAAAACCGATTATAGATTTATTAACATATTGATATTTTATTACTATATGTTATATACAAGCGAAACGAATATTGGGTTATAATTACTTCATAAAAACAAAATAAACAGCCATTACCAGACAAGCTCCTGCAGCTACATGGTTCCAGTGCAAAGATTCACCTTTAAATAACATGGTAGAAAACACCGTAAAAACAATAAGAGTAATCACCTCCTGCACAACCTTTAATTGCATCAGACTAAAAGGACCACCATTTCCATTAAATCCTAACCGATTGGCTGGAACCTGACACATATATTCGGCCAAAGCAATACTCCACGAAAATATGATAACNCCTATTAAAGGCCAGTTACTAATAACCTTATCTTCCTGNAATTTNANATGGCCATACCAGGCAAACGTCATAAANANATTCGATATAATCAAAAGTAAAATAGAATAAAAACCTTGCATAATTTTAAATATTAAAATACTCTATATTAAATGCCTGTTTCAGGCAATAAATCAGTCTGTATATTNTTCATACTTCCCCAAAGACTGTAACGAGCNTCCGGATTCATTTTTTCGAATAAGCGAAGCACNTCTTTCATATCCGAACGATGAGAATCAACCTCATACGGACAATTCTTTTTCTGCTTCTTAAAGTTCCTCACTCCGGCCAGAGCAATAAGATCCGCTTCAGGAATAAGGCACATTGGGCGGATTATTGTCATATCAAACTTTCTCATCACAAGCTTTGGAGGCATACTACTGAACGCTCCCTGAAAAACCTGATTCATCAGCAGCGTTTCCAGAATATCATCCATGTGGTGACCTAATGCTATTTTGTTACAGCCCTGTTCTTTTGCCACTGTAAAAAGAGCTTTCCGCCTGTTCCATGAACAAAGAAAACAAGGAGACTTACGAGTATCAGTCGATGCATCAAAAGAAGTTTCGCTATACACAAAAGGAATACCAAATGATTCGGCATAATTTTTCAGATACTCCACATCCGACTGATAAGGAATGTTAGTCATGGCAATATATGCAGCCACAACAGAAAAGCGAGGTTTAAATATCTTTGAACGTCGACCAAGAAGTTCCAATAATGCCAGAGAATCTTTCCCNCCGGAAAGTCCTACAAGGATTTTATCACCTTCGTCAATCAAACGATATTTCACAACCCCCTTATTAAACCGTGTTTCTACACGTCTATAAATCTTTTCTTCTTCTGTAAACTGCGCCATATTCTTTAAATTGGGCACAAAATTACATGAAAACCAGATGAATAAATACAGCAAAATAATCTTTTAAAGAAGAATTAACATAATAGCATATTTGTAATTCGTATAATAACTAAAAACTTTGTACTTTTGAAGTTCTTAATTTAACGAAACTAGCATGAAAAAGAAACATGTAATATTTATTCTTTTTTGCCTGTCGGCTTTTTCAATATCTGCTCAAACCCTNGAAGAAGCTAAAGAGCTATTTAAGAATGGGCAGTTTGAACAGGCNAAACCTGCATTCTANAAGTTATTAAAAAGTACTCCTAAAAACCCNAACTACAATTTTTGGTATGGTGCATGCTGCTATGAAACCGGAGAAAAAAATAATGCTGAAAAATATTTAGTTGTTGGTGCCAGCAAGAAAATTCAGGAAGCTTTCCGCTACTTAGGTCAACTATACAGCGAGCAGTATCGCTATGAAGAAGCTGAAGAAAATTTCAGTGCTTACGAAGCAATGCTGATAAAAAATAATCAGCCAACTGAAAAATACGAAAACGCCATAAAGCAAGCAACCTTAGGAAATCAGATGATTAAGGGAGTTGAGAAAGTTGCAATTGTAGACAGTATTGTTGTTAATAAGAGCAATTTTCTGAATGCTTATAAAATCAGTGAAGAATCCGGATCACTTTCTCCTTTTAATGAGTTCTTTGAAACAGAAGGAAATAATGAAGGTATTGTTTATCAAACAGAATTAGGGAATAAGCTTTACTACGGCGATAAAGGTAAAGGAAATCATCTAAATATTTACACCAAAACCAAGTTACTTGATCAATGGAGTGAACCCGCATTACTTCCTACCTCAATCAATTCAGGCAGCGATGCCAATTATCCGTTTGTTATGTCGGATGGAATCACCATCTACTACGCATCCAAAGGAAAAGGTTCAGTGGGTGGATATGATATTTTCGTTACCCGTTATAATAGCGATACAGATAATTATCTGAATCCTGAAAACGTAGGTATGCCATTTAATTCACCGTTCAATGATTACATGTACGTAATCGACGAATTCAATAACCTGGGCTGGTTTGCATCCGATCGTTACCAACCGGAAGGTAAAGTATGCATCTATATCTTTATTCCAAATGAGTCTAAACAGATTTATGATTACGACTCTACTGATAATGGCAAGCTAATTTCACTTGCAAAAATCAGTTCCATAAAAGAGAGCTGGAAAGGAAGAGAAGCGGATGTAAAAGCAGCAAAAGAACGTTTGGCAGAAGTTAGAAACAGTAAACCTCAGGCTAAAGAAAACAATGAATTTGAATTCGTAATTAATGATAATATAACATACACTCGTCAGGCTGATTTTACCTCTCCAAAGGCAATAGAACTAGTTAAGAAATGGCAGCAAGCTCTTTCTGATTATAAAGAGCAGGCTCAGAAACTGGAGAAACAACGTGATACTTATTACAAATCCACTAAGGATAAACAAAATTCTCTGGCTCCCGGTATACTAGACTTGGAGAAAAGAGTGGAACAGATGGATAATGAAATAAAATTATTAGAGATCAGTATCCGTAACGAAGAAAATAATTTCCTAAAGAAGTAGACAATTGTAATATTTTTACTTATATTTGGCAAAAAGAAGATTATATGGATATACTTATTATAATAGGACTTATTATAGCCGGAATCATTTTATTTCTTATTGAAATATTTGTCATTCCAGGAATCAGTTTTGCTGGAATAGGTGCATTCTTTTGTCTTATATATGCTAATTATTTTGCTTTCTCTAATTTAGGAAATACAGCCGGATTCATTACTTTGGCTGCTTCAGCCATAGCTTGCGTAGCTTCATTAATTATATTTATGAAGTCAAAAACACTGGATAAAATGGCTCTTAAAAAAAATATAACCTCAACCGTTGACAACAAAGCCGAACAAAGTGTAAAGGTTGGCGACGAGGGAATAGCATTCACACGTCTGGCACTTATTGGCATGGCCGATATTAACGGACACCATGTAGAAGTTCGCTCCATTGACGGATATATTGAAGAAAAAACACCTATCGTTGTATCCCGTATAGACAATGGAACCATTCTGGTAGAGAAAATAAAACAAGAAACTACAAACTAATACGATNTTTTCACTTGGCAAAAATCAGTTCCCCATAAAAGAGAGCTGGAAAAGGAAGAGAAGCGGATGTAAAAGCTGGGCGCAAAAGAACGTTTGGCAGAAGGTTAGAAACAGTAAACCTCAGGGCTAAAGAAAAAACAATGAATTTGAATTCGTAATTAATTGATGGAAATAACATACCCCACTCGGTCAGGCTGATTTTACCTCTCCCAAAGGGGCAATAGAACTAGTCAAGAAATTGGCAACAAGCTCCTTTTCTGATTATACAAGGAAACAGGCTCAGGGAAACTGAGAAACAACGTATAACTATTACCAAACCACTTAGGATAAGCAAAATTCTCTGGCTCCCGGTATACTAGACTTGGAGAAAAGAGTGGAACAGATGGATAATGAAATAAAATTATTAGAGATCAGTATCCGTAACGAAGAAAATAATTTCCTAAAGAAGTAGACAATTGTAATATTTTTACTTATATTTGGCAAAAAGAAGATTATATGGATATACTTATTATAATAGGACTTATTATAGCCGGAATCATTTTATTTCTTATTGAAATATTTGTCATTCCAGGAATCAGTTTTGCTGGAATAGGTGCATTCTTTTGTCTTATATATGCTAATTATTTTGCTTTCTCTAATTTAGGAAATACAGCCGGATTCATTACTTTGGCTGCTTCAGCCATAGCTTGCGTAGCTTCATTAATTATATTTATGAAGTCAAAAACNCTGGATAAAATGGCTCTTAAAAAAAATATAACCTCAACCGTTGACAANAAAGCCGAACAAAGNGTAAAGGTTGGCGACGANGGAATAGCATTCACACGTCTGGCNCTNATTGGCATGGCCGATATNAACGGACANCATGTAGAAGTTCGCTCCATTGACGGATATATTGAAGAAAAAACACCTATCGTTGTNNCCCGTATNGACAATGGNACCATTCTGGTAGAGAAAATAAAACAAGAAACTACAAACTAATACGATAAAAAAATGATCAGTCCTACTTTTCTGACGATGATTCTTATTGGAGGAGGTATCCTCTTCCTGGTCATCTTCTTTCATTATGTACCGTTTTTCCTTTGGCTTTCAGCTAAAGTATCAGGAGTAAATATATCGTTGGTGCAGCTATTCCTTATGCGCATACGTAATGTTCCGCCATACATCATTGTTCCGGCAATGATTGAAGCCCACAAAGCTGGCCTCAGCACCATTACNCGTGACGAACTGGAAGCCCATTATCTGGCNGGNGGACATGTNGAAAAAGTGGTTCATGCACTAGTCTCCGCTTCAAAAGCCAATATCGAATTATCTTTCCAGATGGCTACAGCTATTGACCTTGCCGGTCGTGATGTATTCCAGGCCGTGCAGATGTCNGTTAATCCTAAAGTTATTGACACACCTCCTGTTTACGCTGTGGCAAAGAATGGTATTCAGTTAGTTACTAAAGCACGTGTAACAGTTCGTGCCAATATTAAAAGACTGGTGGGTGGAGCTGGTGAAGACACAATCCTTGCCCGTGTAGGCGAAGGCATCGTTGCTTCCATTGGTTCTGCAGACAGCCATAAAGATGTACTGGAACATCCGGACAGCATTTCCAAGGTAGTGTTGCATAAAGGACTCGACCAAGGTACTGCTTTCGAAATTCTATCCATTGATATCGCGGATATTGATATTGGTAAGAACATTGGTGCCGAACTTCAGATAGATCAGGCTAACGCTGATAAGAATATTGCTCAGGCTAAAGCAGAAGAGCGTCGTGCCATGGCTGTGGCTTCCGAACAGGAAATGAAAGCCAAAGCACAAGAAGCNCGTGCAAAGGTAATCGAAGCAGAAGCAGAAGTTCCAAAGGCTATGGCTGATGCTTTCAGAAGCGGCAATCTTGGAATCATGGATTATTGCAAAATAAAGAACATAGAAGCAGATACTTCAATGCGCGAAACTATTGCAAAGCCGGTATCTTCATCACCAAAGAAGCCTTTGACTGAATAAGAAATCGGTAAACTTAATATATGTTGCCATTGTTGTATTCTCAGCTATGGCAACATTTCTTTTATATATTGACCTAAAACAGAAACAATATGAGATATTTTGCTGAATCAGAATTGATAATAAACCCCGACGGTTCGGTATTTCATCTCCACGTAAAACCGGAACAACTGGCAGATAAAGTTATCCTTGTTGGCGATCCGGGCAGAGTAGCTACCGTAGCTGCCCACTTTGACAACAAAGAGTTTGAAGTAGAAAGCAGAGAATTCAGAACCATTACCGGTACCTACAAAGGAAAAAGAATAACAGTTCTCTCCACCGGCATAGGATGTGATAATATAGATATTGTGGTCAATGAGCTTGATGCATTGGCCAATATAGATTTCAACACTCGTGAAGAAAAGAAAGAATTTCGTAGTCTCGAACTTGTTCGCATCGGAACTTGCGGTGGATTACAGCCCAATACACCGGTAGGCACATATATCTGTTCACAGAAATCAATCGGTTTCGACGGACTACTTAATTTCTATGCCGGAAGAAACGAAGCCTGTGATCTTGCATTTGAAGAGGCATTCAAGAAACACATGGACTGGTCTCCCCTACTATGCGCACCTTATGTGATTGACGCCAATGCGGAACTTATTGCACGCATAAACCAGGGAGATATGGTAAACGGTGTAACTATTGCCGCCGGAGGGTTCTTCGGACCGCAAGGACGCGAACTTCGCGTGTCGCTTGCCGACCCAAAACAAAACGAGAAGATAGAGTCATTTGAATACAACGGTTATAAAATAACCAACTTCGAAATGGAAAGTTCGGCATTAGCAGGGCTCTCAAAATTGATGGGTCACAAAGCCATGACTGTGTGCATGGTTATTGCCAACCGCCTTATCAAGGAAGCCAACCCTAATTATAAAAACTCTATTGATACATTAATTAAAACCGTACTCGACAGAATTTAACAAGATGATAAACCAGGATACAATCTGCGCCGTAGCCACCGCACAAGGAGGAGCCATCGGCATAATCAGAGTCTCAGGCCCCGAAGCCATAGCTATAACTAGCTCAATATTTATGCCCGTGCAGGAAAAAGTGAAACTGCAAGACAAAGAAGCATACACCCTCACCTTTGGAAAAATTTGCAAAGGAGAAGAGGTGATTGATGAAGTGCTTGTCAGCCTTTTCCGTGCCCCCCACTCCTATACAGGCGAAGACTCCACAGAGATATCGTGTCATGGTTCATCATATATCTTGCAACAGGTCATGCAGCTTCTTATAGAAAAAGGTTGCCGCTCTGCCCTTCCGGGAGAGTTTACACAACGCGCCTTTCTCAATGGAAAGATGGACCTCAGTCAGGCCGAAGCAGTAGCCGATCTTATTGCCTCTTCATCTGCGGCAACCCATCGCCTTGCCATGAGTCAGATGCGTGGTGGATTCAGTAAAGAGCTGACCGACCTACGTACCCAACTACTCAACTTTGTTTCCATGGTAGAACTGGAGCTCGACTTCAGTGAAGAAGATGTAGAATTTGCCAACCGCGACGCACTACTAAAGCTAACTGAAAATATAGAGCACGTCATTACCCGACTGGCAGATTCATTCAATGTGGGCAACGCCATAAAGAACGGAATTCCCGTAGCCATTATTGGAGAAACAAACGCCGGAAAGTCCACACTACTCAATGTATTGCTTAATGAAGAAAAAGCTATTGTCAGCGATATTCACGGTACCACACGCGATGTGATTGAAGATACCATAACCATAAAAGGCACGCTGTTCCGCTTTATCGACACAGCCGGTATCCGCGAAACGCACGATAAGATTGAAAGCATCGGTATTGAGCGCACTTTCCGCAAGCTCGATCAGGCAGAAATAGTACTCTGCATGATTGCTGCCACCGATAGCCAAGAGCAAATAGAACAACTGGCTGCCAAAATCAAGCCAAAGTGCAAAGGCAAGCAACTCATTATGGTGTTCAACAAAAGCGATCTTATCACCGAAGAACAGAAAAACGATCTGGAGAAACTGGCTATCAAGCATAAATCGAGCCATATCTTTATCTCAGCAAAGAACCGTGAAAACACCATTGAACTGGAAGACCTGCTAGTAAAAACCGCCAATCTTCCAACCGTTACTCAGAATGATGTGATTGTAACCAACATCCGTCATTACGAAGCACTGGTACATGCCCTCGATTCTATTCATCGAGTAAAAGATGGATTACATAATAACATCTCAGGCGACTTCCTTTCACAGGATATCCGTGAGTGTATGCATTACCTTGGAGAGATTACAGGAACTATATCTAACGATGAAATTTTAGGGAATATCTTTTCACATTTTTGTATTGGAAAGTGAAGCCCGATTTTCACAATGAAAATAAGAACCAAAAATAAGACAAGAATAGGATAATAAATAGCTTTAAATACAGCATTTTAGCACACATAACTATTCTTTCTTATTTTTCATTCAATTTCTTTTTCATATCCGATTTTTATCCTATTTTTGTCACTGGTTTGTCACTCTTAAATAATGAGAGACAAAAAACTGTCACCCAGAGACAAAAAAATCAGCGATATGAAAACAAATAAATCTAAAATTCAAAAGGAACCCGTTAAGCTCAGAGAAAAGGATCTTACTAATGGGAACAAAAGTCTTTACCTGGACATTTACAGAGATGGTAAAAGAGTAAGAGAGTTTCTAAAGCTCTATTTGATTAAAGCTACTACTCCAGTAGAAAAAGAGCAAAACAAACAAACATTAGCAACCGCCCAGGCTATTAAAGCCAAAAGACAGATTGAGATCCAAAATGGAGAATATGGTTTTGCCAGCCATTTTAAATTAGATACTCCTTTTCTGCAATACTACAGAAAGCTCTGTGAGGATAGACATGGTAATCCAGAAAGTAGAGGAAACTGGGGTAACTGGTATAGCTGCTTACAGCACCTACAAAGATATTGTGATGAAAAAACCACTTTCAAAAATATTACTCCTGATTGGATTGAGGGATTTAAGGATTTCCTGGACAATGTGGAAAAAGATGCTTATAAAAGAAGAAACAACACTTTGGCTGAGGCTAAACCGCTTTCTCAAAATTCAAAAGTCTCATATTTCAATAAACTAAGAGCTTGTATAAATCAGGCGTTTGAAGATCGTATTATCCCAATAAATCCACTAAGAGGAATTGAGGGATTTAAACAAGATGAAACAGAACGAGTATATTTAACCACAGATGAAATTCAGAAATTAGGGCAAGCTGAATGCAGATACCCCGTTTTAAAGCGTGCTTTTCTTTTTAGTTGCCTTACAGGTCTTAGAAAAAGTGATATAGAAAGGTTGACCTGGAAAGATGTGCAGAAATTTGATAAATATACTCGAATCATATTCAAACAGAAAAAAACTGGAGGTCAGGAATATTTAGATATAAACTCCCAGGCAGATCATTTTTTAGGTGAAAGAGGGAATAATGAATATCGTGTATTTGCTGGATTTCACTATTCTGCACAACTTTTATTAGAGCTAAAGCGTTGGTGTCTGGCAGCAGGAATAACAAAGGATGTAACGTTTCATAGTGGCAGACATACTTTTGCTGTAATGATGATTACACAGGAAGTAGATATATACACTGTGTCAAAGTTATTGGGGCACAAAGAGATCTCTACTACTCAGATATATGCAAAGGTTATAGATAAGAAAAAACAGGAGGCGGTTGAAAAAATTCCAGAATTCAAATTTTAAGCTTATGAATTACTCAAATACAATATCTGCAATAAAAAAGGATCTGATTGAAATAAAAAGTAGATTGAATCATATAGATCTTAATCTATTTTTGAATGATCCTGATTGCACCTTTGGAACAAAGCCGTATTACAGTAGCATTTACTATCTTAATATAAAACCAGACGAGGCTCCTAATTATATTGATAGAATGCAGCACATCTCTGAAAGCATAAAACTCATTACTGATAAATTAGGGTTGGAATATTTACTTAGTGAAGTTGCTCAAATTAAAGAACTCGCAAGAATATCAGATGAAACATTTCATTATTCCTTTTTCTTTGATTTGTACTCTTTAGCTTGCAAAGTTGAGGAATATATTGAGAAACAAATTAAAATTCCAAATTTACAGCAAGAAGATCCTATTCTAAGCAAAGATCAATACAACCAATTAAAAGCAAATTTCATAGATGGCATGGATTACAGGACGCTTACTCATGTCATGAAATATAAACAGCTACCAATAGGAGAAACTAAAGGAACCTGGAAAAACAATAGACCTGCTGAAGCTGCAAGATTCTGTTTATTATTTAGTATCAAATGCTCAGAGTGGAACAAAATTTTTGATCTTCCAGGAGGGAAAAAATTAGAAGATAATAATTTTCCCAGAGTCAGGGATACAGATAGTGAAACTCCTACCTATAAGATGATTGGAAAGCTCTGTGAAATATTTCCAGAATTGGCAAAAGCTTATAAATAAAAAGCGACCATATAAACATCTTACTCTACAACCAATTACACCATAAAGCGACTTAAAAAGCGACCAAAAGCGACCTTTTTAAGTCGCTTTTTCCTTTGATTATCAGAACTTTACATTAGCTTCTTTACTTTACATTTGCACCATAAGAAACCCGACAGTGGGAACGGTGCACAGTTCCTAAAGTCATAACATTAAGACTTATGGATGAAAAAATTTTAGAGAAGCTTAATCGAATAGAAAGATATAGCCTTTTAGCAGCAAAGAATGTACTTTGCTTAGAAGACGTTGCAATGCTAACAGGATTGTCAAAATCATGGCTCTACAAAGCAACTTGCAATCATCTGATTCCATTTTATAAGCCAAACGGCAAACAAATCTATTTTGATCGTACTGAAATTGAATCCTGGATGAAACAAAACAGGATTGCAACCGCTCAGGAAATAGATCAGCAAGCAACCTCCTATGTAGTTACTGGACGTATGCAGAAAGGAGGTGCAAAATGATCCTAACAGACTATTATATGTTAGAACGTCTCCCTGAGTTCCTTAAAAACCGCACCCCTCGTTTTGACTGCACAGCCTCAACAGGTGAATATCCTCCTTTTGAAGATCTTGCAAGTAAAAGCCGTGTAAAACGCTTTTTCTGTTACTTCAACGGTTTACCCAACTCATTCAGTGAAAATGCCAGAAATAAGGCAGAAAGATGTATTACCAACACCAAAAACATAAGCAGTGTTTTTATTCCACTCCTTAATAAGCATTGGTTGGGATATGGAGATGTAAAGGGTACTCAAGATGCTTTGCTTTTTGTCTTTTCATGGGACTACTCCAGGATGGAAGTATTTGTAGCCAGAGGTCATAAGAATAACCAAAAAAGGCTATTCAACCTACTTTATGATAACGAGCTGATGGAGGAAATGGATAAGTTAAGAGACCGAGCTGTTAACCTGGTAAATTCTAAGTAATATGGACAATGAGCTGTTAGAGAAGTTTCAGGTTGCCCTGAATAAAAGAACAAATAATAATGCTATAGAACGATTCAGGATTACCCAGTTTGATGAACCGACTATATGCAATATGTTGATGCGGTGTTATCAGAGTGAGGTGGAAATGAGGAGAATCCAGTTCATCAGTGATGATAATACAAAGGAAAACGTTTCTAAAGCTGCTAAATGGCTTACTGGGAACTATAAAATTGGACTCATGCTATATGGAGGCGTTGGTAATGGCAAAACAACTCTTGGACGTGCTATAGGCAATCTTATAGGTATCCTCTACAATAGTGCTATAAGCTCAGAAAGAAAGGGCGTATATCGCATTTCCGCCTTAGATCTGGCTAAGAATGTGGCTGATGATCCAACCCATTTCAATAAGCTCAAAAACATTGATATGCTTTTTGTAGATGATATTGGCATTGAGCCTGCCAGTGTGAAAAGCTGGGGAAATGAGTACTCACCCGTAACAGAGCTTATCTATGCCAGGTATGATAGGCAGTTATTCACTTTGGCAACATCCAATCTTAATGATACAGAGCTAAATGATCGGTATGGATTAAGAATCTCAGATCGTTTCAATGAAATGTTTGAGAAAGTGTATTTCCCTGGTAAAAGCTATAGAAAATGATTTTGATATGGAGGGATGGATAAAAATACATAGAGGCATAACATCCCATTGGATCTGGAATGATCCCTTAAAACTAAAATGGTGGTTGGATATACTTATCACAGTAAATCATGCCCCTGCAAAAGTGAATATAGGGATGCAATTATATGAATGTGGGAGAGGTCAATCTATCATGAGTTTGAGTAATTGGGCTGATCGCTGGAAGGTATCCAAAGATAAAGCCAGGAATTTCTTAGTACTGTTAGAAAAAGATGGCATGATTACACATGAATCACTCGGGAAAACTACACGGATAACAGTCTGTAACTATGATAGTTACCAGAGTGATTTACACGATAGCCAAACGATAATCCAACGATCAAACAACGATAGCCAAACGATAACTCACACAAACAAGAATGATAATAATAACAAGAATGATAATAATGATAAGAATACACCTAAAAAGGCTGGTTTTAGGAATAATTCAATTTGTGATTTATCATTTGTTCAAGAGGATTTTTTAGAAGTCTTTCAGTGCTGGCTGGAGTATAAAAAAGAAAGAAGAGAATCCTATAAAACCGAGGCTTCATTACAAGCCTGCTATAAGAAGATCCTAAAGTTATCTGGAGGGAATGTAGAGAAAGCAAACAAGATTATTGAGAACTCAATGGCAAATAACTGGGCTGGTTTATTCGAGCTTAAAGATTCACCAGGTAGATCTAACAATTTTGAATCGACAAAAGACAATTTCTCAAACAACTCTGATGGATACAGGGACACATTGTAAAACAATTAAAATCAAACAAATGGACATAGAAGAAAGATTAAACGCTTTAGAGCAAAAGTTTCAGGGTGTTGTTGCAGAAAAGGATACAAAGATCAAAGAGCTTGAAACCGAACTGTCAGGCTTGAAAGAAAAGCCAAATGAGCACCAGGATCCAGAGGATATATATGCTGATGAATTAGTAAAAAAATACTCAGTTCCAGCAGGATCCAAAGTAGGCACAACATCAAACGGTCACAAAACGGCTGATTTTTGACAGTATTAACTCCTGTAGGGCTTAAAACTATTTTATTGGATAAAACCCATGTAGAAAAGGACAAATGCCATTCAGGGCAAATTATTAAGAAAAATGGAAGAAAGAATTTTAGTATATCGTGATAAGAAAGATGTAGAAGCTTATAAAAGCGACTATGAAAGAGCCAGAATTTACTCACAAAAGATCATTGATTTCCTCAAAAATCAAAATATTGAGGTAAGCCTTAACCTTGTTCGGTCTCTAATAAAGGAAAGTTTCCCAATTGCTCCTTTGTTTCAGAATAGAGATAAAAAGAAACTCCAGGAACTTCCAGAGGCTTTAAAGAAGTTAGTTGAATCCGATAACAATAAGTTGATCCAGGAATGCAATGCACTTATCCAGGCTGCTCAAAAATCCATGAATGAAAACGATCAACATCATGTTGATTTTTCAAAATTAGATCTGATTGACGGGAAAGTTATCATAACCGATGAGGCTATCAAGGAGGCTGAGGATCTTGGATCTATTTATGTGGATACCGACAGCAGGAAAAAGGTTTATGAAAAGGCTTTAGCTGCTAAAAAAGCCCTGGAGGAATTGGATCAGACAATCAAAGAGGTTTACAGTAATCCTGATCCTGTTCGTGGTATTGCTCCACGTAGTGGTCAGGGGGCACGGATCCTAAACGTTGACTATGATGGAGAGGTGGAACTTGATGGCTATTTCCTCAAATATATTCAGTAAAAAAGATGGGGGCTTAGGCTCCCATCGTTGGAAAACGATATTAAAACGATATTAACGATGGAAAAGAATAAAAAAGGATTTCAGCCAGGGCACAATCTGGGAGTAACCTTTTCCTCTACCAGACAACCTAAAAACAGAGGCAGAAAACCAGCTTTGTACAAGCAACTCCTAAAGACTACAGATAAACGTGTAGAGATTGAGCTAAGCAAAGAGGACTACTACAAGGTGATCCGATATCTGATGGAGCGTACACCAGGTGAATTAAAGAGAATAGCTAAAGATGAGAATATTCCAGTTTGGGTATCGAATATCATTAGTGCCATCTTTATGGATGTGAAAGCTGGTAGGATCAACACGCTCAACACTGTTTTTGATCGCTTGTTTGGTAAACCGACTCAGTTTATTGAGGGTGAAATAGAAAGCACTGTTAATCATAATATTGAGGTGGATGTATCTATTCTTACTACAGAGGAACTGGTACAGTATAATGTACTCCTGGAGAAAATTAGAGAAAACAGTAAATAACAATCTAAAAAACAATTTATATGGCAATTGAAATAAATGGAACCTTAATAGAGCGTTGTGCAAATTTCAACATTTTCCAATCTGAGTACAATGGTTTTCCTGTTGTTTATCGGGTGTGGAAAAATGGAAAGGTTGAATTTAAGGTTACAGAAGATCTGGTTAACTCTGGACTTGCAAAAGTAGAGTCAAGAGTTTTACAAAGTGATAAAGAGTATTGGATAGATTTAACTAAAAGAGGATAGTAAACTATGGCAGAAACAAAAATAACATTGGATGCTTCAACGCCTGAGATTCTACTGGAATCTACAACTACTGGGGGGTTATATGGAGAGGATGGTGCAGAATCATCTGAAATAAAGATAAACGCCAATGAGGGAGTTGTGGAGGCAAGAAATAACAACGGTGTAGCACAAGTATCTGCCTCTGGAGTATTTTGCAACAATGCTGGGACACAAGCAGTAGCAGCCTCAACAGGAATTGAGAGAAAGGCTGCTATTGTGGGGCTTGGATATGGAACGGTTAATAAATATGATTGGGAGAATGAAAACTTTATAGCTGGTGTATATGGCTATTCAAGCAACAGCGGTACAGCTCCAGCTTATGGCGGTTTTTTCCAGGATATATTAATCTCTGGATTGATCCTAAAAAGTATATCCGTATCTGATAGCTCAGGAACAGTCTATTTGTCTAAATCTGACAGCTTCATTCTGGGGCTAACAAATAGCGGTGTTACAAAAACTCTTTACCTCCCTAATGATGGGATAATCGGCAGAACAATCCTGGCAAAACAAATAGGTCAAGGAACAATCAGGTTCTATCCCCGATCAGGTCAATATATCCATGATGATAGCACCCAAAACGATTATTATGATATTCCTGAGGGATGGTTAGGAGTATTTATATTTACCCGTTTCAATCTAAATAGTTCAACAAGAGACGTATGGACTGTTAGTAAATTCAAATTTTAAGATTATGACAGAGTACGGTTATATAGAAAATGGCTATCTAATATCAAAGATATTGAAGCCAGAAACTGAAAATTATAAAGAAGAAGGAACTGGGTATATCAAAACCAAAACAATCTCCATCAAAGAACAAATTGAACAGTTAGGAGCCATTTGGAAACCTGTTGCTCCTATAGATGAGGATAAGAGAAAATGTGAGGATGGTTATATCATACGCCTGGTGCCTTATGATGCAGCAGATCACATAGATTATGAGTATCAGAAAGTCCTGGATGTTCAAAAGATCAGAAAGGACATAGCAGTACAAAGAGAGTTTTTAGATAGCACCGACTATCAAATAACAAAATGCAATGAGGCTTATATGTTAGGTGATCCTCTCCCCTATGACCTTAAGGCTCTCCACATCGAGAGACAGACTGCCAGGGACAAAATCAATGAGTTAGAAACAATTTTAAATCAAGTAAAATGAAAGAGTTTATTAGATATGGTTGTAACAATTACTATGAGACATTAGTAGTTGATGATGAGGGTGCTGAGGCTGCTGGTGTAGAGATCTCTATTCCTGATGGATTTAAGCCATTGGTAAAACTGGAAGATAATAGACCAGATCCAGAGAATCCCCGTTATGTAAAACTAATCTTTCAGGAGGATAAAGTATATTATAAGTTATACGACCAACTATTAGAGGTTAGTGCTGATAATGTACATGTAGTTTCATTAGAACAGTTCTTATATGTTGATCTTTCCTATGATTTAGCAACTCCTACAGAAGAAATACAAAACGACATGAAAGAATATTTGTCTCTGTTGCTTTCTCCAGAGTATCAAGCATGGCGTACTAAGGTAGCTAATGAGGACTACTTACCCAAAATACTGCAAAATCCCCAGGGAAATGCTTTAACTGCTGAGGAAAAAGTATAAAAAAGTCCTGTTTTGTCACTGGGTTGTCTCCAGAAGCAAATACTATTTGCATTATAATCTAAGAATCAAAGTAATAACATGTATTTTTCACATTCTTATAAAGAAAGTGAATAGCTAAAAAGAAGAATTATGATAGATGATAAATTAATCCAATGCGCTCTACAGGATGTAATCCTGAATGCCAGGAATAAAGATACAGCTCACTTAAATAACCCAGAAAATCAAATAGTAACATTAGGGTATTTGGTGGATGATCTACTAAAAAGTAATGAGAATGGAAAGAATGAGGCTTTAATAGGATTCTATGCAAACATTGGCAGATCCTTAAAACAACTCATTGAGTATCAAAAACAACAAAGAGTAAACGATCATGAGTGAAAATATTGGTGGAGGGTTGGCTTTTCAGGCAACCCTCAATATAGATGATTTTAAAGTGTCTGCTGATGCTATGGAGCGTAGGATCAGGAACGTTTCTACTACAGCAGTCCAGGAATCTGAAAGAATGGAGCAATCCATAGCTGCATTTGCTCAAAATGGAGCCAGGTATATCATCGGCACTCTGGTTGGCGGTGGTATGATGGGGCTTGTGAATAGCATCGTACAAACACGTGGGCAATTCCAGCAGCTACAGATTGCATTTGATACAATGCTGGGCAGCGGTGCTAAGTCAAAGGCTCTGATGGATCAGCTTACCAATACAGCTGCCAAAACCCCGTTTGACCTTATGGGGGTTGCTGGAGGAGCAAAACAACTATTAGCTTATGGTTCATCCGCTGATAAAGTAAATGATACGCTTGTAAGGCTTGGAAATATCGCCTCAGGGCTTTCCATTCCTCTGAATGATATTGTTTACCTGTATGGTACCACAATGGTACAAGGGCGTTTATATGCCCAGGATGTAAGGCAATTCACTGGTAGAGGTATTCCATTGGTAAGAGAGCTGGCTGCCATGTACGGCAAAACTGCTGAGGAGATCAACACTATGGTATCAGAGGGAAAGATCGGTTTCCCTGAGGTTGAGAAAGTCATAAACAAAATGACAGATTCGGGTGGGCAGTTCTACAACTTGATGGAACGGCAAAGTAAATCCCTTACTGGTATGATCTCTAACCTGGGAGATTCCTGGGATATGGCTCTGAATAAACTTGGCGAACAGAACCAGGGAGTACTTGAATCGGGTATTTCTGGGGCTATCACAGTAGTTGAACACCTGGATGATGTTCTTAGAATTGTCAAGGCTATTGCTATTGCTTATGGATCCTATAGGGCTGCTATTGTTTTGAATACATTAGCGACTAAGGGATACACTGGTGTTTCTCTGATTGATAATACTGTTAGGCAGGCTAAGATAGCCCTAATGAAAGCAGATGAGGCTGCTACTGGTAAAACAGCAGCTATAACTGCAAAAATGACAGCAGCCCAGGAAGCTCACACAGCATCCTTGCTAAAACAGCTCACTGTTGAGGAACAGGCAAACCTGGCTAAGCAGTTGAGAATAGCTACCATTGAGCAGCTTCTTACAGCCCAGCAGCAGGAATATCTTTCAAACTTGAATGTAACCACTTCCAGTGCAAACTATGAGGCGGTTGCTATGGGTGTGCTTTCTGTAGAACAGAGAGAGGCTCTAAGCAAAACGGATCTTTCCACTAAGAGTGTCATTTACCAGGCAGCTCTTGAAAAGGAAGTACTGGCAAAGAATCAGAGCACTGCTGCTACTATGGCAGCTATGCGTGAAGATGTGAAAGCTGCTGCTGCTAAGATGGAGGCTGCAAAATCAGCAGCCGTTTCATCCATGCAAGCAGTTGAATCTGCCAGGTATGAGCTCTACTGGGCTAAACAATCTGGGGAAGTCACTCGCATTGCAGCAGCAGAAAAGAAATTGGAAGGGGTTATAGATAATCAGGCAATAACCCGTAAAACAGCTTTGGCAGCATCCTCTGACTTCTACACAAAAAAGAAGCTCCTGGAAACAACCGCTACCAGGCAGTCAACTGTTGCCAGTACAGCCGACACAACAGCAAAAGAAGCTCAGACAGTAGCCACATCATTACTGGATACTGCTACCACCAAGTTATCCCTGGGGCTTAAAGCTCTTTGGGCTACCATGAAAGCTAATCCAATAGGCTGGATAGTAAGCATTTTAGGGATTGCTTATAGTGCTTATGAAATGTTCTTTAAAAAGCAAGAGGATGGAGCAGAAACCATCACAGGACTGGCTAAAGCGACAAAAGATGCAACAGAGGAGTTTAGCAAGCAAGCTGCTAAAGTAGATACGCTAAAGAAAATTATCAATGATGGGAATATAGCTTATCTTGAAAGGAATAAAGCCCTAAATGAGTTAAAGCAGATCATACCAGGCTACAATGCTGAACTGACTAAGGAGGGAAAGATCATTAATGATAATACAGATGCAATAGAGAAATACTTAACCCAGCTTGAAAAGCAGATAAAACTGAAAGCTGCACAGGATGAGCTGGAGCAAGCATATAAGCAAAAGAGAACTTTGGAGAAAACAGAATCATCGCAAAGTGATAAATACTGGGATGTAAGACAAACTAATACCTTACAAGGCTATGATCGTAATGGCTTTACAGCAAAAATATCACGTTTCTTTGGTGTAGAGGAGGAGAACAATGCAAAGAAAGCCCTGGATAAAACTCAAAATGATCTTAAATCAGTAGGCACAACCATTGATGATTTGAATAAAGAGATCTCTGAAACTTCACTTAGTCTTAACGAATCAACTAAATCAGCTAAAACATATTCAGAACAAATCTCTGAAACCAGATCACAGATAAATAGTATCAAAAAAGAGATTGGTGATTTGAGATCTGGAAAAGTTTTGAAAGATAATATTGCTGAGGAAATAGAGAATAGAACTAAAGACTTAAAGGCAGCAGAAACAAAATTAAGTGTTCTTACTGGTAAAAGTACACCAACGGCTAAGAGCGCAGATACAGCAGCCAACAAAGCACAACAGCTGGCAGAAAAACAGATCCAGGCTGAACTGAAAGCGGAACAGTCCAGGATTGAGATCATGGATGAGGGATATTCTAAGAGAAAGGCTCTTTTGGAACTCCAGCATAAACAAAACATTGCACAGATCAATAAGGAGGAGAAAGAACTGGAGAAAGCCAGGAGGGAAGCTGGAAAAGGTGAATTGTCCTCTAAAGAGAAAAACGAATTTAACGCCCGTAGGACAAATGAAGATACCAGCTATAGCAAAGCTCAGAACAAACTATTTGATGGTGAAATTGAGTACAAGAAAAGCCAGTATGAGCTTTATTTCCGCTGGGTAAAGAATATGGGTGAAGATGTAGCCAATAATCGGTTTAAAGACTTGCTTAAAAGCGGTACATCTTACAAGGATTATGTAGAGAAAGAAATACAAAATCTCACATCCAAAAAGAACAATGGAGCCATTTCAGAGGGTGAATCTAATTACCTTATCAATTTGAATACCCAGCTGGATGAGATCACTGGCAAGAAATCAGCTCTTGATACATTCAAAGAAAGTTTTACCCAGGCTATCAATAGATCTAATACGCTGGCTGAAAAATTAAAAGTCATAGCTGATTATGAGGATAAGATTAAAAACGGGAAATCTGGCTTAATAGGAGCCGATGATAAAGCAGCAGGTAATTTAGTTCTTTCTGAAAAGAAAGATGATACAAACAACCAGGTTCAAGAAAAGATATTAGCTGATTTCAAATACTATGAAGAAAAGAAAGATGCCATTATCCAAGAATATAATGTATTAAGGCTCCAAAAGCAGGTACAAGATAACCAGGAACTACTTGCAAGAATAAATAAAGGTGAATCGGATGCTATTTCTGCCTTGAATGCTGAACAATTGAAAAGTTCTCAATCCTGGACTGATCTATTTACAAACCTTGATTCTCTTTCTGCTGGACAGATAGAAAAGCTCATTGCTGATATTGAAAAACAAATGTCAAGTGCCAGCCTAAAACTGTCACCTGTTGACTTCCACGCTTTAATTGATTCACTTAATCAGGCTAAAGATAGGGTTGTATCTCTGAATCCGTTCAAGGCTTTAGGTAGTGCTTTTGATAACTACATAGTAGCATTAAAAACTCTAAAGCAAGCAGAAAAAGAAAATCTTACTCCAGCACAATTACAAGCCAAAAAGAAAGCTGTACAGGATACTGCTGTTCAAATGGCAAAGTCTATTGCTTCAATTACAGATATTGTAGGATCCGTAGGGGATTCATTATCTACACTTGCTGATTCTTATGGAAATGAAGATCTCTCTAATACGATCAGCAATGTTACTGGAGCTTTGGCAGGAGCTGGGCAAGCAGCTGGAGGTGTAGGTAAAATTATGTCAGGAGATGTAATAGGTGGATTGATGGATGTTACAAAAGGTGTAACCTCTGTAATAACATCATTCAATAAGATGCACGATGCAAAGTATGAAAAGCAGATCAAGAGCCTCCAAAAACAAATTGATTCACTTGCTGATTCCTATGAAAGCCTGGGGGATGCAATTGATAAAGCTTATTCAACAAACAAGGCTGATTTATTGAATCAGCAGAACGAGAATCTCCAAAAACAAAATGAACTGATCCAGCAGCAGATTGAAGCTGAGAAAGCCAAGAAGAAAACGGATAATGACAAAATAAAGGAATGGCAGGATCAGATAGCAGAAAATAACAAAACCATTGCCGATAACACAAAATATTCAATTGTTGAGGCTATTATGGGCACTGATATTGCCACTGCCATTGATGATTTTGCAACAGCATACGCTGAGGCGTGGGCTTCTGGAGAAAAAGCAGCCAGTAAATCTGCCAATGTTGTTAAGAACCTGATAAAAACAGCAATTATAGACCAGCTAAAGAATAAACTACAGCCAGAAGTTACTGCATTTATGGGTTACATGTCAGAGGCTTTAGCAGATGGGCTCATATCCGATTCTGAGCAGAGTATGCTTGATAAATATGAGAAAAAACTTGAAAATCTCAGTGATGATTACCTATCTAAGACTGGAAACTGGTTAACTGATGATTCCACTAAAAGTGAGGATCCATTAACTGGAGCTGTAAAATCTATCAGTGAAGAAACTGGAGGTATTGTAGCTGGTAAATTGAATGCTGTAGTAATAAACCAGGCTGATGGTTTATCAGTGCTCAGGCAGTCGCTTATTTATCACCAGCAAATTGCCACTAATACGGGGGTAAGTGCATCGGAACTTAAAGAGATTAAATCTACTCTCAACGAGATTAAAAACAACGGTAGCTCTTTGCTATCAAAAGGAATATCATAATGAAAACAATACAAGAACTCAAAAAAGATGGCATTGCAAAAGGGTTATGCCGTCAATGGCAAATGAAACTCAAAGATGATTTGAATGTAGAAGATCTTTCCAAACTGTTTATACAAGGAATAGATTTCTGTATCTCAGATAATTTTCCAACATTAGATTATTTCAGGACACATTTTAAAGGCAAATGTGAGCCTTATGGAATATATATAGATGAGGAACTAAAAGGTGAGACAAATATTCCAGATATTGTTCTAAATGGATCCTGTAAAGCCGATTTGAATTACAATGAATATTCTGTATCCAGGCTTTACATCAGACACAATTCAGAGGTGAATGTGAATGTTTCAGAACACGCTATTCTGACTATAGATGCTTTTGATGATTCAAAAATAGTAGTTAACTCATCTGGAACAAGACCAAAAGTATTTATCCACTTATATGGCAACGCTCAGGTTCAGTGCATTGGTGATGGTATCACTGTTAGAAAATACAACAAACTTTATTACTAAAGTGTTATCATAATAAAAAATGATGTATATTTGCTCAAAATCGTGGAATATAGCGTTTGCTATTGTTTTTGGGTAAAGAAAATCGCCAATTTTATTACACTCCAACAAACAATAAGTAAAACGCCCAGATATACGTGGGCGTTACTTATATGGAGTGTGGGCGTTTGGCGATGCCTCTTTACCAATATGGGTAATTGCCCACGTACCTTTTTTATGGGCAATGGCAGCAAATAGATGTTTACTAACTTCAAATATAATGTTATGAAAAAAATTCTATTAGTGCTTTGCCTGGTAGCTTTGACAACAGGAAATATTTTTGCTCAGAGTTTCTCTTTAACTTCAAATGGGTTTGTTGATTCTAAAGATCAAAGTAAAAATTTTGTCGTTATAGATGCTACTGGTTCACAATCTGAGTTATTCAACAAAGCAAAAACCTATCTGACTACCATTTACAAATCACCAAAGGATGTATTAAGTGAATCTGCTCCAGATGTAATAACAATCAATGGAATTGAGACAAAGGCTGTTATAAAAAAAGCTATGGGAATGGTTGCTGTTGCCTATGACATGAATTATACAATAGTGCTTAGGTTTAAGGATGGTAAGATAAGAATTGATGCACCTGCTTTTAGCCTCAGCGATTATGAAAGTGGATCTAAACCAATAAAAATGATTTTATTAGGATCCTCAAATGGAGGTTTTGGATCCGAGATTATCAATTGTATCTATAACAAAAAAGGAGATCTAAAAGCCGAATATGCAAAGAACCAACTGGAATCATATTTCAGCTCTTATATTGAAGCTTTCAAGAAAGGTTTAGAATCAAATAAGCAGGACTGGTAAATTCAAACAAAATAGTCTTACCTGGCGTGTATTCCTCAATGCACGCCTTTTTATTTACCAGGTAAATACTCCAGGAATCATAGCGATAGAGGTTTTAGATGTAATTTTGCACGGCAATATTGCAATAACTAAAATCAAAGGAATCATTATGATTAGAAAAATCAAAATCTTTTCAATGCTGTTACTGCTACTAACATCATGCAGTAAATCTATGGAGGAGGAAACTCCAATAAGTAAACCAATCTCAGTAACATTCAATTTAAACCCTCTCACGGTCAGTGTTGAGCCATTAAGCAGCAAAGCCAGGGTACAAACCAGAGCAGCAAACACGGCTGATGTAGTAAGCTCCATTTCTTACTATATTTACAATGCAACAACCTCAAATATCGTTGCAAAAGGAAGCAGTTCATATACACCTGGTGTTGATGCTGTTCCTGTAGATTTTGGAAAAGTCACTATAAAATTAGTCCCTGGGACATATAAAGTTATATTTTATGCACAAGGCAAAGGAAAAGGCTATTTCTATGCTAATAACTTTAGTGATAAACTGTACTATGACAGCTATTTCAAGATGTCTGATAAAGAAGTTTTCTATTACACTGGAGATCTGACAGTATCAGCAGAGAGTACTAATTTTGATATTAATTTACCCCGTATGGGTGGATTAATGAGGCTAAATATATTGGATGATCTTATACCAGATGTTAAGAAAGTGACTGTAACAATTAGCGAGTACAACAGATGGTACTGCCTGGGATCCAGTGGAACCGATCTACAATATTTGGTAACTAATACTTATGAGGCTACTCTGGGGACAACAAAGATGGATGTATTTGATTATTATGTAACACGCCCTCAGAACATAGCTGTCACCATAAAGGTATTAGGGGTAAATGATGTAGTTTTATTTGAGAAACAACTAACAGTACCCATTTATGATAATCGTAGGAGTATTATCAGTGGGAATCTTTTTAGCACCATTGGCAATAAAGATTTCACTATAACGGTAAACGATCTGTGGGGAGAGGACAATAATATTAATCTTTAAAAGTGTGTTTGTCAAACACATATTTGCATGATAATCAACAAAAAAGCTATGAATACTTTTTTAATTGAAAGAAACTTTCTACTTTTGTCACGCTATCACATATTACAAAGGTGGATATATCCACTGCTCTTATAACGGTGGATTTTTTGTATTCATTGGTCAGATCTGCATGCTAAGATATTAGCGGTGTGTACCCCCGTGTGATTGGTTAATGCCATCACAGCCTTTGTAATAGGTGATAGCAAACGGGAAAGGCACACCGTCTTTTTTTGTGCGATAATGCTATCAAAATTACAAAAATGATTAATCTTGAACTTTTTGAGCTAAAAAACATCTGCATGGATATGTCAGAGCTTGGAGTAGCAAATTATGTAAAAAGGATTTCCCCTGCAACGGATCAAATTTCACAAAGAGAAGCCTACAGGCTTTATGGTGAGGGACGTGTTAAAAATTGGGTAAAACGAGGATTGATTACTGAAAAAACCAGAAGTGGATCCAGTATTAAATCAAAGATCCTTTATTCCAGAGCCGAACTTATAAGCATTGAAAATGCAATTAAATTAGATTGCATAATAAATAGATAATTCACTATGACATATATATTAAACTCAAATCAAACGAACAGGCTTTACACAGGTATGGCTGAGATTGGGAGAGCACAATTTATTAAACTTATGGATCCTAAAAAAGATTTAATTTCAAAAGGAATGGCTATTTGCACTTTTGGAAAAGGTTTTATTAATGATATGATTGATGCTGAGGAAATAAGCGGAAACAAATTTTCCAGAGTTATATTGTTAGATTTATTCTATTCTAATACTATTGAGCATGGAATATAATGAGCCAGATAACTACCAGCAAGTTAGAGAGAGTATGCTGGTATTAATGCAAGATCTTAAAAGAGTAAATGATGGTTTAAAGGATCTTGGTGATAATCCTCTATTGAGTGAATTTTTTGGAGATCGTATAACAGGATCTACTCAGAGTATGAACAATGTCATAAATATGCTGGGTGAGATGTACGGCTTTACCGTTGCTGATGATATAATGGAAAAACGGTTTAATAAAGTATGAAAAGGGCAGATCAAACTTATCTCTCAGGAATGACAGAGGACTATTCAAATTACAGATGGTACAAAGGAGAGGCTGAGAATCCATTTACTGGGGACAAACAAAAGCCTTTTGCTGCCAGGTTATGGGAGTATGAGAGAGAGTTCCATTTCAATTACCTGGATTCACAAACAGATAAGCCATTGAAAGAGGCTTACCAGGAATGGAAAAAGAGCTTTGTTGAGGACTATTTACCTGGTAAATCACCTAACCCCTATGGAGATCCAACCGACTGGAGCCAGTCTTTTGAAACTGGTATAAAAAAACAATATAAAGGAGATTTCTAATGCAATATATTTTCTGGCAATGATCCTGGTAGGTGAAATATCCTATCAGGATTTTTATTTATCTGAGGATCCAACATAAAAACAAAAAAGCCTTTGAATATTTCTTTCAAGGGCTTTTCTAAAGTGTTGTCCTCTATTTCTAACATGGAGAACAAACTTCAATAGCTGTAAGAGTTTACAAATATACATATTTTTAAGTTCATTGTTTTATTCCATCTCAATAATTATAGAATGGATCATGTACTACCTGAGTGAAATTACTGGAGAAATAACAAACAATGAGGCTAAAAAAAGAGGTTGCAATCAAAACAAGCATTATATTTGTTGTTGTTTTTGTCACTGCTTTGTCACCCAGTCAAATCCAAAATGATGTATAATATTGTATATCAGGCAATAACGGTAAGGCAATCACATTTTGTATTGGCAAATAAATTGGTATAAACAACGATTAGCACATATTACTATCAATAGTTAAGGCGTTCATTTTGAGCGCCTTTCTTTTATGCATTATTGCTATGGTTATCGTCGATACTACATTTCGAAAATACGCCCACATGTATTTGTTGAATATAAGCATTTTAATCCTCTATAATCGTCTGAATAAAGGTAATATTCTTTATATATTTAATTAATATATTAAATATTAGCTATATTTTTAATTAAACCAACCCTTATTTAAATACATTTCTATATTTTTGCATCAGACTTTTATTAAACAGTATCTACTTAATTAAACTTTTAAATAAATAAATGAAAAACTTAATTAGAAATTGCCAACAGAGGAAGGCTATTTTGCTTGCTCTCACTCTGCCTCTGATGTTTTCATCTGCACCTATGCAAGCCAGACAAAGGGCAGAAAGTGTCAGAGAAGCAACGCAACAAAGCCTGAAAATTATCAGTGCAAGAAAAATCAATCCAACTACAATTGAAGTATTGCTCTCTGACAATCAAAGAATGACATTTGATTTTTATGGAGAGAACATCTTTAGAGTGTTTCAGGATAATTTTGGCGGAATATTAAGAGATCCCGAAGCTAAACCGGAAGCAAATATCTTAGTTAATAACCCAAGGAAAACTATTTCAGCACTCAATCTGAAAGATGGCAATGATCTTATTTCAATTACAACGGGAAAAATCAATATTCAGCTAAATAAAAAGACTTTGCTGATGAAGGTTATCAATCTTGCAACTAATGCCGTTGCATTGGAAGAGGTTGAACCAGCGCTATTTGAAAAAGGAAAAGTAGTTTTGACATTAAAAGAAAACATGCAGGAATATTTTTATGGAGGTGGGGTACAGAACGGAAGATTCTCGCATAAAGGAAAAGTAATTGCTATTGAGAACCAGAATAGCTGGACGGATGGTGGAGTAGCTTCTCCTAATCCTTACTATTGGTCTACCAATGGATATGGGTTGATGTGGCATACTTTTAATAAAGGAAAATACGACTTTGGTGCATCAGAAAAGGGAAAGGTGAAGCTGTCTCACGAATCTAATTATCTGGATGTATTTTATATGATAAACGACGGAGCGGTGGCTCTGCTGAATGATTTTTATCAGTTAACCGGAAATCCGGTGCTGTTACCTAAATTCGGTTTCTATCAGGGACACTTGAATGCTTATAACCGTGACTTCTGGAAAGAGGACGAAAAAGGAATCCTTTTTGAGGACGGAAAGCGTTACAAAGAAAGTCAAAAAGATAATGGCGGAATCAAGGAATCGCTGAACGGTGAAAAGAGCAACTATCAGTTCTCGGCCCGTGCTGTAATTGACCGTTACAAGAATCACGATATGCCGTTGGGCTGGATTTTGCCTAATGACGGATATGGAGCCGGATACGGACAAACAGAAACTTTGGACGGCAATATTCAAAACCTGAAAAGTCTGGGTGATTATGCACGCAAGAATGGGGTGGAAATTGGTTTGTGGACTCAATCTGATTTGCATCCCAAGACCGATGTCAGCGCTTTGCTGCAAAGAGACATTGTAAAAGAGGTACGCGATGCCGGNGTGCGTGTTTTAAAAACAGACGTAGCTTGGGTTGGTGATGGATATTCTTTCGGATTAAATGGAGTTGCCGATGTTAGTCACATTATGCCTTATTATGGTAGTAATGCCAGACCATTTATTATCTCTTTGGATGGCTGGGCCGGAACACAGCGTTACGCCGGAATATGGTCGGGCGACCAAACCGGTGGTGTGTGGGAATACATTCGTTTCCATATCCCTACTTATATAGGTTCGGGATTGTCGGGTCAACCTAATATTACTTCTGATATGGATGGTATTTTTGGTGGAAAAAATCTGGTTATAAACACAAGAGACTTTCAATGGAAAACATTTACTCCAATGGAATTGAATATGGACGGTTGGGGCTCTAATGAGAAATATCCTCACGCATTGGGAGAACCCGCTACATCTATCAACCGTTGGTATCTGAAGTTGAAATCGGAGCTGATTCCTTATACATATAGCATTGCAAAAGAAGCGGTAGACGGAATGCCGATAATCAGAGCCATGTTCCTCGAATATCCTAATGCTTATACAAAGGGAACAGCTACACAATATCAGTACTTGTACGGGCCTAACTTCTTGGTGGCCCCTATCTATCAGGAAACAAAGTCGGATAAAAAAGGTAACGATATCCGCAATGGTATCTATTTGCCAGAAGGTACATGGATTGATTATTTCACAGGAGAAAAGTATACCGGGAATTGCGTTGTGAATAGCTTTGCAGCATCTCTGTGGAAACTGCCTCTCTTCGTGAAGAACGGAGCAATTATCCCGATGGCCAATCCTAACAATAATGTCTCTGAAATTAATAAAGGCATTCGCGCTTACGAAATCTATCCGTATGGAAACAGTTCGTTCACAGAATACGATGACGATGGTATTTCAGAAGAGTACAGACAAGGTAAGGGCGTTACAACAAAGATCGAATCGAGTGTTGATAAGAAGAACAATGTAACCGTTACCATTCATCCTGCAAAAGGAAGTTTCAATGACTTTGTGAAAGAGAAATCAACAGAGTTCAGAATCAATGTAACAGCAAAACCAAAGAAGGTGTCTGCCAAAATCGGGAACAAGAATGTTAAGCTAACTGAGGTGAATTCTATGGAAGAGTTCCTGAAGGGAGAAAATGTTTGTTTCTATGATGCTACTCCTAATTTGAACAAGTTTGCAACGAAAGGAAGTGAATTCGATAAAGTGGTGATTACCAAGAATCCACAGCTCCTTGTAAAGCTTGCAGCTACTGATATTACTGCAGCTCAGACTATATTGAATATCGCAGGATTTGTATTTGAGCCTGCTGATACATACCGAATCACAGCAGGTACACTGACTGCTCCACAAGCGCAGATTACGGCAGAGAATACCGAAGCGTATACATTGAAACCAACATGGAGCAAAGTGGCGAATGCCGATTTCTATGAAATTGAGTTCAACAGAATGATTTACACTACTATTAAGGACACAGAACTATTGTTTACTGACTTGACGGCCGAAACAACTTATTCGTTCAAGGTACGTGCAGTAAACAAAGATGGATATTCCAACTGGACAGAGTGCAGTGCTAAAACAAAATCGAATCCGTTGCAGTTTGCTATTCAGGGAATACAGGGCACAACAACAGCTTTGGATCAGGAAGGTTTCGAAGTGAACCGCTTGTTCGACTTTGCCGAATCGGGTGATATCTGGCATACCAAGTACAGAGAAAATGCTTTGCCATTCGATATGGTTATTGACTTGAAAACAGTGAATCAGCTAGATAAATTCCAATACTTGCCACGCACTGACGGTGGTAACGGAACTATGTTGAAAGGTACTGTTTATTATAGTACGAACAAAATGAACTGGACGGAAGCCGGTGCATTTAACTGGAAACAGAATGGCGATGTTAAGGTGTTTGATTTTGCCGGTCATCCAACAGCTCGATACATTAAGCTGTCTGTAACCGAAGGCGTTGGCAACTACGGTTCGGGCAGAGAATTATATGTATTTAAAGTGCCTGGAACAGCAAGCTATCTTCAAGGAGACATCAACAACGATGGCAAGATTGATGGTAACGACCTTACTTCTTATACTAATTATACCGGTTTAAGAATTGGTGACTCCGACTTTGGTTATATCAGCAATGGGGATATCAACAAGAATGATCTGATCGATGCTTACGATATTTCTGTTGTGGCAACACTACTCGAAGATGGCGTAAGCAATCAACAAACAGGAAAGGTTGACGGAAGCATTAAGATAAGTACGGCCAAACCGATGTATAACAAGGATGAGATAGTCGAAGTTCTTGTAAAAGGTGAAAACCTAAAATCTATCAACGCATTAAGTTTTGCTTTGCCATATAATCAGAGAGATTTTGAGTTTATGGGAGTACAACCACTGAATATGAAAAGTATGGAGAATCTTACTTATGACCGCCTTCATACAAACGGATCGAAAGCCCTCTATCCTACATTCGTAAACATTGGTAACAAAGAAGCAATTGAAGGTACAGCAGATCTGTTTATCCTGAAATTAAAGGTTAAGCACAAAGTGAAGTTCGACCTAAAAGCAGTGGACGGAATATTAGTTGACAAGAGTCTGAACACTCATAAGTTTTAAGAGATAAACATACCTTAATAAAAGCTATCTGGAGCATTGAGTTCCGGGTAGCTTTTTTGTTTGTCATTCTTTACTGTTTACACCGCACAGGTACCTTCACCTCCAAAATCTTTTCCCGTAATGCCGTTATACTCCGGATGCCTTTGAAGCCAAACCACTGCATACGAACAAGTAGCCACAGGCTTATACCCATTTTCAAGAGCATAATCGTAAGCCGCCTTTACTAAAGCAGAAGCTATCCCCCTACCCCCAATTTCATCGGGAACAATTGTATGACGGATATCTAGACCGCCGTCAATCAGTTTGTAAGAAACATGAGCAGTTACTCCATCAACTACCACACTGAAAATCTCTTTCTCCTTATCGTGTTCTATATTCATAATCATTCAGTAAATATTTCATCTTATCACAAATATAATAATTGAATCTATAATAAAACTAATTATCAATCTATAAAACTCAGATATTTATTGTTTTATCAGGATATATATTATTATGAAGATTATTAATAGACGAAATGCAAATTGAAAAATAATATTATCTTTGAACCCAGAACCATCTAATACAAAACTGTAATAAGACATGAGACACATTACAAAATCAATTATTGTTTTTTCATTTACTGTATTTTCATTATCCACTTATGCCCAGTCGGCTAAACAAACTAAGGGGTATAAGACCAGTGCTCTCGACAATTCTGCATGGAATTGTTCCGAGTGGATATCTGTTGCCAATGCTCCTGTAGTCACAGAGCGCATTAACGACAATTCACGTTCTGCAGATGGAGCAAACTGGTTTAAAAGTACTGTCAAAAACGATAAGAAAGTAAAGACAGCCCTGTGGATGACCACCGGACTGGGAGTCTACGACCTGTATGTCAATGGTACACCTATAGGAAAAGAGATTCTCAAACCAGGTTTCACTCATTATGCCAAAACCAAACGGTCGTTCACCTACGATGTTACCGATGCCTTCAAGAAGAATGCAGGTGCCGAAAATAGTCTTTCCGTACAGGTAACACCAGGTTGGTGGGCCGACAAGATTATCACTCCGGGCAACAACAATGGTATGATTGGAAAGAAGTGTGCCTTTCGCGGAGTGTTGAAACTCATCTTCACTGATGGTACCACAAAACTATATGGTACAGACACTAACAACTGGAAAGCAGGNATAGCAGGAAAAGTAAAACATGCAGCAATCTTCGATGGAGAAATCTTTGACGATGGAGAAACTGCAGGATACGACACTTCTGTTGCCCTTACCACTCCCGAAGTCAACAAAGAATTCAATGGCGTGATATTACCTTCTCAGGGTGCTGAAGTATATTTCCGAGAAGANCTGGCACTTAAACCAACAAGAGCATACATCTGGGATGNCATAGAAGGGAAAAGCGACAAAGAATATGGTAAAGTGGTAATAACAAAAGAGTATTCCGATGGCAACATTATCACACTCATGCCACATCAGACACTTGTAGTTGACTTTGGGCAAAACTGTGCTGCAGTACCATCGTTTGTATTCCAGGCAGAAAAGGGAGNACAGATTCATTGCGAACCNGCAGAANTANTAAACGATGGTAATGGAGCCTACAGCAGAGGTATGGATGGTCCCGAAGGTAGCGTTCATCGCCTNAACCTTCGTACTCCAAACACAGGTATGATGCTTGATTATATCTTTGGCAACAACAAACCAGTTTGTTTCCAACCGCGCAACACCTTCTATGGATATAGATTTATCTCTATCGTTGCCACCGAGAAGGTCACTTTTAAAAGCATTCGTTCCATACCGATAACGTCTATCACCAAAGACATGGAGATAGGTAATATCACCACCGGCAACGAATCAATAAACCGACTTATATCCAACACTCTGTGGGGACAGCGCTCCAACTATCTGTCTATACCTACCGATTGCCCTCAACGCAACGAACGTTTGGGATGGACTGCTGATACACAAGTGTTTGCCGAGACAGGAACATTCTTTGNCAACACGCAAAACTTCTTCCATAAGTGGATGGGCGATATGCGCGATACCCAAAGTCCACAAGGAGGTTTCCCGGGTGTAGCACCATTTGGTCAATATTGTTCCGATGAGATTATGCGACTAGGATGGGCCGATGCCGGAGTAATCGTTCCATATACAGTTTGGAAACAGTTTGGAAATGTAGACATCATAAATGAGAACTGGACTTCCATGGAGAAGTTTATCAACCATGCTAACGAAACCCGTTACACTCACAACTTATTATTNGAAGAGAATAAAGGTTCACAGTGGGCCGACTGGTTAAGTTACGAACCATTGGAGACATGCAGTGGAAAGTCGAGAGATAAAAATGGNACACTTCCTGAAGCAGAAGAATACTGGAATTATCTTAGTGCAGCATACTGGTTGATGGATGCCGAGATGATGCGCGACATGGCTAAAGCCACTTCTCGTGACACAAAGAAATACGAGTTGATGATGCAGGAAGCCANATCATATATCTTAGACAATTTCCTTACCACAGATGGCAAGTTTAAGTTGGACATTCTGAACACCATGCAGACCCCTGCCCTCTTTGCATTAAAAAATAAACTCATCAAAGGAAAGGCACGTGAAGAAATGATTACCCGTCTACGAGAAAATTTCAAAGCCCATGGCGACTGTCTGCAGACAGGATTCCTGGGAACATCAATCCTTATGCCTACGCTCACCGAAAATGGAATGATAGATGTAGCCTACAACCTACTCTTCCAACGTAAGAATCCATCATGGCTCTATTCTATAGATAATGGTGCAACAACCATCTGGGAACGCTGGAACAGTTATATGATAGAAAACGGTATGGGACCAAAGGGAATGAACAGTTTCAATCATTATGCCTACGGTTGCGTATGTGAATGGATATGGGAAACAGCAGCCGGCATCTCTGCCGACCCAGCAAAACCAGGATTCAAACATATCATCATGTCCCCTGTTCCCGACAAACGATTAGGTTATATCAATGCACAGTATAAGTCGGCTGCAGGAACAATAAAAAGCAGTTGGAAATACAAAGGCAACAAATGGATCTGGAAGTTCACCATTCCAAAAGGTGCAACTGCCTCTGTCACCATCCCTGGCAGTAAAGAAACAAAAGAGTACAAGGCAGGAACTTATACAGTTGTTGCAAATATGTAATTCTTTGTTTCAATCGAGTAGGAGGAATTTCACTCAAACATATAAAATGTATCTCGTGTGGAAAAAGGGTTACCAACAGTAGCTATCGGTATCTATCTGCGAATTCTTTATGCTCTGCAGTTAGATGATGATATTCTTCTTTTAGCCAAAGAAGATACTATGGGCAAAGCGCTACAAGACTTGAATCTGAAGCAACGGGAAAGAGCTTCAAAGAAAGGTTAATATTACTCACATATTTTATCGTTTGTGATTTAAGAAATGAGTCTATGACCAAAAAACAAGCAATACAGCTCTTTGAGCAAAAACAAGTACGCACAATTTGGGACGATGAACAGGAGAAATGGTATTTTTCTATTGTTGACGTAGTTAGCATCTTAACAGATAGTGCTGACGGCAGAAAATATTGGAATAAGCTGAAAAAGAGACTCAAAGAAGAAGGAAATGAAACGGTGACAAATTGTCACCAGTTGAAAATGCAAGCAGCAGATGGGAAAATGCGTTTAACTGATGTTGCCGATACCGAACAACTATTCCGTCTTATTCAATCTATACCTTCACCTAAAGCTGAACCTTTCAAACAATGGATGGCAAGCGTTGCAAGTGAGCGGTTAGACCAGATTCAGGATCCGGAACTTTCTATTGAGCAGGCTATGATGGACTATAAACGTCTTGGATATTCTGATAATTGGATAAACCAACGACTAAAGTCTATTGAGATACGTAAGGACTTAACAGATGAATGGAAGAAGCATGGTTTACAGGAAGGTATTCATTTTGCTACTTTGACTGATATAATCTACCAAACCTAGGCAGACAAAACATCCAAAGAGTACAAACAATTCAAGGGATTGAAGAAAGAAAAAGAAATAGCAAAAAATTAAGCACTTATAAATTCAGCTCAACAAAATTGATTATAAAGTATTTCTTCATATCTTTACAATCATAATTAATTACTGGTAAATAGTATCTTATTATAAACTAAAATGGTGCAACAAATTCAGCATATCGATGTGTTAAATCCATAAAACCCATTAAATTAAAAGGAAATAGTTGTTTTAATAGCTGAGTAAAGGAAGCTCAAAACGGTTTCAATTCGTACAATAATACCGACGTCAAAAACTTTAGTATAGAATAACAAAACCTCCTAAAGTCGGTAGACGAAATTTATTGAATAAAAGCAAATAAAAAAATATGGCACGTATATATGATAATATCGAGATTTCATTCACAGAAGGTCTAAAAGGTATAATTTCAAACAATGGTGTTAAAAGAGTTGATTTTTGTGTGGGATACTTCAATTTAAGAGGATGGAAAACAATTGTAAATGAAATAGATAAACTTCCGGGTGATTTTGTGTCTGAAAAAGATGAACGTATTTCTAGGACATGCCGTCTTCTTATAGGAATGCACAGACCACCAGATGATTTGATTAAATCATTTTACTCGATAAATAAAAATGATTTGATAGATACTGAATCTGTAAAAAAATGCAAACGACAAATAGCGAATGAGTTCCGCAAACAGTTAACTATGGGAATTCCAACCGCTTCAGACGAATGGACTCTTAGAAGGTTATCAGCTCAGATGAAGGAAGAACGGACTTGTGTAAAATTATACTTAAAAGAGCCACTTCATGCTAAATTATACTTAGCTTATAGACCTGATGACCATTTTAATAAGATTCAAGCTATAATGGGAAGTAGTAATCTAACTTATAGCGGTTTGTCGAAGCAAGGTGAATTAAATGCCGAATTTGGAGATAGTGATAGTGCTAAGAAATTAGCAAAATGGTTTGATGATCGTTGGGAAGATAGGTATTGTGTCGATATTACGAAGGAGTTGATTGAAATTATAGATGAAAGTTGGGCGAGCGACAATATTATTCCTCCATATTACATATACTTAAAAACTGCATATCATTTAAGCCAGGAAGCACGTAATGGTATTAATGAATATGAATTACCTACTGAATTTAAAGAAGATTTATTTGAATTTCAGGAAACTGCCGTGAAGTTAGCAGCACGCCATTTGGATAAAAGAGGGGGGGCTATGATTGGTGATGTTGTAGGGTTGGGTAAAACCATTACAGCTTGTGCTATAGCAAAAGTATATGAGATGAGAAATGCTTGTAGTACACTGATTATTTGTCCTGCTAATCTTCAAGAGATGTGGAAGAAATACATCATTAAATATGACTTAAAAGCAGATGTCGTTTCTATTTCTAAAAAGCTTGATTACAAGCATATGAAATATTACCGTTTAGTAATAGTAGACGAAAGCCATAATCTTAGAAATAACGAAGGGAGCAGATACAGAAATATCAAAGAGCTCATAGAATATCAAGGTAGTAAAGTATTGCTTCTTACCGCTACACCATATAACAAAGATTACAGAGATTTAAGTAACCAATTAAAATTATTCATAGGAGAAGATACTGATCTTGGTATTCAACCAGAAGGTTACATTCGTCAATTAGGCGGAAGTAGAGAATTCTCGATGAAACATAGCGAAGATTTTATTAGAAGCATAAAAGCCTTTGAAAGAAGTACAGATACTGATGATTGGCGGGAATTAATGAGATTATTCTTAGTTCGAAGGACTCGAACATTTATTAAGGATAATTACGCACCAACAGATCCGAATAATAATCGAAAATACCTCGAATTTAAAGACGGTACCAAATCATATTTCCCTGAAAGGCTACCTAAAGCAATAAAATTTCCTATAAAAGAAGGTGACCAATTTAGTCGATTATATTCTCAAGAAATGATGGATTTAATGGGGGCATTAAAATTACCTCGTTATGGATTGAGTCGCTATATATCGGAAAAAAAACAAGCAGAAGCTTCTGAATCTGAAATGCAAGTTTTGGAGAATTTATCTCGCGCAGGAATTCGTATGATGGGATTCTGTCGAACAAATTTTTTCAAAAGATTAGATAGCAGTGGAATATCATTTTTGATATCTTTATATCGCCACATCTTGAGAAATTCTATTTACTTGTATGCTATTGATAAGAAGCTTCCACTCCCTATTGGAGTCGAGAGTAATTTACCAGATGGATACAGAGACGATGAGGATGTTGAAAATTCATTGTTTGATGAGAATATAGACAAAAACAAGAATAACGAAGAATACAATGTGATTAGTTTTTGTGATGAGTATGAAAAATACATTAAACTTGGCGAAAAGCATTATAACATAATTTCAGCAGATAATAGAAGTAATGTATCATGGATTAGTAGTCAATATTTCACACGTACACTTAAACAAACTTTAAAGCAAGACTGTGACGTTTTAATACAAATGTTAAAATTGTGTGGTTTATGGAAGCCAGCCGAGGATCAAAAATTGAAGGCATTGATGGATATAATTGAAAACAGTCATAAAAATGATAAAATAATCGTATTTACTCAATTCTCCGATACTGCAAACTACATCGCAAATCAACTACAGAACATGGGGGTTAATAATGTAGGTTGCGTAACAGGTGAGACTGCCAATCCATCTGATATGGTCGAACGCTTTTCTCCTATTAGCAATAAAGTTGAGTATCCATTAACTTTGGACAAACAATACAGAGTACTAATTGCAACCGACGTATTAAGTGAGGGACAAAACTTGCAAGATTCTCATATCGTAGTAAATTTTGATTTGCCTTGGGCTATCATACGCCTTATTCAAAGAACTGGTCGTGTTGATCGAATAGGACAAACTGCAGAAGAGATTTTTTGTTATTCATTCTTTCCAGCAGATGGGGTTGAGAACATTATTAATCTTAAACGAAGATTAAATGACAGAATCAATGAAAGTGCAGATATTGTTGGAGGTGACGAAATCTTTTTTGAAGGTAATGAGCAAAATCTAACAGATTTATACAATGAAAAAAATGGAGTGCTGGATGAAGAAGATGATGGTGAAGTAGACTTAGCGTCACAAGCATTCCAAATATGGAAAACAGCTACAGAAGCAAATCCTAAATTAAAGAAAATTATTCCGAGCCTTAACAATGTTGTATATTCAACCAAGACTAACACTTATGGAACGTTAAAAGAAGGGGTTATCACTTACGCAAAAACACCTGAAGGTAATGATATGCTAACTTGGATGGATAAGAAAAACAACGTTGTCACTCAGTCTCAACAAACCATACTTAAAACGTTATCTTGTTCCATTGATGAACCAGCACAAACAGCCATAGATTCTCATCACGATATTGTTGCAAAGTCATTAGCCCTAATGCAACAACAAGAAGTGCGCACAAGTGGTATATTGGGTAGCAGATTTAGTACTAAATATAGGCTATATACACTACTTGACGGATATTGCAAACGTGAACAAGGCTCTTTGTTCTTAAGCGATGAAGTTAAATTAGCTACAGACGACATATACAACTACCCACTTCGTGATAACGCAAAATACATTTTGGGCCAACAACTCAAAAGAGGTGCAAAAATTGAGGATATTGTCGATATGGTAACAGAGCTTCGTAAAAACGATGAACTGTGTATCATTAACGAAGAAGATTCACAACATAACGAACCACAGATTATTTGCTCAATGGGATTAAAAAACATAGAATAGTTATGAACAGAACGCTATTTAATAGATATATCACAGATGCTAATTTCAGCACTTTATTTAATGAATTAGGTTGGGACAATATTCCTGCTTACCAATACGATGCGTCAATCTCTATTGATGAGATAAATTATGAGATGAAAGCTATTACTCGTAAAAGTGGATTTATTGTTTATACTTGCGAGGTTGATATAATACCTCAAAATGCTACGTGCCGTAAAATTGATATGCGATTGCGTAAATATTCAAACGACTACATCTTAATCTTTGTACAACGTAACAGCAAACATCATTTATGGATTGCACCTATTAAAACTGTTGAAAAAAGAGATTTAGTAACAATTGAATATGCAACCTCAGCGCAAGCCGATTTCTTATTTAGCAAATTAGACAGTATTAGTTTCGATATAGATGAAAATGTTACAATTGTCGATGTAACAGCTCGTATACATGAGGCTTTTGAAGTAAATTCAAGCAAAATCACTAAAGATTTTTATGCGGGATTCAAGAAGCAACACAATTCTTTTGCTTCATTTATACAAGGCATTGAAGTAGATGGTGATAAACAGTGGTACGCTTCTGTAATGCTCAACCGTCTGATGTTTTGCTACTTTATTCAGAAGAAAGGTTTTTTGAATTTCGATGCAGATTACTTGCGTCATAATTTGGAATTGAGCCAGAAGCAACGTGGCGAAGATAAATTTTTCAAAAGTTTCTATAAAGGTTTTTTGCGCGCTTTATTCCATGGAGGTTTGAATAATCCAAAGCACAATTCTGATTTTGAAAAGGTTTACGGACGTATACCATACCTTAATGGAGGTATGTTCGATGAGCATCAATTGGAAAAGCAATATGCCGATATAGATATTGCTGATGACGCTTTTGAAAATCTATTCGCTTTCTTTGATAAATGGTGTTGGCATCTTGACATCCGAATAACCGCTACCGGCAAGGACATAAACCCCGATGTGCTAGGTTATATATTTGAACAGTACATCAACGACCGAGCTAATATGGGAGCATATTACACGAAAGAGGATATTACTGAATATATAGGCAAAAACTGTATTATACCATTCTTGATTGACGAAATTACCAAAACTTCATCAGCTAAAGACTTCAAGTCAGAAGGTTTTGTTTGGAAAATGCTACGCGAAAGCGGAGATAAATACATCTACGATGCTGTTAAAAAAGGTGTAAAATTGTCACTCCCCGATTACATTGAACAAGGTATTAACACCTCAAAACCAAACTTATTAGAACGCCGTGCTCGTTGGAATGAAAAGACTGATGAACAACTGGCACTTCCTACAGAAATATGGCGTGAAACGATTGAAAGACGCTCTCGATATAACGATATAATAAATAAAATCAATGCAGGCGAAATCACACAAATTAATGATTTTATTACGTATAATCTCGATATCCGCTCGTTTGTATATGATTTGTTAGCAAATACTACCGATCACCTTTTCGTTAAACATTTCTATACAGCATTACAGAAAGTCACAATCTTAGACCCTACCTGTGGTTCTGGCGCATTTTTATTTGCAGCACTTAATATATTAGAACCACTTTACGAGATATGTATTTCTCGTATGGAAGAATTTAATACAACTAACGAGAAACTATTCACAAATGAATTAAGCGAAATAGAAAATAAATATCGTAGTAATATACAACACTTTATATACAAAAGCATTATACTTCGCAACCTTTATGGAGTTGATATAATGGTTGAAGCTACTGAGATTGCCAAACTGCGTCTATTCCTAAAGATGGTAGCTGTAGTCGATGTTGATAGACATGCAGACAACCTTGGTTTAGACCCTCTACCAGATATTGATTTTAATATCCGTTGTGGAAATACATTGGTAGGATATGCCACTAAAGAAGAACTAAATAAAGATTTAACCTATGGCGATTTTTTTGCCAATCAAGAGTTCAAAGAAAAAGTAGAGAACGAAATGGAAAAGGTTGCTATGGCTTATGAACGCTTCAAGGAGATTCAACTTAACCAACAAGATGATATAGTTGTATTCAAACAAGCAAAAATAGCTCTTACTGAACGCCTTGCAATCTTGAATGATGTTCTTAATCACAGATTGTATGGTATAAACAACGCGCTCACCTACGAAGATTGGCATTCTTCACACCAACCGTTCCACTGGCTAGCTGAATTCTATCAGATTATACAAGGCAATGGTGGGTTTGATGTTATTATTGGAAATCCACCATATGTGGAATATACCAAGAAAGATAAACAAACTCATAAAGCTATTTGTGATAAATATAAACTTGAAAAATACAAAACAATTAAATGTAACAACTTATACGCTTTTGTCATTGAAAGAAGTTGCACTATAATTAGAAATAATAATATTGGAATTATTGTTCCCTTAACAATAGCATCTAATAATAATATGCAGATATTAAGAAACTATATCTGTAATATTGGAACTGTTTATTTTAGTCACTATGAAATACGTCCAGCAAAATTATTCGAAGGCGTAGAACAGAGGCTGTCTATTTTTATCATCAGGCAAGAGACTTTCAAAAAAATATATAGTACTTCTGTTACAAGATGGCGTTCCGAAGATAGAAATTCGCTTTTTAGACTTACAAAATATGCAAAATCATTTAATAATAATAATATTTGGAGATTATCATCTACAATTGAAAGTCAAATTTATGCTAAATTTATTAAGCATAATCCTGTTTCTTTATACTTATCACAAACATTCAAAACAGAGAACAAAATATGTTATCGTACAGCAGGAGTTAGATATTGGATAATGTTTCTCTTAAATGGGTTTAACTCTGATTCACTAAGCAATAAAGAATCATCATTTATTGAAAGAGATATGGCTCCATTCTATATGAGTGTTTTTAACTCTAACTTGTTTTGGTGGTATTATGCTATCAATTATGATATGTTTAATCTTAAAGATTATATGATTTTCAATTTTAGATTAAATTATATATATGATAAAGCATTGATCGATTTGGCATATAAATTAGAATTAGACTTAGATAATAATAAAAATGAATTAATTACCAATAGTAAGACAAGAGGAACCGTAGCTTCGTTTGTATATAAGAAAAAGAAATCGAAGCTAATTATTGATGAAATTGACAAAGCCTTAACAAAACACTATGGGTTCAACGATGAGGAGCTTGATTTCATCATAAACTACGATATCAAATACCGTATGGGGGACGAATTGGAGGGAGGAGAATGAACAATAAAAGGCCATTAACTAAAGAAGGAAAGCAACGTCTACTATTTTCAACGTAAAAGATGATATTATCAATGTCAAGTAGAGTCGATGTTTGGATACATTATTACATGTTAATTAATAGAATAAAGAAACAATTCAATATTGAAAAAGCAACTGAATTGATAATCGTAGATGATTTACTTAGTCTTGCCATCTATATATCCTTTATATATATTGATTTAGCAAGTGTTATAAGGATATTCCTGTCTTCAACACTAAGTTATGAAAAACGTTATGAATTAAATTATAATGAATACTAATCTTGGAAATAAGGAATTAATAAAATTATCAATAGTAGCATTTCTTGCCTCTCGCACTATATCGTCGGAAACGGTACTAAAATGTTATGATTGGGCAACTGAGCAAAAAAAATTAGGCAATTGCGTAGTTAGCGGGTTTCATTCAAAACTCGAAAAAGATGTTTTGCACTTCCTACTAAAGAGTAAAACTCCAACCATATTAGTTCTAGGACGCGCGCCATACAAGAAACTACCCAAAGAGTTTGAAGTTGCAGTTAGTGAAGAAAGGTTACTAATAATATCAATATCTGACGCAATGAGACAATCAAACGAGACTGCTTTTGCTAGAAATAAATATATAATCTCTATTGCAGACGAGATAGTCTTCGGTTCTCTTAATAAAGAAAGTTCACTATATCCTTTATATGAAAAAGCTAAAGCTAATGGAAAACCGATAAAAGTATTATAGTTATGACAAAGTAAAAAGAATTATACACAGCAATCAATACTTTTAAAAAATGCAGCTTTAAATTCGAGCAATGAGCTACTAAAAAAATCACGAGTTGGAGAAAGAAAATAATCCCTCCTTTTGTTAACAGAAACCATAAAACAGGCACTTAGTCTGGTTCAGCATGAATTGAATTGTGAGAGAAATATTTAATCTGCTTTATTCTAAAGGCCTCGAATTCGAGGCCTTTAGAATAAAGCAGATAATACCTAAATTAGTCTCAAACTAAAAGCTTCAGAATATGGAATCAGTTTATTTTCCTGAGAGTAATTGATCCATGCATCTTCTTTGTGACTTTCGGCTACAATCTCATCTGTTTTCATAGGCTGGATGATACGAACAATCGTTTCCAAAGTCTCTTTTTCTTTTTCATCGAACAACGATAAATCATATTCATCACAAGTTAGGCGTGTGCTTTCCATATCGTGAGCAAGTACTATTTCTTTGTTTATGCCATCAATGTTATCATAAATGGTATTATAATGAACCGGAACCGGACCAAATTGAATAGCCTGATAATTAAGTCCGCTGATTGAAATACCGAAACGCTTGTAATGATAGAAGTCAGCATAAAACATTTCTTTATTCAATTTTGTAGGAAATATGGATTTGGAATTACATACAAAGTATTTTATCATTTCCATAAGTTTTTGAACATTAGGATGCTTAAAACCATTATAAACAGACCGCTTAATATCTTTATAAAAAAGACTCTGTTGAGCTGAACACGTTACTTTATCGGAAGCACAACTTATTGCTTCTGATACTTTTAGATATTCATCTATTTCAAATTCCTCCTTACTGGCTTCCAGAAGTCCTAAAATAACTTGTTTGTTTTGCATAGCCAGAATCATTTTCCCATTTGATTCAGATGGTATTTGTCCATTCTCATATTGGGCATACTGATTAGCTCCAAATCCTAATATTCTTGTTATTTGGGAGTAGTTCAACTTATAGCGTGTTCGGATTTCTTTGATTTCTTCAGGAAAAGGAATACCATGTTTTACTCTATACTGAGAATAGAGATCGTTGAATAAGAGTTCGTCCTGTTCCGTAGTAGTGAACTTTTCCCCAGTGTCTTCGCACATATAATAGCAAACATGTACCGAATATGTTTCTTTTCGGAACTCATGTTCTTCTACAGTACTAAATTCCTTAACCTTTCCACCGGTAAAAGGACTAACCATATCTACATATTTTTCCATATTCATTTGTTTTTAAATACTATTTGAATGCATATTTCATCGGAAATTCTGCTGTATGAAAAGAAATGCAAATGGTTCTGTTATTTGTATTACCCATAGATATCTTAATATACAATTCTGTACCATCATAATCTTTGCCAAACACCCACATATCTCCAAAACCAATAGCATCAATAGTCTCAACATAATCATCAACCTCTATCTCTTTGATAATTTCCTCTCTGGCATGTGGAGTGATGCCTAGTAATTTCAAAGCTTCAATATTCTTATCTCTATTCAAGAAAATAATTCCCCATAGGCTGAATTTAGGTTTGAATTGTCGGAGAAATGCCTCAACTTCTTGCTCTGATTTTACCATCTGTTCTTTTGAAAACAAAAATAAGGATTTCTAATCTATGAAACAAAGATATCCACTTTAAAGTTTAATATAATATTTATATTTAACTATAAAATGAAAATAATTGAAATAAAAGAAGATATTATACCTTACTTATTTAGTATAAAATAATAGTTCCACAATTTATCGCAATTTCTCAAATTCATCTCCCATATCCCCCACTAAAACACCTAAAAAGCCCTAACAAAAGGGCTTTCAACTAGTAGCAGATAAAAAAGTTCAACTTTTCATCTGCTACTAAATCAAAACTATCTCCCACTAAATTGGGCGTTCCGCAACATCATAATAGGTATTCCCGTTAATCCTTCGGCTGGGGATGTTTAGCTTTTTAAGGATACGCCCAAAATGAATGGCTCTTGTGGCGGTTAGCTTAATTCCACTTTTCTTCTGCAACTGAGTGAATATTTCCACGGCAAGAAGTTCACTGCTCTCCTCGCCTGTTTCTGCGGGGCGATAGTATTGGTGGAAGAGTTGCTCAGCTGCCGGGGTTTGTTCGAACTCGCGGTTTTTGTTCATAAGTATAGCCTCATCGTCAGCGTTAAACCAATAGCGTTCTCCGCTTTGCAGCTCACTGATTGCCTGGGTATAGAGCTGCTCGTGGTTAATGGGTTGTGTATCGTCTATCTTTCCGGTTAGCAGGATGCAGATGAAACGACGGCCACCGGATTCATCGGTCAGCAAGTCGGCATGATTACTGGTGGCAATGAATGATGCATAACGGCGAAGCTCCTGCACGGCGGTTTTGTGCGGCTTGCGGGTGTTCACCACCGGTTTCTGAAGAATGTGCTTCAGAAAGGCTTGATTGCCTGCACTAATTTGGTCGAACTCATCAATGTTGACCAGCGCAAACCGATTAAGGGAGAGCTCGGCATCGCGCTTTCTGCTGAAGTCGATGCTGTCCGTGTAGTAGGCACGCAACTGTGGCGGAATTATATTGAGGCAGAAGGTGGATTTTTTATATCCTTGCGGACCAACGAGCAATGGTGCTGTGCTATTCGCGTGCTTTTTATCTGTACCTCTCCAATGAGCCGTCATGCAGAGGAACCAGCGGTGGAAAAAGTTGGGCCAATGCGGATTGTCGCACGGCACTGTATTGGCTAAAGCACGAATACGATCTTTCCCGTCCCACTTGGGAAGTGCAGAAAGGTAGTGTTCAATGGGTGAAAATAGCGGAACTCTGTCTGAATAGACGTATCGTTTCACGTCTCTGTCCCACAGCTGCAGACCTTCGAACTGGGCATTGAGGGCAATGCTGTTCAATGCTCTGTCAGTAATGGGACGGAAATCGAAAATGAATGAGTTGCGCTCTCTGTATTCCACCTCGGTGGTCTGTGTGTTATAGCGGAATTCATAACGGCGTTTCATAAACTCATCGGCTTTCATCGCCATACTCTGCTCGGGGCGGATGCAAGGCTTTTCTCCAAAATTCTTCCCTATAAGATATGCGTTGTGAATGGTTTGCCTCAATTCTACTTCTTTTTCTTTCATGCCAAAATGAAGTATTGCGCCATTCACCACCTCTTCTTCGGGAATGCCCGACTTGAAACAGTTATTGGCCAATGCCACCAAAAGCGGCTTCACTCCTTCTTCTTTCGAGCAGCCGGGAGTTTCGCTCAATGCGGCACTTAAAGAGGTTTCAAACAGGGTGGAGACAACTCTGCTTCGTTCATATCCCGGAACAAGTCGCTGCAGAGGATTGCTCTCTTCCTGCACCGCCTCCTGATAGGTGGTTTCGGCAGGCATTTCTGTGGGCTGTTCCTGACGGATGGCCTGCGCATGGGGCGCAACATACAGTTCGGGATCAAAAGAGAGACGGCAACTATGCTCCAATGATGGCTTGTTTATTGTTATGGGAAATGGTATCTGAGACTGATATAACAGGACAGCACGACGATAGGCATGTGCATGAAACAGTTCCGCTTCCCTGTATGTTTGCGGCAGAGTACCGTCGGGAAGGGTAAATGGCACAAGTATCTTCAAAGTTTTGCCCGTAGAGCCGATAAACGCTGCTTTTGTCTGTGGAAAACCAGATGCAATGTGGCGAATGCTGGCAGCCTCATCCATGCCGGAAAGGTTGTTGACCTCCAGTAATACCAGTCCGTTGTATTGCTTCATCACCTGAGTTTCATTTTCTTTTTTAAATCCAGCGGCAAATAGTATCCGAGGGACTTTCTTTGCATAAATATTGCTTTCTTCATCGCTATGAATTTGTAAAGAATGTCGCATCATTGTAACCAAGCACTCTTTACCCTCATTTTTGATGTTATCTAATAAAGTTTCTAACTTTACCATACGTTGTGTTTTCTTCTCTCCAAGGCTTCTAATCTGTGTTATATTCATATCTGTTTTATTGTTTTGTGGCATAAAGATAATGCAAAAAAGAGTTATAAACCAAATAACAACAGCGTTATTATTTAATTATTTTTTACCGAAAAACAACAGGGGAATTAAGCTATTTACAGGCGTAACATAAGCAAAAACTTAAGGAAATATTAGTAAGCCCGCATTCGAGGGCCCATGGGCACACAGCCGTGAACCCATGGGCCCTTGAATGCAGGCTTATCGGTTCACGACTGCGGGCTTACTTAGCATTAAGGAAAGAATTATATAACAGACTAGATAAAACACGATAGTAGTAACCGACTTTCAGGAAGAGGCTTGAACCCTAAAATGAATGAAGAAAAGTAATCGCTGCACCCAAGCATTATGTCGAAAAAGAGCTACCTCATCACGGGTAATTCCGGAAGAAATCTTGCGGCTTTCTTTGGGCACAAAAAATAAAAATTGAGCTATTACAAACTAGTGACAGATGCAGGATTTAGTAGCAGATAAAATTGTATAAAACATTTATCTTCCACCAGATTAATCATCTGATTATAGGATTATTAGATGTATTTTAGTGGCAGATGGGAGATGATTATGCATTTTTCGTTTTTTTCTAATAGAAAAAGCGGATAGATCGTATTTAATCTATCCGCTTGTTTCAAAATAATTGCAATTGTAAAGTTTGCCAGTTCTTTACTTATTCAGTGCTACCTCTGTAAATACAGCTTCACCACCTTCGGCAAATATACCCCAGGGGTTCTGATTCATTTGATAAATTCGGTTACTCAATGCAATAACACCGTTTACGTAAATAACACAAACTGAATTTTCCACCACAATTACCACTTTAAATTGTTTATTTTCAGGTATTGTAAGAGGAGTTGAAGTACGCGTAGCCAATACGTTGCCGTCTTTTATGTAGTCCAGTTTCAACGTTTTACCAGTTAAATCGAATACCAGATCATGTACCTCACTGCGAGCACCTCCGGCACCAAACTCAAAACCAAAACGGGTAGCCGTACTTGCATTTACTGTAGCCGTAATTTTATATGTTCCTTTTTGACGATCAAACAGTGCTATGGCCTTGCCACTTGTACCATTCAATGTATAACTATTGTCTTGCACTTGTGCATTGTTATTTACCAAGGCCTTTAGAGCTACTACGTTGTTTAGTTTCTGATCAACCGATGCGGGGATAGTTACATTCAGCGTTCCGTCACTATTTTGTGCCAACTGGTGAACAACCAAAGAACCTGCCCAACCATAATCACTGGTATCATTATTTCCAGTACGAGTAGGACACCATCCGAATAAGAAACGATTTGTACCGTCACTTGCAGTCTTTCCGGCATAGTAAGCAATGCCATCCAGAGCTGAATAGGAAGGAACTTTCCAGTCGTTAGTTCCTACAATCCGATAACGATAGTGCACTTTGCGATCATTATTAGCCCAGTCCCAATTAGAGTAAACCAAATATTGGTAATTTCCCATAGTAAATACATCCGGGCATTCCATTACTCGTTCTCCATTATAGTAGAACGGTTCTTCCAGTTTCCAGTTCATCATATCGGTAGAAGAGTATTGTGCAATAACTGCTTGCCAGTCATTCACTGCTGCCACATAACCACGGGTAGTAATGAACATCTTATAAACGTTACCTTCTTTCATAACGAATGGGTCCCGGAATTCGTTAGCATCATATCCGTTGGCAGCCTGAAGTGAAAAATTAGTTTGCTTAGTCCAAGTCTTCATATCCTTTGATGTAGCTAAATAAATTTTCTCAGCAGGATTCAGATTTGCATTGTGTGCAGTGTAATAAGCATAATAGGTATCGCCCGCTTTTATTACCGAACCTGTACCCAAAGCATCTTCCTGGCTACCGTCTGCTCCGCAAGGAATTACTTCGCCGTTATCTTCATACGTCATAAAGTCGCTTGTAGTTGTCTTTGCCCAAGGGTGAAAAGTGGTTGCTCCATCACGTGCATCAAACAAGTAGAACACATGATATTTCCCATTTTCGTAAAAAGGCATAGGATCACCCACCCAGCCATTGGATGGTTTCCAGAAGGAAGCGTACGTCTGGTGTAAGTCGTTTACATCGAAATAAGAAGGAGCAGAAAGATCTGCATTTGGATCGTTGCACACGTATTCCTGATCACTGCAAGCCGTAAGGCTTGCAAGTGAAAGGAGAGTTGTTACAATATAATTAAGTTTCATAATTCTTCAATTTTATTATTTAGCCAGATAATTCAAAATATTCCCAGTCAGAGTCTCAAGGTTGTCAAGATAAGAATTAGCAGGTGATCCATCTTCATTATACCAGTCATAACTTTCCACAGCAATGGTGATAGTAGCTCCATTACCATTTTGACGTTCGTATTCAGTAATAATGGAACGTTGATTCATAGCATCGTCCCAATAGAAACTAGCTAGCTGTTTACCACCATTCTCGTTTTGCCATTTTGCTACGTCGAAATTGTAACCCGTCCATGTATCAAAATTCCAGATGGCATTGTGTCCTTTCACCTTCACTCCCTTACCCATGATATAGAAGCGTGATGTTTCTCCAATTTCCATACGCAAACCTTTAAAGATAGGATGGTTTTCGTGACCGGTGAATCTCATTCCCCAATTTTCGCCTAAGGTTGAAGGACTATTTCCATACCCCCAGTCATTATTCCACATTTTCCCCTTTTTGGCAATATCAAGTGACGTTCCCAAAGAAGCACCTGCAGAAGTAAGTAATAAACCTCCTCCTTGTGCGTGGAACTTCTTCAACGCATCTATAACTGTTGCATCGGTAGCAATAGACGGAATTTCAAGTTTATCAGGGTCACAATGATACCAAAGCACACCGTACTTACTTAAATCGGCCCCTTTCTTGATAGCATCAAAGGATATATATACAGGGTCTACAAAATTCTCAGATAACCAGTTCCATGCAGCTTTTTCATCCAAATTAGTAATTTCACCGGCAGTAGCAGCTTCTCCTAAGAATCCTACTGGAGTAAGATCAGTAGGCACTACTGTTACTTTATAGGTAAATGTTTCGTCCAGATAGGAGATATTGTAATTCACCGGACTCGTAAAATCAAGAGTCATTGCAGTTGGTGATACTATTTTTGCCCCATCGGTAATTGTAAATTTGGGGGTTAAAGCTGTAACATCTTCCCCTTTTGGATAAAGTACTGTAATAGTACGGGCTGACTGATCAATAACCCCTTTATATTTGCCGATTGAAAACGTTAGGATTTTTGTTTTATCACTTACGTGAGAAGCCACAACATTATAATCATGATAAAGATTCCCATTTACAACACGGTAAACTGTCACTTTTGATAGGTCAATTGGTCCTTCAGGATTTTCAGGGCTTACAATATGTGCACCTTCAGATAGAGTTATAACAGGTTTGATCTTGGTTAAATCGGTTGCAGAAGGGAAAACTAATTCAATAAGACCAGATGTTTCATTCAATGTTTCTAATTTAGCATTCGCAGAAAAGGTCTTTATTTTTACCTCACCCGAATTGCTTATTCCATTGTAATCTTCGCTACATGATACTAAACTTAATATCATTATCAAAGAAAAGAATATGTATATAGATTTTTTCATTTTAATATCTCTTTATAAATTGTAATTTGACTACATTATTTCCATCCTGGATTTTGCTTATACACCCCATTTGTAAAATTTATCTGTTGCTGAGGTATTGGAATGTATTCATCCTGATTCTTATCAAACTTGCCAGCAGAAAGGAATGAACGTCGGGCAGACTCGCTATTGAAATAATTGTTCATAACCTGACTGGCAATGCCCCAACGTACAAGATCAAAGAAACGATTTCCTTCCATTGCTAGTTCCAAACGACGTTCCCAACGAAGTGCCTGACGAGCAAAATCTTTATTCCATACACAATTTACTCCATTTTTATACAAGGAAATATTAAGATTATTTGCATACGGGATAAATGTGGTACTATTCTTGGCACGTTCACGAATCATATTGATAAGTGGAAGTGCTTCTTGTTCACGATTCAGTTCTATAAGAGCCTCAGCACGCATTAATACAACATCTGCATAACGTAGTACAATTCTATTTTTAGAGTTTCCATAAAATGGAGAGACATTTACGAAACAGTCACATGAAGGATCTACATTTTCTTTTAAAGAAGCATACAGACCATAAACAGAAGGATTTCTATTCCATTTCTCTTGATAAATTAACTCTTCATTGTACTTATAGGGTACTCCAGGAAGAGCAACTGTATGATATAAACGTGGGTCTACTTTATCAAGAGTTTTATCGTAATTTTTATTATTAAAGGAGTCAAATTCTGGTAATCCGTTAGCTGTTTTAAAAGAATTCACCAAATTTTGACTTGGTTTATGGAAGTCACAACAACCTAATCCCATTGGCACAGAAAGTACATCTCCCCAATTCAAGCGACCAAACATAGTACCGTCTCCTGTAGAATATTGTACTGCAAACAATGATTCAGGTCCGTTTTGATAGGCTCCCGGTAAAAAGTTACATGCTATATCCGGCTCTAACTTATAAGAAGAATTCATCACTACCTGGGTATAATCTAATACCTGATTTAAATCCTGAGCGTTTATTTCTGTCACACTATTTTTCTCATCCTGACGGTAAGCCTTGAAAATGTACGCTTTTGCAAGATAAGCAGCCGCTGCAATCTTATTGGCTCTTCCAACCTGACTTTGAGCTACCGGTAATAAATCGTATGCTTTTTGAAAGTCATTGCAAATAAATTCCCATTGTTTGTCATTAGGTAATGTATTAGGTACCTTATCATACTCATTCAACGGAGTATCTTCATCAACCAAAGGAATATGTCCAAAAACTTCTTTTAGCATAAAGTAGAAATGTCCTCTCAAGAAATACATTTCTCCCATACGGGCGTCTTTATTAGGAAATTGAGATTTATCCACACTTTTCAAAACACTAAGTGCAGAGTTGGCACGCGAGATTGCTTCATAAATAAAAAACCATAAGCCATCTGCTTCACCAAAATCTGATTTTATATTTTCTGATATTTCATAAAAATGAAAGTTTACAATATCATTTTCATCATTACCACCTTTATATGCATCATCGGAACGTACGTTACCATATGGCCAAAGACTGAAAGGTTTATCATAATGGTCGTTTCCTAAAGAAGAATAAGCTGCAGATACTAGTCCTTCTATCTGCTCAGGACCTTTAACCTGTTCTTCATCAAGGATTCCCTGAGGAGTTTCATCAAGAAAGTTACAACTATTGAGCATTAATGCTGAAACAGAAGCCAAAACTAAATATTTAATTTTTTTCATTGTACGAGGTCTTTTTAAAATGAAACATTAACACCAAAGGTCACTGTCAAAGGAATAGGATAACCCCATCCTGGATTTTCAGGGTCAACGCCTGTAAAATTTTTGCTTTTGATCGTAAATAGATTCTGAGCACTAGCATAGATGCGGAATTTTTCTACTTTTATTTTTTGCAATACTTGCTGAGGTATATTGTATCCTAACTGGATATTACGGAGTTTCAGGTATGAACCTTTTTCAACAAAATAAGAAGAAAAACGAGATTCATTATTAGTATCGCTATAAGATAATGCCGGAATATTTGAATTAGGATTAGTAACTGGATCCCAAGCTTTAAGAAGGCGAGCGCCTTTATTTGAACGGGTATCTGATACACTCCAGAAATCTGTTGTATATTTTACAGAATTAACTACATCTACATTTTGAATACCTTGAAAATACATTATCAAATCAAAGTTTTTATATGACAAATCTATATTTAAACCGTAAGCAAAATCAGGAAACGGATCACCAATCCATGTACGGTCTTTATCATTTACTACGCCATCATTGTTCAGATCTCTGTATCTAATGCGTCCCAAAGCCTTACCATCTTGTTTAGAGTGTTGATCAAGATCGTCTTGTGTTTTAAAAATACCGTCGGCCACATATCCATAGAATGAACCTAGTGGACGTCCCAGTATGTTATCATAGGTACCGTTACCACCATAAGATTTTTTCACCGATTCAGGCAGGTAAGTCACCTTGTTTGCATTGGTTGATATATTACCAGTTATGTCATACTGCAAACCTGAATTCATTTTTCCGCGATAACCTAATGTTAACTCAAAGCCTTTATTCTCCATAGCAGCACCATTATACCATTTATTTGCTCCTTCTCCCATGATTGCGGCATAGCCCGGTAAATAAAGAATATTTTTTGTTTTCTTAATGTAGTATTCAGCTGAGCCGTAAAGAGCTTGTCCAAAGAATCCATAATCAAGACCAATATTGGTTTGTGTAGTTGTCTCCCATTTTAAATCAGGATTTTGAAGTTGTGTTCTTTTAAAGCCTGAACTTAGCAATCCAGAACCTGTTCCATTCAAGTCATAAGCTGTCCCCCATACTGCATTCCATGTAGGATCTCCTTTTCCGTAATCAGTAACATAAATATCATATATTGCTGTATTTGCCATTTCCTGATTACCTGTTTGTCCCCAACCAAAACGAAGCTTTAAATCAGACAACCAGTCATGCGTTTTTTCCATGAAAGCTTCCTGATTAATTTTCCATCCAAGATTAAAGGCAGGAAACATACCCCAGCGATTATTCTTTCCAAAACGAGATGATCCATCACGACGTAATGTTACAGAAGCAAGATACTTTTCGTTGTATGCATAATTAATTTTACCAAAGTATGATTGCAGTGAATAGGCAGTAGAGCTACCAGTGCCTTCACTGGTTCCTGTTCCAAGATCTGGCCACATATAATCCGGAGTTTCTACAGCAAAGCCTTCACGTGAAGCTGAAAAATTGATATCACTCTGACGAAACATTTCCATACCTAGCATAGTTTCAAAACGATTTTTCCCAATTTCAAAATCGTATGTTGCAGTATTCGACCATGTCCATTTTGTCCAGTGTGCCTGCTCTATCAAGGATTTGGTTTTATCACTTTGGAGATAACCTGTTTGATAACTATATGTGAGCGATCTTTTATAAAAATTGCCATAATCCAAGCCAAAACTAGAACGAATATTCAGTTTTTTAATGGGTTGAATGTTTATATAAGCATTACCAAATGTACGCCAGTAATTATAACGGTTGTCTTTATTATCATTTACTAATCGGGCTGGATTTTGACGATCCGGAAGTCCGGTTATAGGACCTCCCCAGTTTTTCCCATCTTCTGTATGCACTGGTATAAAAGGAACTGCAATCAATGCAGCTTCAATTATCTGATATGGTTGAGTTACTTCGGAAGTTTTGTTTATTGTGAAATTCTCCCCTATTGTAACAATATCGCCCAATAGTTTATAGTCACTATTCATTCGGGCAGAAATACGATTAAAATCAGTGTATTTTACCAGTCCTTCATTATCATAGTAACTCAGTGATAAAAAACTATTTCCTTTTTCTGTACCATTGCTAACAGAAAGATTATACGACTGTGCGATGCCTGTGCGTGTAACTTCATCAAACCAGTTAGTATTTGCCGGTTTCATAGTTTTTGCATCGTCAAGATATTCCGGAAATAAAACGTTGTTTAAAACTTTGTTGCCTGCTGCATCAATACTTTCTTGATAACGGATACCTATATTATTATCATTAGCATCTTTTCCTGAATTTACAGAGGCTTTCCACATAGCTTCAGCATACTCTTTTGAACTAAGAATATCTATTTTATTAGTATAGCTGGACATCGTAACATATGAATCAAAGTTTACCTTGACAAGGCCTTTCTTTCCTTTCTTTGTTGTAACAACAATGACACCGTTTGCCGCACGCGAACCATAAATACTTGAAGACGATGCATCGCGAAGTACCTGGATACTTTCAATATCATTTCCATTTAGTTCGTGCATGCCTGAAGTAGTAGGAACACCATCAATAATATATAGCGGATCATTATTGTTCAGCGTTCCGATACCACGAATACGAATAGTGGCAGCTCCACTTGGTGTTCCGTCAGAAGTGACTGTCATACCGGCAACACGTCCTTGCAGCGCCTTCATCGGATTGTTTTCGGCTGCGGACATCATATCGTTCACTTTCACGACAGAAACAGCTCCGGTGAGGTCAGCTTTACGTTCTGTGCGATAACCTACAGCAACAACTTCATCTAATAATAGGGAAGATTCCTTTAAAGCAACATTAATAATAGTTTGTGCACCTACAATTACTTCCTGTTTATCGTATCCAATGAAAGAAAAGGTGAGTATCTCATTTTTTTGTACTGATAATTGGTAATTACCATCGAGGTCTGTAACTGTCCCTACTGCTTTACCTTTGACACTTACATTTACGCCAATAAGAGGCTCGCCGCCAGCAGCTGATTTTACGTTTCCTTTAATCGTAACATTCTGCGCGTTTAAGATACCACAGAAAGATAGAAGGAAAATCATAATGATAAGATTTCTCATATTTCATTATAGATTAAAAAGATTAACATTTTAAAAATTCAATTCTCAAGAAAAGCTTTCCCGGCTTAAATTTCATGTCGTAAAGGAAATAATTTCTATTTAGGTGAACTATAATTTTTGTTTCAAAGATGATTATTTTTGTTTCATGCATAAAATTTAATAGAACAGTGAATCATATTTAATACATTATGAAACAATTCTTATATCATTCTGTTTTATTATTTTCTTTCTTTGCAATATGCTTTCCCGGGCAACTATTTATTAATTGAATGTAATACCAATAAAAACATGATTTCACTAAGTAAATTATGCCAAACAGTTAAACGATCTTTTAGTTCCTTATTAATGGGACTGTTTACTTTGCTTTTGTCTTGTCAGGCTTCTAATCCACAATTAGTGATTAAACATTTGGGCGATGAACAAAGCATCGTCCAAATTGATGCACACAAAAAATATCTGCTCTTGCCAGTTCAGGAAACCTCAAGAGAAGCTAAGCTATACATGATTGTTGATAATGATGTGGTAAAAACTATCAATGTCCGTCTGGCTATAAATAAAATTGATTATTTTGTTCCGGTTGAAATTTCTGCTTATAAGAACAAGAGCATTACTTTCAACTTCCAATTCATTCCTGATTCTGCTGTATGCTGGAAAGAGATGAAACTAGCTGACTCTTTTGATACCAGGAATATTGAAGCCTTTCGTCCAGTCTACCATTTTACACCAGCTTACGGATGGATGAATGATCCCAATGGAATGGTTTATAAAGATGGAGAATATCATTTATTCTATCAACATAATCCATACGGCTCCATGTGGGGAAATATGCATTGGGGACACGCTGTAAGCAAAGATCTAGTGAATTGGGAGCACCTTCCTGTAGCTATTGCTCCCGATGCATTGGGAAGCATTTTTAGTGGTAGTTGCGTTGTTGATAAAGATAATACAGCAGGATTTGGCGCAGGAGCTCTTGTGGCTTTTTATACTTCGGCCGGTGATCGTCAGGTGCAAAGTATGGCGTATAGTCTTGATAATGGCCGTACATTTATTAAATATGCACGAAACCCGATTCTAACTTCTACTATACGTGATTTTCGTGATCCGAAAGTATTTTGGCATGAGCCTTCAAGAAAGTGGGTTATGATTCTTGCAGCCGGACAAGAGATGAGAATTTATTCTTCTTCCGACCTCAAGGAGTGGGCTATGGAGAGCCGATTTGGTGATGGACAAGGTGCACACGGTGGTGTATGGGAATGTCCTGATCTTATTGAATTACCCATTGAAGGAACCGAACTGAAAAAATGGGTACTTATCTGTAATATAAATCCTGGTGGACCATTTGGTGGTTCGGCAACACAATATTTTGTTGGTAATTTCGATGGAAAGAAATTCATAAACGAATCTCCGAATGTGAATAAGTGGATGGACTGGGGAAAAGATCATTATGCAACCGTAACCTGGAGTAATGCATTAGAAGGACGCCACATAGCGTTGGCATGGATGAGTAATTGGCAATATGCCAATGATGTACCTACGAAACAGTATCGTAGTGCAAACTCTGTTCCACGCGACTTAAGTCTTTATACTTACAAAGGTGGAACTTATTTGAAGAGTACCCCTTCTCCCGAATTACTGAAGTTACGTGGCGAACAGATAAAAAAGCGTTCATTTAAAGTAGATCGGACGTACAATGTGGATAAGTTAATGACAGATAATTCCGGAGCATATGAGATAGAAATGACTATAAAGAATAAGAATGCAGAAATCATAGGCTTTCAACTCTTTAATTCTAAGGGTGAAGAAGTAGATGTAACCTATAATTTGGTGGAAAAGAGTTTTTCTATAGATAGAACAAAAAGTGGGATAACGTCTTTTAGTAAAGAATTCCCAGCAGTAACAACTGCTCCCTTGAGAAATGATAAAGAGATGACACTTCGATTATTTGTTGATAAGTCCAGCATTGAAGCTTTTGGTGATGGAGGACGTTTTGTTATGACAAATCTTATTTTTCCATCTGAGCCTTACAATCGTATTAGTTTTTATGCGAAAGGCGGTTCTTATAATGTTACTTCGTTTACTACATATAAACTCGGTTTAAAATAATCCTAATTCATAAGTTAATTTATGAAAAATACAAAAAAAATATATGCTAAGCTTATCCCAGTGATGTTCTGTTTCTTCGCAATGGGATTTGTAGACCTTGTAGGTATTGCCACTAATTATGTAAAAGCAGATTTAAGTCTCACTGACACGGAGGCAAATATATTTCCTTCAATGGTATTTTTCTGGTTCTTGATATTCTCAGTCCCAACAGGTATGCTGATGAACCGTATAGGAAGAAAAAGGACTGTATTGCTGAGCCTCGTTGTTACAATACTGGCATTAATTGTACCTATTATTAGCCATTCATATGCAGGTATGCTGATTTCGTTTTCATTATTAGGGATCGGCAATACATTGATGCAGGTATCTCTCAATCCGCTTATTTCCAACATTGTAAGTGGAGAAAGATTAGCTAGTTCTTTAACATTAGGGCAGTTTGTAAAAGCCATAGCCTCATTTGTGGCACCAATTCTTGCAGCTTGGGGTGCAATACAATTTTCTTATTGGCAAATTCTGTTCCCCATCTTTACCATTATTGCAATTATTGCTATTGTTGTTCTTAGCTCTACATCTATTGAAGAAAAAAAGATTGAAGGTAAAAGTTCCAGTTTTGGCGAATGCTTCGCTTTATTGGGCGATAAACTTATTCTATTGTCATTCCTTGGTATTATGTGCCATGTGGGTATTGATGTAGGAACAAATGTAACTGCTCCAAAAATTCTGATTGAACGTTTGGGTATGGAATTGGCTGATGCAGGATATGCTACCAGTGTATATTTCCTTTTCCGTACCATAGGATGTCTATCAGGAGCTTTTATTTTGGCTAAAGTTTCCGGAAAGATGTTTTTCGCAATAAGTGTTATCATGTTGGCTCTTGGTATGGGTGGCCTCTATTTTGTAGATACAAAAATAACTATTTACGCCTGCGTAGCATTGATTGGTTTCGGGAATTCCAATGTCTTTTCCATTATCTTCTCCCAGGCATTGCTGCACAAGCCAAGCAAACAGAACGAAGTATCCGGACTGATGATTATGGGATTGTTTGGTGGTACAATATTTCCACTTGTGATGGGGATAGTATCCGATATAATGTTAGCCCAGATTGGTGCAGTTTTAGTTATGACCATTGGAGTTGCTTATCTTTTATTATTAACAAGAAACATAAAATTTTAGTATTATGAATAATATAATTGTTGGATTGGGTGAAGCACTTTGGGATATGCTGCCTGAAGGGAAAAAAATAGGCGGAGCACCTGCTAATTTTGCTTATCACGTATCACAATTTGGTCTTGAGAGCTGTGTAGTAAGTGCTATTGGCAACGATGCATTGGGGAATGAAATACTAGATGTTTTTCATGAAAAGAATCTGAAATATCAATTGGAAAAAGTAGACTTTCCAACAGGAACTGTTCAGGTGGAACTGGATGCTGAGGGTGTACCTTGTTATGAAATAAAAGAAGGAGTAGCATGGGATAACATTCCATTCACCGAAGCGCTGCAAACTCTGGCCCTCTCTACACGTTCCGTTTGTTTTGGCTCACTTGCACAACGTAGCAAAGTATCAAGAGAAACAATAAACCGGTTTCTTGACACGATGCCAGATGGAGAAGGACAATGCAAAATTTTTGATATAAACCTTCGTCAGAACTTTTATGACAAAGAGATTATTGAGAACTCTTTAAATAAATGTAATATACTCAAGATAAACGATGAAGAACTAGTTATCATCTCTCGTATGTTTGGCTATCCCGGCATTGACCTTCAGGACACTTGCTGGAAGTTAATCAACAAATATGAGCTAAAAATGCTGATTCTTACCTGTGGTACGAATGGCAGTTATGTCTTTGCTTCGGGAGAGGTTTCTTTCCTTGAAACACCAAATGTTAACGTAGCCGACACTGTTGGGGCCGGTGACTCATTTACTGCAGCATTCTGTGCTTCAATAATTAAAGGCAAATCCGTCCGGGAAGCCCATAAATTAGCTGTAGATGTTTCTGCTTATATTTGTACACAAAGTGGGGCCATGCCTGTTTTGCCGGAAACTCTTAAAAAGCGATTAAGATAGTCGAATTATTATAATACCTTAGCTTCTAATGGAGCATCTATTGCAGATGCTCCTCCTTTTTTTATCTTTGTACCTTAATTACATTTTGGAGAACACAATGAAATACATAACCTTGATTATTTTGTTTATCCTTACTTTCTTGTCATCTTCATGCAAAAAAGATTCTTCCAGATACATTATTGGAGTGTCACAATGCAGTGATGACGAATGGAGGCACAAGATGAACGACGAAATACTTCGTGAAGCTCAGTTTTACAGTGGAGTTAAGGTTGAGATACGCACAGCCAAGGATAACAATCAAAAGCAGGCTAAAGATATTTATTACTTTATTAATAAAAAAGTAGATCTTCTGATTGTTGCCCCTAATGAAGCAGCTCCTATGACACCTATTGTTGAAGAAGCATATAATAAAGGAATTCCAGTCATTGTAGTTGATCGCAAGATACTTTCAGATAAATACACTGCTTTCGTGGGTGCAGATAATTATGAGATTGGTAAAACCGTAGGTCAATACATCGCAGCACGACTTAAAGGAAAAGGAACAATTGCAGAACTAACCGGTCTGAGTGGTTCAACACCTGCCATTGATCGCCATCAGGGTTTTATGAGTGCTATCAGTAAATACCCCTCTATAACTTTGTTATGTAAAGAAGATGCCGGGTGGCTTCAATTTCAGGCTAAACAGAAAATGAATTCAATCCTTACTCGTTTTCCAAAAATTGATATAGTTTTTGCTCATAATGATCGTATGGCTGCAGGAGCTTATCTATCTGCAAAGAAGCAGAAAAGAGAAAAAGGTACAGCCTTTATAGGTATTGATGCTCTTCCTGGCAAAAATTTAGGTGTGGACCTGGTACTTAGAAATGTATTAGATGCAACTTTCATTTATCCCACAGGAGGCGACCGTGTAATGCAGATAGCTATGAAAATTCTTGAAAAGAAGAGCTATCCGCGGGAAACAATACTCAGCACAGCCGTTGTAGACAGGACCAATGCCCGGGTAATGAAGTTGCAAACTGACCATATTGCCGAAAACGAGAAGAAGATTGGACTTCTAAATACTCGCATAGATAATTATCTGACTAGTTATGCTACTCAAAAGATTATTTTATACGGAAGTTTCATAGTTCTGTTGCTTTTTGCAGGAATGTTTCTGATTTTATGGAAATCTCTGCATACTAAAAACAGATTAAACAAAGAACTATCAAAAAGGAATGATGAAATTACTAACCAAAAAGAACAGCTGGAATTGCAGCGAGATCAATTAATAGAGCTTTCTAAGCAGCTGGAAGAAGCCACAAATGCCAAACTGGTATTCTTTACTAACATATCACATGATTTCCGTACACCTCTTACCTTAGTAGCCGATCCTATTGATCAACTTCTTGGTGATAAAAGCCTCACTAATAACCAACAACAATCATTGCAACTGGTGAAAAAGAATGTAAATATTCTGCTCCGTCTAGTGAACCAAATATTGGATTTCCGCAAATTTGAGAACGGGAAGCTGGAGTTAGTATTAAATAAGATCAATCTCGCAGTTTCATTTGAAGAATGGAATTCGGCATTCCGCGCAGTTGTTAGAAAGAAACATATAAAATTTATCTATGATGTTCTTCCAAATACGGATTTTCATGCTGTTGTTGACGTAGAGAAGCTGGAACGGATTTACTTTAATCTGCTATCCAATGCATTCAAATTCACTCCGGAAAATGGAGTGATACATGTGAATCTCCTTACGATAGAGCTAGAAGAGAAAAAATATATACGTTTCACTATTGCCAACAGCGGCACTGCTATTTCTCCTGAACATATTCGGAACATCTTTGAACGATTCTACAAAACAGATTTGCACCACGAAGGTTCCGGCATCGGACTAGCACTTGTTAAAGCCTTTGTAGATATGCACAAGGGTAATATTCAGGTGGAAAGTGATAAACAAAGAGGCACTATCTTTACCGTAGACTTACCTTTTGAACAGGCATTGTTTTGTGAAGCAACTTCGGTTACAACTATTTCTTCCGAAACTCAACAAGAATTATTTGAATTACCGGACGAATTCTCTATTGATGAAATTCATTCTGAAAATTGTGAGACAGTACTTGTTATTGATGATAATCCTGATATCCGTTCTTATATACGCCAACTACTTCAGCAAGAATATGAAGTGATAGAAGCTAAAGACGGAACTGAAGGTATCCGTAAGGCTATGAAATATATACCAGACGTAATTATAAGCGATATAATGATGCCTGGCATGGATGGTATAGAATGCTGCCGACGTCTGAAAGGTGAATTACAAACCTGCCACATTCCTATAATTCTTCTTACAGCCTGCTCTCTTGATGAACAGCGTATCGAAGGATTTGAGAATGGAGCAGATTCATATATTTCCAAGCCTTTCAATTCATTGGTACTTACAACACGCGTCCGAAATCTTATTGACGGGCACAAGCGAATGAAACAATTCTTTGGCGATAATACATCCGAAAAAGAACCCATCTGCGACATAGATAAAATTTTTATCGGGAAGTTCAAAAAACTTATAGAAGAAGGGATTAGCAACTCTGAACTCAATGTAGAAGATCTGGGCAAAGACATGGGACTCAGTAGAGTGCAACTTTATCGAAAAATAAAAGCTCTGACAAATTATGCTCCCAATGAGCTACTTCGTATAACTCGCTTAAAGAAAGCATCTGCGCTGATGTCCTCTTCAGATATGACTATAGCAGAGATATGTTACGAAGTAGGATTTACTTCTCCATCGTACTTTAGCAAATGCTATAAAGAATATTTTGGTGAAAGTCCTACTGAGTATTTAAAAAAAATTGGAATTTCTCAGCCAAACTGAAATCCCGTCCGGTAATAGAGAAAGATGAGATTCGTGCAGTTTCTGTTGAGTTTGAAAATGTGAACTTTCGCGCCTCAGCATAGTTCAAGAAAAGCAGGATTTAGTAGCAGATAAAAATGTATAAAACATTTATCTCCCACCAGAATAACAATCTGATTATATGAATATTAGACCTATTTTAGTAGCAGGTGGGAGATGATTATGCATTTTTATTTTTTTTCTGTTGAGAAACAGTTGCTATTTCGTTACCCTGAATCAATCTTCTGATATTGGGAATGTGCATAACTATAATAAGCAGGGCAACAGTAAGTAAATAGTAAAAACAATAGGATATGGGAAAGAAAAGTCCGGTTAGGGGTAATGATACGCCCAAACAGATGGAACCAACAGATACATATTTAGTGAACCTTTTTACAACGAAAAAAATGACTACTGAAACCAGAACCTGTATAGGTGCAAGCAATATTGAAGCACCCAAAGTAGTATTCACCCCTTTTCCACCTTTCAGCTTCAGAAAAAAGGAGAAATCATGTCCCAGTATTGCTGCTAGTGCTATAAGATAGATGAAATAATCCTCTAGAAATATTATATTATTTTTTTTAAGCAGAATTGCAGTACCTACAGGCAAAAGACCTTTCAACATATCACAAACCTGTGTTAATACAGATATTTTTTTACCTGCCACACGTTCCACATTGGTCGACCCAATACTCATACTTCCCAGTTCGAGCACATTTTTACCAGTTGCATATTTTGTAAACAGATAACCAAATGGCACCGAACCCAGCAAATAAGCCACTAATATAAATAAGGCACTGATCAGCATATCATTATTTAATCTTATTTTTTAGGAAACCAAGGAATAAACGAACTTGTTTTACGAATGTATTCTGCATACTCAGGTTTTCTGTCTTTAATTGTTTTTTCAAGCAATGCCACACCCGACACTTTAATAATAAGCAAGGTCATAAGAAGCGACCCTATTACCGGTAGATAACTGCCGGCCGACAGGCAGAGCAATCCATACCCCCACCATACGGCGGAATCTCCAAAATAATTGGGATGACGGGTATATCTCCATAAACCGGTATTAAGAACTTTACCCTTATTTTTAATATCACTTTTAAACTTTGCCAGCTGATAGTCTCCTCCCGCCTCGAAAAACAATCCCGTAAGCCATACAAATATGCCGATATAATCAAGGAATGTAAGTCCATGTGGACTGGCATACATGTTTACTCCCAGCAATGTAACAGAAATAATCCACATAAGCACTCCCTGAAGCAAAAAAGTCTGGAAGAAACTAATCCAGCGATAATTCTTATCGCCATACTTTCTCCTGAACTCCTGATAACGAAAATCTTCTCCCTTACCAATATTCCTCCAGGCCAGATATCCTGAAAGTCTCACTCCCCAGATAAGTACCATAATAAAAAGAACTGTCTGAACAGGATAAAAGGTTTTAGTCGCAAAATAATAATATGTATTTGTCATAACAAAGCCAAGCCCCCAGAATAGATCTACTATGCTTACATTCTTAATAAATATGCTGATTATCCATAACACAGACATCAGACTGATGATTAAAATCAGAGCGTTTAAATAGATTTGAATCATAATATTACAGATTAAAGTTTATATTAACTATTCGAGTAATAAAGACACAGCTATAGACCCAATGCCGGCATTCATGCCTATAACCGGTGATATATCTACTACAGAAACCGGCTGTTTACCTGTGAGAGCATACATTTTGTTTATGTAAATATCGGCACCTTTTCTATTATGGGCATGCAAAACAATATAATTCCATACTTGTTGTCGCTCAGTAAGTGTGCGGATATGGTTTATCACTTTATTGATATTTGCTTTCTGCCCAAAGGTTTTCCCAAACAACATTGCATTACCTTCGCTATCCATGGAAACAATCGGATTTATACCTAGCAAAGTGGCCAGAAAAGCTTTATTCTTTGAGACTCTTCCCCCCTTAATCATATACTTTAGATCCTTAACACTGACAAATATTTTTAGATTCTTAATCCACTCCTCTGCAGATTTAACTATATCTTGTATTGGCATCTCTTCTTCTATGGCTTTTGCTATTTTGAGTACCAGCAATCCCAGAGCGCCCGAGAGGTTTTTCGAATCGATAACATACACTGGTTTATTAAACTCGCTCTTTATTCGCTCTGCGGCTTTCAGGCTATTAAGATAAGTTCCGCTAAACTGTTGCGTAAGATGCAAGGCAATAATGGCATCGTAGTGTGAGGCTAGTTGAGAGTATAGATTAGTGAATGTACGTTCGTTTATTTGCGAAGTTTTGGGAAGTTCATCACTACTGTCAAGTAAATCATAGAGCTGATCGGGCTGCATAGTCACCTTATCAAGATAATAATTACCATCCAAATTAATATTAAGCGGAAGCATATTTATCTGGTAATAATCAATAAGTTCCTGCGACAAATCACATGCAGAATCGGTAACCAGTGCAATATTCCACTTTCTATGCTTTACATATTCATTTTGGCGAACCATATCATCTACTTTTTGATAGGATATTGTTCCATAATTTTTAAGGGTGTTAAATAGCGCAGCCGGATGATTGGTATGAACATGTATTCGGCAAAGAGAATCGGATCCGGCTACAACAACAGAATCACCATTTTCAATAAGCAGCTTCTGTATATCGGATTTATTTAAAGATAAATCTCTTAAAAGGGCTTCTGTGCAATAACGAAAATTAATATCTTCATTAGATGTATCATCGGAATGTATAAGAGATATATTTTCATTTGATAGTGATACAATTTTACGGATATTATTACTTTTGATGAAATCAATAATACCCTCCATAAAAAAAACAAAACCTTTTGCTCCGGCATCAACCAATTTGCTCTTTTCTAAAACCTTGAGTTTAGATGTTGTATCGACAAGCGATTGATGAAGGACCTCTAACGAACTTACTAGAATTCTCTTAAAATCTTTAATGACAGACTGTTTACTAAATATATAGTCGGACCACTCTTTGATTACTGTAAGCATGGTTCCTTCCACCGGATTTGAAATGGCTTCGTACATATAGGGAATAGATTTCTTAACACTTGCCGCAAATTCAGAAACAGTGACACAGTGTTTAGACTCGGTTTCCTTGCTTATTCCAAACAAAAACTGAGCAAATATTACCCCAGAGTTACCACGTGCGCCAACTAATGCGGCTTCAGCAATATTATCTATCGTATTTTTATAAGATTTTTCGGGATTAATACTATCCATAACAGAACGAATGGTGGATGCCAGATTTGTTCCAGTATCATTATCTTTAACCGGAAATACATTTATCTTGTTTATTTCAGCCTGATTTTGCAGAATTTTATTACCTCCGGCAATAAAGGCATAATATAAAGACCGTCCATCTATTTCAAGAATATTAGAGTTTTTCATTTTTCAATTATAAAATATAGGTTACTCAATGACTGTTGCTTCTTTATATATTATCCTCAATTTTTTGTGGTATTATAAACATAACAAATATAATATAGAATATTTACATACAGCAATATTTAAGAAGAAAATAAAATTAAATAATTATTTAATATACAGTATTAAATAATGCAATTGGAAAGAAGGAAAACTATTAAAATAAAAGCTAAAGATTTAGGCAATATATAAACAAGAATCAATTAAAATCCTATTTTTGCAGAAAATTTCCAAAAGATGAAAAAACTATTATCATACCCGCTATCATTACTTGCGTATTTTTACTTTTTGTTAGTAATCTGTGTATTTCACCCTATTCAATGGGTTTGTCTGAACTGGTTTGGATATAATGCACATAAGAAAAGTGTGGATTATTTAGGCTTTTTTCTACTAAAAACAATGGTTTTTACATTTTCATCCTCAAAAGTTGAAAACTTAGATCTCATTCCCGAAGGTAAACCTTTGATTTTTGTGTCAAATCACCAGAGTCTTTTTGATATTATGGGCTTTGTATGGTTTTTCAGAAAGTTTCACCCTAAATTTGTTAGTAAAATTGAGCTTGGAAAACATATTCCAAGTATTTCCTACAATTTAAATCACGGTGGTTCGGTACTGATAGACAGGAAGAACCCGAAACAAGCATTGCCTGCAATAAAGAAACTGGGCGAATATATTGAAACCAACTCTCGTTCGGCAGTAATCTTCCCCGAAGGTACCCGCTCTAAAACAGGAAAGCCAAAAAGATTTTCTCCTAATGGCTTAAAGATTTTATGTAAATATGCACCAAGTGCCTATGTGGTACCTGTAACGATTAACGACTCCTGGAAAATGTTCCAATATGGTTCCTTCCCANTGGGATTGGGCAACCGCTTAACNTTNACGGTTCATCCTCCNATNAAAGTCAGCGAATGCGATTTCGATTCTTTACTCGAGAAATGTGAACAAGCTGTTGTTTCCGGAATCAGACTATAATACCCGAATATCTTTTAATGCAAATAAAAACATCTATTCGTACTTTATAACTTCTGTAGGACAGCCATCCACAGCATCAAGTATTTCGGCTTCATATTGATTGAAGTCAACACCTGCTTTAATTACCATTTTATCTGGAACCTCAAACACTTGCGGGCAAGCAGTTTCGCATGCGCCGCATGAAATACATTCGTTTTCGCTCTCATCGAGCCATACTCTTTTAATTGCCATATCATTTAAGTATTTAGGTTTATCAAACATCAACTCTACTCTCTTGATCATAGTAAAAAAACAATTAGAAACAGAAGATGTTCATGCTAAACAAAGCAGCCATCTCAAGTGTTTTATTTGTAGAGAGTTCACTTATTTACTAACTGTTAAAAACTTAAATTATGAAAGGAGTTATTTGGGGTTTAGCTGTTGGTTGTGCAATAGGCTATATTATCAGGAAAATGCAGGAAGAAGGCAAGTTTGAGTGCGTTGGCGAATATGCCGATAAGTACTATACTATGTCAAAGAATGAGCTTAAGAATGTAGTAGATGCTGCTAAAGGCAAAGCGGAAGAATTGAAAGAACGGATTGAAAAGAGAGTTAAAGGAGAATAAAAAACAGATCTTTCATTAAGTCACCTTCAAATAACAAGGCAGTCTGAAATCTCAGATTGCCTTTTTTGTTAGTTCAAATAAAAATACCAGATAAATATATGTGTTATGGAAAACAAAAACATTACTTTAGCAATCTCAAAATAAACTTTGTTTAGGAATAAGGTAAACAATATCAATAATATTTTATGAAAAACAAAAAAACAGATATTACATTTCTGCTGAAAGTTCTTAAAACCTCTATATTTCTTATCGCATTCTTTTTTATTAATAATATATTATCAGCCCAAGTTTCCTCTCCAGAACTTTTTGGAAAAAAGCCTATAATCATTCCCCGGGCACGAGTTATTATAGACAATGACTTCGGAGGAGACCCTGACGGATTATTCCAGCTAGCTCACCAGTTATTAAGTCCTTCAATAGAAGTTAGAGCTATTATTGGTTCACACCTAACCCCAAATACAGATTTTGACGGTTACTTTCCTTTTAGTGCGGATTCAGCAGTTGCCAGGGCTAAAGAGGTGGTAAAGATACTTGGATTAGAAAACAAAGTTCCCGTTATAGCCGGTGCCGATTATGCTTTAACTGAATCATTTCAGCCTCAACAAAGCAAAGGAGCAGAGTTTATTATTAAAGAAGCAATGCGTAAAGATACTAAACTTCCACTCTATATAGTTTGTGGCGCTGGATTAACCAATATAGCAAGTGCCTATTTGATGGAACCCAAAATTGCGGATAAAATTACTCTTGTATGGATTGGAGGGAAAGAATATGATTCTTCTTTCCACTCACAACTATCACCAATCCTAACTAAACGAGGTGGTGCCGTTGAATATAATATTTCAATCTCTGTTCCGGCCGCCCAGGTAATTTTTAACAACTCATCAATGCCTGTATGGCAAGTTCCAAGAGATACTTATCGACAGTGCCTGTATAGCTTTGCTGAGATAAAGGCAGATATAGAGCCACAAGGCAAAATAGGATGTTATCTGGCTGATAAATTATTTAATTTTTTAAACGACCTCGTTGCAAAGAACTGGAAAATGGGAGAAACATACATTTTAGGGGATAGCCCTCTTGTACTTCTCACAGCCCTACAGTCTGGTTTTGAAGCTGACGCGTGTTCCTCACACTACGTAAACATTTCAAGGCCTGAAATAAAAAAGAACGGAGATTACGAAAATAAATCAGGAAAGTCTTTTATCAGAGTATATGATCGCATTGACAGCAGATTAATATATGCTGATATGATTGCCAAATTGAAATTATTCAATCAACAATAAAAAGAGGACAAAGAGAAAAAATAATGCACATTAATCATATTTTATACCTCCTGAAGGACAGTCTTGAGCTGCTTCCTTTATTTTATCCTCATATAAATCATAGTTAACACATTTTTTTACCAACATTTTTTCAGGTGCCTCAAAGACCTCAGGGCATATAGCTTCACATCCCCCGCAACAGAGACATTCGTCCTCACTCTCGTCAAGCCATACACTCTTAATTGCCATATTTTCAACTTTTTAGGTTATTATTAATTTATAAGATTATCACAAAGGGTATAACAAATACTAATAGAAAGAAGTTTAATAAAATCTGTTAGTTATTTGTTAATAACCCTTCTCATTTTTAAAATAAAATTATCTATAACATCATAAAGCTTTTAACAAAGGATAAAATGGATTATATTTGCATGCAATAATCATTTATAACCATTTTCTATGCCAAGTTCTATAGAATCTCTCAAAAAGCGTCATAAAGATCTTTTCGAAAATCATCGTTGCAATGTATCAGACAATGCTTACGAAGATGCCGAAAAAATAAAAAAAGCAATAGATCAGCTATCTAAGATAGAAAATAGGAAAATGTCTATTTTTGATTTGAACAAAATGCAGTTCATATTCAGGGATAATCAGAAGTCTGATAAATTTGATCATCCGGTTTTTGTAGGGATAGATGAAGATAGTTTTGAGGCTTTCTATGATAATATTCATCCGGATGATTTGTATTTTGCACTAGAAACTGGCCTTATGAGTTATGATTATGCATATAGCGTACCTCCTTCGGAACGTACCGGTTGTATTATGAAGTACGAATTCAGAGTAAAAAGCAAAACCGGAAAATACGTATGGGTTAATTTTAGAATTGTAATTTACGAACTCGACAGCAATGGTGATCTTTGGCTTCTACTATTTTTATCAGATATTATTCCAAATCAGGATCAAAACAGAAAGCCAAAAAGGATTCTGATAAATGTAAACACAGGAAAAACTTTCAACTATTTTGATGACACTGATATAGTTGAAAAACCTGTTCTATCGAAACGTGAAATAGATGTTATAAAACTTCTTTCGGAAGGTTATTGCAGTAAAGAAATAGCAGATCGCCTTTTTATAAGTATAAACACTGTAAACAAACATCGACATAGCATTTTGGAAAAAACAAATTCAGAAAATACTGCACAGGCTGTGCTTTATGCTACAAGACTAGGATTAATTTAATACAAAACCAATTTTTGTACCGTCACTCAACCTTAAGATTGACTAACAATACAAAAATTGTTTGTTTTGCACATAACCAGTTAAATTTAAGAGATTTAAAAATCTTCTGCAATCCTTTTTATTATTATTCACTAACATTATATAGGATTTTGTGCAAAAGTAGTATGTTATATTGTTATCGGCAATAACCATTTATAACCATTTTCACACAATATCCTATAATTCGGGTGAAAAAATAATATTAATTACTTGTAATAACCTGTCCTGCTTCACGATAAAGATCAATCTTACCTTCAAGCAGAAGTGCAACTACTGTTATTTGAGAATCCTGAACACTTTCAGGAACATCGAAATATAAAATACCTGGAACGCTGCTCCAATAAGCTTTGCCTACTACCTTTGTTTCCAAAAGTGCCCCGTTACCTACTACCCAGGCACGATTTACTTTATTCTTTAATCCTTTTACAGAAATAGGTCCATTGGGTTTATATGGAAGAAAGACGTAAAGAATATCCTGGTTTTTATTCAATGTGGTATATCCCATAACATGACCTTCGGGAATTCCTGCCCGTGTTCCATAAATGGCGTCGGCATGTTTCTTTGTCCATCGGCCAAATTCCTTTAAAATATCCACTTGTTCTTGTGGAATGGTTCCATCCTCTTTGGGACCAATGTCAAGAAGTAGGTTTCCTCCATTGGAAATGCAATCTACAAATGTACGAAGCAACATATTAGCTGTTTTATAGTTCGTATCTGTTGGTGCATATCCCCAACTGTCATTCATCGTCATACATAACTCCCACCATTGAGAATCGGGACGACGGATGGGCACTCCCTGCTCGGGTGTGGCATAGTCACCATAACCTTGAATACGTGAATTTAGGATAACTTTAGGGTTAAAGGTTCGAAGCATGGTTGATAATTCCTTGGCCTTCCAGGTTTCCGGGCTGAAATCCCAATCACCGTCAAACCAATATAAATCGGGTTTGAATTGCTTGTTCAATTCAGTTAGTTGTCTATTATCAAAATCAAGAAAACGTTGCCAACGAGCTGAATCTTCTTTTATCTGATAACGGCGACAGGAGTCAACCTTACCTAGATGACCGATGGCAAGTGTAGGGGGCCATCTTACCCCGATTTGACTAATTCCTCATGTCCTCGTTATATGACTATTAAATGGAGGTTTGTAGTACTACCTCATCGAAAATACCCTAGTCCGGGTCACCTAGACTTTATGTTATTTCTTTTGAGGGCTATGGCCCTCCTAAACAACTGTGGGAATATGTTTCCGACAAGCTTTCTTCCGGACTTTGACCCTGTGGATATGACACTGAAGCGTACGGAGCGGAGGCACGGAGCGCGAGCTTATGACTAAATAGGCGATACGGTGCATTTAAGATGCGCAATAGTCT
>JGI20225J20221_1000167_pt5 | contig 90506 bp, 72 predicted proteins | sample BioMet4_FD_20221 | JGI IMG/M metagenome (IMG submission 20221) | reverse complement strand
AGGACGGCAAGCTGTACCTGGCAGCAGTTCTGGACTGTTATAACGGAGAGATCGTCGGTCTTGCCATGGATGACAACATGAAGAAGGAACTGTGTATCCGGGCTTTTCGGTCCGCCTGCCAGGCGCAGGGGGCCTATGGGATGATCCTGCACAGCGACCGCGGCAGCCAATTCACCAGCGCCGCATTTCGGAAGGTGCTGGTGCAATACGGTGCGGTTCAAAGCATGAGCGGTACGGGCCGCTGCTACGACAACGCCAGGATGGAGAGCTTTTTTGCGACGCTGAAGAAGGAAAAGCTTTATCGAATCAGGACGGAGCAGATGCCCATGGCACAGGTTAAGAGCATCGTGTTCCGGTACATCATGACCTACTATAACCGCCAGCGAATCAATACTGCGAACCCCGGCGGTCTGCCGCCGGCCACATATCGTCAGGCCGCCAGAGGCCTGGCCGCATAAGCTGCAGATTTTGGGTATTCACACTCTGCACGGTTCTTGACTTCTCCAAGGTCAGGGGGTTGCAGTCCGGCTGAAAGGAACCGAACAGAAATGCCAGCTCGTACCGCCGGGTCGAAAACCCGTTCGCGTCCTTCAGCAGGGTGCTGGCCAGCAGTTTATGACTTCGTTTCTGCAAGATGCGCCTCCGATTACGACAGCATTCAGGATGCAGCAAGTATAGCACGGTACAAACCTGCGGCGCAAGAGCAATCAATGCAAGAATTTGTAAAATTTTGAATAACGAATGACGAAAAACGGCGCATCTTCCCGACCCGCCGCCGGAGGATCGCACGCCGCCGGGTCGGCGCCGCCCGGCACGCTGTTTTCCACAAAGAGCCGCCGCCGTTCCCGCGGAGCGTTGTCTGCATTTGACGAAAGTCGGAGCTGCGTTCGAAAAATCCGGCAAAATCGTTTGACTTCCCCCGGCGGCGTCCTTATCATGGAGGAAAATGACGTGGCCGCGCAAGCTGAGCGGACCGCGGGAGAGCGGAGGCATTCGTGTGAAAATCATCCCCCAGATCGGGCTCCTGTTCGGACTGTGCTGGCTGGCACAGTGCGTGGAGGGAGCATTGCCGTTTCCGTTGCCGTCCAGTGTCATCGGCCTGATTTTGCTGTTGATTCTGCTGGCGGCGAAGTTCGTCAGGGCACACCACATCCGGGAGACCTCGGATTTTCTGCTGGGGAACCTGCCGTTCTTTTTTGTCCCCGTCTCCGTGAGCATCATGAAATATATGGATTTGATCCGGGAGAACGCCGCGGCGTTTTTCGTGATCTGCGTGGTTTCCACGGTGCTGACCTTCGGCGCCACCGCCGGTGCGGTCACCTTGACTATCCGCCTGATGAGGAGGGAGAGACGATGAGCGAGTTGCTGAAATCCCCCGCCTTCGGCATCGGGCTGACGGCGCTGACCTACTGGCTGGGCGTCAAGATTCAGAAAAAGACGGGACTGGTGGTCTGCAATGCCCTGATCCTGTCGGCGCTGATGATCGCCGCGGTGCTGGTGGTGTTTCGTATTCCCTACGATGATTATAATGTGGGCGGCAGCTTTATCCACATGTTTCTGGCGCCGGCCACAGCCTGTCTGGCGGTGACCATCTACGACAGGCGGGAGCTGCTGCGGGAATACTGGCTGCCGGTGCTGGTGGGCTGCACGGTGGGCGTGGGGACCTCCATGGGCAGCGTCCTGCTGCTGTGCAGACTGTTTGGCCTGAACCGGGAGATGATGGTGTCGCTGCTGCCCAAGTCCGTCACCACCCCCATTGCGGCGGCGGTGGCCGAAAGCCAGGGCGGCATCGTCTCCATCGCGGTGGCGGCGGTGATCTTCACCGGGATTTTGGGCAACGTGACCGCGCCGCTGCTGATCCGGCTGTTCCGCGTGAAAGAGCCCATGGCGGTGGGACTGGGCATCGGCGCCTGCAGCCACGCGCTGGGCACCTCCAAAGCGCTGGAGATGGGCGAGACGGAGGGGGCCATGAGCGGGCTGGCCATGGGGCTGTGCGGCATCCTCACAGCGGCCGCGGCATTGGTGCTGTTCTGATCAACCGCAAAAAGCTCCGGCCCCGGGTTGAAGTGACCTCAAAAAGTTAGACAAATATTTTAAATCAAGCAACCGAGAGGGCTTGTTGTCTGTGAATTGCGGGCGGCAAGCCCTTTAGCTTTGCCTTGCTTCGGCGGTTGTTGTAGTAATCGAGATAGTCTACAAGCTCTTTTCTGAAATGCTCCATCGACTTAAATTCCTGCAAATACAGCAGCTCGCTTTTCAGCAGGCCGAAGAAGTTTTCAATCACGGCGTTGTCCAGACAGTTTCCCTTGCGGCTCATGCTCTGCCGGATACCCTTTGCTTTCAGCATCCGCTGGTATTGCTTGTGCTGGTACTGCCATCCCTGGTCTGAGTGCAGGATGAGATTTGTCCCATGGGGAATCCTTGCAAAAGCCTTGTCCAGCATCTTTGTCACCATGGAGAGCACCGGCTTATCGGAGATGGAATAGCTGACAATATCTCGGCTGCACAGGTCGAGAATCGGCGACAGATAGAGCTTCTGCCCGAACAAACTGAATTCCGTGACGTCCGTCACCCACTTCTGGTTTGGCTTTTCAGCCCTAAAGTTCCGTTCCAGCAGATTCGGCGCGATTTTTCCCACTTCGCCCTTGTAGGAATGGTACTTCTTCGCCCTAACCCGGCAGACAAGGCCCATCTGCTTCATCAGCACCTGCACCGTCTTGTGATTTAGAGTAAAGCCGCGACGCCGGAGTTCCGCAGTGATGCGGCGGTATCCGTAGCGGCCTTTGTTCTCGTGAAAGATTGTGGCAAGGGTCCCTTTAGCTTCAGCATATTTGTCTGCCCTTGTCAACCGTTTCTCGTGGTAATAATAGGTTGAGCGCGCAAGCTGGGCCACTTCCAGCAGAATTTCCAGTGAAAAACTTTGCCTCAGTCCTCGAATTACCAGCGTTTTTTGCGCGCTTTTCGCTCGTCTTCCAAAACCAAGGCTTGCAAGTTTTTTAAGTATGCCACCTCTGCACGAAGACGCTGGTTCTCAGCCAAAAGGTCTTCTTCCACCTTCGACGACAGCTTTGCCGGCCGGCCCTTGCTGTCCCGCCCACGCCGTTCAATGGCAAGGCCTTCCGGTCCTTCTGTGAGATAAATGCGTTCCCACGCTACGGCTCGATTGCGGGGTAGATTAAATTGCCGTTCGGTCTCGCGGCAACTCAGCTTTTCGCGCCGCATCGTCTCCACTACCATTACCTTGAACTCCGGCGTGTAGCGCTTATTTGGTATCCCTTTTGGCATAGTAAAACACCCCAATCGTTATTCAGTATATCATACTGTCTAACAATTGGGGTGCAGTTCAGGTGGGGTCGGAGCTTTTTGCTGCAGGCGGAATACCGGCGCGGGGAGGCAGCACCCCGCGCCGGTATTCCTTGCTTTGGATGAGGAGAAAAAGAAGTGTAATCAAATCAGTCGATTCCGCCGTAACGTCCGGCGGCGCCGGCTGTTGATCCCGAAGGGAAGGGGAGCGCGCCGGGGAAAGGACAATGGGGCATGCCGGTTGCCCGGCACGCCCCATTGCGTGGCATCATCCGATGAAAGATCGAATTACATGTAGAACAGCAGGTCGCCGTACACGGGGAACGGCCAGCACTCGGCTGCGGTCATCGTCTCAAGCTTATCGGCGGCCTCCCGGGCTGCGGCCATGTCGGGCACCAGGGTCTTATGGCAGTAGGCCATGGCTTTTCCGGAGTCGCCGGGCAGATCGGAAAGATCCTTTTCCAGCTTGTCGCAGGTATCCATCAGGGTGTCCGTCAGAGCGGCGATCTGGGCGGCGGTGGTCTTTTCATACTTGCAGGCCACGCCGCTGGAGGATTTGCTGTCGGCCCGCTCGCACAGGTCGGTGCCATAGGCGGAGACCGCGGGAAGGAGATCCCTGCGGATCATATCCACCATGGTGGTCGCCTCAATGCTGATGATGTGGACGTAGTTCTCCACATGAATCTCGTAACGGGCATTGACCTCTTCTTTGGTGTAAACGCCATGGCGGGTGAACAGGTCCACGTTTTTCTGGACGGTGTAGGCGGGCAGGGCGTCGGCGGTGGATTTCAGATTGGACAGGCCCCGCTTCTCGGCCTCGGCGACCCAGGCGTCATCGTAGCCGTTGCCGTTAAAGACAATGCGCTGATGCTCGGTGAGGGTCTTTTTGATCAGAGCCTGCAGCTCGGCGTGGAAGTCCGCGGCGTTCTCCAGCTCGTTGGCAAATTGCTCCAGCTCTTCGGCCATGATGGTGTTCAGGGCGATGTTCGGGCCGGAGACGGACTGAGAAGAGCCCAGCATCCGGAACTCAAATTTGTTGCCGGTGAAGGCCATGGGAGAGGTACGGTTGCGGTCGGTGTTGTCCTGAGGGATGGAGGGCAGCACATCCACGCCGATCTCCAGCGTGCGCTTGCCGGCATCCTCATAGGGAGTGCCGTCGATGATGGAGTCCATAACGGCCTTCAGATCGTCGCCCAGGAACACGGAGATGATAGCGGGAGGAGCCTCCTGCGCGCCCAGACGGTGATCGTTGCCGGCGAAGGCGACGGTGGCCCGCAGGAAGTCCTGATATTCGTCCACGCCCTTGAGGAACGCGGCCAGGAACAGCAGGAACTGGGCGTTCTGGCTGGGCGTTTTGCCGGGCTTGAACAGGTTCTTGCCGGTGTCGGTGGCCAGAGACCAGTTGTCGTGCTTGCCGGAGCCGTTGACGCCCGCGAAGGGTTTTTCATGCAGCAGGCAGACCAGGCCGTGGCGCTCGGCGACCTTTTTCATCAGTTCCATCGCCAGCTGGTTGTGGTCGCAGGCGGTGTTGGCGTCGGAGTAAATGGGGGCCATCTCGTGCTGAGAGGGAGCCACCTCGTTGTGCTTGGTCTTGGACAGGACGCCGACCTTCCACAGCTCCTGATCCAGATCCTGCATATACTCGGCGACCCGGGGACGGATGGCGCCGAAGTAATGATCCTCCAGCTCCTGGCCCTTGGGGGGCTTGGCGCCGAACAGGGTCCGGCCGCACAGCCGCAGATCCTCGCGCTTGGCGTACTGGTCCTTATCGATCAGGAAATACTCCTGCTCGGGGCCGACCTGGGCGGTGACACGCTTGGACTCGGTGTCGCCGAACAGCCGCAGAATGCGGATGGCCTGCCGGCTGACGGCGTCCATGGAGCGCAGCAGCGGCATTTTCTTGTCCAGCGCCTCGCCGGAGTAGGAGCAGAAGATGGTGGGAATGCACAGGGAGCCGTCCTTGATGAAGGCGAAGGAGGTGGGGTCCCACGCGGTGTAGCCCCGGGCCTCGAAGGTGGCGCGCAGACCGCCGGAGGGGAAACTGGAGGCATCGGGCTCGCCCCGGACCAGCTCCTTGCCGGAGAACTCCAGAATCACCTTGCCGCCGCCGGCGGGAGCAATGAAGCTGTCGTGCTTTTCGGCGGTAACGCCGGTCATGGGCTGGAACCAGTGGGTGAAATGAGTGCAGCCCCGTTCCGCGGCCCACTGCTTCATGGCCTCGGCAATTTCGTTGGCGATGGAGATGTTCAGAGAGGTTCCTTCGGTGATGCACTGCTTCCACGCCTGATAGGAAGCGGGAGACAGACGGGCGCGCATGGTATCCTCGTTAAAGACCATGCTGCCGAACAGCTCGGGCAGTTTGGTGGGTGTACACATAGTTCTTTTCCTCCTCTATACTTCGGTGGTATCGTTACATACGCTGCTTGAAAACACTATGAGAAACGCTTTGTGCCCCCTTAAGTGACCGAGGGAATGCCGGCAGATTATTTTCCGCTCTTCCCGTAGTTGGCCAGCACCCGTGCGGAGGGGTCGTCGACGTTGCAGCCCTCCCACTTCCGGTTGGGCATCCAGAAGTCCTTGATCATTCCGGCCTGACCGGGGTAGTACTGCTCGAAGATCTCGCGGTAGAGCAGGCTCTCCTTCGTGAAGGGAGGGCAGTAGCTGAACTTGCGGCGCAGACGGTTGAACTGTTCGTCGGTGTAGGTTTCCTCGGCGTGGGCTTTCAGATCATCCACCATGGAGTGACCCACGGCATCGGAGAAGGCGGCCTTCTGACGCCACAGAATTTCGTCGGGCAGCAGGTGATCGTTTTCAAAGGCGTGGCGCAGCAGGTACTTGCCCATGTCGTAAGTGTTGAGCTTCAGCTTGGGATCGATGCTCATGACGTAGCGGACAAAGTCCAGATCGCCGAAGGGAACCCGGGCCTCCAAAGAGTTAACGGAAATGCAGCGGTCGGCCCGGAGCACGTCGTACTGATACAGCTCATCCACCCGTTTCTTGGACTCCTGCTGGAAGGCCTCGGCGCTGGGCGCGAAGTCGGTGTACTTGTAGCCGAACAGCTCGTCGGAGATTTCCCCGGTGAGCAGAACCCGGACGTCCGTCTGCTCATGGATGGCCTTGCAGCACAGGTACATGCCCATGCTGGCACGGATGGTGGTGATGTCCCAGGTGCCCAGAAGCTTGATAACCTCCGGCAGGGCGCGGATCACGTCGTCCCGGGTCATGTAGACCTCGGTGTGGTCGGCGCCGATGAAATCGGCGGCCTGACGGGCGTATTTCAGATCGATGGCGTCCTCCTCCATGCCGATGGCGAAGGTGCGGATTTTTTTGCCCAGCACGATGGAGGAGATGGCGCACACCAGAGAGGAATCCAGCCCCCCGGAGAGCAGAAAGCCCAGCGGGGCGTCGGCGTCCAGCCGTTTGTCCACCGCCGCCACCAACTTCTGGCGGATGTTGCGGCACACCGTCTCCAGATTGTCCGTGCTGTAGGAGTTGACGGTGGTCAGATCGGTGTAGCGGATGAACTTGCCGTAAGCGTAGTAGTGGCCGGGAGGGAAGGGGAAAATCTGGGCGCACAGCCCCACCAGGTTCTTGGCCTCGGAGGCGAACACGATGGCGCCGGCCCGGTCATAGCCGTAAAACAGGGGCCGGATGCCGATGGGGTCCCGTGCCGCCACCAGGGAATCGGTCATGCTGTCATAGATCACCAGAGCAAACTCGGCGTCCAGACGGGAAAACATGGAAAGGCCGCACTCGTGGAACATGGGAAGCAGAATTTCGCAGTCGCTGCCGCTCTTGAATTCGTACTTTTCGGAGAGGCGGCGCTTGATGGGGCGGAAGCCGTAGATCTCGCCGTTGCAGACCACGGAGTCACCGTCCAGCTCAAAGGGCTGCATGCCGGCTTCGGTCAGGCCCATGATGGCCAGGCGGTGGAAGCAGAGGTATCCGGACTTGGTCTCGATAATTCTGGACATGTCCGGTCCGCGGGTGAGTGTGCGGTCGAAGTATTCCCGCAGTTCCTCCTGTGTCAGATCCTTGCTGGAAAATCCCATAATTGAACACATAAAAAGCACCTCCGGATTTTGTCGTCTTTCAGCTGCTCGGGCCAAAAGGCAATAAAAACGCAGCTATATCCTAAAATTATAGGACGAATAGCTGCTATCCGCGGTGCCACCTAACTTACTGTTTACACAGTCACCTTCAAGGTTCAAACAAACCCGTGTGATGTAACGATCACAACTCGTCGCACTTACTAGCGATGGCCTCGCGTTCAGATTGCAGCTACGGAGTGTTCTTCGCACAAACTCTGGTACAGGCTTTCCACTGCCGCCTGCTCACTGGGACTGACCGTCTGTGGTACTTTTCTCCATCAACGCCGTTGTCGATGATAAATTGTCGTATCAACTTTTAAAATTGATGGTCAAAGTGTATCACCCGCAGGGCCCCGGTGTCAAGGTCAAAACAGCCAAAAAAGGTAGGACTATTTTTGCGGAATTTTAGTATCCTCTGGTAAAAGCCACAAAAATGGCCGCGGAGCGGGGACAACCGTCCCTGCTCCACGGCTTTTTGAACCGGATTACAGCGTGATCTCGCAGGCTTCGCCCGCTTCCGCCCCGCCGAGCATGGGCGAAACCTGGCGGACAAACGCGTCCACCTGCTCCGGGCAGCGGCCGATGTACCGCGCCGGCTCCAGGATGCCGCGCAGCTCGTCCTCCGTCAGGCCGAAGGCCGGCTCCGCGGCCAGGCGCTCCAGCAGGTCGCAGGGGTCCCCCTCCTTCATCCGGGCCGTGGCGGCCATGGAGCAGCGGCGGATGATCTCGTGGAGCTCCTGCCGGTCACCGCCCCGCTTGACGGCCTCCATCATCAGGTTTTCCGTGGCGATAAAGGGCAGATACTCCCGCACGGCGGCGTCCACCACCTTCTCATTTACCCGCAGCCCCGCCGTGACGTTGCGCATCAGGCGCAGAACCGCGTCGGCGCAGAGAAAGCCCTCCGGCAGTGAGATGCGGCGGTTGGCGGAGTCGTCCAGCGTACGCTCCAGCCACTGGGTGGAAGCGGTCATGGCGGCGTTGGACGCGTCCGCCATCAGATAGCGGCTCAGGGAGCAGATGCGCTCGGAGCGCATGGGGTTGCGCTTGTAGGCCATGGCGGAGGAGCCGATCTGGTGCTCCTCGAAGGGCTCCTCCATCTGGCGGTCGTGCTGCAGCAGCCGCAGGTCGTTCGCAAAGCGGTAGCAGCTCTGCGCAATGGAGGACAGGCAGTTCAGCACCCGGCTGTCCAGCTTGCGGGGATAGGTCTGGCCGCAGACGGAAAAGCAACGGCCGAAGCCGAACTCGGCGGCGATGCGGCGGTTCATCTCGTCAATTTTCTCCCCGTCGCCCTCAAACAGATCCACGAAGCTGGCCTCGGTGCCGGTGGTGCCCCGGCAGCCCAGGAATTTCATGCCCTCCAGCACAAAGTCCAGCTCCTCCAGGTCGGACAGCAGATCCTGCATCCAGAGGGTGGCGCGTTTGCCCACGGTCACCAGCTGGGCCGGCTGATAATGGGTGTAGCCGAGGGTGGGGGTGGCTTTATGGGCCAGCGCAAACCGGGACAGATTGTCCAGCACCGTCAGCAGCTCGCCCCGGAGATAGCGCAGCCCCTCCCGGTAGATGATAAGGTCGGCGTTGTCGGTGACATAGCAGCTGGTGGCGCCCAGATGGATGATGCCGGCGGCGCCCGGTGCAACCTGACCGTAGGCGTAGACGTGAGCCATCACATCGTGGCGGACCTCCTTTTCCCGTTGGGCAGCCACCTCATAGTCGATGTCGGTGATGTGGGCGGCCAGCTCCGCCACCTGCTCTGAAGAGACGGGCAGACCCAGCTCGTGCTCCGCCCTTGCCAGCGCCACCCAAAGGCGCCGCCAGGTCTGAAAGCGTGTGTCCGGGGAGAACAGGTGCAGCATAAATTCGGAGGCGTAACGGGACGCCAGGGGGGATTCGTAACGGTCTTTCGGCATGAAATCGTCTCCTTCCATCCATTCAAGAAATCGCCGGAGCGCCCGGCGGGGAAACACGAAAAGGAGGGACGGCGTCCCCCCTTCCGCTATTATCTGACAATAATGGAATCGCGCTCGGGACCCACGGACACGTAGCCAATGTGGCAGCCCACGGCCCGCTCAATCAGTTCCACGTAATTGCGGGCGGCCTCGGGCAGATCCGCCCACCGGCGAACGCCGGAGATGTCGCACTTCCAGCCGGGGACGTACTCGATGACGGGCGCGGCCTCCGCCAGAAGGGCGGGGAAGGGGAAGGCGTCGGTCTGCTGTCCGTGCAGCAGATAGTGCGAGCAGACGGGAATCCGGTCCATGTAGGACAGAATGTCCAGCTTGGTCAGGGCGATGTTGGTGGCGCCCTGTACCTCCACGCCGTAACGGGTGGCCACCAGATCGATGGGGCCCACCCGGCGGGGCCGACCGGTCTTGGCGCCATACTCTCCGCCGGCGCGGCGCAGTTCCTCTGCCTCGTCGCCCAACCACTCGCAGGTGAAGGGGCCCTCGCCCACGCAGGTGGAGTAGGCCTTCACCACGCCCACGATCTCATCGATCCGGGCGGAGGGCAGGCCGGAACCCACCGGCGCGTAGGCCGCGATGGCGTTGGAGGAGGTGGTGTAGGGGTAGATGCCGTAGTCCAGATCCCGCAGCGCGCCCAGCTGGGCCTCGAACAGGAGTTTTTTGCCGCCGGCCTGGGCTTGGCGCAAAAAAGCGCCGGTGTCGCACAGATAGGGGCGGATCTTTCCGCCGAAGTCCTCCAGCCAGGCCGTCATTTCGTCCATGGTGTAGCCCTTGGCGCCGTAGACCCGCTGCAGCGTCAGGTTCTTCCACTCCAGCAGATCCGCCAGATGGGCCTTCAGCTGCTCGGGATACAGCAGCTCCCCGGCCTGAATGGTCTTCTTCTGGTATTTGTCGCTGTAAAACGGAGCAATGCCCTGCTTGGTGGAGCCGTATTTCTTATCCGCCAGGCGAGCCTCCTCCAGCCCGTCCAGCTCCCGGTGCCAGGGCAGCAGGAGGGAGGCGCGGTCGCTGATCTTCAGGTTCTCCGGAGTCAGAGACACGCCTTTGGCGCGTACGTCCTCCATCTCCACCCAGAGATTCTCGCAGTCCAGAGCCACGCCGTTGCCCAGGATATTCACAACGCCCGGCCGGAAAATTCCGGAGGGCAGCAGATGCAGGGCAAACTTGCCGTATTCGTTCATGACCGTGTGGCCGGCATTGCCGCCGCCCTGATAGCGGATGACCACGTCGTAATCCTCCGTGATCAGATCCACCATGCGGCCCTTGCCTTCATCACCCCAGTTGATGCCTACGATGGCACAGTTTGACATGTTAAAAAACCTCTCTTTTCAGGATCGTTTCCTGTCACGTTCGGTGAGGTCAACCTTTCCGCCTGAAAGGCGCTCAACCTGAACCATTATATCGGCGCGGCAACCATAAGTAAAGAACAAACTGGTAATATCCGATATAAATTTGATTTATACCCCGCCATATGATTCGGAAAAAGCGGGGGAGCGACCGCTTTTCAAACGGGATGTCCTGTGGTATACTTTTTGAGAAAATCAGCAAAGTATGCGCATAAATAAATTGTATCTATGACCGGGGGCGATACGCCGAACCGGCCGTGTAACCCCATGCAGGAAAGGAAACCGAGTATGCAGGACATCATTCAAATTCTCGCACAGGAGCTGGACAAACGGCCGGAACACGTGGAAAACGTGGTGCGGCTGCTGGACGAGGGCAACACCATTCCCTTTATCGCCCGATACCGCAAGGAGCTTCACGGCGCCATGGACGACACATCCCTCCGGACACTGGAGGAGCGGCTGCGGTATCTGCGGGGATTGCAGGAGCGGCGGGACGCCGTGAAATCCGCCATCGCCGAGCAGGGCAAGCTCACGGAGGAGTTGGCCGCCGCCATCGACGGCGCCGTCACGCTGGCGGAGGTGGAGGATCTGTACCGCCCCTATAAACAAAAGCGCCGCACCCGGGCGACCATTGCGAAGGAGAAGGGGCTGGAGCCTCTGGCCCGGCTCCTGTTTGCGCAGGAGCGGGACTGCCCCGATCCGCTGGAGGAGGCCGCCAAATACATCGACCCGGAAAAGGGCGTGGAGACGGCTGCGGACGCGCTCTCCGGTGCGTCCGACATCATCGCCGAGACCGTGGGAGACGACGCGGAGCTGCGCCGCCGGCTGCGGGAGATGCTCCTGTCCCTGGGGCAGCTGCGCTCCGCCGCCGCCACGGACGAGGATACCGTCTACCGGCTGTACTACGAATTTACCCAGCCGCTGCGAAAGCTGCAGGGCCATCAGATTCTGGCCGTCAACCGGGGAGAGAAGGATGAGAAGCTGAAGGTCGGCGTGGAGCTGGACCGGGATCTGGCGCTGCAGACCGTGCGGCGGGCCGCGGTCATCCCCGGCTCCCGGGCCATGGAGTTCGTCCGCGCCGCGGCGGAGGATGCCTACGACCGGCTGCTGTTCCCCTCGCTGGAGCGGGAGATCCGCAGCTTCCTCACCGACAGGGCCAATGAGGGCGCCATCGGTCAGTTTGCCCTGAACCTGAAACCCCTGCTGCTGCAGCCCCCCGTGAAGGGGAAGGTGACCATGGGGCTGGACCCCGGTTACCGCAACGGCTGCAAGGTGGCGGTGGTGGACGGCACCGGCCGGGTGCTGGACACCGCCGTGGTCTATCCCACCTTTGGCGAACGGCAGAAAAACGAAGCCATCGCCGCCCTGGCAAAGCTGATTCGGAAGCACGGCGTGGAGCATATCGCCATCGGCAACGGCACCGCCAGCCGGGAGACGGAGCAGATGGCCGTGGAGCTGATCCGGCAGGTGGGCGCCGACGGCGCGCAGGTCAGCTATATGATCGTCAGCGAGGCGGGGGCGTCGGTCTACTCCGCGTCTCAGCTGGCGGCGGACGAGTTTCCCCAGTACGACGTGAACCTGCGCAGCGCCGTATCCATCGCCCGGCGGCTGCAGGATCCGCTGGCGGAGCTGGTGAAGATCGACCCCAAGGCCATCGGCGTGGGCCAATACCAGCACGACATGCCCCCCAAGCGGCTGGACGAGGCCCTCACCGGCGTGGTGGAGGACTGCGTCAACGCCGTGGGCGTGGATGTGAACACCGCGTCGGCGTCGCTGCTGACCTATGTGGCCGGGCTGAACGGCACCACGGCGAAAAACGTGGTGAAATACCGGGAGGAGAACGGAATCTTCACCGCCCGCAAACAGATTTTGAAGGTGCCCAAGCTGGGGCCAAAGGCCTTTGAGCAGTGCGCGGGCTTTCTGCGGGTGCCGGAGAGCAAATCGGTGCTGGACAGCACCGCCGTCCATCCGGAGAGCTACGCGGCGGCGGAGCGGCTGCTGGAGCTGTGCGGCTACACGCTGAAGGATGTGGCGGCGGGGAAGATCGGCGACCTGACCGCGCGGGTAAAAGCCATCGGCTGGGCCAAGGCGGCGGAGCAGTGCGGCGTGGGCGAGCCCACGTTGCGGGACGTGGCCGCGGAGCTGATGAAGCCGGGCCGGGACGTCCGGGACGACCTGCCTCGTCCCATTCTGCGCACGGACGTGCTGGATATGAAGGATCTCATGCCCGGTATGGTGCTCACCGGCACCGTCCGGAATGTCATCGATTTCGGCGTGTTTGTGGACATCGGCGTCCATCAGGACGGATTGGTTCACATCTCCCAGGTGGCGGATAAATTCATCAAGCACCCCTCCGAGGCGGTTTCCGTGGGAGACGTGGTTCGGGTGGTGGTGCTGGAGGTGGACGAGCGGAAGAAGCGGATCTCTCTGTCCATGCGTCAGGTGCCGAAGGAGTAAACCATGATGCTGTTCTTTGATCAGGCCGCCGAAGCGCTGGACAAAATGGCGGAGGAATTTCCCGAGCCGCTCTTCGACGGGCTGAGCGGCGGGGTCAACCTGCTGCCGGACGTTCAGACGGACCCGGAGCTGCCGGACGTGTATATTCTGGGGGAGTACTGCGACGATCTGCTGGGGCGGTATATCAATTTGTATTATGGCTCCTTTGCCGCGCTGGCAGAGCGGGAGGACTGGACGCAGGCCCAGTGGAACGACGAACTGCGCACCACCCTCTCCCACGAACTGACCCACCACATGGAGGGCCGGGCGGGCGTAGAAGACCTGGACCGCCGGGACGCGGCGGAGCTGGAGGAGTACCGCAGGAACAGGGAAGAGCTGTAAAAAAGGGAACGGACGAAAGTCCGTTCCCTTTTGTTTTTACCAGCTGTGATAGTTCCAGGACTGGGATTCCGACATGCCGAAATACTGGTAGTTGGTGGCCCCGCCGGCGGCATCGCCCCAGGTGGTGTCGATGTGATACGATTCCCCGTCCAGCGTGGCCACGGTCCAGATATGGGTCTCGTTGCCCAGCGCGGTGCAGTCGATGCCCTCCAGCTTCAGCAGCAGGTTGTACGCGCCGGTGTACCCGTCGCACACGGCCTTGGCGTTTTTGAACACCGCGTAGGGCAGATGACTGATTGAGGTGTCGTCGGCGCCGTAGTCATAGGCGCAGTGGCTGCAGATCCAGTCGTAGTACACCCGGGCCTTTTCATATTCCGACATGGAGGCGGTGATCTGGCCGGAGTTCCACAACGCGTCGTGGGCGGCGATGGCGGCGGAGAGCGCGTAGCTCCGGCAGCCGGCGGTCTGGGAGACGGTCAGATCCGCGGCGGAAAAAGTCAGGGTGATCTGGCCGGTTGTGGTGTTGTAGAAGCAGTTGGCGGTGTTGTAGCCCTGCTCACAGTAGGATTTCACGGTGGTCAGCGCCAGCTGGGTGATTGTGTTGGCGCCGGCGGAGGTCAGGCCGGAATACTTCAGCTTGATCTGGTACACGCCGTGGCTGATGAGATAGCGGATCGCCTGATCCATCTCGGCGGACGTATTGGGGGAGGAGGGGCAGGTGGAGACTGCGTCCACCAGCCCGGCATAGGTGGAGCCCTCCGCGCTGTATGCTGCCAGGAGATCCCAGCCGGGGGTAAGACGCAGCTCCGCCCGGAACATTCTGGTGAGCAGGGCGGACAGTGCGCCCCGGGTGATGGCGGAGCCGGGATAATAGGTGCCCCTGGCGTCGCTGCCCACGGCGACGCCGCATTTGTACAGTGTCAGGATGTCCTGATAGTAGGGGGTGTACTCGGTGACATCGGTGATGAACTTCCGGCTGGCGTAGGCCTGCGTCACCAGCTCGTCGTTGACCGGAGGCAGCGCGGACTCCGGCAGAACGGACGCCAGAATATGAGCCACCTGGGCCCGGGTCGCGGCGGCGGAATAGGTGCCGTCCAGTTCCGTGCCCAGAACCCCCTCCTCCTGCAGATAGGTAAGATAGGGCTGATAGGCGCTCTGGCCGTCGGCGATGTATGCCGTCGGGCCTGTTTCCGCGTCTCCCGTGCGGTAAATGCTCCGGACCCGGCCGGCAAAGATGACCGCCTGGCCCACGGTGACGGAGTCGCCTGCGCCGAAGGTGCCGTTGTCCCGGCCCACGGTCAGGCCATACTCATACAGTGTCTGAATATTGCTGTAAAATGTGGAGTCGGCGGCTACGTCCGAGAACGAATTGTCGTAGACCCGAACCTGCCGGAAGTTTTCCATGCTGTCGGCGGCCAGAGCCGGGACGCTCAGCGCCAGGCAGAGCACCAGCAGCAGCGCGGGAATGCGTTTTTTCATGGGAAACCTCCTTCAAGACGGTCAGGGGGACAGAATGTCCAGATCAGACATGGTTCGGTCCTCCGCATAGGGGTTCAGTGCGGTGTTCACCAGCTGCAGCGTGGCGTCTGAGTCCAATGTGTAGTAGGAGACCCCCTTGTAGTAGCCGGCGCCGTCGCCGGGCAGCGTGGCGAAGGAGATGTTGTCCGTGCCGATGGAGATAGCCTCCTTGCCCAGCCAGGCAAGATTGCCCGCGGTCAGGTCGGTTTCCACATACTTCTGAAAAATCTTTGCGAAGCTGGAGATCTTATCCACGTTGGACAGCGTCAGGGTCTGCTTGGCCACGGCCTTCAAAAACGCCTGCTGGGTGCCGATGCGGCCGATGTCCTCGGTGCCGTAGCCCGAGCCGTCGTTGTTGTGGCGGAACCGAACCACCTTGATGGCGTCCGCACCGTCCAGATGCCGCAGTCCCTTCTTGAAATGGATCGACAGACCCTGTACGGGGTCGTCGTAGTTCATATTGATCGGAATCTCAAAGTCCACGCCGCCGATGGCATCCACCAGCTCCACGAAGCCCTTCAGGTTGACCTGAACGGTGAAGTCCACGGGGACACCCAGCGTGTCCGAAATTTCGGCAGCCAGCTGCTCGGTGCCGCCCAGATTATACGCGGCGTTGATTTTTTTGACCTTGCGCTTCACGTTCACCAGCGTATCCCGGGGGATGCTGACGCAGTGGATGGTGTCGCCTTTCGCGTCCAGAGATACCAGAATATTGGTGTCGCTGCCGCCGTTGCCGTCGTCAATTCCGGATACCAGAATGAGGTAGCAGTCGGACTTGCGCTGCTCGTGGGAGGACATCGCGGCGGTTTCCTCCGCGGAGACGGAATGGGCGGAGGAGGATGCGGACGGGGAGGTCTGGGGGACCGTTTCAATTTTGGGGGCGCGGAACAGGGTATGATAAATCCCCGCCATCGCCGCGGCGGCAACCGCAAGCAGCAGAATTGTGCGGGGCCAGCTGCGGCGCCGGTGGTGCCGTTTTTTTGACATAGAACGTCGCTCCTATCAATCTGCGGTTATGCTGCAGATCCTGTGCAATCACAGCCAAAGATTTACATAATGCAGCGCTCCTATTATATGGCGGAACGCGGGAAAGTACAAGTAAAAAATTGACGTGCCCTGTCGGCACGTCAATTTTTCAGGTGGTTTTCTCCTCACCGGCGGCGGTCTGTGCCTCCACAAGCTGTTCCAGCAGCGCCTTGATCTCCGTCAGCAGCTGATTCTGATAGGACAGCGCGCAGCGGATATAGCGCAGGGAGGGGTCGCATTGGCGATTTGCCGCCCCGGCGGGCTCCACCGGATGGGGCCATCGCCGCATGGCGGGTTCGGATGACACGACTGCCAGCGGCGAAGCTGACGTCACCACGACCGGTCTGCAGCGACAGCGGGAATTGTTTGCCATGGGGATCCTCCTTTACAGATGAGATGTCAGGAATCACACACCGCGGTACTTCAATCTGGTAGCAATGCCGCCCCGGATGTGCCGCTGTGCTTTGTTGACATCCAGCACCTCCTTGACCTGAAGGTACAGGGAACGGTTGAACTGGGGCAGCCGTTCAGAGATGTCTTTATGTACGGAGGAACCGAAACGGAACGGTACCCGCCGGAGAAAACCGGCGGGTACCGCTGCTATACATCACCAGATCACCCGGTAGGCCCTGGCGGAGGGGCAGGAGATCTCAGGTGTCTTCTCGAAATAGTCCATCAGCAGGTCGGACATCTCCACATTGATCTCCTTTACCACCGGGCAGGTCTGATAGGCGAAATAGCCCCCGGCCCCGCTGGAGCGGTAATTGTTCATGCACAGCGTAAACATGTCGCCGTCCCGCACCGGCACCCCTCCGTGTTCCAGCAGCACCACCCGTTCCCCCGCGGGTCTGGAGACATCGATGACGTAGGAAATCCCGGCAAAATAGTCGTAGTTGTAGTGTTCCACCTTCGGCTTCAAAAACCGGTCGGAAATGGTGAGCCGACCGTCGGCGTCCAGATCAAAATACTCCGCGCTCCGTTCGATCGCCTGCCGCAGAACGGCCCCTGTCACCGCCAACACCACCAGCGTGTTGGGATAGGGATAGGTGGTCAGGATGTCGCGGCGGTGGACGGTCTGGGGAAAGCCGGCAATCTCGTTGGCAAGACTGACGCTGGACAGCTGCGCGCCGGAATAGAACAGCTGCACCTGATTGAAAAAGTCGGCAATCTCGCTGCCCTCGGCCGCACGGATCAGCGGCGCGGCGGGCAGCAGCGCATGGTCCAGGTGTCCCACTTCCTCCCGCAGCCAGTGCTGCGCGCCCCGCTCCACCTCGGAAAACCGGCTCATCAGGGCCCGGCTGCACGCGCCGGCGGCAGGGATGAGCTGACTGGTGATTTTTTTTTCCGACCCGTCCACCCGCGCCTCCAGATGGTGAAATTCCTTCCCGTTTTCAGCGGGCTGCACCACGTAGGTCCCGAACAGCATCTGCCCGGGGACGGACATGTGCTGATGCCCGGTGAGGAGAATGTCGAAATCCAGATGCCGGCACAGATGCCATGCGATGTTTTCCGTGCTTCTGGAGAGCACTCGCCCGGTCTCCAGATCCCGTTCGAAGCCGCCGTGATAGATGCACACGGTCAGGTCTACCTGCCCCCGCAGCGCATCCAGCGCCTGCTTTGCCGCCGGGAACGGGTCCGTGATGGTGATGCCGGTCAGGTGCTCTGGCTTCTCCCAGAGATTCACGTGGTCCGTGATGATGCCCACCAGACCGATCCGCAGGCCGTTTTCCAGCACATGGATGCGGGAGGGGTAGCGGCAGGCGCCGTCAACGCCCAGAAGATTTTCGCACACGCACCGGGCGCGGAGCGCGTCCAGATAGTCCCCCAGATAACCCGCGCCGAAGTTGAAGTCGTGGTTGCCCAGGGTCACATAGTCGTAGCCGCAGTCGTTCATGATGTCCGCCAGGGGCTGCGTGCTGCCCAGAGAATCGTGGCAGAAGGCGGCGAAGGCGGAGCCCTGGAGTACGTCGCCGCCGTCGATGATCAGCGTGTTTCCGTCCTTGCGGAACCGATTGGCGCATTTGAAAAGGCCCAGGTCCTTTTCCTCTTGCCCCCGATAGTCCGTGGGATACATATATCCATGGAGATCGGAGGTGAAATAAATATCCGCTTTTCTTTCCATAGGGTCCGTCAGCCTCGCGTCAGCTTTGTCCGGATTCCGGAGGAAATCCATTCGATGATCAGCACCAGAATAATCAGCCCCACCAGAATCGCGCCCACGGCATTCCAGCGGTAAGAGCTCATGGCAAAGATCAGCGGCGCGCCGATGCCGCCGGCGCCGACGAGACCCAGCACGGTGGCGTCGCGCAGGTTCATGTCAAAGCGGTAGATCAGCGTGGACATGAAGTCCGGAAACAGCTGGGGCAGGATCCCGTAGCGGATTTTCTGAAAGGTGGTGCAGCCGGCGGCATCCAGGGACTCCAGAATCCGTTTGTCCAGATCCTCGATGCTCTCGATGAACATTTTGGACACCATCCCGATAGAGCACAGCGACATGGTCAAAAGACCCGCGAAGGGGCCGGGGCCCGTGACGCGGATGAACATCAGGCCGTAGATGAACGCGGGAACCGTGCGGATAGCCGCGATGACCAGCCGTCCGATCACCGCCAGCCACTTGGGGACCAGATTGACGGCCGACAGAAACGACAGCGGCACGGAGATCACCGCGCCCACGATCGTGCCCAGAAACGCAATGCAGAACGTCTCCAGCAGCAGATAGGGAACGCCCGAAGTGGTGAGATTGAACAGCAGATCGGTGTCCGGATGTACGATGCCGGACAGGATATTGGCGGCCACGCTCAGGCCGTCGGCTTTCATGCCGTCCAGCACCACGGCGGAGCTGGACCACGCCAGAATGCAGGCGATGACGAAGGCCAGCAGCAGTTTCGCCGGCCAGGTTCTTGGGGACTCCCGATAGGCCTTTGCAATTGTTTCAGTCATGCCGTCCACCTCCTCAGGTCAGATGCTTGCGGATGGCGTGGCTGGTCCACTCCACCACAAGCACCGTCGCCAGCAGGACGATCAGAATCATACCGACGCTGTCATATTCCCGCCAGCCTATTTTTTCGTTCATCAGCAGGCCGAGGCCGCCGGCCCCCACATAGCCCAGGATGGACGCGTAGCGCACGTTGCCCTCCAGGCAGAACAGGGACACGGACAGGTAGGTGGGCAGCACCTGGGGAAGGACGGCGGTCCAAAACGTGCGCACCCGGGTGGAGCCCATGGCCTCCATGGCCTCGAAGGGGCCCATATCCACCGTCTCGATGATCTCAAAAAGCTGCTTGCCCACGTAGGCGAAGGTGAACACGGCGATGGCGACAGTGCCGGCCATGGTGCCCAGACCGAAGATGTAGGTTGCGATCAGCGCGGTGACCAGGGTGGGCAGCGTCCGCACAATGCTCAGGAACAGCCGGACGAGCGAGACCGTCACCCGGTTCGTCACCATGTTGCTGGCTGCCAGAACGGCGAAGGGAACGGCCAGCACCGCCCCCACAAAGGAGCCGAGAATGGACATCTTCAGCGTATCCAGCAGCGGCTGCCAGATTTTGGGCAGATAGCCGGTATTGGGCGGAAACATCCGCGCCAGAATGTCGAAAAAGTACTTGCTGCGGGTGACCATGGTCATGAAATTAAACCCGGTGATCTTAACCGAGAGCGCGGAGAGCAGCACCAGCACCAGCAGCACCAGCGGAACCCGGGTAAACTTTTCCTCCACGTATTTTCCGTTGGACAGCTCGTAGCGCTTCGGCTTGAAAATGCGGTCGTAGATCTTCATTGGATCACCGCCTCCTGGGGTGCCCTTTCGGCGTAGACGGCGTCCAGAATTTCCGGAGTCACTTCCTTGGAGGGGCCGTCATACACGATCTTTCCCGCCCGGATGCCGATGATCCGATCCGCGTACTCCATGGCCAGCTCCACGTGGTGAATGTTCAGAAGAATGGAGATGTTCATCTCCCGGTTGATGCGGACGAAATCCTGCATGACCTGCTTGGCGGTCACCGGATCCAGCGCGGCAACCGGCTCATCTGCCAGGATGATTTTCGGTTTCTGCGCCAGCGTCCGCGCCAGAGCCACCCGCTGCTGCTGGCCGCCGGAGAGCTGATCGGCCCGAATGTACGCTTTATCCAGAATTCCCACCTTGTCCAGGGACTCCAAGGCAATCAGCTTGTCCTGCCTCCGGAACGCGCCGAACAAAACCCGCCAGAACGGCATCTCCGGTACCCGGGCGGACAGGACGTTTTTGATGACAGTCGTCCTGGTCACCAGATTGAAGGACTGAAACACCATCCCGATGCTGCGCCGGAAGTTTCGCAGGGCCCTGCCCCGCAGGACGCTGACATTCACATCGTTCACCGTGAGGTTGCCGGAGGTGATGCTGTGCATCCGGTTCACTGCCCGCAGCAGGGTGGACTTGCCCGCACCCGAACGGCCGATAATAGCCACAAATTCGCCCTCCCGGATGGTCAGGTTCACGTCATCCAGCCCGATGACGCCGTTGGGATACACCTTGGAAACGTGGTCGAATATAATCATCTGTTGCGCCTCGCTCTATATCGGATTTTTCCGTACAGCAGAAGAGGATGATACTGTCTCCCACGGCAAAGCTGTGCCGACCGGTAGATTCGGTATCATCCTCTGATCTGCAGTTCCGTTTATGCGGTTTTAGCTGTTGGCGGTCAGCTTCTGGATCATCTTCTGTGCCTCCCGCTCGTTGTCGTAATCGGAGGAGGCAGCCAACTGGTAGCCGTTGTGGCTGTAAATCTTGATCACGGCCTTGCCTGCGTCGGTGTTGCCGATGTCGATGAACGCATTCTGCAGGGCGGCGGCGATGTCGGGGTCCTTGTCCTCCAGCGTCTTGCTGACGCAGATGGTGTCGTTATAGATGGGGACTGTTACGCCGATGACGTTGGTCTCCGTCCAAATGGGCTGAGTGCGGCCGAACTCGCTGGTCCACCGGTCGGCATAGTCGCGGCGGGCGTCGGCATAGGTCACCAGGATGTCCACCTGGCCGGAGGCCAGACGGGCGAAAGCGCTGGCGTAGGAGTCGGACTGGACGGCGCTCTTCAGATCGGTGATGCCCTTGCTGTAGTTATCCTGCAGCCAAAGGGCGGGATAGATGTAGCCGGCGGGAGAGGAAGTGCCCATGATACTCCAGCTGGCGCTGTTGAGATCGTCCCAGGTCAGCGCTTCGCCATTGTTGACCTTGGCGGCCAGTTCCTGCCCCTTTGCGGAGGGTCCGGCGATGAACAGCGCCCGATAGGAGACCGCCTGCTTGTCGGAGGCCTCGGTGGCCTTGCCGTCGTTCCAGTCCTTGGGATTGTCGGAATCCTTGCTCAGGCCGTCGCGGGTTGCGGTCAGGATGACGTCGCATCCGTCGTCGTAGAGCACATAGGTACCGCCCGGAATGAAGCCGATGTCCGCGGTGCCGGCGCCCAGAGCCTCGCCCACCGCCTCGTATGTGGTGCCCACGGAGATATTCACCGTGCCGATATCATAGCCCTGCTTGAGCATTTCGTCCTTGAGCAGCTGCTTGAGCGGCTCGGTGGCGGTGACGATTTCGGACGGTTCGCGGGACGGAACGAAGTACACATTCAGCGTGTCCACGGACTTGGTGCCGGCTCCTGCGGAGGACGACCCTGATCCGCCGGCGGAGGACGTGCCGCCGCTGCCGCAGCCGGCCAGAAGTCCCAGGCACATTGCCAGTGCCAGAATCAGTGCAAAAGATTTCTTCATGTGAATACCTCCCAATTTTCATTCAATTCTTCCAAAAAATGGCGTGCGCCATCATTTGCTCAGGCAATGGAATAGGATTGCGTCAGAACATTGGACGATCCGCTTTTGATCCGGAAGGTGGCGGAGGATGCCGTCGTACTGGGGTTGAGTTTCATCAGGATGGTTTTCGTAGCAACACCCCCGCTGTCCGCAGTCATGCTGAATGTACCGGAGTAGCCGTAGCTGGTCGTCCAGGTGGAGCCATCGATGGCAAATACTCCGATCTGTGTTCCGCTGGTAAGGTAGGTCCCGACCTTCAGATTGGAAACCGTACTGCCCGCGGTCAGTCCGCTGATGCGCAGCGTGACGGCTGTTACCTCTCCCGGACGGACCGTGCCGGGGAGATATGCGCTGTAGCGGGAGCTGCCCGCGGTGGAAACGGTGTAGGTATTTGTTGCAAGATCGGTGCTGCCCTGCTTCAGCCGCACACTGAAGGTTCCGGATGCGCTGCCGTCCAGCTGGAAGATCATGGTCTTGGACGCGCTTCCGTCGGCATCGGTGGTGATGGAGAAATCGGAGCTGTATCCGCTGGCGGCAGGCAGGGTGCCGCCCACATCGGCGAATTTACCGATCTGCGTCCCACCGGTGACATAGGCTCCCAGTTTGAATCCGGTGTAGGTGGTGTTTGCGGTAAGTCCCGAGAAGTAGACCGTCAGAGGCAGTACCTGCCCTGCCGGAATCTGAGACGGCATCGCAACCGTGTAGGTGCTGTAGGTACCGGTGGACGATCCGGTGTAGCCGTAGGACCCGGACTTGAACGTGGACGGATCGTACCATTTATAGCCGGAGGCGGGAGTCGCCCAGGGCTCGGTCTGAGGTTCGGTGGAGGCGGAGGGCGTCTCATAGCTGTACAGAGTCGTCGGGGTATCCAGCGTGATTCCCTGTGTGGAGAAGCTGGTATAGCTCTCCTGCGCCGCCAGCCAGTTAATCAGCTGAACCAGCAGGGTTGCGTCGTTGACTTCGGAGAAGCCGTCATAGGTTGTTTTCGTGCCGCCGGTCTCTTCTTTCAGGTATTTTGGCGAAGCGTCCTCCACGGCGGAGGAGTCCCCGATGAATGCGGCCTTGCCGGCGCCGACCTTGGAAATTGCGACGAATGCGCCCTCTGCAGTGCCGCCGCCGTTGTAAACGCCGTCGTCAACAGCACTGGACCACTTGTTGCTGGCGGTCAGGCCGGAGGGAAGATAGACAATCCCCTTTGCGATGGTGGGGTCCAGGATCGCCAGCGTTGCCCCGGCATGCATGGCGACACCGGTAACGTTCTGGGTGATATTGAAGCACTGGTCGGGGCTGACGATTCCGTTGGCGGTGATGTCGCCAAGCGCGTTATAGCGGAACCGGACGCCGAAATTTGTCGCCAGCCAGTCGCTGCTGGCAACGCCGGACATGGCAGCGGAGGAGGCCTCTTCCGTACTCATGCCGCTGGTGGGATCTGCGTAGGCGCCGCGCCGGTAGCCGTTGAAGACCTCCGCCGCATCCCAGCGGTTCTTGTTGCGGTCGGCATTATAGTGGTCGGCGATGAAGAAAATGCTGCCGCCGTTCTGGACATATTGCACCAGAGCAGCCTGCTCGGTGGTTTTAAAGGGGATGTTCGCTTCGGGAAGCACAAAGACGCTGTAACCGGACAATTCCGAGTATGTAATGGGTGTGTTCGTCCGAAGCTCGGTCACGGTGTAGCCTGTGTTTGCAAGCGCGTTTGCAAAGCTCGAAAATCCGCCGTCGATGACCCAGTCTGCCGCGCCGGCGGTTTCCCCGTGTGTGTTATCAAACAAAATGCTGTATCCGTTTGCCGTGGTAGGCTGAATGCTGGGCGCGGGATTGGAATAGTTCTCCGCATTCACTTTGACCGGGATGAAGAATTGAAAGAGCAACGCAAGGGCCATAAAACAGCTGAGAATTTTGACAGTTTTCTTTTCCATGGTGTCTCCTTTCACTCCCCGTGTCTTTTTTTCTTCTCGACTCATGCTTAAAACAATGAAACGGTATGCTACTACCTGAAGTATAGCATACCGTTTCTTAAAAAAAATTCCTGTTTTAGGTTAAATTTTCCCTCTGTGCGGTCGAGGAGTCCGTATGCTGCAGATCGGTAAAGTAGTAACCGATTAATTCCTCAAATGCCAGGATAACCCGCCCGAAAAATGGATTTGGCAGTCCGCCGATCAGCGTCTGCTTGGAGCCGTCCACAATGAACGTGATGTCGGAAAGCTGGGCCAGAGTGGAGTCCTCCCGCTTGGTGAAGGAGACCACCTTGAATCCGTTCTGGCGTGCGGTTTTCACATCGTCGATGACGGAGTTGGACTCCCCGCTCTGGGAGACGGCGATGATGACGGAGGGGTCGATGTTGGTGACCAGCTGCTTGCTGTTTTCATGGAAGAGCATGAAATCGTAGAAGTGGACGCTGTTGAACACCATAAAGCCGCACACCGCCAGCCGCTGCACGATGTAATCCGCCACCAGCGCCGAAAAACCATTGCCCACCGCGAACAGCTTCTGATTCTGCACCTGCTGCAGCAGACGGCAGAAAGCCGTGCCTTTTTCGCTGTCGTAATTGTCAATCAGTTCGTGCAGCGCTCCGGCCTGAGCGCTCTGACTGTAGATGTTGACCCGCTGGGAAAGATGGTAGTATAGCTCGCTGTATCCGTCAAATCCCAGGCGTTTGCACATCTTCATAATGAAGGTAGGCGACACAAAATTTTCGGCCGCGATCTGCTGAATGCCGCTTCGCTTTTCACCGCACTCAATGTGGTGGATGATGCTGGTGACAATCTTAGTCTCCTCTTCGGACAGCAGATTCGTTAAAATGTAGTAATTCCCGTTCATGGGGCGCCTCCCTTCAGACTTTGCAGGTCAAAAAACGGTCACCGCCGCCAGTCTGTCCGCCGGCGGGAATGAAAACTGTGAGCCCGGTACAGATTTATTATGCACGAAATTTGGAAAAGTGCAAGAAGAGCGGGGCGGGCCGTCAGCCGAATCCCGGCTTGACAAGCGGAGAAAGAGAGATTAAAATTTGGAGGCTAATAGACAGGAAGCTAACAGTTAGGAGGCTTATTATGCGGGACTTGCTGCAGATGGCGCTGTTCAGCGCCTGGCAGGCTCAGCGCAGGCGGATCCGGCCCGATATGGCTCGGATCGGTCTTTCCGTGGGGCAGCCCAAGGTGCTGGACTATCTCTCCCGGCGGAATAATTGTATGCAAAAGGACATCGCCGCTGCGCTGGACATCGAGCCGGCCACGGTGTCCCAGCTGCTGGGCAACATGGAACAGGCGGGACTCATCAGGCGGTCGGAGCCGTCACAGCGCAGACGCGCCGAATCCGTCTCCATCACCGAAAAGGGGCTGACCGCCTATGGGAAGTGGCGAGAGCTCTGCCTGGAGGTGGAGACCGTCTCCCTGCAGGGCTTTACCGGGGAGGAACGGGCCCGCTTTCTCGATTATCTGGCCCGGATGTACGAAAATCTCACGGGCCGGGTCATGGAATAGCGGGAAAGCGGGGAGGGGCACATGTACAAAAGGCTGTTTGTTTATTTTAAGGGATACCGGAAAGAACTGACCGGCGCAGTGGTCTGCGTCGTGCTGGAGAGCGTTTTCGAGATCGTTATTCCGCTGATTATGGCGGGCATCATTGATGTGGGCGTGGTGAGCCGGGACCGGACTTACATCCTGATGCGGGGATTTGCCATGGTGGTCTGCGCGCTTGTCTCCCTGACGCTGGGCGCGTTTTACGCCCGCCTGGCAGCCCGGGCCGGCCAGGGCTTCGGCGCGGCGCTGCGGGCGGCCGAGTACCGCAGGGTGCAGAGCTTTTCCTTTTCCAACATGGACCGGTTCAGCACGCCGTCTCTCATCATGCGGCTCACCGGCGACGTGACGATCCTGCAGAACGCCATCAGCAACGGTCTGCGGCCCATTGTCCGTGGGCCGGTGATGCTCATCCTGGCCATCTCCATCTCTGTCACCATGAGTGCGAAGCTGGCCTTCGTCTTTCTGGTGGCGGCGCCTGTTCTGGCCGTCTGTCTCTATCTGATTCTGCGGAAGCTGAGTCCCATGTACCGGGGCATGCAGCGCGCCATGGACCGGGTGAACGCCATCGTGCAGGAAAACCTGATCGCCATCCGTACGGTCAAGTCCTATGTGAAGGGCGGCAGCGAGGCCGAGAAATTTGCCGGGGTGAATGCGGAGTACAGGGATGCCTCCCAGAGCGCCTTTCACTACGCCGCGCTGAACATGCCCTGCTTTCTGACGGTCATGTACGCCACCATTCTCTGCCTGCTGTGGTTCGGGGGAAACTTTATCATGGCCGGCACCATGCAGGTCGGAGAGCTGACCGGCTTTCTGAGCTATGTCCTCCAGATTCTCAACTCCCTCATGATGATCTCCAACGTGTTCCTGATGCTCAGCCGATCCACCGCCTCCGTCAGCCGGATCTGCGAGGTGCTGGACGAGACGCCCGAGATCGCGGACGGCCCCGGCGGCATTGAGGTGACCCGGGGAGAGATCGAGTTCAGCCACGTCTCGTTCAAGTACAGCGCCGCCGCGAAGGAGGAGGTTCTCTCGGACATCAATCTCCACATCGGAGCCGGACAGACGGTGGGCATCATCGGCGGAACCGGTTCGGCCAAGTCTTCGCTGGTGCAGCTGATTCCCCGGCTGTATGACGTCAGCGGCGGGAGTTTGAAAATCGACGGGCACGACGTGCGGGAGTACTCGGTGGCCCACCTGCGCCGTGCCGTGGGCATGGTGCTGCAGAACAACACCCTCTTCTCCGGCACCATCCGGGATAATCTCCGGTGGGGTGACGAGGACGCGCCGGACGGGGAGCTGGACTGGGCCTGCGCCGACGCCTGCGCGGATGAGTTCCTCTCCCGCTTCCCGGAGGGATACGACACCGACCTGGGGCAGGGGGGCGTGAACATCTCCGGTGGGCAGAAGCAGCGGCTGTGCATCGCGAGGGCGCTGCTGCGGCGGCCGAAGGTGCTGATTCTGGACGACTCCACCAGCGCTGTGGACACGGCTACGGAGGCAAAGATCCGGGAGCGGATTTCCCGGGATCTGCGGGATACCACGAAACTCATCATCACACAGCGCGTCGCCGCCATTGAGGGGGCGGATCTGATTGTGGTGCTGGACAACGGGCGCATCGACGCGGTGGGCACCCACGACCGGCTGCTTCGGGAAAACCGCATCTATCGGGATATCTATGAGTTTCAAAAGAAGGGGGCGGCGGTCTGATGGCGGCGGTTGTAAGAGAGCACGCAAAACCAAAAAACATGCGCAGGACGCTGAAATTTCTGTCCCGCTATTTCAAAAAGCACGCTGCCGTTCTGACCCTTGTAACTGTACTGATTGTCATCGGGGCCGGCGCCAACGTGCTGGGTACTTACCTGGTGAAACCCATTGTGAACAACTACATCGTCCCCGGTGACATCCGGGGGCTTGTGCACATTCTCGCGATTCTGGGCGGGATCTACCTGGCCGGCGTGGCCGCCACCTACGGCTACTCCCAGATCATGGTGAAAGTGGCGCAGAAGATCGTGCAGGAGCTGCGGGACGACCTGTTCCGCCATGTGCAGACGCTGCCCATGCGCTTTTTTGACACCCGGACCCACGGTGAGCTGATGAGCCGCTTTACCAGCGACATCGATACCATTGCCGAGGCGCTGAACAACAGTGTGGCCGTTATGATCCAGAGCTTCGTCATCATCCTGGGAACCTTCGCAGCGCTGCTGCTGCTGAGCGTCCGGCTGACCGCGATCGTGGCTGTCGCCTTTGTGGGCATGTACCTGTTCATCCGTCACAGCGGAAAAAAGAGCCATGAGTATTTTACCTTCCAGCAAAAGCATATGGGCAGTCTGAACGGCTTTATTGAGGAGATGGTGGCCGGGCAGAAGGTGGTGAAAGTGTTCAACCACGAGGAGAAGGACTTTGCGGAGTTCTCCCGGCGCAACCGGAACCTGCAGGATGCCGCCACCGGAGCGCTGACCTACTCCGGGCTGATGATTCCCGTCATCGTCAGTATCTCCTATCTCAACTACGCCATTTCGGCCTGCGTGGGCGCGTTCTTCGCCATTGCTGGGATTGTGGATCTGGGGACGCTGGCCTCCTATCTGGTGTTCGTACGCCAAACGGCCATGCCCGTCAACCAGTTCTCCCAGCAGGCCAATTTCGTTCTGGCCGCCCTGGCCGGCGCGGAGCGCATTCTGGAGGTCATGGAGGAACCGCCCGAGACGGACAACGGCTCCGTCACGCTGGTCAACGCGGCGCTCAGCCCGGACGGAACGGCTGCGGAGAGCCGGGAGGCCACCGGGCGGTGGGCGTGGAAAAAGCCGGACGGGACGCTGGTTCCCCTGCGGGGTGACGTCCGGCTCAACGATGTGGTCTTTTCCTATACCCCCGGGGTGCCGATTCTGAAGGGGCTGAGTCTTTATGCCAAGCCCGGTCAGAAGATCGCCTTCGTGGGCTCCACCGGCGCGGGGAAAACCACCATCGCCAACCTGCTGAACCGATTTTACGATGTCGATGCCGGCAGCATGACCTATGACGGCATCGACGTGCGGGACATCCGCAAGGACGCCCTGCGCCACGCCATCGCCGTAGTGCTGCAGGATACCCACCTGTTCTCCGGCACCATCTCGGACAATATCCGCTACGGCTGGCCGGAGGCCGGGATGGAGGACGTAATCCGGGCGGCGAAGCTGGCCAACGCGGATTCCTTCATCCGCCGTCTGCCCGAGGGCTACGACACCGTGCTCCGGGGGGACGGGTCCAACCTGAGCCAGGGGCAGCGTCAGCTGCTGGCCATCGCCCGGGCCGCCATCACCGATCCGCCGGTTCTCATTCTGGACGAGGCCACCAGCTCCGTGGATACCTACACAGAACGGCTCATCGAAGCGGGAATGGACCGCCTGATGGAGGGACGCACCGTCTTCGTCATTGCCCACCGGCTTTCCACCGTCCGCAACGCCAAGGCCATCCTTGTACTGGAGCAGGGCACCATCCTGGAACGGGGCAGCCACGACGAGCTGGTGGCGGAGAGGGGCCGCTATTATCAGCTTTATACCGGTCAGTTCGAGCTTTCGTAAGTGCACGGAGCCACCCGGACAAAATGCGGAGGTAGACATCGACGGTACCGTCTTTGTCTACCTCGATTTTTGCAATCAGCTGCTTGAGCTGCGCGTTGCTCAGATTCCGAACCGATACAAAGGCGGCGAAATTCCGGAGGATCTCGTCCGCGGCGCGGCTGGGTGCGCCTTCGTCCGGAGCAGCTTCCCGCCGCAGCTCCTCCTCCAGCCGCGCCTGCTCCTCCCGGCCGGAGGAGAGCCTCTCCTCCAGTTCCCGGCGGGTCAGCAGGTCGTCGGCATACAGCTCCAGATAGCGCTGCCGCTGCTTTTCCAGCCGTGCCAGCCGGGCGCGCAGGGTCTTGGAACGGGAGGGATCGCACAGTTCCCGTCCGGCGCGGCTCAGCTCCCGGCGGAGAATCTGCTCCGCGTGATGCCGGTCGCTCAGGAGGGAGAGAAAGTACTCGTCCAACTGGGCGCACAGCTCCGCTTCGTCCACCGCCGCCGCGTTGGCGCAGGCCTCCGGTCCCTGCCCGTTGTGCCGGGAGCAGACCCAGCGGACATAGGTATTCTGATAGGTTCGCACCATGCGCCGGAAGGAGCGGCCGCATTCCCGGCACCGGATCAGCGTGGAGAACAGGTGCTGGGCGCTGTGCCGCGTTCCGTTCTCGGCGAGCGCCTGATGCCGGGAGCGCATCAGACCGGCGGCCTGCCGGAACTGGTCATCGCCGATGATCCGCAGCTCCGGACGGTCGGCGATCAGCCAGTCGGCACGATCCCGATTTGCCCGGGCGCTGGTGAGAAAGTCCGAAACCTCCTGTTTGCCGTTGATTACCTTTCCAGTGTAGAGCGGGTTGATCAGAATCCGCCGAACCGCGCTCTGATTCCATGCAAAGCCCCGCTTGGTTTTCAGCCCCTGCCCGTTCAGCAGCCCCGCGATCCGGCCGGCGCCCGTGCCGTCCTGCGTGTACCAGTCGTAGATCCGGCGGACGACGGCCGCCTCTTCACTGTTGACGGACAGGGAGAAGCAGTCGCCCTCGGCCTTGTCGTAGCCGTAGACCAGGTTGGGAACCCGCCCTCGCTCGGCGTTCATCCGCTTGCCGAACTTGACACGTTTGGACAGACTGGCGGACTCCTCCTGGGCAAGGGCGCCGAAGACGGTGAGGATGAACTCGCTGTCCCCCATGGCGGTCATGTTGGCGGTGAGAAAGACCGTCTCGATGCCCAGGGCTTTTAGCCGCCGCACGCTCTGCAGCAGGTCCACCGTGTTGCGTGCCAGCCGGGAGATGTCCTTAACCACTACCAGCTGAAAAAGCCCCCGCTCCGCGTCGGTCATCATCTGCTGGAACTCCCTGCGGCGTCTGACCTTGGTGCCGGACAGCCCCTCGTCTGCATAGAGGCGGATGAGACTGTGGCGGTTTTTTTCCGCGTATTCCACAAAGAACCGTTTTTGGGTCTCCAGACTGTTCAGCTGGTCGGCTTTGTCGGTGGAAACGCGGCAGTAGGCGGCGATGTTCATGGCGGAGATACCTCCCTGCAAACAGAATGGGGGATGGGTGGCTCCGACTCCGTAGAAGTGCCGGCGGAACGTTCCGGGTCGGCGGCCATCCGCGACAGAGCGGAGCGCACCAGCAGCGCCAGCAGGCGGTCGGTAAAGGCGGACGGGTCGTCCGCAGGATGGATGCGCACGGTCATAGGGCGCCCCCCCGCCGAAACGGGCCGGAGAGCCGGCGCGGGAGAAGATGGCCTGCCTCCCCGAAGGGCTGTGCCCGTTGTGAACCGTTCCGGTTCGGTGCACCTTTATGTACGGTGGATTTGGAAATACCAAACTTTTTGGCGGCGGCGCGGACGGTCGTCCGATTCTCTATAATGTACTGGGCGAGCATACAGGCTCGTTCCTCGATGTTTCCCTTCAAGAAGCAACACTCCCTGCCTCATGTTGTTGTATCCTATGCTCGCCCCGGACGGGATATGCGTGGGGCAGGGAGTGCCGTGCAATCTTTTGCGGCAGCGGCGAGAAACGAGGGGGGATCGCAAAAGGCAGGGAGGCCATTCGCCCGCCTGCCTTTTGCGTATACTTGGGAGGAAGTCTTCTCCAGGATGCCTGCTGAGATCCGGCGCCGAGGGAATTATTTGGCCTTCTGTGCGAAGGTGTTGTCAACCAGCTTGCTGAAGTCCACCCACTGGCTGTGTTCGAGCTGTCCGGCGGTCTCCATGACCGTCTCCAGCCGCTCCAGAGATTCCTGCTTCATAACGGGGGTGTCGTTCCAGGCGTCAATATCCTTGTACCGCTGGGCCACGGTGGTCAGAATGTCCACGCCGGTGTCCGGGAACTGATCGGCGATGGCCTTGGCAATCTCCTCGGCAGAGTGCTCCTGGACCCATTTTTGCCCCTTGGCGACGGCGTTGGTGAAGCTCTGGATCACGTCGGCGTGGTCTTTGATGTAGCTCTGGTCGGCGAAGTAGGCGGTGTAGGGAATCTCGCCGCTCTCCTGGCCGATGGAGGTGAGGATGTAGCCCTTGCCGGCCTGCGCCACCTGGGTGGCGGTGGGCTCAAACAGCGTCACATAATCGCCGTTGCCGCCGGTGAAGGAACCGGCCATCATGTTGAACTGCACGCTGGTATCCACGGTGGCATCCGTGCCCGGCACGATGCCGTTCTGCCGCATGACGTACTCCAGCGTCATCTCGGGAACGCCGCCGGCTCTGCCGCCGATGATCGTTTTACCCCGCAGATCCTCCCAGGAAAACACTGCGTCGGAGCGGCCCACCAGGAAGGAACCGTCCCGCTTCGTCAGCTGGGCGAATACCACAGGATAGTCCTCCTTGCCCTGATTCATGACGTAGATGCAGGATTCCGGCCCGGCCAGGCCGATGTCGGACTGACCGGACACCACGGCAGTCATGACCTTGTCGGCGCCGCCGCCGTTGGTCAGCTCGATGTTCAGACCCTCCTCATCAAAGAAGCCCTCCTTCAGCGCCACATACTGCGGTGCGTAAAAGACGGAATGGGTGACCTCGTTGAGACGGACGGTGGTTGTGGTCTGCTTTGTCTGGCCGCAGCCGCAGCAAAGACTGAGCAGCATCAGGGAGAAGAGCAGAAACGAGAAAATTTTTTTCATACAATCACTCCTAAACGTTTTTCCAGCAATTTTTCCAGCCATAGTACAAACTGGTACATGACCACGGCGGCCACGGCCAGCAGCAGGACGGTTGTCATGACCAGATCCATGTTGAATACCTGAGACCCGTATACGATCAGATACCCAAGTCCGGCCTTGGAGACCAGAAATTCGCCCATAATCACGCCCACCCAGGACAGCCCCACGTTTACCTTCAGGGTGTTGAACAGCGTGGCGTAGTTGGACGGAAACACCAGCCGGGCGAAAATCTGCCAGCGGCTGGCCCCCAGCGTCCGCATAAGCTGGATCTTCCTCGGGTCGGTGGAGAGGAAGCCCAGATGCATATTCAAAATGGTGACAATAATGGAGATCGCCAGCGTCATGGCGATGATGGACGCGGTTCCTGCTCCGATCCAGACGATGAAAATGGGGCCAAGAGCGGTTTTGGGCAGGGCGTTCAGCACCACCAGATAGGGGTCCATAATCCGGGATACAAAGTCGCTCCACCACAGTCCTATGGCCACCAGCGTGCCCAGCGCCGTGCCCAGGGTAAAGCCCACAATGGTTTCATAGCAGGAGGTACCCAGGTGAAGCCACAGGTCTCCTGAGCGATACAGCCCGCTCAGCGTGGAGAGAACCCGGGACGGGCTGCTGACAATAAAGACATCAATCCAGCCCATGCGGGCGGACAGTTCCCACAGGCCGAAGAAGGCGATGAGCAGAAACAGCTGCGCAAAGCGAACGGCGGCCTTGCGCCGCTTTCGGGCCCGCAGATAGGCGAGCCTCTGGGTGGAAGGGCTGCTTTCAGACATTGACATCCAGCTCCTTCCATATGGAATTGAAAAATGTACGAAACTCCGGTGCATCCCGCCGTTCCATGGGGGAGAGATTGCGCAGGGGCCCCAAATTGTGAATTGCCTTGACGACAGCCGGCCGGTGGGACAGCACCACGACCCGGTCCGACATGCTGATTGCTTCGGAAATATCGTGTGTGACCAGTAAAGCGGTTTTGTGCTCCTGACGGATGATGCGGTGGATGTCTGCGGAGACCGAGAGTCTGGTTTGATAGTCCAGGGCGGAAAACGGTTCATCCAGCAGCAGAATGCAAGGTTCGGTGGCCAGCGTCCGGATCAGCGCGCACCGCTGGCGCATGCCGCCCGACAGCTGCGAGGGCCGCTTGAGGGCGAACTCCGACAGCCCATAGCGCTCCAGAAGCTCATGGACGTGGGCGCGCCGTTCCGGCGTGTTCTGCCGGCGGATTTCCAGTCCCAGCGTCACATTGCTCCAGATGGAGCGCCACTCAAACAGCTGATCCCGCTGCGGCATAAAGCTGATTTTGGCGGAGGGCGCCGTGACGGCCTCGCCATCTACCAAAATCACGCCGGCGGACGGCTTTTCCAGCCCCGCGATCAGGGACAGTAGCGTAGATTTTCCGCAGCCGGAAGGCCCCACAATGCTGACGAATTCTCCGTCTTCCATGCTGAATGAGACATCTCTCAGGGCCTCGACCTCTCCATCCGGCGACTGATACGTCAGGGCAACCCGCTGGAGATCAATAATCATGCCCGGATAATCCTCCTTTGGTTCAATGGAAACAGCTTCCACGCTCATAGTATGTTGGAGGAGCGGAGATTGCGAATCGAACCCTGGGCGCACAGCCTGCTTTTTCCGCCTGAGCGCCTGAAGAGCGTCGCCCGCCGACCGTGCAAAAAGCCCGCAGCCGATCGGCTGCGGGCTTTTTGCATTCGATTTCGCATGGGATAGGAAGAGGGCGGTCAGGTTTTTGTACACCGCACGACCACCCGGCTGGCGCCCCCATAGGTGCAGGTAAACAGCGTCAGGTCCCAGTCGCTGCCGGAGATGATATCCCCCAGCCCCTTCTCCCCGTCCACGGTCTCGGTCTCGGTAACCTGATAGCTGTAAACCGCCCCGTCCACGGCGGTAAATTCCACGGTGTCGCCGGCCTTCAAGTCGCTGATGTGACCGAAATGCCGGGCGTAGTTGTGGGCCAGAACAATCATCTGTCCGTCGGGACTGCCGCTGTAACGGCAGGGTGCGGCTCTCAGATTCGGGTAGCTCCACTGGGAGATGACCGGAAGCCGGATGTCGATTGCGGGGATGGAGAGCGCGCCGATGATGTCATAGTTTTTCACGGTGACGCTCTTGGGCGTATCGCTCTCGGACTGCGTTTCCGGCTGAGTCTCGGACAAAGCGGAATCTTGTCCGCCCGCGTCCGCGTCGTTGTCCTCCTCGGTGCCAAGGGCCATGGCCTGATCCAGCAGGGCGGCGAGATCGGCGGCCTCTTCGGCGGCCTGGGCCGATACCCGGCTGTTGTACACGTAGAGGGCTGCGGCCGCAAGAACGCAGCAGCAGCCCACGATGATCAGAAGGAACCCGCCTCTACGACTTCTCATGCTTCTTCCTGCGGTTGGCGGCCACGCCACCCACGATCAGCAAAGCGCCTGCCGACAGCAGCACCGGAATGGGCCACTGAACCAGACCGGTCTGCGGGGCCGCCAGAGGAACCGCACCGTCCGGAAGATCGGATACGGGGACATCTGTGGCCAGTGTGCCGTAGCTGTTGGTGATGGTGTAGGCATTCTCTGTGTGTTTGACGGAAGAGATATAGCCGCTTGGCACATTCAGCTCCGCCACGGACCATGCGGAGTCAGTGCCCAAAGCGGTCCAGGCGTAGGACCAGCTGTTGGAATCGTCCAGCGTAACGGTCTGGCTGACGGTTCCGTCCTTGAGCAGCCCAACGGTGACGCTGGCGGGGCGATAGGACTCGTATCCTTTGTCGTTCCAAACCTTGTTTACGGTGAGTGCGCCGCCCAGCGGGACGGTTTCATAGGTGTTGGTGATGGTGAATGCGGCGGTGGCGCCGCTGGACACGGAGTCAACCGTGCTGATATAGCCGTCGGGCACGCCGGTCTCATCCACCGTCCAGGTGTCGTCGGAATCCAGCCCGGTCCATTTGTACGTCCAGCTGTTGCCTGCGCTAAGCGTCTGGGCCTTGCCGTAGGCGATGCCGTTCCGGAGCAGAGAGACGGTGATGCTGGCGGGACGGTGGCTCTCAAAGCCCGCGTCGTTCCACGCCTTGACAACCAGCACGTTCATGCTGCTGGAGGAGGGGGAGCTGGAATAGCCCAGCTTGGGATTCGCGCTGATTGCATAGTTCCAACCGGTTCCCTCCTCATCCGTTGCAGGAATCGTGACCAGGAAGGGAGAGGCGACGGTGTAGTTGCCCGGTGCGCTGGTCTGCACCACCAGATATACGCCCAGGGGCAGGCCGGAGACGGTGTCCGAGCTGCTCGCCAGCGCAATGACGTCCTCTGGCGCTGCGTTGCCAGCATACCGCGCAAGGGCGGCCGCGGCGGATTCCAGCTTGCTGGCCGTGCTGATGTCGTTCAGATCCACGGCGTTGCCGGAGGAATCCTCCGCGTCCTGAAACACGCCGGTCAGATTGTACTGGGGCGCGGCCGATTCCCGGTCGATTTCGGCCACCAGATAAATGTTGAACGTGCATCCGGTGACGACGGTGTTATTGTATTTCGGCTGGATCGTCAGTGAGCCCGTCGTGGTCCAGTCGATAACCGAAGCGGCCAGCGTCGAAACGCTCAGACCGGCCAGCAGCAGTATGACCGTCAGCAGTGCAGCCAGCAATCGTATCTTTTTTTTAAAAGATGTGCTCATTGCTTTCCTCCAGTCGGTAATTGCGGTTTAATATGCCACGCCGAACAGATCCATAATCCGCTCGGACACTCGGACAAAGAAAGTGATGGTTGCTTCAAAGACGCCTGAAAAACCGACAAGCAGCTTATGTCCAAATTTCTGCAATCCGGTTTGGTTTTTCTGTGACTCGGAATTTTGAGAAATTGTCGTTTCGGAGTAATCCGCCGGATTTTGAATCCGGGTGCCCCGGATCAGAAGCCGGTGGGTGTTGATGCCGTATGGCGTGCAGGTGACGAGCGTCACATAATCCTGGCCGGGTACAATGCTCAGCGCATCCACGTCGCTGGGCAGGACCGTGAGAATCTGATCGACCTGATAGGTCAGCGTGTCGCCCAGAATTTTGAGGGCAAAGGTATCGCCGAGCTGCAGCTGATCCACATCGGTGAAGAGCTGGGCGGAGGGCATCCCGGTGTGTGCGGAGAGAACCGCGTGGGTGCCGGCGCCGCCCACCGGGAGGGAGGAGCCCTGCAGGTGGCCTACGCCGACGGAGAGAACCTCCTCTCCGGTGCCGTGATAGATGGGGAGCTGGACATTGATCTTATCAATTTCAATATACCCCATGACGTCGTCATCGTCAACATTCAGCAGCGACCAGTAGTCGCCGGTATGAGCCTCCCCGTTTTCCTGCCCCGCAGCGAAAGCGTCCTTGACGGTGGTGCTGCCTGCGGCGAGCCTGGCGTTGTATTCCCGCGCCGCCTGCAGATAGGAGCTGTAGTCCTGATAATTCAGGGTCGACACCGTGTCAACATAGGTATCGATCGCCCGGGTCTGGTTTTTGACGTTGATGTAGTTGCTCATCTGCGGATAGAGCAGAACGCACATGCCGATCATGACAATCAGGACAAAGGGAACCAGCACCGCGGTGCGCCGGAGGATGCGTTTGAGCTTTTTTCGGGTTGTTTCCTTCATGGGCACCTCGGTATCGCGCCCGCGGCGGGGCGGCGGAATCATTCCCGCGGGGCGGGGCTGCCGCCCCGCGGGAGAGTGGTTTGAATCCAGAGGATTATTCGCCGAACAAGCGCTTGCGGTTCAGGAAGAGGAAGGCGCCCGCGCCCAGCAGGATGGCGATGCCGCCCACGGTGAACAGAACCGTGCCCGCGCCGCCGGTGCCGGGGAGGAAGATGTTGGAGGTGTTGGTAATGGTGGAGCTGCCTGCGGCAGTGGTTCCGACAGTCACAGTAAAAGCGCCGGTGGGAAGAGAATAGCCGGTGGGCGCCTTGGTCTCAACCAGGTAGTAGGTGCCGTCTTCCACCTGATGCATGGTGGCATGGCCGGCGGCATCGGTGTTCAGACTGCTGATCTTGTAGAAGGTGGTGTCCGCGGGGGCGGTGCCAAGAGCAGTCAGCGCGGTCAATGCGGCACCCGTTGCTTCGGCAGCGCCGGAGTTGGTCTTCAGATTGGCGACCTGAGCGGCGGTGAACGCGGCATACACATCAAACCCGGCATTGGGCAGAACCTCTGAAGCGTTGGCGGAATTCACCTTGGTGATGGTAAACTGGTTGGTGTGCACGGTTGCGGTGGCCGTCACGGTGGAGGTCCCGGAACCGTAGGGATTGCTGCTGTAGGTCAGGGCGGCGGTGTTGGTCAGATCGGCGGTAACAACATTGTTCAGAGAATCGCTGCTCAGAATCCCCTTGTAGGTCAACGTCAGCGTCTGGCCGGCATATGCGGCGATATTGGCATAGGTGAACGCATACACGCCGGAGCTGAAATCAGTACTGTCCAGAATCTGCGTGCCGGCGGTGTTCTTGATGACCAGAGAGCCGGGCACATAGGACACGCCGGCGGGCAGAGTGTCGGTCACAGTGAAGGTTCTGTTGGTTGCGGAGGAGGGATAGGAGGGAACACCGACGGTGATGGTGTAGTTGATGTTATCGAAAGCGCTGACAATGGCATTGTCGTCATCCGCCGCGAGCTTGGTGATGGTGGGAATAGAGACCTTGCTTACTAGAGTAACCGCGTCCAGTGCATAGAACTTGATACCCTCCAAGGTTTCGATCGTCGGTATCACATTGGCGGTCATAATCTGATAGACATAGGCTCCGCTGGTGGCGTTGCCGGTACCGAGAACCAGATACTGGCCCAGCGGAAGACTGGAAATGGAGCAGGTTTTTTCAGAGCCCGCAGTATCTGTGTATGTAGTGGTAACACTATTGGCCTTGATCCAGGCGGCCAGCTCGCCCTGTACGCTCTCCAACGTGGGTGAGGTGGAATTGCTCAGGGTGGAGTATTGCGCTACGTTCATACTTTTACCGGTGAAGAAATCTGCCACGCTGGAATCAAACGCGTAGGAGAGGGAGTTGCTGGCGGCAGTGTAGGTGACATCCACGATGCGGTAAGCCGCGAAGGTGTCGCCCGCGTTCTGGGCGGTGATGTTAATGGTGCCTGTGGTGCTCTCAGTAACAGTGACTGGAGTGGCGAAGGCGACGGTGCTCAGACTGAACGTAAGAACCAGAACAATCAGAACTGCAGATAACTTTTTCATGTTCATATCCATTCTCCTTTTAAATATTGTATTTCAAATCTTCATTCTTAGAGTTTTGGCTTCCCTTGTTGTGATTTGCCGGGGAAACAGCAGATGGCTCGCTTCTTTCCTCTGGACAGTTCCATCCACAGTCCGATAGCCCCTCCTGCCAAAATCAGCGTGCCGACAACTTGGAACCAGACCGTTCCGATTCCGCCGGTGATCGGCAGCGTAAAGCCCGGCTGATACTCGTTTGTCACCGCGATTTCCGGGACTGCGGCGCCGGAATAGGTGCCGCAGGCGAACATGGCCCACTGATTGGAGGCTTGTATGGTCAGCGTTCCAGAGCTCGGATCGTACCGAATTGTACCGCCCCGGAAGGAGAACCCGGTCTGAATCAGGGCATTTCCGGAGAAGAAAGCAACCTCCGTATTGATGTCCGTAATATTGGGACTGAATGCGATGGAATCGTTGTCATTGATGATTGCCGCCACCGCCTGGCGCTGCCCGACGGACAGGGGCTGATCCGTCCATACGAAATATTTTTCGTTGGGTCCGGTTAGCTTTACGACAATCATATTGATGAGACCGACGTTGAATTGTGAAGTTGCGCAGGCGGTCGTTTCTCCGCTGGACTGATACGTCAGGACGGGGCTGGCCGTTGTGAGTATCGAGTCGAACCCGGTGGAGCCGGCCAGCGAGTAATCGGTGAAGAGCGTGTTCGCTCCGGTTTCGGAGACGGTGTACGCTCCGGCCGTCAGGCCCTCCACCTTCCAGGCCAAAGTCAGGCCATTCCGTGTGGCACCGCTGAGATACAGCGTCGCGGCGGGGGTATCTTCTCCGCTCTTGGTGAGCTGGATGAAATAGCTCAGATTGTCGGACGCCGTTTCCATCATACTTGTCAGCATGGCCTCGGTAATTCCGCTGAAAGTCTTGCGCACGGTCAGATACGGAGTATCCGGCGTGGTTTCCTGCGTATAGGAATTGGTGAAGCAGACGGAGGCGGCCGTGCCGCTGACCGTGAAGCTGACGGTCTTGGTTTCGGTAATGTCGCTCAGAGTTCCCTGCGCGGTTCCGCCCTGCACTCCGGTCAGGCTGTAACCCGAGGCGTCCGGAACAGACTCTGTAATCGTGTAGCTGCCGTTTGTAACGTTGGAGAAGCTGGCGATGTACGGAGTTCCGGCGACGAAGGTATCCTTATTGAGTACAATGCTTGTGGTCGCAATAGGGATATCGTCCTGCTTAAGTATAAACGTCACGGTGTATCCTCCGGCTGGGATGGCGTCGGCGGTCAGACCGCTGAACGTTTTGGATACCGTTACCGCTCCGCTTTCAAAATAGAGCCGCAGGGTGGTTTTTCCGTCCCGCACATACCAGGAGGTAGAACCGAAAACACCGTAGTTGGTGTCGCTTGAGCCATAGCCCAGCTTTGTCGCCGTCAGGGAGTACAAACTGCTCAGAGCGGCGTAGTGAGAGGCCGCGGTAGCGTCCACCAGAGTACCTGCCGACGGATTCAGCAGACCACTGTCCGTATAGGTTTCCTTTACACCGTTGACATAATATTCAATGGTATACGGGAGCTGCTGAGAGAAGGAAACGTCGTCCAGCAGATTGCCGATGGTCTTGTCTGTTGGGTGGTTTTTCTCATAGGCGGTAGTGCCCGCCACAAAGAAGAACCGGGTCAGATACTGGCCGGAAGAAACATTGTATGCATCCCCCGAATTGTTATGGCCATACCACTGTGAAGCGTTGTCAGAGAGATCCCAAACCTGTGCGCTGGAAATGTTGTAGCTGTTGTAGGTGGAGGATCCGCTGTTTACCGCTGAAATCATGCCCATGAGATCCGTTTGATTCGTGAAATGCTGTGCCTGATCCGCCGACATGACGACCACATACATCTGATCCACGGTGGTGCTGGCGTTTACGGCATTCAAGGAACGGGCACGATGATAAAGCGACCAGTACAAGCTGGAGCCCGGCGTGGTCAAAACATCCTGATAAAGTGCGCCGGCGGCCTCGCAGTTCAATTCGGCAAGTTGGGAACCACTCGCGGCACTGGTAACCCCGTACTGCTGGAGGGCGAAGGATGTACTAACAGATGGACGGGCAATTTCAACGTCAGCACCCGCATGCGAACCAGTTCCTGGCCCGGTGCTTTGCCAGATCAGGTTGGCGGTTCCATTGGTATACTGAACGCAGACGTTGCCGGAATTGACAGGAATTTCAAAGCCGCCGTTACGCAGCTGCATGTCATACGGGACGGTGTAGGTCGCCGTGCCGACTGTACCGGAACCATTTGCCACCGTCAGCGTGTAGGTGGCAAGCCCCCCCTTGGTCAGGGCCACGTTAACAGACTGGCCGCCGTTGGGCAGCAGCCCCTGCTGGCCATCCGGATCGGTGATCTCTGTGCCATCCTTCGACCAAGTGAATGTGTAGCCGGTCAGGTCAGAGATAACTACGCCGCTTGCACCTTTGACTTCGGCGTTCAGACAGCCGTCCTGCATGATCGAGTCAGTGATGGAGACGGAGCTGATTTGGATATAGAAGTAATCATAGCCGTTGCTTTGCCTGCCGTATCGAATGCGGTAGACATCACCGACACTGGCGCTGGCGGTGACATTGACAGTTATGGTCGCGTTTCCTGAGGCTGTAGTTGGATTACTCAAAGAAACCGCCGAGGAAGAGTCGCCGATTATCTTGCTGACGCTCCAGGTGTTGCTGCTGCCGGTCCTGTCGCTTCTCAGTGCAATGGAACTGCCTGCGGTGACCGCATAAGCAGTTGCCGCAGTGTTGATATAGACATTGAGGTTTTTCACAACCAGATAGATCGAGAAACTGCCGGCGTCAAACTCGACGGTATTTTCGTCCACCGTGACAGAATCAGCAACCTTTGTGGCGGTGACGGACGCGTCAGCCACCGTTGCGGTCACGGAATCCTCTGCGCCGGAGTCCGCGGGTGCAGGATCGGAAACAGCGGCATCCGCGGGTGCTTCCGCAGGATCCGTGGATGCACCGGAAGCATCTTCTTCGGATGAAGCTTCAATATGGTACACGTTTACTTCGTCCACGTCCTCCAACTGGGGCGTGTCGATGTTCACGCTGACCGTTTCTCCGGTCGCCTCGTCGGGCTGGAACTCGCTGCCGTCGGCATAGTGAATGGTGATGTCGTACGCGGCAAAAATCTGCATGTCGTCAATGGTGACGTTCACGGGCCAGGCCGTTATGTAGCCGCCCTCGGGCAGGGAGCCGGTGACGGTGATCACCGCCGCGTCATCCGCCGGGGCCGTCATGGTGTCGTCCGTATAGATGGCTGCGGTCAGCGTCTGGTCTGAGAGGATGGGCTCCGCGTCGACGGGTGCGACGCCTGCGATTGCCTCCGCATCGGTGGGATCGGAGCCGGGTTCAGATGCGGGATCGGTTACGGGATCGGTTACGGGATCAGATACGGGATCAGTTACGGGAGTGGTGGGCTCGGAGCCGGGGTCTGGGGTCTGTGTCCCGCTGTCGGAGGAAGGCGCCGCGTCATCCGTCGGTGTTTCTCCCCCGGAGGAAGCCGCCTCGGCATCGGAGGAAGCCTGTCCGCCTTCGCCGGAAGTGCTGGCATCGGAAACTCCCTGGCTGCCTGCAATTTCCGTTCCAGCTCCGGAAAGATCACCGTCTGCGGCGTATGCTGACATCATACCCGAACAGGAGAGCATGATCAGCACCAGAGTAAAAGCCAAGATTCTTTTGAGCTTGATTTTTTTACTCAAAATAATAGATTCCTTTCTTTCCGGGATTTGCGGACGCCTGCCGCCGGAACTTGTTTATCGAGTCTGGTATGGCACGGATCAGCGTGCTGCGCAGCCATGAAGCCGGTTGAATGCGGTCGCTGCCGACAAATTTGGAACGTGGGGCTTTGACGGCCTGCATACCGAATTGAATCCGGGAACCGCGGAGATTCTTGCCCCGCCGCACGGGACGAGGAAAAGACAGATACAACCCCAAACTATTTAATGAATCTGTATCTGTACAATACCCTGAGGAAGTTTCAAAATAGTTTCATGAGGCCGATTTTGAATTACATTTTTTACTATTTTTAAGTTTCTGCGTTTTGAACAACTGACAGTCAATGATTTAGTCGAAAATTTCGGGATAATTGCCATATTTGAAGGGGAAATCCGGAGTTTTCGACAAGCTTCGTCACTCTTTTTAATGGACAGAAACATTGGCATATGCTATATTGAATGTGAATTCAGGGAGTTTACGCGCAGGATGCAGACCCGTCATGCAGCCTGTATCCGGCAAGAAGCCTGTGGGAGGAGGGAGCGCCGTGTGCGACGGGAATTTCGTGCTGCTTGTAAAATCATTCGGGGGGTTTTCCATCTCAGCCTGCTCCGGCGATACCCGGGAACCGCTGGGGCCATCCGTACCGGACGGCGAGAGCCATGCGCGCAAAATGTGGGCGCTTGTAAAATACTTAATTTGCTCCCAGCGGAACAGAGTTTCCGCAGATGAGCTGATTGAAATCCTCTGGCCCCAGGACGGGAGCACTGCGGATCCGGTGCGATCCCTGCGGCTGCTGGTACACCGGGCGCGCCTGGAGCTGAACAAGCTTGGCTGCGTCAAGGGAGGCCGGCTGATTCTGTGCCATGGCGGCGCGTACAGCTGGAACCGAACGATCCCCATGGAATCGGATGCGGAGCTTTTTGAAAATCACTACCGCTCCTCGCGCAGCGGAAGTGATGAGACACGGCTGAGTCACCTGCGTGCGGCCATCGACCTCTACAAGGGGCCGTTCCTGCCGCAGGATTCGTCCAACGAGTGGGTCATGTCGCTGGACACCTATTTTCATTCCAAATTCACGGCCATGTGCCTGGAGGCCATCGAGATCCTCCACCGCGCCGGTCGATCGTGGGACATTGTGGATATTTCCAGCGCCGCCATGGTTACAGATCCCTATATGGAGGACTTTCATATCGCCATGATTGAGGCGCTGGCCAAGGTGGGCGCCGTCAAAAATGCGAAAGAGCACTATGAAAAAGTGACGGAGCTGTACCGGCGGGACAGAGATTTTCAACCCTCACCCAAGCTTGCCGCGTCCTATTACGCAACCCTCAAAACCGAGAATAAGCCGGGAACGGATGTGTCCGCCATTCAGAAGAGCTTGGACGACGAGAAGGAGGGGGGAGCGTTCTACTGCGAATACGAGCTGTTCAAGAAGATATACTCGCTCAAGCGCAGAGAGTGTCTGCGCGATCACTCCGAGATTCAGTTGGCTTTGATGACGATGATCCCATCCGGTGGGCACACCTCCCGCCCGGTGGATGCGGCCATGGAGAAGATGAGCGAGACGATTGCCGACACTCTGCGCAAGGGCGATATTTTCACGCGGTTTAACTCCACCCAGTTCCTGCTGCTGCTGCAGTTCACCACGGCTGAACGAGGGCGGCTGGCCATCGACAGGATCCAGAGGAGATTTCAGGGCCTCATGCCCAGATCCGGTTACCTGCTGCAGTACAATCTTCTGCCGCTCCCGTCGGAGGGGGGGGCGGAAAAGGTGGATGTGGGTGCTGTCGAAGCTCCCAAATGAGTCCGTGACCCATCCGGCCGCAGACGGTAAACAGAGACTCAAGGCAACCGATACATTACAATAAAGAATAAGAGATGCCTCCGAAGTGAAAACTTCGGAGGCATCTCTTCCTGTGGTCAGGGCAGAAGAACTCTGCCGGGTAATCAAAAATGAAGCAAGCAAAAGCAAAGCCTTGAGCGGCAAGGCTGATCGCTGTTAGCGCCGCTCGCCACTTGTGAATGCATTGATTGCTATCCGGTTTAGGGATTGTCCATGGAGCATGCGCTTTCCGGGCCTTTTTCCATACAGGACTGGTATTGGAAAGAGGACTGACTCGTTTGCTTTTTGCTGTCCTCCTCCTTGTAAAGCAGCCAGCGAATTTTATGCAGGATATCGTTGTACTGAATGAGTTTCAATTTTGGAAACGCTGTTATCATGCGCCTTTGCTGCTTGCTGAGGCTCTGGATGAATTTTTCATATGCGGCGCTTGCCTCGATCATAATCAGCTTTTCATAGGCAATTTTCACCGCGCTGTCCTTGTACCCCTCCAGAGCAGCCATGATTTCGGCCTTTTTCTGCTCCAGGAGTGCGGAAAATTCGCTCAATTCCCGATTAAAGCCAATGAAACTATTCACGGTTACAGCGATGTCCCCGAAAAAAACCAGAAAGATGATCACGGCGAGAATGTGCCGAATGAGCTGGGGAACTGCCGCGGTACATGCCGCAGAGAGAGGCACTGCGATTTTGATCAGCAAAACAGTGAATGTGCCGAAAATCACAGCGCCGCACAGGCAGATGCGACCGTTGAGATTGAGGCGCATGCCCGAATAATCCCACCATCTCGCATGGAACAGTTTCTCCATTCCATAGGAAATGAGGTATTCGATGCCGCAGGCCAGTCCTGCCCCAAAAAAGAACAGAAGGAAGGGGTTTTCAACCTGACCGAGGGCAAGGACGTTCAGCAACGCGCCGCAGCCATAGATTGGGCAGTACGGACCGTTCAAAAACCCGCGGTTTAAAATCCTTTTTTCACGGATGGAGCACAGCGCGCTTTCGTAAAGCCAGCCCAAGAGACTATACCCCACCAGCCAAAGAAAATGCGTTTCGATGTCTATGATATTCACGATCCTTCAATCACCTCGCTTTTTCGGGCTCACAGCAGGGAATGGACAGCATTTCGCAGACAGCGCTGATTTTGTCCGCTACACAGATAATCATGCTCTCCCTGTATTTTGGCGGTGTGATGTTCAATGGGAACATGTGCTTTTGAATCATATCCCGTTCAATGTTTCCCAGCTGAAAGTCTCTCGCCGCGTTTTGCAGAGCACATCCGGCATGCGTGAACCCGTGCAGCCGGTGGCTTTTATCCGGAATATGCCAGTCATACAAAAAATAATCGTGGAGCAGCGCACCGCGAACCAGCGCCCGCTCATCTACCCGAATGTTTAAAGATGCGGCAATGGTTAAGCAAAGGCAGGCCACACCCACCGAGTGATCATATACGCTGACCGATCCGTGCTGCAGATATTGTTTTTCGGACTGCATGCGGGAGGCGAGAAGAATATCCGCCCCATGCAGCATGACAGTTTCTTTCCAGGTCGAGGAATGTTCCATTGGACTCATAATTCTCCTAATTAAAAATTTTTCCCATTGTTGATTTTTACCACACGTGTGTATTATAATATGGATCATTGGAAACCGCAATGGACAGATTACATAGATCCGTTGAATCCGGAAATAAGATGCTGATTCAATTGAGATGTGCGCTGGGAGTATTTATGGAACAGGAATTAAGAAAAACGGACCGCAGGGTGCTAAAGACAAAAAGAGCCATACGGAATGCGTTTGCACAGCTGCTCTCCCAAAAGCCGTTGAATGAGATCACCGTCAAAGATCTTTCGGCGGCAGCGGATATTAACCGAAAGACCTTTTATAATTATTACAGGGACATTCATCAGGTCGTGGATGAAATTGAAAACGAAATTGTCTCTGCGTTTGAGTCCGCGATTCAGGATGTGGATGTAAGCTCTGACCTCAGGAAATCTTATGTAGTTTTCTCGAAATTAACCGCGATTATCAGCGGTGATCTGGAATTTTATGGTCATCTGTTCGGAATGAACAATGATGCCGGTCTGATTGCGAAGATCATGACCGCATTGAAACATAAATTTAGAGAGTCCTTTGCAGGCCGGATTGCGGTTGAGGGAAACACGCTTGATTTTATGGTAGACTACGCAGCTGCCGGAATCGTTGCCGTGTACCATAGCTGGCTCAGCTCAGGCTGCAGGATGCAGATAGAAACCATTGCGGAACGGGTCAGCACGATGACGTTCAATGGAATCAATGGGTTGCTGCTGACAACAACCGAACGTTAAGCGGCTGACGGTCTCGAAGAAGCAGACAGCCGGATGAACCGCAGGTACCCGTAAGACGACATGACTGGCTGTGTTTGTGAGGTTTGGCGGTTCTTCATCCGGAGGAGATTTATTATGATGTCATGGAAAGCAGCGGAAATTTGCTTGATTGCACCCACAGAGGATCTTGCGGACCGGGCCCGTACCATTATCCGCCGGCAAGATCTAGCGATTGAAGTGCATACGGCCGCTCTTGAGGAAGCGGTTACATTGGCCCGGGGGCTGATGGCGCGAAAGACATGGCTGTTTATCAGCCGAAGAGGCACCCGGGATCTTTTGGAAAAGGAATTGAACACCACGGTGGTCAATATCCCGATTGAAGCATCCGACTATATCCCTGCCATCCGTCAGGCGCAGAAGATTCAGGGGATGGTCGCTTTTTTTTCATATGAGGCCATCAGCAACGAACTGCAGACGATCTGTTACCTGATGCACATTCATATGCGGCATTATCACTTCTCGGACAGCGGCAGCTGCCGCTCGTGTGTGGAGCAGGCGATCCGTGATGGGGCTGTACTGGGGATCGGCGGAATCATATCGGCCAAATTTGCCGAAGAACTGAATTTTCCGTACATCGTTGTGGAAAGCTCTGACTCCTCCGTCGCTCAGGCCATTGAAACCGCTTGTCAGATCTATTCCCTTCAGAAGGCGAATGAACACAAGCAGGAACTCCTGGAAATCAGGCTGGAGCGCTATCGGAACATTCTGAATTACACACACGATGCCATCATTGCGGTGGACGCGCAGGGCCGCGTGGAAGTGACAAATCGCGTGGCGGAACGGATGCTGGATCCCCAGCGAAAACCGTTTGAAGGGAAGGCAATTGAGGCGGTTCTGCCCAACACCCATATCACCGATGTGCTACGAAGCGGTCATATGGAGACGGACCAGATCATGAACATCCACGGCACGCTTGTCTCCACGAACCGCATTCCCATTATTGTCAACGATCAGATCAAAGGTGTCGTAGCAACCTTTCAGGATGTAAAATCCCTGCAGAGCGCCGAGCGCAGCATCCGCATCAAATTGCATGAGAAGGGCCTGACCGCAAAATATCATCTCTCGGATATCGTGGGGTCCTCCAAGACTCTGCGCAGCGCAAAAGAGCTTGCGGACAATTTTGCCGATTCTCAGTTTACGATCATGCTTTATGGCGAAACGGGAACCGGCAAGGAGATGTTTGCCCAAAGCATTCATAACGCAAGTGATCGCCGGGATGGCCCGTTTGTCGCGGTCAACTGCACGGCGCTTTCCAAGAACCTGTTGGAGTCCGAGCTGTTTGGGTACGCCGACAGCTCTTTCACCGGGGCGAAGCGCGGCGGAAAGCCCGGCCTTTTTGAGATCGCGCATAGCGGAACCATCTTTCTCGATGAAATCGGAGAGCTGCCGCAGGAGTTTCAGGCGCAGTTCCTCCGGGTGCTGCAGGAAAAGGAGATTCGCCGAGTGGGGGGCGACACCGTGATTCCCGTGGACATCCGTGTCATCGGCGCGACCAACCGGGATCTGATGGAACGGGTGGAAAAAGGGGAATTTCGCCGCGACCTGTATTATCGTCTCAATGTACTCAATCTGATGATTCCCCCGCTGCGGGACAGGGGGGACGATTATCTGCAGATCGCAAGTTCGATCTACCGGAATGTTGCACCAGACCGATCCCCCACGGAGAATGCCGGTTTTATGGAGGTTATGAAAAGCTACAGCGGTTACCACTGGCCCGGCAATGTCCGGGAATTAAACAATGTGGTTGAACGGATTTGCCTGCTGCAAAAGAGAGGACTGTCCCAGGAACTGGTATTGGAATCCCTGTGGGCGATGGCCCGGAGGGATTGGCCGGCCGGTCTTCCTGCGCCTGCCTCCCCGGCTGCCGAAACTCTGGACCAGGTGGAGCGCAGCCAGATTCAGGCGGCCATGGCGCGCAATGGCGGAAATATAACCCGGACGGCCAAGGAACTTCGTATCAGCCGCTCCACCCTCTACCGCAAACTCAGATCATAATTGTACGAATTTGAGACAGTGTACTGTATTGAAACGGCTCGTTTTGGTACAGTGCGCTGTCTTTCTGCCTGCTTTGCCATCACGCAGCGCTGCGAAGCACTTAAAATCCATGGAGTTTTATATTTTTTTCAAAAGCGGCAATCTGGCACGATATTTGCTACATGTTATAGTGAGCTGCTCAAAAAAATAATTTTGGGAAATATGGAGGGTTAAATCTATGAACGTAGCGATCATCGCCTTGCTCGTTCTGGTACTGGTCATTCTGCTGGGATTTTTCAGAAAGATCAATGTGGGACTGCTTGCAATTCTGGCTGCGGCCATTTTGGGGGCCTTTACGGGGTCCACCGATAAGGAGATCATCGCCGGATTCAGCGCCAATCTGTTTATTATGCTGTTGGGCGTTTCTTTCCTCTGCGCCGTGGCCATTTCCAATCAATCTCTTGAGCTTTTGTCCAAGAAATTTCTGCGGTTGTCAGGAGGCCACGCCATGGTGGCGCCCATCCTGATTTACATAATTGGCTATGGAATTGCCGCAATGGGGCCGGGGTGCGTCCCCGCGCTGGGCATCGTGGCGGCACTCGCACTGCCTCTGGGCAAATCCACCGGCTTCAATTCCGTGATGCTGGCCATTATCGGTGAAATCGGCTCTTTTGCCGGACGGTTTTCTCCCATCACGCCGGAATCCGTCCTCATCAGCGGTCTGGCGGAACCCCAGGGTATTTCCGGTTATCAGTCGGCGGTGCTGATTTATGCTACCGTCACTACCGTTGTTTTGTCCGTTGTCGCCTTTGTTTACTTTAAGGGCTATCAAGTAAAGGGGAAAATTTCCGAGCAGGAAGTACTGCCGGCCTTTAACCGCAACCAGATTTTTACGCTGATCGGCTTCGGCGTTATGGTCGTGGGCAGCGCATTTTTCCAGCGCAATGTGGGTCTGATTTCCTTTGCGGTGGGCATTGTTCTGGTTCTGATTAAGGCGGCGGATGAAAAACAGGTGTTTCAGACGATTTCCTGGTCCACGCTGCTGATGGTCACAGGCGTGGGAATGCTCATGGAGGTTGTCATTCAGGTCGGTGGTGTGGATGCTCTGTCCAGCGGTCTTGCCTCAATTATGAACACCCATACCGCCATTGCCATTCAGGGCTTAACTGCGGGAATTATGTCCTGGTTCAGCTCTGCAATCGGCGTTGTGTGGCCCACGTTGGTTCCCACTGTGGGTGATATTGCGAAAAATGTCGGCGTCCCGGCCAACGGACTGATCAGCATCATGTGCCTGACTGCCTCCTTTGCCGGATTGAGCCCGGCTTCCACCGGCGGCGCCCTGATCATGGCGGCCAAGGCAACCGATCCTACCTTCGATAAGGAACAGGAAAACAAGCTGTTCATTCAGCTGTTCACGGTATCCGGGCTGATGCTGGCCCTGATCATTCTGGCCGCGCTGATCGGTCTTTACAACATCCTGTAAGCAAACAGCAAAAACTTGGATAATTAGAGGTATTTAAATGAAAAAAGGTATATTAGACGGGGTGGTAGTCCTGGATCTGACGCGCGTTCTGGCAGGCCCTTACTGCGGAATGCTGCTGGCGGACATGGGTGCCACGGTTTATAAAATTGAGGTTCCGGGCAAAGGCGACGACAGCCGAGCGTTTGGTCCCTATAAGAATGGCGAGAGCGTCTATTACATGAACTTCAACCGGGATAAGATTGGCTGCACGCTGAACCTGAAAGCTCCCGAAGGCAAAGAGCTGTTCAAGGAAATGGCAAAGAAAGCCGACGTGGTTATTGAAAACTATCGTCCCGGAACGATGGAAAAGCTGGGCCTGGGGTATGATGTCCTGAAGGAAATCAACCCTCGTCTGGTATACGGAGCCGTCTCCGGCTTCGGCCATACCGGCCCTTATCATCAGCGTGCCGGATATGATATTGTAGGACAGGCCATGGGCGGTCTGATGAGCACCACCGGCTGGCCCGACGGAGAACCGACCCGAACCGGCACCCCCATGGGCGACGTGCTGGGCGGCCTGAATCTGGCCATTGGCGTGCTGGCGGCGCTGCTGCATCAGCGGATGACCGGCGAGGGCGACAAGGTGGACGTGTCTTTGGTGGATTCCGTCGTTTCCTCCATGACCAATATCAACATGATTTATCTGGCCACCGGCCGGATTCCCGATCGGATCGGCAACCGCTATGAGTCGACCTATCCGTATGATTCTTTTAAAACGAAGGACGACAGTGTCATCATCGGCGCCGGCAACGACAAACTTTATGGAAAGTTGTGCGATCTGATGGGCCGGCCCGAGCTGAAAACCGACCCCCGTTTCCTCAGTGTGAAGGATCGCGTTGCCAATCATGTGGCGATGAAGGAAGTCGTGGAAAGCTGGACCGTGCAGCACACCGTGGACGAGATCGCCGACATGCTCAACGCCGCCGGCGTCCCCGGCTGCCCCATCAATTCCATTGACCGGGTCGTTCGGGATCCCCAGATTGCAGAAGCCCGGAATATGTTCCCGGAGATGGATCATCCCGTGGCAGGTAAAATGCGCCTGACAAACAATGCCCTTAAGTTTACCAACGAGAGTGCGGACCCCCACCGTCCCGCTCCCACTCTTGGACAGGACAATGAGCAGGTGTACAGCCGGTTTTTAGATCTGGACGCCGAAAAAATTGACCAGCTGAAAGTGGCGGGCATTATCTGAAGAAAGGAGGACTTTGCAGCATGTCTCAAAAAATTGAAGTCATCGAAGTGGGCCCCCGCGACGGATTCCAAAGTGTGAACGCGGAGTGCTACCTGATTCCCATGGAACAAAAGCTTGAAATCATCGACCGGTTATTTCAGGCCGGCTTCCGGCACATGGAGTATACATCCTTTGTCAGCCCCAAAGCCATCCCTCAGCTGGCGGATGCCCGGGAAGTGACCAGGGCCGTTCTGGGCAAGTATCCGGATCTGGATCTGTTTGCGCTGGTTCCGAATCTGCGGGGAGCCGCCAACGCCTATGAATTGGGCCTGCGTAAGGTTGTTTATGTGGTTTCTCTCAGCGTCAGCCACAACAAGGCCAATATCAACCGCACCCACGAACAGTCGCTGGAGGCCTATCGGGAAATCCGAAAGACATACCCGGATCTGGACATTATTGTGGATCTGGCCACCGCCTTCGGCTGCCCGTTTGAGGGGAAGTACGAGGATCCTCAGCGCGCTGTGTCTTTCCTGAAGGACTATGTTGAGGCAGGCATGAAAACCTGCTGCCTGTGTGATACCGTCGGAATTGCCGATCCCGCACAGACCCGCCGGCTGATCGGCAGTCTCAGGGGTGCCTATCCGGATCTGGATCTGATGGTTCATTTCCATGACACCCGGGGGCTTGGCATGGCCAATACGTTAACCGCCATTGATATGGGGATCTGCAAGGTGCAGTCCGCCTTGGGCGGCTTGGGCGGATGCCCCTTTGCGCCCGGTGCTTCCGGCAATCTGTCTACGGAAGATCTGGTGTGGATGCTCAACGAAATGGGCTATGACACCGGCATCTCCTTCTCCCCTGCACTGGCCGCGGCGAAGATGCAGAAGGCCTCCGTTCCCGGGCAGTACAGCGGGCACCATATCTGCGTTGAAAACGAAACGCCTTGCAAGGAGCCCGGCGTCCTGTAAGCGCCGATCCGTTTTACTGATACTCTCTTGGGCCTGAGCGGCAAAAACGCTCAGGCCCGCCTTTTTGCGTTACAATGCGGATGTCACAGCGCACTCAGACAACGAACTTGACAGGCCAGCCAAATACTGGTAGAATGTGCACAAATCAAAGGTTGAATTTCACAATTTATCTGGATGATACGATGCTAGTATTGTCTTTACTCGGCTTAAGAGCGAGGCAGCTCCTGAAATATTTCGGGAGTTTTTTAATTTTTTCCGGGTTTCTGCGGGACTCATATGATAACTGATACGGCGGCGCCGAAGATTCCCGCCTGTCCGGTGGAAAAGCGGCAAACAATTTTGGCGGAGCGGGATCAGGCGGAATCTGCCGCAGAATCGGATGCCGGATCACGGCTTTCCCCAAAACCGCCCTGATTGTGCCGCACCAATTGACGCCGCGGCCATTGCAGCCCGGCAGGGCCCTTGAAAGTCCGGAAAAACGAACAGATGGAGGGAAAAACATGGAACAAATTAAGGTCAAGAGTCTGGCGCTTGTGCTGGCGCTCGTTCTGGCGCTCAGTCTGGCTGTCCCGGCGGGAGCAGTGAGCGACAGCGCCGTGGAAGCGGCTGTGTCTGACACCGCATCGTACATTTACAATCTGGTGAAGTCTCCGCAGGTGGGTTCCATCGGCGGCGAGTGGGCGGTGCTGGGCCTTGCCCGCAGCGGCTGCAGCGTGCCCAACAGCTACTATCAGGACTACTACGCCACCGTGGAGGAATACGTTGAAGCCTGCAAGGGCGTGCTCCACGAAAAGAAGTACACGGAATACTCCCGCGTCACTGTGGCTCTCACCGCGATCGGTAAGGACCCAACGAATGTGGCGGGGTACAATTTGCTCACGCCGCTGGGCGACTATGACAAGACCATCTGGCAGGGTATGAATGGCCCCATTTGGGCGCTCATCGCGCTGGACTCCGGCAATTACGCCATGCCGGTCAACAAAGCTGCCAAGACGCAGGCCACCCGGCAGATGTATATCGACCGCATTCTGGACTGTCAGCTTCCGGATGGCGGCTGGAGCCTGTTTGGCGGCACGTCATCGTCTTCCGTCAATGAGACCTCCGACCCGGATATCACCGGCATGGCGCTCCAGGCGCTGGCCAAGTATCAGGACCAGACGGCGGTGAAAAAAGCCACGGATGAGGCGCTTGCCTGCATGTCCAAACAGCAGTCCGCCGACGCCGGGTTTGCCTCCTGGGGAACGGGCAACTCCGAAAGTCTGGTGCAGATGATTGTGGCGCTGTGCGAGCTTGGGATTCCTCTGGACGATTCCCGGTTTGTCAAGAACGGCAAGACCATGGCGGATAACCTGATGACCTTTTATCAAAGGGGGGCGGGCTTTCTGCATACGCTCTCAGGCTCCGGCTCCAACCAGATGGCGACAGAGCAGGGCTTTTACGGTCTTGTCGCCATTCTGCGCGCCAACGCCGGGAAGAACAGCCTCTACCGGATGAGCGATGCGCTGGAGATTGGCGAGAGCACGACCACCGGTCCGGCCAAGGGCGAGGGACTCGCCGGCAAAAACGCGGCCGTGAAGTCTGTGGCCATCACCAGTCCCGGCGTCACCTTTGACGACATCAGCGGCCAAGATAATCAGCCGGCGATCGAGGCGCTGGCCGCCCGCGAGATCATCACCGGAAAGAGCGCCGCCACGTTTGCCCCCGACGCAACCATGACCCGCGCGGAATTTACCGCGGTCATGGTGCGCGCTTTGGGCCTGACACCCAAAGCGGTCTCCAAGTTTACCGATGTGAAGGATTCGGATTGGTTTGCCGCCTACGTGGGAACAGCCAATACTTATGGCATCGTCAACGGTACCACCGACACCGCTTTCAATCCGCAGGGAACCATCACGCGTCAGGAAGCCGCCGTCATGATGGCGAGGGCGGCCAAGCTCTGCGGCATGGCTACCGAGTATTCTACGGCGTCTGCCCGCGATGTGCTGGCGCAGTTCTCGGACTATGTGAAGTGCTCTGGCTGGGCGCTTCCCAGCCTTGCCTTCTGTTATGACAAGGGCATTCTTGACAGCAGCGCCCTGACCATTCAGCCCTCCAAGGCCATCCTGCGCTGTGAGGTCGCGCAGATGCTTTACAACATGCTCTCGGGTGCCAATCTGCTGTAACGGGATGGAAAAGGTTCAATAATTTGTGGAAGGTTCTTACGCCGGGCTGATGATTGCAGCGTCTGCGGAAGAACCTTCTGCTTTGCCGCCGCCGCTTCGAAACGCACTGAGCGGACAGGAGTGCGGCCAAAAACCTGGACACTGCAGAATAAAAGAACACCCAAAGGTACTTTGCTGCCGTTGGGTGTTCCTTATTTCGTTGCGGAGGATGCTGCATTTGCAGTGCTTATGTATGAGCCGTTCACAAAAGGCGCAGCTCTCTTGCTTTTTGGTATAAATTTCTCTTTTTCCGGACATCCTAAGGACAAATCCCAGAAAAGGAGGATACTTAAATGAATAATCACGCACCCAGACGAGTTCTCAGCGGCGTGGGCTTTTACACGGTTCTGGCCGTTTGCCTTGTGGCGGTGGGCGTACTGGGGTGGTTCGGGCTGTTTCACGATGGGAACACCACCGATACAGACACCCCGGCCAGTTCCTCGCAGGAGCAGACTGTTTACGGCCAGACGGAGGATGTGACGCCGGAGGCGCCCACCGTGGAAACCTCGAAACCCGCCGTAATCGAGGAAAAAACCGAGCCGCAGGTTTCCATGCCGGAGGAAAAGGTGGACAATACGCCCGTGGTGGCCGAGGCGCCCCGGCTGATTGTCTCCCCCCTGAACGGACAGGTGGTGGAGGCGTTCTCCGTGGATCAGTTGGTGTACAGTGAGACCCTGGGTGACTGGCGTACCCACGACGGAGTGGATATCGCCGCCGCACAGGGTACCTCGGTGCTGGCAGCAAGCTCCGGTACAGTGGTCTCCGTGACGGATGACCCGCTCATGGGCACCATGGTGGTGCTGTCCCATGACGGCGGATACCAGACCACCTATGCCAATCTGCAGGCCAAGCCCGCCGTCAGTAAGGGGGACAAGGTCTCCGCCGGCCAAATCATCGGCGCCGTGGGTACCACCTCCACCGCTGAGTCCGCCGAGGGGCCCCATCTGCACTTCTCCGTTACGAAAGACGGAGACGTGGTGGATCCGGTAAAATTCCTCAAGGGCTGAGCACGCGTCAAGTCTGATTCTGCAAAACGCGGGGGACCGAGGCAATTGCCACGGTCCCCCTTTGCTTCGTCCAGCGGACAAATTCGTCGCTTTGCCGGTTGCGGCGAACCGGCCATCGTGCTATACTGACCTCCAGAAATTCTGGGAGGTGTACGCATATGCAGAAAGGTGCTTTGGTGCTGGAGGGCGGCTCCCTGCGGGGGTTGTTTACCGCCGGGGTGCTGGATATCCTGATGGAGGGACAGATCTGGTTTGAGTACGTCAACGGTGTCTCCGCCGGATCCCTGTGCGGGTATAATTACATATCCCGCCAGCCGGGCCGCTCCCGGGATATCAACGAGACGTTCTGCAATGACCGGCGGTATCTGGGGTTTGACAATCTGCTCCGCAACGGCGGCGTTTTCAACTTTGATTTCCTGTTCGGCGAGGTGGGGGACAAGCTGTTCCCGGTGGACCGCGCCGTTTTCGACCGCTCGCCCCAGCTGTTTGAGGCCGTGGCCACCGACTGCCTCACGGGAAAGGCAGTCAACTTCCGCAAGCAGGAGATGGCGCCGGCGGACTTTGATCTGGCCTGCCGCGCTTCCTCCAGCATGCCGGGACTGTCCGACATTGTCTGGCTCAACGGCATACCCTATCTGGACGGCGGCTGCTCCTGCGGCGTGGCCTACCGGCGGGCGCTGGAGCTGGGCTATGACAAGGTGGTGGTGGTTCTGACCCGTCCGGCGGGCTTCCGGAAAAAGCCGGAGCAGAGTGCCACGCTGCTCCGGGCGCTGGAGCGCGGATACAGCCGGTATCCCGCCCTGTGCACTGCCCTGCGGGACGCGAACCGGCACTATAACGTTCTCTACGCCGAGCTGGAGCAGCTGGAGCGGGAGGGCCGTGTGTTTGTGATCCGGCCCGACCGTCCGGTGATCGTGGGGCGGCTGGAGCGGAACGTCCAGCGGCTGGAATCCCTCTATCAGGACGGACGCCGGGTCATGCTGGACCGGCTGGACGGCATGATGCTGTATCTGAACCAGTGAATTCCAACCTTTGTGTAAATTGAGAGCCTCCGGCACAGCCGGAGGCTCTCAATCGTGATCGGTAAAGTTGTTTTCAGTTCAGAACCCAGACACTGTATGCCAGATAGCCCGCGAAGGAGACCCAGATCAGATACGGAATCTGCAACATGGCCGCCGTGGGACTGACCCGCCAGAAGGACACGATCATCAGCACGATCAGCACCAGAAGAAACAGCAGCCAGAAGAAGGCCAGTCCATACATCTGCAGATTGAAAAACAGAATGCTCCAAAACAGATTAACGATCAGCTGCACGGCGTAGATCTTCAGGGCGCGGGTCCTGCCGGGAGCATCGGACCGCCAGACCATCGCCGCGCCGATGCCCATCAGAATGTACAAAACCGTCCAGACGATGGGGAACACGGACGAAGGCGGCGTCAGCGGTGACTTTGAAACCGCCTCATAGGCAGCCATCGCTTCGGAAGTAATCCATCCCACGATGCCGGAGGCCGCCAGAACCAATACCACAGAGATAACATAGGGCCTGAGCGCTTTCCATTTCATGTTCCATCCTCCTCCTAATAGTTTCCGGCCCGTTGTGCCGGAGACCAACCGTGGCCCGGGCACAAACATTCGCCGTTCTGCAGTCATTATAGCACCGGAACGGGAAAAAATGGGAGAATTTCGAAGAACAGAAAATCTTTTTTTCAGCGGGTGGGTTCCATGAAAACAGGCGCGGCCAAACGGCCGCGCCTGCTCAAGGGGGGATCTCCTGCCGTCTCGGCAGAAGGTTCGTCTCCCAATTTATTTTTTCAGCTCGCCGGTGGCCAGACCCGTCAGATACGCGTTGATGAAACCGTCGATGTCGCCGTCCATCACCGCACTGATGTTTCCCATTTCGTAGCCTGTGCGGGTGTCCTTTGCCAGGGTATAGGGCATAAAGACGTAGGAGCGGATCTGGCTGCCCCACTCGATTTTCATCTGCACGCCCTTGATGTCGGAGATCTTCTCCGCGTGCTGCTGGGCCTTGAGCTCCATCAGCCTGGAGCGCAGCATCTTCATGCAGTTGTCCCGGTTCTGGAACTGACTGCGCTCCGTCTGGCAGGAGACCACCACCCCGGTGGGAAGGTGGATCAGGCGCACCGCGGAGGAGGTTTTGTTGATGTGCTGGCCGCCGGCACCGGAGGAGCGGAAGACCTGCATCTCGATGTCCTCGGGCCGAATCTCCACGGAGGCGTCGTCCTCAATCTCGGGCATGATCTCCACCGCCGCGAAGGAGGTCTGGCGGCGGGAGTTGGCGTCAAAGGGAGAGATCCGCACCAGCCGGTGGACACCGTTTTCACTTTTCAAAAAGCCATAGGCGTTGTCCCCTTCGATGGCGATGGTGGCGGACTTCAGACCCGCTTCGTCCCCGTCCTCGTAGTCCAGCGTCTGGTATTTGAAGTTGTGGCGCTCCGCCCAGCGCGTGTACATCCGGTAGAGCATGGACGCCCAGTCCTGCGCCTCGGTGCCGCCGGCACCGGCGTGGAGCGTGATGATTGCGTTATAGCTGTCGTACTCGCCGGAGAGCAGGGTGGTCAGCCGGGTTTCCTCCACCGTCTTCTCCAGCGTCTCAAAGCCCTCTTTCAGCTCGGCGAGCAGCTCCGCATCGTCCGCTTCCTGGCCCATTTCGCACAGGGCGGTCAGATCCTCCCACTCGCTGATCAGCTTGGTCTGGCGGGCAACCTTGTTCTGAAGCTGTTTGAGCCGCTGGTGGACCCGCTGGGATCGCTCCAGATCGTTCCAGAATCCCTCCTGGGCAGACTGATCCTCCAGACTCTTGATCTCAGCCCGGGCGCCGTCCATATCCAGCGCGGCGGACAGCTTGACCAGGTCGGGTTCCAGGTCCCTCAGTTTCTGTTTATATTCGTCATATTCAATCAAAGCCATGGCATATTCTCCACTTTCCTGCAGATTACGTTAGCCGGAATATTATACAGGAATTTTGAAGATCTGTAAAGGGGGATTGACGATACCGGCAGACGGAATTTTCGTACAAAAAAGCAGAAAAAGAGCAGATCCTGGAGGAGAGAGACTCCGCAGCCGTCAGTTGTCCCGTCGGAATCGCCGACAGCGGTATCACAGTAGCCGCATTCGCCTTACCTGCGGTCATCGCTAAAAGATCCAGATTTATCCTGCGCTCCCCCTCTCAGGCGGCCCGGCAAACACTGCAGAAGGGGGCATTCGACAGGTTCGGTTTGACGCGGCTGGACAAATTTGTTATATTAAACTGAAATTTCCAACTTTTTCAGAAAGAAGGTCCTGTGAAGATGCGAAGAAGGCTGAAAGCGCTGCTGGCCTGTCTGATGCTGTGCGCTGCGCTGGCATCCGCGCCGGCATCGGCGGTGTCACCCCGGTTCTCAGACGTGCCCGACGGCTATTGGGCTGCCTCCCAGATCCGCCGCGCTGTGGATGCGGGGCTGTTCAACGGCCGGTCTGCCTCCTGGTTCGGCGCGTCCCGTTCCATGACCCGCGCCGAGTTCGCCGTGGTGCTGTGCCGCCTGTTCGGATGGGAGACGGTGACGCCGACCTCCGGCAGTTTCACGGACAATCAGAACCCCACTGCCTGGTATTACAGCGCGGTGGAAACGGCATGCCTCAACGGCGCGGTCACGCAGCAGAGCCAGACCTTCCGCCCCGGGGATCCCATCACCCGGGAGGAGCTGAGCGTCATGCTGGTGCGGGCGCTGGGCTACGCCAATATCGCGGGGCTGACCCAGGATCTGCCGCTCCCGTTCCGGGATGTGAGCGCCAACCGGGGCTATCTCTCCATGGCCTACCAGCTGGGAATCGTCTCCGGCACCTCCGCCACGGCGTTTTCCCCGAATGCGATTGCCACCCGTGCCCAGGCCGCGGTCATGCTGATGCGGGTCTATGACAAGCTCCACGCGGCGTCCCCGGCCCTGTGGGGTCTGGCTCCGGACAGCGCCAGTCTGGTTACGGCGGGGATGCATATCGTGGCGGTGCCGGCCGCCCGGCTGACGGGCGGAGAGAACCCGGCGCTGACACAGTCCGTGACCGATGGGGAAATCCGGGCCGTCCGTGCTGCCGCCGCCGGCGCGGCGGTGCTGCTGGAGGTCTCCGGGGATGCTGCGGCGCTGCAGGGGAACGCCGCAGCCACCGCCGCGCTGCTGGCCGCAGCTGTATCCGACGGGGACTACGGCGGGGTGCTGCTGGATATCCGGCAGGTACCTGCGGACGGAAAGGCCGCGATGACGGAGCTGGTCACCGCGATTCGCGCCGCCCTGGGGGACAAGCTTCTGTACGTCGTGACGGAAGCCCCCGTGTGGCAGGGAACCGCCTACGGCGGGTATGATTTTGCAATGCTGGCGAAGCAGGCCGACCGGCTGGTGGTGCGTGTGACGCCGTATGACAAGATCTCCGGCGGCGTCCTCACCGCGCCGGAGGAGCCTCTGGAGGAAGTCTACTACGCGCTGTCCACCCTCAAAAGCACCGTTTCTCCCGCCAAACTGTCACTGCTGCTGACTACCACGGGGTCCGACGGCTCCGACGGAACCCGGATTGCAGAGCTGCTGGGCACGTCCGGAATCGGGACCTATTACTCCGCACGCTATGACTCTGCCTACCTGACGAAGCTCACAAGTCAGGGCTCCAGCGTGGTGCTGTGGTACCACAACGCCGCCGCTGCGGCGGCACGGAGGCAGCTGTGCGCCTTTTTCGGCGTGGAGAGCATCTGCCTCAGCGACCTGACGTCTCTGGGAGACTACGGGGATAACTCTCTGCTTCGCGGGCTGAAGTAGCAGCAAACGGCCCACCCTCCGATTGCGGAGGGCGGGCCGTGCAAAAGGGGAGAGGCTCAGCCTCTCCCCTTAAAATGTTCAAAGATTACAGATAGCGCTGCATCCCGTCGGTGGCGGCGCCCACGGACGCGCTGATGGTGACGGTGAACTTGATGCCGTTCTTTTCGCCGAATTTGTCCAGCCAGTTCAGGAATTCCTCGGTGTCTCTTCCGACATCGCCGCCCACTGTTTTACATAGATTGTCGATAAACACGTGGGAAATGTCGTAGTTGCCCGCGTACAGCCCGCTGACAAAACCGCGGAATGTATCATAATTGTCGAGCTTGTATTCCTGAGCGTCAATCAGACGAATGTGATAGTGAATATCGTAGGTCATGTTGTTGTCCGCTTCAATGCAGACCACATTGCCGGGCTCGTCCTTCGCCGCGTTGTTAATCAGCTCAATCAGCTGCTTTGTCTTGCCGGAGCCTTTCACGCCCATAATCAATCTGACCATATTGCATCACTCCTGTTTTCATAGAATTGCAAGAGGAAAAAGTATTTGCTGAGTAAAGGATAGCATAACCCTTTGTAAAAAACAATGCAAAAAAGGAAATTCAAACTTTGTTCACAATGATACTTGACATCTTGGAAAACGATTCGGAAAAAAGACAGAAGAAGCACCCGCCCGGCGCGTTTGGCCGGACGGGTGCCGGGGTTACTTCAGTTTTTCCTCCAGCTTGGCGCGCCGGTCCTCATAGCCGGGCTTGCCCAGCAGGGCAAACATATTCTTCTTGTAATCCTCCACGCCGGGCTGGTCGAAGGGGTTCACGTCCAGCAGACAGCCGGACAAGCCGCAGGCAAACTCGAAGAAGTAGATCAGCGCTCCCAGCGTTTCGGCGGACTTTTCCCCCGCGTCCACAATCAGGTTGGGCACACCGCCGTCGGTGTGGGCCAAGAGCGTGCCCTCCATCGCCCGGTCCCGGATGAAGTCCACAGATTTTCCGGCCAGGAAATTCAGGCCGTCGCCGTCCCCCTCGTCCGTGGGGACGGTGAGCTGGTGGCCGGAGGCGCCGAAACGCACCACGGTTTCGAACATCAGCCGCTTACCCTGCTGGATGTACTGGCCCATGGAGTGCAGATCGGCGGTAAATTCCACGCTGGCGGGGAACAGACCCTTGCCCTCCTTGCCCTCGCTCTCACCGAACAGCTGTTTCCACCACTCCGCCATAAACCGGAAAGCGGGATCGTAGCAGGCCATCAGCTCGATGGACTTGCCGGAGCGGTACAGCTCATAGCGGATGGCCGCATAGCGCCAGGCGGGGTTCTGATAGGCCTCCTCGGCGCAGATGTCCATCATTCGGGCGGCGCCAGCCATCAGGGCGTCGGTGTCCACCCCGCATGCGGCGATGGGCAGCAAACCCACGGCGGTGAGCACGGAGTACCGGCCGCCCACGTCGTCGGGAACCACAAAGGTCTCCCAGCCCTCCGCGTCGGCCAGTTCCTTCAGCGCGCCGCGCCGGGCGTCAGTCGTGGCAAAAATCCGCTCTCCGGCGCCTTCCCGGCCGTACCGCTTCACCAGATCCTCCCGGAAGAACCGGAATGCCACCGAGGGCTCGGTGGTGGTGCCGGATTTGGAGATGACATTTACGGAGTAGTCATCCTCGCCAATCAGCTCCAGCACCTCTGCCATAGCGTCGGCGGACAGGCCGTTGCCCACAAAGTAGATGTTGGGTGTGGATTTCTTTTTCAGATTGTAGTTAGGCGAACACAGAAAGTCCACCACGCCGCGGGCGCCCAAATAGGACCCGCCGATTCCAATGACCACCAGAGCCTTGGAATTGCCCTGGATTTTCGCGGCGGCGTTCCGAATGCGGGCATATTCTTCGCGATCAAAGTCGCGGGGCAGATGAACCCAGCCGGTAAATTCCCCGCCGATCCCGGTTCCGGTCTGCAGACGCTTCTGCGCCAGCTTCAGGCGGGGCATCAAAGCTCCCTCATACGGCATGGGCAAAAAGGCATCGATATGAAACAGTTTGACTTCCAGCATAGTCGCCAGTCCTTTCCTACACTTCTGTGGATATTATAGCAGGGCGGACCGGTGCCTACAAGAGCAAAGCGTGTCGGAAGCGGAAATATTCTATCCCGCCATCAGCGCAGAGCGCAGCAGCCGCAGCGTCATCTGCCCCCAGGTCAGCCGCGGCACGTCTTCGCCGGCCACGATTGGCAGCTTTGCTACCTCCTCCTCGCCGCTGGTGACCGTCAGCTCCCCCAGAACGTCGCCCTTGGCCACCGGGGCGCTCGCCTGCTCCGCCAGAGTGACGGACTGCTTCAGATTGCCTGCCTTGGCTTTTTCCAGCAGCAGCGACTGCTCTCCCGACAGTACCGGCTGTACCGTGGCCTGGGTGCCCAGGGACACCGGAATCGGCGGCAGCGCCGTCTCCGGTACGATTTTCTTCAGCGCATAGCTGGAAAAGCCGTAGCTGAGCAGGGTTTTGGCGTCTTCAAACCGCTGGGCGGAGGTGGCGTCCTTCATGATCACGGCAATCAGCTCCATGCCGTCCCGCTCCGCCGTGCCGGACAGGCAGTAGAGAGCGCTGTCGGTGGAGCCTGTTTTCAGCCCGGTGGCGCCCTGGAAGAACCGGACGAGCTTGTTGGTATTGACCAGCGAGGAGGTTCCGTTGCGCAGGGTGTCCATCCAGATGGTGGTGTACTTGCGGATGTCCGGGTGGTGCAGAATCAGCTCCCGGGACATGAGGGCGATGTCGTGGGCCGAGGTCACATGGCCCTCGGCGGGCAGACCGGTGGCGTTTTTAAAGGTGGTGTCTGTCATGCCCAGCTCGGCCGCCCGCTGGTTCATCTTCTCCACAAAGGCGTCCTCGGTGCCGGAAACCGCCTCCCCCAGCGCCACGGCGCAGTCGTTGGCCGAGACCACGCACACGGCCTTGAGCATGTCGCTCACCGTCAGCTGCTCGCCTTCCTTCAGCCAAATCTGGCTGCCGCCCATGGAACAGGCATGGGCCGAACCGGTCACCATGGTATCGTAAGAGAGCTGGCCGGAATCGATGGCCTCCATCACCAGCAGGAGCGTCATCACTTTTGTGACGCTGGCCGGCTCCAGCTTGGCGTGCTCGTCCTTGGCGAAGAGCACGGTGCCGGTCTCTTTTTCCATCAGAATTGCCGAGGGTGCCGCAATTTCCAGCGCATGGGCCGGCAGCGTCAACAGCAGCACCGCGGCAATCAGGGCCGCGATCTTTTTCATGGAACTCCCCCTTTGCATGATTAGTAGAACTGTATGAGGCGGGAGGGACATTCATGACGCCCCGCAATTTTTCAGCTTGCAAAATGCTGCGGGCTTTGTTATAATACGACTTACGTGATGGATAAGCGGATATAGTTCATCGGTAGAACGGCAGCTTCCCAAGCTGCATAGGAGGGTTCGACTCCCTTTATCCGCTCCATAAAAAATCCTTAGAGCCACAACGGTTCTAAGGATTTTTTACTGTCTATCAGCAGCTATGCTCCGGTTCAAAACGGCGTCAAGGCAGGTGCTTTTGACGTATCGGATACGTTAAAATACGGTCAGACGATGCAAAGCCGCCTAATCGGGACAGTGTGGGGATTTAGGCTCCTGTAACATATTATTGCTGAATTCGGTTATATTACGTTCGCTATAATTCGGCGAGCGTATCGGCCAAATTGCAGCAGTATTTCCTTTGAGGTCTTCCCAAAAACATCTGAGAACACGGATATTCGGGAAAAACCTGATCCAGCACGCAAACCTCTTGCGCTTCAGATCGCTGATGGAATCTGCCAGGTAATGCGGAACCGGGTCAAATTCTTGAGGGAAAGAACCGCTTCCTCCCGTCGTGTTGGTAAAGAAAAATGTACGAAACACTGGCTTTCTGTCGTTTCTGACCATGCTAGCCACATGCGTGTTCTTACCAATATCGATTCCAAGATGGACACCCGAAATCCTGATATTGGGGTGAGTGATTTCCTCTTTGCCGCTAAGCGTCACAGCCTTGTAGGAGATACGAAGCCGGGGCAACACCCCGCGACATCCAATTTATTCGCAACCTGCTTATCGGAAGAGGCGTCATTCAATGACGAGCCTTACGCCCAAGGAGAAGTTTGACGCCACTCTTTCCCATGACGCTATTATCTGCGATAACAACGTGGTTTTTAAGGGTTATGGGATCCCCCTAAACCTAAATTCATTATACAAGGAGAAGTGTTACTATGCCTCAAAAAGAAAACTCAAAACAAGAACTGTCTCCTGCTGATCAAAAAATCATCAAGAAAGATGCTGAGCATTATCAGTATCCAACCAAAAAAGCTCCAGGTGTTCAGAAGGATTCTGAGCCTGTCGGCGGGGCATAAATGTACCCCGAAGCCTACCATCTGGTAAGCCTCGGGGGAGTCTCGTTTAACATTTCCAACCAGTCAGACTGATAAAAATCAAAAGTGTTTTGACGCCTGGAATTGATGTGCCCAGGTGTGCGATGAATGCCTCCTGCTCTGTCTAAATGAACAGGATGTGCAAGCGCGTGTTCCGTGCATCAGCACGTTGCCGGAGGAATACATCCCGGTATTTGCGGTGGCCGGCTTTCTGAGCGCCGGAAAGGCAACACGCTGAATCAGCTGCGCTTTGGTTTCATGCGGCTGGTTTGTCCATAGATATATCCAGCATAAATAAACGTAGTAATTGGAACACTCACAATAACTCCTATGGTTGCAGCAATGGACTGTGCCAGCTGTACTGTGACAAGGTCAGACGATAATAATTGATTCGTTTGATACCCATACGAAATGAGCAATATCAATAAAAGAAAATTTTCGCCCAATATCGCCAGGATTAGCGTATTACTCATGGTTCCGATCATATCTTTGCCAATGTTCATACCTGATTTGATCAGCTGCTTTTTGTTTAAATTTTTATTTTGCGTACGCAGTTCATCCAGTGCTGAGGCTAACGATAAAGTTACATCCATCACTGCCCCGAGTGCGGTAATGGAAACAGGAATCAGTAATAAATTGCGAATGGATAGTCCGGTGGCTTTTGCAAGCAGAACCAAAGAATCCACATCTTCTGAATTATACCCTGATATGTTCAGAATTTTTGAAAACAAAATATATACCAGCAGCGCTGCTATAATTCCCATGACCGCTGATAAGACGGATACGACCAGTTTTCTGTTATTATCACAGATTAAAATGAAGGTAAACAGGCTGATGGAAAGAATGGTCAACAGGCTAATGACGAGAGGCCTCCCGCCATGATAAGCAGCCTGTACCGCATACATTACAATGGCAAGGCCGGAAAAGCATAGGCTTCCTAAAGCATACAACCCTTTTCTGCGGCCCACTAAAATCATTACAACTGCAAAACCAATCAATATTGCGGCGATTCCCACAGTCCGGTCGTAATTGTAGACGCTGTAATATATCTCGGCGTTTTCAGATTCATCTGCACAGATGATGAGCCGACTCCCAACATCTGCTTGTATGGCATGGCCTCTTGTTAGATAATTCTTGACCTCAACCGTCTCTCCGCTTTGGTGTCCACTAATAATTTTTACCTGCAGTACCTGACTGCCCAGCAACAGCGCTTCATCCTCTTCCGTCTGTGTTAATTTTTGAGAATCCACAACGGTAACAATACCCTTTACATAGTGCAGAGAACTTGTGTTGTACTGCGCATACTGATTGATGGAATTCCAGTCAAAGAGGGTACAGAATATCACAAGTGCTACTAATACAATCTCAACTGATATTTTTATAAACCGAATAATTTTTTCTTGCTTCAATGCCATATATTTCATCCTCCCCTATATCAATAACGCTGTATAAGCGCAGCCGGCATCACAAGAGCGATGCCGGCCTGCTTATACAAAATCAGCAGAACTTTAATTGTTAATTACGTTTTGAACAAGGCGAGTCATCATTGCCGCAACTTGCTCACGAGTTGCGCTGCCGGTAGGAGCAAGGCCGGCCCCGGTACCGTTGATAATCCCGTTGGCAACCGCCCAGCTCAACGCATTCTGTGCATAATCAGCAACATCAGCGACATCAGAGTAGCCGGAAATATCGGTGCTACTTATACCCTGAGTCCCCGCGTAGCGGTACAGAAACACCGCTAGGTCCTGTCTGGTAATGGCAGACTCGGCGTTAAAGCCATCATCAGTGCCTTTGATGATGCCCATTTTGACACCCCACTTTACCGCATCAGCATAAAAAGCATCCGAGGGAACGTCATCAAAGCTAACATCAGAACCGGCAGTGTCAGGCTGGCCCTCCAAACGATATAGAACAGTCATCAGCATTCCGCGATTCATAGTTGCGGTTCGTTCAAAAATACCGTTGCCGACTCCGTTAAACAGTTCATGGCTAGAGACAAAGGCAATGGAATCGGCCGACCAATTATCGGCGATTACGTCATTAAACGTTTTGGCGTTATCTGTAATCTTAATGGTAGCGGAGCCAATCAAAGTAACCGCCATGTTTCCTTCATCGTCAAGCATAGACTTCGGAAGAACTGTCTCACTTCCATCCTCGTTGACAAGAACGATAACCTGCGTACTGCTGACAGACTCTACGGGAATTGCAATATGGATACCGCCGCTCACTGCGTTCTGTGTATCACCATCTGCAGCCACATTGATGGTAACGGTTCCATCGTCATTTGTAATTGCCGTAACAGTGAGCGCATGGCCAGACATTCGCGTAAGCGCAGCACTGCCGAGCGAAATAGTTGCTATCCCGGTATCAATTGACAATGCCATATCAGAGGCTGAAGCAATTGCCGCCACATCGGAAGCAGCAATGGTAACGCCAACCGATAGCGGCGCGCGGCTTCCTGCATCAGCTTCGATCAATACATTTTTTGTCTTTTGGGCATTGTTAATCAAAGTGGAGACCACATTACTGCCTACGGTAAACGAGGCTTTTCCGTCAGTGACATCAGCGTTTATGGTCGCGTGACTGCCATCAATTTTGCAGTTGCTGCCGGAAGCTGCAGATGTGTTGCCGGTAGCCGCAGATGTGCTGTTGGTTTCCGTTGTTATAGAGATGGAGAATGTTGTTGTAAGCGCGCCCAGACCATCACCGGGAACATAGCTGACTGTAATCGTTTTACTTCCCGAAGTTGTCAGGTCGTCCGCGGTGGAGATGGTGTATCCCCTTGAGTAGTCATAATAGTTTTCGCTCTCACGGGTATTGCTGTTGCTGCTCAGGCTTGAAGAAATTTCACTTTCACTCTTTGTATGATAAAGTGTCCCATTGGGAGCGGTGCCGCTCGTTTTTTCTGTACAAGCCGCCACTGCACTAGCTCCGCCGATGACTACGTTTGTCAGCGTAACGGTCTTGTCAACGCCTTGAGCACTGTATATTGTGCGGGACGATGTATTTCCGTTGGCGTTGATAAAGTTTTCGGTTACAGTCAGGTATTGGAACAAGTCATCGATTTCTATTCCCGACGTGTATGAAGTTTTACTGCACACGGCGCTGACAGAAGCAGGGGTAGCGCTGGAAACGACCTTATCCGAGGATGTAAACACCATAAAAGTCGGGAGAGTACGTGTACCCTTGCTTTGTTCAACAAAGTCCACAGCGGAATATGAATTCGCGTCCACGTTGTTTCCAATGCTGCTGACTGTTTCTCCGATCACTGTCTCAGCGCTGCCGCCGCCGTCAAAGTTATAGGCGAATACACAACCTTCTGCCAGTGCAGCAGCAGCGGCAGAAGCCATGGTCCATGTGCCGCTGAGCAGCAAGTATGTTCCATCTGCCTTTACGCCGAATATCTGGCGCACTGCGCTCTGGGTATAATGTCCAACGTAGTTATCATAGCTTGAAAGGACTGTGCCGTTTACCAGAATCGGCACAAATCCGGTTACAGCAGAAACAATCTTTCCGTAGGTTGTCGTGTCTGTGTTGTCACTGCTTACAATACCGTCAATCTCTGTTCCGTAAATATTATACCAAGTTTCAGTGCCAGCCACCAATCCGTCAGCATCGGCATAATACGGAGCCCAGCCTACATTTCCGTACTCATCGATTACAAAAATGTCGCATTGTGTATGGTCGATGGTTTCTGTGCTTTTGAGAACCACACCATCGGAAATCACAACGCCGTCTGCCTCTTTGTAATTGAAGCAGTATGTATTGTTACTGTTGTTGTAGAAGATTCCTGCATTTGCCGCCACGACGATATTTTCTTCATCGCCGTATTTTTCCGCCATGCCGAGAACGTTCGTAAAGTCTGACGAAGCGTTACTGCCCGCGCCGGTAGGCATATAGACCGATGGAGTCAGACCGGAAACGGAAACATAGGAATATTCGCCGTACGTCGCATCTGTCTTTTTGCCGTAAGATACATGGGAGTCACGCTCTGCCACCGAAACGGCTATATAATCGGCAGGGTCTTCCGTTATAGCTGATGTCCCGGCGTTGCCGTTCTTGACAACCACCGTATAATATTTGGCGTCTGCGTAGGTCGCTGAGGTCAGGTCTGCCGTCAGAGAACCGCCCGGGCTTGTCCAGCCAAGGCTTCCCCCGCACCGTTCGCCTGCTGCATCATAAATCTCAAGCTTTGCATAGTAAATGCCGCTGGAGACATCCACAGTAATATTGGTTGCGTCATCAGGAAGCGCTGTCAGATAAGCGTTTGCTTTCGCGGCGGAAAGGGCTGCATTCGTTGTCGGCGAAAGCCCTGAGGCATCACTTGTGAGAAGAAGTGAACGAGTGCCGTCCGCGTCGATGCTTAATGTATCACTTAAATAGTTGGTAGTATAACCGTTAGCATAAGCGGAATCGAACTTATAAAGGGTAAACGTATCCACCTGCGAGGTGGTGTTGTCAGGGTTGACCTTATATGTCGTTACGGTAAAGGACGTGTCCGTTACAGAAACACTGGAATAATTGGGGAGTTTCGACTGATTCATAACATCGGAATATTGGAAAGCCTCGCTGGTAATATTATAAAACTTACTGCCGGAGCCGGAGTTAAAGGTGACATATTGTACGCCGTCCGGATTGATAATATTGGTCTGTCCGGATGATGTATCATTGCTAATCTGATCGGCGGCCGTAACCTGGGCTGCCATTCCGGTCTCATCATCGGAGCCGCCCATGACGTATGTTCTTGCGTAAACGTGGTCATGACCCTGCAGAACAACGTCGATATCCAAATCATTGAGTATAGGCGATAGGTTGGTGCGCAGAGAGGCGACGTCGCTTACGTGGCTTGCCACGGAATAGATAGACTGATGGAAAACAACCACCTTCCATGTGGCATCCGGATTTTGCTGAATTGTCTCCTTCATAAATGTCTCATGTTCAGCAACACTGGAGTTATTGGTATTCAGTACCATAAACAACGTGCTGCCATATGTATAATAGTAATCTCCGTTGCCTGTTACGGTTTCCCCATATTCGCTGGAAACATTGGGCAGGGTAAAATGTTCAACATAGTCAACAGCGCCGGAATCATGGTTACCAACAGTTGTTGCCATGGGAATACCTCGGAGGCTGTCGGTATCAAGGAACAAATTGTACTGGACCTCGCTGGTGCTTGTCTCCACTTGGTCACCCATTGAGAAGATGAAGCCGTAGTCCGTACCGTCAGAAAGTGCTGTGCGCAATGTATTGTACCAGCCATCCGCATCGGACTCGGCATCTCCACTTGCACCGAGCTGCGGATCGCCTACAACGACAAAGCTATATGCATCGGAGCTGTAATCAGGCGTTTCATAGGTGTCTACATCGGACCAGACTCCGTCATTGCCGTAACGGTAGGTGTAGGTTGAATTGCCGTTCAAGCCAGTCAGAGAAACTTTGTTGCAGTAAAATCCGTCTGCATTTTCCGCTTCCGACAATGTGGTATCCGCCGTGTAGGAAACCGCGCTAGCCTCATTAAAGGATGCGCTCTCTAAAATCTGAAATGATCCGTTGCTGTCAGCGGTGGTGGAAAACCATGTGACACTGACGCTGCCCTCTGTGGAACCGATATTCATGACAAAATCTTTAAGAATCGTCCACATACCGTCATCTGTGGAATGAGGGCCATAGACAGCATAGTCGGCAGTTGAATAGTCAACGGCTTCAAAATCTGTCGCGTTGTCATCGGTATCTTTGAAATCGGCTCTGCGAAGGGCTGTTGTATCGCTGATTCTGACGGCCGCTGCTGCATTGCCTTCGGCTTCTGTGTAGAGTACGCTGCTGCCGACGGCAATTGCATCCGTTGTGTTGGCGCTGTCATCAGAGATGACAATCTGATAATCAGTGGTGCTGATTTCCTGATTCCAAGACAGATCATATGTGTCTATGCTATGTGTTGCCGAAGCGTTCCCCGTTGCTCCGCAGCGGATCAGGAAACTGTTGTACGCAGGGACGGTTCCCGTGAGATCCAGCGTCACCGTATTCAGCGTTCCGCTGCTATCGACGGAATAGCTCAGGGTGTACCCGGACAAATCAATACTGTCCCCCGAATCATTAAACAATTCAATAAAGCTGTTCGAAAGATCGGATGATGCGCTGCTTCCTCCGCCATACACCTGATTGATCAGCAGAGAAACAGCCGTTGTCGTGGTGGAACCGCCAGGAGGGGTACCGCCGCCACCGCCTGGTGGGGGAGGACCCGGCGGAGCCGCAACCGCAGCCGTGATGCACTGTGTCAGCAGTAGAACACTCAAAATGAAGGCTACCGGCACTTTAACTTTTTTCATCAAAATATTCCTCCTTAATTTTACACACCCATATAACTAATGTCTCCTGAATAATGCAAAGTGCCTTGCAGCGCAAGACTTAGCGCCCGATATATGGTATAATAGGTGCAAAGAAAACAGCCTTAAAAGATCAAAAGCTTGCACAAGGTCGTGATGTGGATGTACAAATATAGCAACGGGCAGATCAGTCTTGCGGATTTCAGGCAGCCGGTGGGAATGCACCTGAAGGAGGACAACCGGTGGGTGAAGAAGGCGCAGACCATCCCCTGGCTGGAAATCGAGAAGCGCTATGCCGCCCTGTTTACCAACCGGAAGGGCAACGTGGCCAAGCCGCTGCGCCTGGCCCTGGGGGCCTGCATTATTCAGGCGGAGTACGGTTTTTCGGACNAGACCATCCCCTGGCTGGAAATCGAGAAGCGCTATGCCGCCCTGTTTACCAACCGGAAGGGCAACGTGGCCAAGCCGCTGCGCCTGGCCCTGGGGGCCTGCATTATTCAGGCGGAGTACGGTTTTTCGGACGAAGAAACTGCTCAAATGATACAAGAGCATCCATATTTTCAGTATTTCTGTGGCTACCCCGGCTATGACGATTCCAAGCTGCCCTTTGACCCGTCGCTGATGGTGTACTTCCGCAAGCGTCTGACGCCGGAGATCCTGGGCGAAATCAACGAGATGATTTTATCCGAAGCACAAAAAGAGGAGAACCGTTACGACGACGGCCATGGAAACGGCGGCAACCGCGGTACCATGATCGTGGACGCTACCTGCGCACCCTCCAATATTCGCTACCCTCAGGACGCATCTCTGCTCAACGAAGCCCGGGAAAACACGGAAAAGCTCCTGGACGAGCTGCATGATTCGGCCGACGGCCGCAAGCCACGCACTTACCGCACCCAGGCGCATCGGGATTTCCTGCAGTTCAGCCGCAGTCGCAAGAAGACGGCAAAGAAGATCCGCAAGGCGGTCGGAAAACAGCTGCGCCATCTGGCGCGAAACCTTGCCGCCATTGAAGAAAAGCTCGCTCTGGGCAGGACTCTTGCCGAGCGGAAAGCGGCCCGTCTTGCAGCCATCCGCACGCNCTACGAACAGCAGAAATACATGTATGACCATTGCTGCCACACGGTTCCAGACAGAATCGTCAGCGTCAGCCAGCCTTTCCTGCGCCCCATTGTGCGGGGCAAGGCTGGAAAACCTGTGGAGTTCGGCGCGAAGCTGGACATCAGTGTGGTGAACGGCTGGACAAGACTGGAGTGTTTCTCCTTTGATGCCTACAATGAAGCGAGAAACCTGTCGGCGATGGCAGAGCGATTCTGGAAACGGGAGGGGCATTATCCCAGCCGGATTCTGGCGGATAAGATCTACCGCAACCGGGAGAATCTGCGATTCTGTAAGGAGCATGGCATCCGGCTCTCCGGTCCCGCGCTAGGCAGGCCAAAGAAAGATGAGATCCGAAACAAAACTCTGGATTTTCTGGACGAATGTGAGCGTGTGGAAGTGGANCGGCGNTTCAGCCTGGCCAAGCGCAAGTGNGGCTTGGGGCTGATTATGACCAGGCTGCGGGAAACGATTGCCCACAGCGTCGCCATGTCCATTTTGGTGCTGAATCTCAGAAAGATTCAGTGCGCCCTGCTGCGGCTGCTTGCGTTTTTGGTGCTATGGTTGGTCCCGCAGAAAAAGCAGCCTTTGTTCAGTTGACATTAGTTATGGACGCAAAAGAAAAAACGAAGCGGCATTTTAACGCAACCGCAGCTGATTACAATAACTCCGGAGACGGAAAATTTGTTCAGCCGATGAATGAATCTCTTGTTAGAGAATTGAGAAAGCTCAAAGGTGGGAAGCTGCTTGATGTGGGTTGTGGCAACGGGAATCTGTTCGGGCTTCTAAAAGAAGAATATCATTTTTACGGCGTCGATCTGTCCGAAAACATGATTGCCGCGGCAAAGGCGCAATACTCCGACTGTGCCGCATTGTATGTCGCTGACGCGGAAAAGCTGCCGTTTGAAAGCGATATGTTTGATGTTTTGGTATGCAATGCCTCTTTTCATCATTATACTAAGCCGGATATCGTGCTTGATGAAATCAATCGTGTTACTAAAAGCGGTGGTAAACTCTTGTTAGGAGATCCGTATATGCCGCAGCCGATGCGCTGGCTTATGAACGTATTCACTAAGTATTCCGACGAGGGCGACTTTCACTATTATGGAATCCACGAAATGAAACATCTTCTGGAGGCTCACGGATTTGAGATTGTGGGAAATAAGCACACCAGCCATCACACGGTTTTATTTATAGCAAAGAAAAAGCAAGAATATAGGAAGGACCATATGTAATGAAAACAGCTATCGTATATTACTCAAAACATCACGGCAACACAAAAAAGCTCTTAGACGCCATTGCGGATATTGGAGACGTTGACCTGATTGATGCTGAGAATTCAGCACAGACAAATCTTGAGAGCTATGACATGATCGGATTTGCGTCAGGTATCTATTATTCCAAATACAATAAATCCGTACTTGAATTTGCACAAAAAAAATCTTCCGCAGGAAAAAAGATTTTCTTTATTCATACCGCCGGAGAGCCGAGAGAAAACCAAAACGCGGCGATTAAAACAATAACCGACGAAAAAGGTTGTCAGTGTCTTGGCACATATTTCTGTAAAGGCTTCGATACCTATGGGCCGTTCAAGCTGGTAGGCGGCATAGCAAAGGGGCACCCAAACAGTGACGAAATATCCGATGCCGTCTCGTTTTATGAGCGATTGCTATGACGGAAAAAGAATTCTATGCCAATATGACACGCTTGAAAAGGAAAAAGGCGAAATGGTCGGACGGCATAGAGATTGCAGAAGAAAACCACTACGGACGCAAAAACTATCGGAAAACACGTTAGGAATGCCGAAATGTGGTAAAATCCCGTGTTGACATGTGTTGTATTCCAAGGTATAATCTATTTTGAACTCAAGTCGTATGGTGATTTGAGCGTTTCATCGGAGGGCTTTACTAGAAGAATTAGAGCCGGATAAGATGTCGGGAGATTCCCGGTGTTTTATCCGGATTTTTTGTTGTCCGGAAACGCACTCGACGGGTATATTTTTTAGGAGGAAACCTTTGTATGCAATCTCGGCAAATCGACAATCAATTTATGAAATATGTGATCCCAGCCGTGATCGGGATGGTGATACAGGCCCTTTATGTTATTTTGGACGGCATTATTGTGGGACAGGGGATCGGTGAAATCGGGCTTGCTGCAGTGAACATCGGGTTTCCATGCAGCATGGTGGTCATCGCTCTGGCCATGCTGATTGCGAGTGGTGGCGCAAATGTATATTCGTTTTATAAAGGGCGGGGGGAAGACGACAAAGCCAACAATATCTTCAACCAGTGCTTAACGCTGACCATATCCGTTGGAGTGGTGATCACCTTATTCGGCTTTCTCTTTCGTCTGCCGCTGGCGGTGTTTTTTGGTGCAAACGAGACGCTGCTGCCTTCCACAGTGGCGTACCTGAAATGGATTGCTGCTTTCTCACTGCTGCAAATGCTCGTTTGCCTTCTTGCGGTATTCATCCGTAACGACGACGCTCCCAAGCTGGCCATGTTTGCATCCGTTACCGGAGCGGTCATCAACGCCATCCTTGACGTCATTTTTATCCTCGTTTTAGATTTTGGCATTGAAGCCGCAGCGATCACAAATGGGATCGGAATGCTGATAGAGTTTACATTTTATACGGCTCATTTTGTAAAAAAGCGAGGTGTTTTGCGGATTCGCGCACCCCATTTTAATGGCACCGACATTAAACGCGTGCTCAGCAATGGTTTTTCCACTTTTTTGATGGAATTAAGCCTTCCTGCAGTTACGTTTTCCTTTAACCTGGCGATCATTCGTACGCAAGGAACGCTTGGAGTAACCGCCTACTCGATCGTTGGGTATGTTTGCGCCATCATCAACATGACGTTGATTGGTGTTACGCAGGGCGCTCAACCCCTCATGAGTTATTGCCACGGCAGCGGGGACACCATGGCTTTTAACCGGGTATACCGTCTTGGAATCCGCACCAATTACATTGTCCCGGCGGTATTAGTCAGCCTTTGTATTGCATTCAGCGGCGGCATTGTGACTCTGTTTCGGGGGGGCAACCCGGAGCTGACGGCCTTAACAACTCGAATGCTCCGCCTTTACCCGATTGCGCACATCGCTATCGGCCCAACGCTCATGAATGTCCTCTATTTCCAAACCACGGAGCGCAACACATTTTCGGCGTTGATCTCCTTCTTGCGGTGCTTCGGCTTTGTTCAGATATTTCTGCTGCTCTCGCTACTCGTTTTCGGTGGAAAGGGGCTGTATCTCACTTTCTTAGCCGGGGAAGCGTGCCATCTGTTTCTTTCTCTGATGCTTATGAGACAGGTGAGGCAATCCGAGAAAAAGCGATAAGGGCACAGTGCGCCGTGCGGTAGTCCGGGATTCTTACAGGAGGAGAAAAAAATACAGTAGTCCCATTTTGGGTAATTGCCCAAGTGCATGTTCCAGAGTTGTTAATCAATGACTGTGATGGCAGCACGCGACAAGCTCAGCGCCTCAGCGTATGCCGCCGTTATCCTTGACATACTCCAGGATGACGGGCGTACAGGCGTCGGTATATTCCTGCAGAGCCTGACAAACGGCATCGGAATCCAAGTGACGCAATGCCTCCAGCAGCGGTGCAAAATCGGATTCACGGCCCGGCTCTTTCCGGAAGAAACCAAAGATATGGCGCAGCAGGAGTTGCTGTCCCTGCAGGGAGATCATGCTCGCATCCAGGCGGCGGTTACCGCACCGGTGATAAAAGACTCCGATGAGCCGGTTGACTGCCGTAACTTCGCTCAGCACACTTTTGGCCCGCAGGTACTCTTTCAGGTGCTTTTCTACCGCTTCGGTGAGGACACCATGGTCGCATCGCTTCATGGCCAGGCGAATGGCGGCGCAATGAAGCGTCATGGCCAGCTGCTGAATCTCCTCTACGTCGTGGGCATCCATCGTTAGAATTCTGGCTCCGATATTCGTCTCGTTCGTAATCAGGCCCTCCAGCTGCAGGCGGTTGATGGCCTCCCTGATGGGCGTGCAGCTTACACCGAGTGTTCCCTGCAACTCATTCACATTGAGTCTACTCCCCATCGGCCGCTGCAGAGTTATAATTTCGTTGCGCAGTGTCTCATAGACTTGGTCCACCAGAGAGCTTTTCTTGATTGAAGTCATATTTGTTTCCTTCCTGTTTCAACTTATTTCTTGCAAGATATTTTATGCTAAGACGGCGGAGATTGCAAGCGAAATGCATATGATCTGTAAAGATATCAATCGTTTCGGCAATTTCACTGATTTTGTGTATATTTCAAAATTTACTAGCCCTACTTGACTTTTTGATAAAGAGTGCTATTCTTTGAAACATAATCTTGCAAGATATATGTTGCTAAATATGATGTCTTGCACCGAGGAGGAATTCAATTGAAGTGTCTTATGACCGGCAACGAAGCCATTGCCCGCGGTGCCTGGGAAGCTGGCGTTCATTATGCATCCGCATATCCCGGCACACCGAGCACAGAAATCCTGGAGAACATCTCCGGATACAAGGAAATCTATTCCGAATGGGCCCCCAACGAGAAAGTAGCCCTGGAATCCGCCATCGGCGCCTCCTTCGCCGGTGGACGGGCTATCGCCTCCATGAAGCATGTCGGGCTGAATGTAGCTGCCGATCCCCTGTTCACCAGCGCCTACACGGGTGTCAATGGGGGATTGATGGTGATCAGCGCGGATGACCCGGGCCTGCACTCCTCACAGGATGAGCAGGACAATCGATACTATGCTCGGGCTGCCAAAATTGCCATGCTGGAGCCGTCCGACTCTCAGGAAGCCAAGGATTTTGTAAGAATCGCCCTTGAACTGTCTGAGCAGTATGACATGCCCGTAATGATGCGCCTTACCACCCGCGTCTGCCATTCCAAGAGCGTGGTGGAACTGGGCGATGGCCGCACGGAGATTCCTTTTGTGCCTTATCAGAAGAAAGACAAGTTTAACCCCGTGCCCGCGATTTCCAGGCAGCTTCATAGCAAAGTGGAGCTAAATCTCAAAAAATTGCGGGAATATGCCAACACTGCTCCGCTCAACAGCATTACCTGGGGAAGCAAAAAGGTGGGCGTTGTTTCGGCCGGCGCGGCCTTTCAATATGCCAGAGAGATCTACGGAGACAGCGCCTCTTATCTAAAGCTGGGCTTGACCTTCCCCCTTCCTATTGAGAAGATCCGGGATTTTGCCGCTCAAGTGGACCAGCTGATCGTGATCGAAGAGCTGGAGCCGATCATGGAAACCGAGATACGGGCCGCCGGTATCCCCTGCATCGGCAAGGATCAGATTCCCAATGAGGGAGAACTGAATCCGGATATACTTCGGAAAGCCCTATTGGGAGAGGTTCATGAGTTCATCGACTTCGATGCCTCTGTCGTGGCCGCCCGGCCGCCTGTTATGTGCGCCGGATGTCCCCACCGCGGCTTCTTCCACGAACTCCACAAACTAAAGAATACAATCTTTGTCAGCGACATCGGCTGCTACGGCCTGGCTCCCAAAGATATCGCCATCTGCATGGGCGGCGGCTTTTCCGTGGCTCACGGTGCCCAGAAAGTCTTTAACATGGAGGGCTCCGGCAAGCGCTGTGTCGGGATGATGGGTGATTCCACCTTCTTCCATTCGGGCATGACTTCCATGCTGGAGGCGGTGTACAACCGCTCGAACGTCCTGCTGGTGGTGCTGGACAACCGCATTACGGGTATGACGGGCCATCAGCAGAATCCCGGCTCAGGTTTTACGCTGTCCGGAGAAGATACCAACTGCACCGACATCGCCGAAGTTGCCTCAGCACTGGGCGTCAAGCATGTGAAGACCATCAACCCCCTAAAACTGGACGAGGTAAAGTCCGCGCTGCAGTGGGGCATGAGCTTTGACGAACCCGCCGTTCTCATCACCCGCTGGCCCTGCGTCCTGAAAAAGCTGTCGCAGGCGGATCAAAAAGAATTTGGCAGCTACAAGGCTGTCAACGCGGTGGACCCGAACAAATGCATCGGCTGCAAAGCCTGTGTCCGGACCGGCTGCCCGGCTATCGAGTACCACGCGGACACCAAGAAGGTCACCATTGACCGCGGCCAATGCGTGGGCTGCGACATCTGCACGCAGGTCTGTCCCCAAAACGCCATTTCTCGGGAGGTAAAGTGAGATGTCTGAAGTAAAGAACATTCTGCTCTGCGGCGTCGGCGGTCAGGGCACCATCCTGGCCAGCAAAATTCTCTCCACGGCGCTTGTGGCGGCGGGCTATGATGTAAAAATGAGCGAGATCCATGGAATGAGTCAGCGCGGCGGCAGCGTTGTCACCCAAGTCCGATATGGTGAAAAGGTGTTTTCTCCCATCATCGGCCAGGGGAGCGCTGACATTCTGGTTTCCTTCGAGTCGATGGAGGCGCTGCGTTATCTCAGCGCACTGAGAAAAGACGGCAGCGTGGTGGTGAACAACTATGAAATTCCCACCGCGACCACGCTCTCCGGGGAGGAGCAGTATCCTGCCGATTCCATTGAACGTTTGCAGAAATTGGCCAAAACCTATGTGCTGGACGCAGCGAAAATCGCCGCAGAGCTGGGCAATCCCAAGAGCATGAACGTAGTGCTGCTGGGTGCCTTGGTCAAGCGGATGGGCCTGGAGTCTCTGGACTGGGATGCGGCGCTGACCGCCTGCATGAAGCCGCAGTTTGTGGAACTGAATCAAAAGGCACTGGCAGCCGGGATGGCTGCGGTGGCATAACAAGAGGATAGCAGCGCCGGCGGGAGCACTCCGCACCGTCGGTGCTGCAATCACGAAACGAGGAGAAACCATGGAATACAAAACCTTTGAAGAGTTGATACACGCCGCCAAAGGCAGACCCGCCAAGGCCCGCATGGCGGTGGCTGCCGCAGGAGACGAGCATACCATCGCGGCTGTGCTGCGTGCCCGGGCGGAGGGCATCGCCCAGCCTGTGCTGGTAGGCGACAAAGCCGAGATTGACTCCATCCTGGAAAAGCTGGGACAAGCCGTCCCGGCCGATGATATTTACGACGTTCCGGATGCCCCTGAAGCCGCCCGCAGAGCGGTGGAGCTGGTGCGGACGGGGAAGGCGCACTTCCTGATGAAGGGGCGGATGGACACTTCCGTGCTGCTGAAGGCCGTGGTGGACAAAGAGCATGGACTGGGCAAGGGCGGCGTCATGTCCCATTTCACCATCTTTGAGGTGCCCACCTATCACAAGCTTATGGTTCCGGTGGACGGCGGCATGGTGACCTATCCCACGCTGGAGCAGAAAAAGTGCATTCTCGAAAACACGGTGGGCACACTAAGAGACATGGGCTACGACTGCCCCAAGGTTGGCGTTCTGGCCTGTGTGGAAAAGCTGAATCCAAAGATGCCGGAAACCATCGAGGCAGACGCGCTCAAGCAGATGAATCTTCGGGGCGAGATCACAGGCTGCGTCGTGGAAGGTCCTATTTCCTACGACTGCGCCATATCGAAAGAAATTGCGGAGATCAAAGAATTCCACAGTCCCTGTGCCGGGGATTGCGACGTGCTGCTTGCCCCCAACATCCACGCTGGAAACATCATGGGCAAGATGCTGGCCGTCACATGCGGTGCGAAGATGGCGGGCTTCATTGTGGGCGCAAAATGCCCTGTGGTCATGACCAGCCGTGGCTCTTCCGCTGACGAAAAGTATATGTCCATCGTCATCAGCGCCCTGGCGGCGCGGCAGTAAGGAGGGACTATGGAACGTCTGCTGATCCTGAATCCCGGCTCCACCTCCACCAAGCTGGCGGTGTTTGACGCCGAAACCGCCCTGTTCACGGAGTCCATCGTTCACACTCCGGAGGAGTTGGCACCCTTCGACTGCGTGGCGGACCAGTATGGCTTCCGCCGGGATGTGGTACTCCGCTGCCTTTCCCAGCACGGCATCCCGCTGGAGTCCCTGACGGCCATTGTCTCCCGTGGCGGGCTGCTTCCCCCGATTCACGCGGGTGCCTATGCCATCAATGAGGACATGGTCTGGCAGCTAAAGAACCATCCTCGAAATGAGCACGCCTCCAATGTGGGGGCCATGATCGCATTCGACATCGGAGAGCGGTTTGGCATTCCCTGCTATATTTACGATGGGGTGACTGTGGATGAGCTGACCCCCATCAACCGGATCACGGGACTGCCCGCCATGGAGCGCAAAGGCATGGGGCACAATTTGAACACCCGCGCCGCCGCCCTCCGCTATGCCCGTGAATCCGGAAAAGAATACGCGGATATTACGGTGATCGTGGCGCACCTTGGCGGCGGTATCTCCGTCAATCTGCATCACAATGGGCGGATCGAAGATTTCATCAACGACGAAGAAGGCCCCTTTTCCCCCGAGCGTGCCGGAGGTCTGCCGCTGTTTGATGTCATCCGCGCCTGCTTTGAGGACGGGGCTACCTATAAGGATATGATGAAGACGGTCAAAAGCCGCGGCGGGTTGATGGCCCATCTTGGCATCACCGACAGCCGTCAGGTGGAACAGATGATTGCCGAAGGAGATCAGCACGCAAAGCGCATCTACGATGCCATGATTTTGAATATCGCCAAGAACATCGGCAAGCTGGCGCCCGAAGTCTTCGGTAAATTGGAAGCGATTATACTCACCGGCGGCATCGCACATTCCAAATACGTTACAGATGGCATTTCCAACTATGTGTCTTTCCTGGCCCCTGTGGTGGTCTATCCCGGCGAGGACGAGATGAAGGCTCTGGCTCTCGGCGGTCTGCGGGTTCTGCGGGGGGCGGAGACCGCCCAGACATTCCGTCGGATGGAAATATAATTCGCTGGAATGCGGAACACTGCTCTCATTCAACGCCATTACAACCGTCCCACCGGAATTCCAAAAGCATTCCGGCATATCCCCGTCTTTTATAATACTTGAAGAAAGGATCTCCCGATATGATCAACATGAAGCACAAAGTTTTGTTTACTCCCATCAGAGTGGGTAAGATTGACATCAAAAACCGCTTTGCGATGGCTCCCATGGGGCCGTTAGGCCTAAGTGATTCAGAGGGCGGCTGGAATCAGCGCGGCATTGACTATTACACCAGGCGCGCACAGGGAGGTGTCGGCCTAATCATTACCGGGGTCACCTTCTCCGACTGCCAGGTGGAACATCAGTCCATGCCCAACTGCCCCAACTCCACCCATAACCCGGTGCATTTCACGCGTACTTCCAAGGAAATGACGGAGCGGGTCCATGCGTACGGCGCAAAGATTTTTCTGCAGATGTCCGGCGGTTTCGGCCGGGTGACCATTCCTACCAATCTGGGAGCGTTCAATCCGGTGGCGCCGTCCCCGATTCCCCATCGCTGGCTGGATAAAATCTGCCGTCCGCTTACGGTGGATGAAATCCACTCCATCGTAAAGTCCTTTGGTGACGGTGCTTATAACGCGAAGCGCGGCGGCTTTGACGGCGTGGAAGTTCATGCCGTGCATGAAGGCTACCTGATGGATCAATTTGCAATTTCCATGTTCAATCTGCGGACGGATGAATATGGCGGCAGTCTGGGAAATCGTCTCCGCTTTGCAAAAGAAGTGGTGGAAGAGATCAAGAAGAGATGTGGCAGCGATTTCCCTGTCATTCTTCGCTACAGCCTGAAGAGCATGATCAAGGATTGGAGAGAAGGGGCACTGCCTGGCGAAGGGTTTGAAGAAAAAGGCCGGGACATCGAGGAGGGCAAGGAAGCGGCCAAGCTGCTGGTCAGCTACGGATATGATGCTCTGGATGTGGACGTGGGAACCTACGATTCCTGGTGGTGGAATCATCCCCCCATGTATCAGGAAAAGGGCCTGTACCGCCCGTATGCTAAAATTGTCAAGGAAATCGTGGATGTTCCCGTCCTGTGCGCCGGTCGGATGGATGATCCCAATCTGGCCGCGCAAAGCATCGAAGACGGCGCCTGCGATATTGTCTCTCTGGGTCGACCGCTGCTGGCTGATCCGGACCTTCCCAATAAAATCCGTTCCGGGCAGGCGTGCGATGTCCGCCCCTGCATCTCCTGTCAGGAGGGCTGCATGGGACGGATTCAGGAATACTCCATGATTAACTGTGCGGTTAACCCCCAGTGCGCCAGAGAACGCTATTTCGCATACAACCCCATTCTGCGTCCGAGGACGGTCGTGATCGTTGGCGGCGGGATTGCCGGCTGCGAGGCGGCAAGAGTGCTTGCAATCCGCGGCCATCAGCCCATCCTTTACGAAAAGACGTCCAGACTCGGCGGCGCGTTCAATGAAGCGGGAGTTCCTTCCTTCAAGGAAGATGACAGGGCGCTGATTCAATGGTATGAGCATACGCTGCGTCAGTTAAACGTTGAGATGCACTTCAATACCGAACTGAGCAGCCAGGATCTCCAGAAGATGACGTACGACGTCTTGATGATTGCCACGGGTGCCACGGCAAAAGCCTTTTCATTGGGGGACAAGCGCAGTGTCATCACCGCGAAAGAAGCTCTGGCCAGCAAGGGAAGTAACGTAGGAGAGCGCGCCGTGATCATTGGCGGCGGCATGGTTGGCTGTGAGCTGGCGCTGTGGCTGACCAAAGATCTGGGCAGGAAGGTCACCATTGTGGAGTCTCTGGACCAGCTGCTTGCCGTAAACGGACCGCTGTGCTCGGCAAACAGCGAGATGCTCAAACGGCTCGTCCCCTTTTATGGGACAAAAGTTCTGTGCCGCACATCTGCCGTTGAAACGTCCGAAACCGGCCTGATGGTCAGAAATCTCGATACGGGAGCGGAGGAGGACATCTTGGCTGACACCGTCATTCTGGCGGTCGGATTCAACCCGGACAGAACGCTGTTTGAGAAGATGCAGGATGCAGCGGAAATTTATGCCGTCGGGGACTGCAAGGAATTTCGTAATATTCACAGTGCCATCTGGGATGCTTTTGAAGTTGCAAATCACATCTGAAACCAGCAGTTGTTTTCCATCTGATCCAACTCCTATGTAAAGCGGCAGAAAGAATACCGCAATCAATACCGATAAATTGCTCCGGATAAATTTTTATTCGGAGCAGTTTTTATGTTGCAGATCCACCTTCAATAATATGACGTTGCGTAGCAAAAATAGCACTTGCTGTTCAAATTTACTTCTTTACAAACTTTGATAAAGCTATCTAAAGTAAAAAGGAATTCCCGATTCGTCATACACCATAAAGGAATCTGTAATTTGTTCCGTATGAAACATCGACCATTCTACATTTGATATTTAGAAGTGAAATACTACTATGAAAAGAGTTGGATATTGTGAATAAAAGTGAGCGACCAGAAAAACAATCCATTTTAAAATGGTTGGAAGATCAAAATATTTCTAAAAAACTTTCCATCGGTTTTTTCACTATTGCAGCTTTGGGAATCATGATCGGTCTCCTGGGCATTCTCAATTTAATTCTATTTGCAACCCCCAAAAACTCTCTCTTGCTGCCAATCCTGATTCTGGCCGTTGCAATGGCCGTATCTCTAGCGGTTGCCGTGATTCTAAATAAATACATATCTGATATAATTTGCCGACCGATTCATACTTTTGTAGCGTCCGGACAACTGTTGGCCATTGGTGATATCAACATGGGAAAGGTGCTGGGCAGCGGGGCAAAGCTGCTGAAATATCGAAAAGACGAAATTGGCATGCTGGCTGACTCAAACAGCAAAATCGCCGTCAATATGATTCGCCAGGCCAAAGAAACACGATGCATTGCAAATGGTGATTTGACAACGACGGTAACCGTCAATTCTCCGGAGGATGTCCTTGGGGAAGCGCTCTGCGAACTCGTCCTGAAGTTTCATGGCTTAGCGTCATCTATTGCTTCTGCCGCCAATCAAGTCGACTCCGGTGCGAAGCTCGTCGCCGACTCCAGCTCATCTCTTTCTCAGGGAGCCACCATGCAGGCGGAAGCAATTGAAAAACTGATGGCCTCACTGGAGGAGATTACGGAGCAGTCCATTCAAAACGCGCAGAACGCTCAGTCTGCCAACGAGCTTTCCCAAAGCATCAAGGGTGACGCCGAAGCGGGTAATCTGCAGATGTCGGCCATGCTGAAAGCGATGGAAGAGATCGGGTCGTCATCCAGCAGTATCGGCAAAATTATAAAAGCAATTGATGATATTGCATTTCAGACCAATATTTTGGCGCTGAACGCGGCGGTGGAGGCCGCCAGGGCAGGCCAAAGCGGCAAAGGGTTTGCCGTCGTGGCGGAAGAGGTGAAAAATCTTGCAGAAAAATCCTCCGACGCGGCAAAAGAAACCAGCAAATTAATTGAAACCTCTCTTGTGAAAATCGAGGCAGGAATCACAATCGCCAAGGATACCGCTGTCTCTCTGGACAAAATAGCCTCAGGAGTCATAAAAGCAACGGAATTTGTTTCCTCTATCGCTTTGGCGTCTAACACGCAGGTTTCTGCGGTAGAACTGGTGGGGAATGAAATTCAAAAGATTTCACAGGTTTCTCAAGCCAACGCCGCCCTTTCAGAAGAGAGCGCAGCAGCCAGCGAAGAACTTTCAGCTCAGGCCGGCAGCCTAAAGGACAGTGTCGGCGCCTTCCGGCTGTAATCTACCGAATCACCGTCCGCCCCCAAGTCTGATTCCGATCACACAAAACCGACATGCTGAACCATAGCAGTCGGTGACTTTTTAAGCACGGAGGCACGGCACTCGCTCTTTTCTGTTGGAGCGAGTGCCGTGTTATTCAATTTGCTTATTCATATTTGTTTAAAATCACAATAATTTCCTTCATTTTTTGCTGTTTTGCAGTCAAATAGAAGCATAAATGTCACATCATGCGCGGATTCCGTTCTTTACGGAATACAGATCGCAAGTTATAGTTAAATTGTAGAATCCGTACGGAAGCAACATAATTCGAGATGAAAGGTAGAGATAGCGAGGGAGTTAATTTTCTGAGCAACAGGACAATCGAATCGGGAACGGAAAAATATTCAATCAGTTAATTGGGAGGATAAAGTTATGTCCAGTTCTACTGTTGCAACTATTACACATAAAAACACAAAATATTACGTGTGGTCTCTTATATCAATGTGCCTGATGTTCTTTTTTGGAGTGATCATCCCTCCCTTTGCAGGAATCACTTCAGTTGGAATGAGTATTCTTGGTATTTTCTTTGGCGTTTTGATTTCAACCATTGCCACAAATGAGATTTTCTGGCCTGCGATTTTGGGTCTCTTCGCCATGGTTATCTGCAACTACATGTCTGCAAGTGATCTGCTTGCCGCCTGGTTTGGTAATTCAGTGATACAGCAGATCATCTGGGTTATGGCCTTAACCGGGGCCGTGACTGAATCCGGAGCAGTACACGTTCTCAGCCGAAAAGCGCTGGGAATCAAGGCCTTGCAGGGCCATCCCATGCGCTTTGTCATCGCTCTTTTCATGACCGTGCTGATCTGTGCCGCATTGGTCAGCAGTCCCACCACCATGCTGCTGCTGTGGTATCCTATTCTGGACAGCATCTGCGAAATGTGCAATATTAAAAAGGACAGCGACTTAAAGCGTGAATTGTTGCTCGGCATTTACATTGCAGCAATGGGTGCTTATATCCTGCCGTTTAAGGGAGTTCATCTTTCCTCCATTGCCATCATCAGTGGAATCATGGAAGCTGGCGGCCTTCATTTTGATAATGTAGCATATCTGGTTACCGCTACACTGTGCATATTTATTTTCGTTTTGTTCTATGCTCTTTTTATTAAATTTGTATGGAAAACCGATCTTACGCCGCTGAAGGATTTTGACGTAACGAAGTTGAGCATGGATGCTTCAGACACAAAATTGAACAGCAAGCAAAAGGTTCTCCTTGGCTTTATGATTTTTGGTATTGTTTTTTTACTGGCCGGAATGGTTCTGCCGAAGGGTTCTGCGGTCTATGCCATGTATAATAAGATCGGGTCGACATGGGTTTGGGTTGTCCTCTATGCAATTCTCTGCTTCATGCGGGATAAGGAAGGAAAGCCTTATATTGACGGCATCAAGCTCCTCCAGTCCAAAACGATGTGGGGAATCATCGCCGTGGCCGGATGCTTTACCATCTGCGGCGCGGCAATCGCATCTGACGATCTGGGAATCAAGGCGGCCATCTCTACCGGTCTTGGCCCCATCCTCAACAATGCCAGCTGGCCGGTTCTGGTGATTCTCTGTGTGGTTGTCTCCACGGTCTTTACTAACTTCACAAACGGAATGCCAGTCAGCTTCACAATTAATGCGATCTGCATTCCCCTTGCGTGTACGCTGCAGATGAACCATGCGGGAAATGCCTCCATATTGGGCGTTGCAACGATTTTATCCGGAATGTGCGCCTTCTTGACCAATGGCGCAATTGCATATGCTCCCATTCTGTTGGGGCGTGAGGAAATGAATAACAAGTTTATCTTCACAAAGGGCGTTGTCACTAATGCTATTTTCATCGTAATGACAAGCTTGATCTGTATTATCTTTGGTTACATATTCTAATGAAAGTCAATCAATCAGCAAAAGGAGTTTCTTATGAGCAAAAGCTATCAGGAGCCGGGCCGGAATATTCCCGTGCAGGCCGAATGTGATATTCTTGTGGTAGGCGGCGGGTCTGCCGGCCATTCCGCCGCGGTTGCGGCGGCCAGAGCCGGTGCAAAGAACATCATCCTTCTGGAGCGATATGGATACATGGGCGGTGACGTAACGGGCGGTTATGTCATTATGGTCCCCAATCTTTCTTGGTACAATAAGTCCTTTGTCAGAGGACTGCAGGAAGAGTGGTTCAGCCGTATGGAAAAGATTCCGGGTGCCGTGAGAGCCCCCGCTCTGGATGAGATCGGCTGCACAGACCCCGCCCTGCTGCATCCGTGGCGCGCCATTCACGACTGTGTCAGCCGCGGTGGTTATGGCGGCTGCAAGGCTTCCTGTCTCGTGCGGGCGGTCTACTTTGAGCCCAATCAGTTGAAAATTGAGCTGGACAAAATGCTGCTGGAACATAGGGATGCCATTCGCGTGATGTGCCACAGTTGGGGCACAAAGCCGATCATGGAGGGCAATACAATTAAAGGCGTGATTTACGAGAGCAAGGAAGGCCGCAAGGCAATCCTGGCCAAAATTGTCATCGACGCCACCGGGGACGGAGATCTGTACTCTCAGACAGAGGCTCCCTTTGAAAGCATGGCCGATCAGGTGACCCGGGCCAATACCACGGCCTTGGTCTGGCGGATCGGGGGGATTAACTGGGACGCGTATTACGAGTGGCAGCAGCTCCATCCGGACGAGATGAATGCCCTGCGCGCGGGTCTGCAGCGAGTCGCAGGGTTCCGCTGCCTGCCGCTCCCCAGTAACCAGAACGATATGTGCTGGGTCAATAACTGGCATCCGAACCGGGACTGCACCTGCGTAAAAGATCAGACGGAGACGGAGATGAATACCCGGAATACCATGCGGGATGTGCTGCAATATCTTCAGAAAGCGGTACCCATCGCGTTTCGGAACGCCTACCTTTATGACATTGCACCGCAGCTGGGCACCCGCTGCAGCCGTCGTTTGGTAGGCGAGTATGTGATGTCCACGAACGACTTCGCCTTTGCCAAGCAGCATGAGGACGTCATCGCCTGGCACTCCACGATTTGCCAGGTCAACGACTGCGGCCCGGTAGAAATTCCCTACCGGTCAATTCTGCCTCAGAAGGTTGAAAACCTGCTGTGCCCCGGGCGTCATTTCTCAGCGGATGGGATTGCAATTGACTGGCTGAACCTGATCCCGCAGTGCGTGGGGACCGGTCAGGCCGCTGGCGTGGCCGCCGCTGTTGCAGTGGCCGACGGAGCGAACGCTCATACGGTCGATATCCGCAAAGTGCAGGATATCCTGGTTGGCCAGGATGTTCCCCTGCCCCGCAACGCCAAGTTTGAGGCGAAAGATCCGTCTTACCGGGAATGCGCTGAGGAGCATCAGTATGGACTCTATACGGATAAAGCCAAACTTGCAAAAGAACAGGTGGAAAAAGAGGGAGCACTCAACCTGGACTTTCAAAAATGGTAGAGCAGAAAGAAGACGGCCAAAAGCACGAAAGCTGCGCCAGCACTCCCAAAAAATTACCTCAAGAGTATTATGCAAAGCTTTTAAATCTTCCCATCTGTAAAACACATGGATTCTGCAACGGCTGTGGCTGCTGCGAGCACTAATGTGAACGGGCTGTCGGAATACTCCGACAGCCCGTTCTTTTCGTACAGCCTTGGTTTATCTTTCGTTAGCCGCTGGCGCTTCCTCCACAATAGATCTGGCCTGCATGAAGTCCAAAAAAGACTCGAACATCTCGTCGTGCGCCAGCGCTTTATTCCATACCAGGTGATGCATGCTGGTTGGAAAAAAATCCAGAGGAACCCTTCCCACGCCGGGCCAGGTTTCCAATATGTCGCTGGGAAGAATGGTGTAGATAACCCCGCTGGCGTTTAACTCGCGAAGCAGCCTCTGATCGGAGGTGCGGAGAACCACCTTGGGACTCTTGTCAAATGTTTGAAAACATGCGTTCAGTATTTTCTCCACCGGCATCGGTGCATTTAAATAACCCAGTGGTAAATCCAGAATATCTGATATCCCCAAAGATCTTTTTTCGACAATGGCACAGCCTAACGGTGCTCCCAGCATAATATTCGTCTGATAAAGATTGATACTGCCGAACATATTATGGTCCAATGTTCTCGCGGGAGTAAAAAACGCATCGACGGTTCCGTCCATCAGGAGCTTCCATGCGTCGTTGGCGCCATACTCGTTCACTTTCAGACCTATTTCGGGGAATTGACTGCGAAAGTCATTAAAATACAAGGAGAACAGATGATAGGCGTTCGTAGGTGTGATCCCCAGATGAAGTGTATGTCTTCTTTCTTTGGAATCCAACTGGCGGACGCGATCCTTGGTAGTCGTATAACAAGAGGTAAATTCTCGAAAAAGGCAAGCGATCATCCTCCCGCTTTCCGTTAGAATTACGCCGTTTTTGGAGCGAATGAAGAGACTTGTCTGAAATTCATCCTCCAATTCGGCAAGTGCTCTGGATACCACCGAGCGGGATATAAACAGCTCCTCTGCGGCAGAGGAAATATTCCCTTTGGATATTACCATCTGAAAATATTCAATCTGCTTAAGCGTCATATGCATCCTCTCCATCTGCTGAACAGCGGAACTTTAGCGTTAAAACTTTAAAAAAGCGGAAACAAATCGAACCCATAAGTTTTTTGCTTTTAATATCTTATATTTTATAATATATCATTATAAGATAGAATGCAACATGCGCAAAAATAATACTACTACAATCATGTTTGACCAACGATTATATAATGTCAACTGAACAAAGGCTGCTTTTTCTGCGGGACCAACCATAGCACCAAAAACGCAAGCAGCCGCAGCAGTGCGCACTGAATCTTTCTGAGATTCAGTACCAAAATGGACATGGCAACGCTGTGGGCGATGGTTTGGCGCAGCTTTGTCATGATCAGTCCCAATCCGCACTTGCGCTTGGCCAGGCTGAACCGCCGCTCCACTTCCACCCGCTCACATTCGTCCAGNAAATCCTGCGTCTTGTTTCGGACTTCGTCCTTCTTCGGCCTGCCCAGCGCGGGACCGGAGAGCCGGATGCCGCGCTCTTTGCAAAACCGCAGGTTTTCCCGGTTGCGGTAAATCTTGTCCGCCAAAATCCGGCTGGGGTAATGCCCCTCCCGCTCCCGGAATCGTTCTGCCATGGCAGCAAGATTCCCCGCCTCGTTGTAGGCGTCGAAGGAGAAGCGCTCCAGTCTCGTCCAGCCATCCACCACACTGATGTCCAGCTTCGCGCCGAATTCTACGGGCTTTCCCGCCTTGCCCCGCACAATGGGGCGTAGGAAAGGCTGGCTGACGCTGACGATTCTGTCTGGAACCGTGTGGCAGCGTTGGTCGTACATGTACTTCTGCTGCTCATAGAGCGTCCGGACTGAGCGCGGTAGGTGCGGGGCTTTTTCCCGTCGGCCGGATCATACAGCTCGTCCAGCAGCTTTTCTGTGTTTTCCCGAGCCTCGTTGAGAAGCGATGCGTCCTGAGGGTAGCGGATGTTGGAGGGCGCGCAGGTGGCGTCCACGATCACGGTGCCGCGGTTGCCGCCATTTCCGCGGTCGTCATCATCCTCGTGAGGCGTTTCCTTCTGCACAGTACTCAGGATCATCTCATTGATCTCGCCCGGGATCTCCGGCGTCAGGCGCTTGCGGAAATACACCATCAGCGACGGATCAAAGGGCAACTTGGAGTCGTCATAGTCGAGATAGCCGCAGAAATACTGCAAATACGGGTTCTCCTGAATCTGCAGGGTAGTTTCTTCATCTGAGTAGCCGTACTCCGCCTGGATGATGCAGGCTCCCAGGGCCAGGCGCAGCGGCTTTGCCACGTTGCCTTTCCGGTTGGTAAACAGGGCGGCATAGCGCTGTTCGATTTCTGACCAGGGAATGGTCTGCGCCTTCTTCACCCAGCGATTGTCCTCTTTCAGATGCATCCCCACTGGCTGTCTGAAATCCGCCAGGCTGATCTGTCCGTTGCTGTATTTGTACATCTCCATCACTCCGTGTGTAAGCTTTTTGGCCACATTGGAGAAGTCAAGAACCGTGCAGAGTGTGAACACCCAAAATCTGCAGCTTATGCGGCCAGGCCTCTGGCGGCCTGACGATATGTGGCCGGCGGCAGACCGCCGGGGTTCGCAGTATTGATTCTTTCGTACTCGCCCATGCCCGGGGCGGACGATGCTGTTGCGGTCCTACCTCCTCGAAAAAACGCTGCGACTTCTTCCTCCTTTTCCGAAATAGCTTAGATCCTGGCCTCGGTCTACGGGTAACCGTCGTCCAATTCTCGTAGCACAATGCCAATGTAGTACTGGATGATTTTTTTTTTTTATATTGGCGGGTCG
>JGI20225J20221_1000346_pt1 | contig 90672 bp, 59 predicted proteins | sample BioMet4_FD_20221 | JGI IMG/M metagenome (IMG submission 20221) | reverse complement strand
CCCAGGCTGAATGGATAGCTTCGTACTCTGTACTTGTTACCGTAAAAAGTTCAGGAAGCTCTACTTTGAAACCTACCGTAATGTCGGCATCCTTACTCAGGATACAGTCTTGTTCCACAGCAAGTAGCGGAAACATGTTTTCCAAGGTGGTCGCTTTTAAAATATTTCTCATTTTTTCTTCCTTTTGTTTTTAAATAACCCGTTGATACGCTTACGATTGATAATAAAGCGGGGATGACTTTTGGTTGCGGAGAGTTTCATTAGTCCATGTTCACCATATTTGGCATTCAATGCGAAGGTCTGCCACACTAATAAAGATGCGGCAGTTACTCCAAAGCCTATACAGATCCATTGGTTAACGCCAGCCATAAACATTATTACAAAGAGAATGAAGAGACTGAGTAGTCCGCCGGCAAAGATGAAAAGATACTGACTTTTCAAACCTTTGAATTCAACTGATCGTCCAATCCCTTTATTGATTGAATATTCTGCCATAATNTTGATTATAGGAAAAATGAACGNAGNATAGTGGCTGCTACAATNAGGAAGATACAAGCNCCAAACCAGCTTGCCGCTGTTTTGCTTGTGTCGGGGTCACCACTGGAGAATTTGCCATATACTTTCACACCGCCAATCAAACCGACAACAGCTCCGATGGCATAGATTAATTTCGTTGCGGGATCAAAATATGAAGTTACCATATTAGTTGCTTCAGTGATACCCGCCATACCATTGCCCTGTGCAGAGACAGAAGATGCAATAAGCAATATTGCTGCTGATAGAAACAATTGTTTTTTATTCATAAACGATTCTTAAGTTGTGACGTGAGAGTTGGGTGACTATCACGACGGTTAATACAGTTTTACTTTAAATGATTGGATTTTAGTGGTGACATTTCTTTCATCTTTACTCTTTTTGTCTCATTGTTATTTCACTTGAATCCATTATAGAATATTATTAATATTAAAATCCTCATACTTTTCCGGCATCACAAACTTTTTCTCAGCCTTTCTAACTATTAGGCCATTCTTGGCAAGAGCTGCTTCTACTTTTGATGGTGCTTCTGTTGATATGGAAGCCACCATTTTTTCAAACAACTCGGTGCTTGCCATTTTTCTGGCCGTTTCTACAGCCTTTTCAACCTCTTGTGGAATCTCATTCTTATCTTTCATCACTTTTAAAAGATCATTCATGTCATCAAAACAGACTCCTTGTGCAATCGGTAAATTTTTACCATTCATTGAACAAGCAATATCTTCTTCTTCGGATGTTACCTCTTCTTTCTCATGCTCAGCTTCCACATCGATCTCCATTGGGGTATTGGTAAAAACCTCTTCAAATTCATCTTCGGAAACCTTTTTAGGATGGTTATTTTCTCTTTCAGAAGCAAATATATTAACCTTATCTTTAGTCTCTTCATTGTGGCTTTGTTTGGCTCCATTTGGCTTTATCTGGCTAAACGCAGTCTTTGTTTTACCCATTATGGAGTGCTGCTTTTCTCTTTTAGGAGATAATCCAGACACTTGTTGCTCCGTATTTTTTTTGCATCCCCACATATGATCTTTACCGAGCCAGTAAATTATCCAGCATTGGTAAAGAATTACAGCTAACAATATTGCAACAGTCATTACAATGGTTTTTGAAGATTTTGTTCACAAAGAGTGTTTATCTCATCTTTGTAAGTTTCAAAATGTTTTCTTATGATATTTTCAATGTAACTACCTATAGTCCCGTTTTTACCACCTATAATTTTTACTATATGTGTTAGCTTTATATGGGTATCTCTTGTAATAGTAGTTAGTTGTCTATCTGAAAAGTCCACTTTGTCGAAATAGGTATCAATGTATGAGCCTTCTGTGTCCCGTTTTCGTTTTGACTCACGTGGGTGGGAATCAAAATGTTGGATTCTATCCTCTTTCTTCTTTTCTGTTGATACTGATGGTATTTCCTCTTTTTTCTCTAAAACAGATTCTTTAATCACATTTTCTGTTGACGCTTGATTTCGTTTTATCGGTATCCCTTGCGAAATCATTTCTTTCATAAACTCTTCATCTATGACTGGACCGTTTCTTTGTTTTGCCATATGTTTATAATTTTATGATGCGTGTTATTTCAATCAGTAATTCTTCCATATTACTTCCACAGACCATTTTTTTGTTTACCGGGAACATGGTGGAACGGAATACAGGTTTGCCTTCTCCAGACAACTCTTTTCTATATCGTTTGGTATCCGGGATAAAGGTTTTCAAAAGGGGCAAGCCAAACTCATTGATCGTCTGTTCATAGATCGTATACAAGTCTGTTTTTTCCCTGCCGTCCACCATGTTCCAGAAGAGATATAATCCTTTCAAATTGATATCGGGATTGGTAATCAGCAGTTCGTTCATAGAAACGGCAAAGGACAATCCGCTTTCCAATACCAGACGATCGGATATGATTGGAGTAAAAATATAATCCATATGGGCAAGTGAATCCAAGACTCCCGGGCTGTTTACAGTTCCGGGTAAGTCAAAGAATACGACATCATATTCATTCCCGTCTTCATCCAGGAAATCATTTGCCACATCAATGGCACCATCCGGAGAGGCACAGATAATGGGATAAGCCTTTTTTCCTATTTTCGAGAACTGTTCAAAAGCTATACGGTGATAGGTCTCATCAGACTCTATCAGTTCCAAATCACGTTTTCGCATCTTTTGAATGCTGTATTGTGGAAAATCACAATCTACAACCGCAACATTATATCCTTTCAGGTAATAAAGGTAACTGGCTGCAAGTACTGTAAAGGTGGTTTTGCCAACTCCGCCTTTCTGAGTGGAAAAGGCTACGAATAAAGGTTCTTTTTTCATTGTTTTATTTTTTACTTGTTTGTTTAAATACTTGTTTTCTTATAATAAATCTTATTTGTATGTCTGCCAGTTGATTATCAAATTATCTAATTTGTTAGTCTGTTAACTGGTTAGCTTGTAAACTATATGATTAGCTTTCTACCTAAAATGCTAGATAGACAACTAATAGGCTTGAATATTAGACAATCAACAGACAAGCCTGTAAGAACTCAAACTAACCAGCTTTTATGTCTGCCTGCAAACTAATTTCATTGCAAATAAATAGATAAATAGAACAGCTTTCCAAAGGTGGCTTCACTTGGCTTTATTTGGCTCCATCTGGCACATAGCACGCTATAGTACAGCATTCTGATACCTGCTAACTTTGCCCTACAGACAGGTTACTGTATCTAGGGGCTTTCATTCGTTCCAACTTTTCTAACGCTATCCGTCTCGAAGACGGATTTTATTTGCGCAGAGCAAATAGCAAGGTATGTTCTGAGCCGCTCGAAATTCTTTCGACATCTCAAAACCCTTGCTCCTTAGCGGAGGGCAGAACACCGCCGAAGTTGCTGTTCTTAAGAAGAAAGTTTCGATGAATGGCTCCGTAAGAGCAGAACCTGTAACCACTAAAATCCAATTAGAATGAAAAAAGAATTAGGAAAGGTTCCATTTAGGAACAAAGGGGGGAGAATCCCTAAAAGCGATCCGGCTGTTTTTCGCTACACCGTACGGTTCAATGCAGTAGAAAACACCCGTTTTCTATCGCTTTTTGAGCAATCAGGAATGCAAATGAAGGCACATTTTATTGTTGCACGTATTTTTAATGAAGAATTTAAAGTGATTAGAATTGATAAAAATGCTGTTGATTATTATACACGGCTTACCACTTTGTATGGTCAGTTTAGAAGTATTGGCGTCAATTATAATCAAGTGGTGAAAGAACTGCATAGTAATTTTAGTGAGAAAAAGGCACTGGCTTTTCTCTATAAATTGGAGAAACTGACAATAGAACTGGTAGAGACAAATCAGAAAATTATAGAGTTAACCAAAGAATTTGAAACAAAATGGTTGCAAAAATCAGTGTAGGAAGTTCATTGTTCGGAGCACTCGCTTACAATCAGAACAAGATTGACGAGGGGGAGGGGCGGGTACTTTGTTCCAACAAAATGGTGGAACGGGAGGATGGTCGTTTTGATATTCATTCCTGTATGGAGGATTTCAACCGACAGATGCCTAAAGACATCAAGACTGAAAAACCGATTTTTCATATTTCACTAAATCCGCATCCCGATGATATGCTTACGGATAACCAGCTCACTGCCATTGCAGAAGAATATATGCAGAAAATGGGATACGGGAATCAGCCTTATATGGTTTACAAACACGAGGATATAGAAAGGCATCATATACATATCGTATCACTTCGGGTAGATGAAACAGGGAAAAAGATAGATGACAGTAACAACTTCTACAAGAGTAAGAATATTACCCGCGAACTGGAAGATAAATATGGATTACATTCAGCCGAGAAAAAGAGACAGATACAAGTTTTTGATTTCAAGAAGGTAAATACAGATAATGGAAATATCAAAACACAGATAACTAATGTGATAAAACCGCTGGCAGCCCGTTACCGATTTCAAAGCTTCAATGAATACCGGGCACTTCTTTCTCTTTACAATGTAAATGTAGAGGAGGTCAAAGGTGAAGTTCGTGGGCGTGCATATTGCGGGCTTGTTTATTCCTCCACCGATGATAAAGGGAATAAGATCGGCAATCCACTTAAATCATCACTTTTTGGAAAATCAGTTGGCTATAACGCTATAAATGAAAAGTTTGAAAAATCTAAAAATGAGCTAAAAGACAAACGACTTAGAGAACAGACACGGCAACGCATCTGTAATGAATTACGTAATAATTCGGATAGAAAAAGCTTTGAAAAGGGACTTTTACAACAGGGTATTGATGTTCTTTTTCGGGAGAATGATAGCAAACGCATTTATGGAGTAACTTTTATTGACCACAATAACAGTTGTGTATTTAATGGTTCCCGATTAGGCAAGGAGTTCTCTGCAAACGCTTTTGAAGAACGGTTTAATAATCCGGCACCATCCAAAGATATTCCAACGGATGTTGTTGCTTTACAGGAAGGGTCCTTGCAAGAGTATTTTCATGACGATGGTTTATTAAACGGCTTTTTTGACCTTTTCTCAATTGAAAATCACGGTTCAGATTCAGAAGAGGAGCTGTTCCGAAGACGGATGCAAAAGAGAAAGAGAAAAGAACGGAGAATGTAACAACTAAAAATAAAGCTACATGCAACAGGAAGATGATTTGAGGGCACTCGCTAAAATAATGGATTTTATGCGTGCCGTAAGTATATTATTTGTAGTGATGAATATCTATTGGTTTTGTTATGAGGCAATTCGTATATGGGGCGTTAATATTGGAGTAGTGGATAAGATTTTGATGAATTTTCAACGGACTGCAGGACTGTTCAGTTCCATTGTCTGGACTAAGCTCTTTGTCATTCTGCTATTGGGATTATCCTGCTTGGGAACAAAAGGTGTAAAGGAGGAAAAAATAACGTGGAGTAAGATTTTGACGTATATGGGAACAGGTTTCGTTTTTTTATTTCTAAACTGGTGGATATTGGCTCTGCCATTACCACTCATTGCTAACACTGCATTGTACATATTCACAATGGCTGTAGGTTACATTTGCCTGCTGATGGCAGGACTTTACATGAGCCGACTTCTGAAGAACAATCTGATGGATGATGTTTTCAACGTAGAGAATGAATCGTTTATGCAGGAGACAAGGCTGATGGAGAATGAATATTCCGTTAATCTGCCTACACGGTTCTATTACAACAAGAAGTGGAATACTGGCTGGATTAATGTGGTGAACCCATTTCGTGCCACCATTGTACTTGGTACGCCCGGTTCGGGAAAGTCGTATGCAGTGGTGAATAATTATATCAAGCAGCAAATCGAAAAGGGTTTTTCTATGTATATCTACGATTTCAAGTTTGATGACCTTTCAACTATAGCTTATAACCATTTATTGACACATCAGGAAGCCTATAAAGTGGTGCCTAAATTTTATGTGATAAATTTTGATGATCCACGACGTAGTCACCGATGTAATCCCATTAATCCAGAATTTATGACGGATATTTCAGATGCCTATGAAAGTGCCTATACTATTATGCTGAACCTCAACAAAACATGGATTCAGAAACAAGGAGATTTCTTTGTGGAATCACCGATTATTCTATTGGCATCCATCATCTGGTATTTGAAGATTTATGAGAATGGCAAGTATTGTACCTTTCCCCACGCCATCGAATTTTTATGCAAACGGTACGAGGACATATTCCCAATTCTTACTTCTTATTCGGAATTGGAGAACTATCTTTCTCCTTTTATGGATGCTTGGCATGGCGGAGCTGCTGATCAGCTTCAAGGGCAAATAGCTTCGGCCAAAATTCCACTCTCAAGAATGATTTCGCCACAGCTTTATTGGGTAATGAGTGGGGATGATTTTTCGCTTGATATCAATAATCCGAAAGAGCCTAAAATCCTTTGTGTAGGTAATAATCCAGACCGTCAGAATATTTATTCAGCGGCATTAGGATTGTACAACAGTCGTATTGTGAAACTGATAAACAAGAAAGGTCAGTTGAAAAGCTCAGTAATTATTGATGAGTTACCGACAATCTATTTTCGTGGATTGGATAACTTGATTGCCACAGCTAGAAGTAATAAAGTGGCAGTCTGTTTGGGTTTTCAAGATTACAGCCAGCTTACGCGTGATTATGGTGATAAGGAGAGTAAGGTGATTCAAAATACAGTCGGCAATATTTTTAGCGGACAGGTGGTAGGAGATACAGCCAAAACGCTTTCCGAACGTTTTGGTAAAGTGTTGCAGAAGCGACAATCTATGACTATCAACCGAAACAATAAGTCAACATCCATATCCACCCAGTTGGATAGCCTTATTCCTGCCAGCAAAATTTCAAATCTCACGCAGGGAATGTTCGTAGGTGCAGTATCCGACAACTTTGATGAGCGTATTGCACAGAAGATTTTTCACGCTGAGATAGTGGTGGATAATGCCAAAGTTTCGGCTGAGACCAACACTTATCAGAAAATACCAAATGTGGCCTCATTTCTTGACGCAGAGGGGAATGATGTTATGAGGCAGACTATTGACTCTAGCTATAAGCGGATTAAGGCTGATGTTTCAGAGATTGTTCGTAAAGAAATTGAGCGAATTAAGAGTGATCCTGAATTACAGCACCTCATCAAATAGCAAACTGTATTGCAGGTATGATTATAAAATCATACCTGCAATATATAATAAAATAGTTAATATCATAATAAAAGTAATCCTTAAAGAGTATTTTCTAAAAATAGTTTCTTCCGATATCAGCCAACCTCTTGTGGCAATTATAGCTGCTATAATTGCTAAAATTAAACCACCAATATTTTTGTTTAAAAATAATTGCCCTATTGGATCAGAATAATATATCGGTTTAAAAAATCTTAAGTATATACTATTTAGAACATTAAAACTTGTAATCAATAAAGCTCCAATAGATACATAGTATATACTTATAAACCATACTTTTAATGATTTAGGAACTATAATGTCAAAACAAAGAGTAACTGTATCTTTTTCGGTGTTAATACTCTTGCTGTTTATTATTGTCAATGACAATTTACCTGGATCAGCTTCTTCTCCGTTTGAATTTGCAAAATCAATTCGGTTAATATCTTTATCCCAAAAACTTCCATCTGAATTATGTCTGACATTAAAATTATTTGGTGATTTAATGTATAACCAAGAACTCTTTCCTTGTAACGGGAAATACTCATATTTTATTCTTCGTTCTAATAGTGGGGAAAAATAAGAGAAGATATGATTGAAAATATTACATAATATATTCTTCACTTTTTCTGCTTTAATTGAATCATAATAAGATGCAGTTAATAGAAAATCATTATATTCAGCCTTCTTCTCTAGTTTAATAAAACAGGGAAGACCTTTTTTCTTTTGCCACATTTCGTTGAAAATTTTATCTGAATCTCCCAAACGAGATAGTTCTGTAATAAGAATGTCTTTTACAATAGCCTTAACCTGACTTTCTTTAGCTACAGATAATCTTTTTCCTTCTTGAGATATTTTAAGCCAACTAAGTCTTTTTATAGGATTAAATAGATAATAAAATTTATTGTAATCAAAATCACCTTTAATTTGAATATCATATTCATGTGTAATCAATGCTCTATTAGGTGTTTCAAAATCTAAAAACCTTTTTTCTCTAATTTTGAATATATCAAAATGATCACAATATTTCCTATAAAAAGCACCTGTATCATTATAAAATAGATAAGACATAGGCGATAAAGCTTCGTCTAAATTGAACGAGAGCTTTTTTGAATCATCGCTCTCATTTATATCTCCATTTAATCCAGGAAGGTAATAATTAGATATCATATCATTACATTTTAAGGGGGCACAATTTATCACAACGATTGCAAGAGGTGGTATCAGTTATTAAACATGACTTTCTCATTGATCTGTGATTATATACATCTTCTTCTTTAAGCATCAATTCAGAAAATTTGATAACATTTACAGTTTTAGCTGCTATTTTTGCTGCAATCATTGCATTTTTAGAGTCTTCAATGCTGAATAAAGAGGTAAGATGTTCAGATGGTGATATAGCATTTATAATGTGTGCACAGTTATAGTAACCCATAAAAGCCGCACCTATTGCTGATGCAATATGATCGTTTCCAATAGCACTATCTATTACTATTGGACCTAATGGCATTATTGGGGCATTCATTTGCTTAAGTAATGTAGAGTGTATCATTATTTTGTCTAAACTAATGTGACCTACATTCTCAACAATTACACTTACACCATGACTCTGAAAATAATGACTTAGTTCTATTTGTCTTTTTGTTTCCATTATGTGTGCAGTATCACAAGCATCAATAATTCCAGCTGGTCTAAATGTTGTTCCTAAACTAATAACAAAGTTGTACTTTTTAGTAAGTTTTATTATCTCATTTATACATTCTCGATAAATGTTCTGTTTTCTGTTATTGTAAAGCATATCATGTAAAATTATAGCTCCTCCTCGGCTTGTTACCGGTATTTTTCTTTCCCTCTTTGCTACTTCATAAATATCATTATCTGCGGTGAAGTGCATTGTCATAAAAGCAACTCCATCTTCTGCATTTTTTATTATATGATTTATGAAGTGTTCTTTATCTATTCCTACATCCTTACAAATTGAGTAAACAGGTACAATTCCTACCGGAATAGAATATTTATCAATAATATACTTTGCAATTGAAGGATTGTTTTCACAAATAGATAAGTCCATCATGGTATCAGGCGTTGTCTCTTCGTTACTAAAAAGCATATCAATCTTCTCCAATTCTATCTGTAAATTCGATTTATTGTTTATGCCAACATTACAATTGACAATGATCGGATTTGAATCTCCTACCCAAACTTCCCTTTTATTGCTTCTTAGCTTAATTGACTTCATTTCGTCTGATATTCTCCATAATATAAATCTAAATCATCATTTTTCATCTCTTAAATCCGTGTTTTTTCTCACGGCTTGCAAAAGCTTCTTTGCCTCCTTCTAGAATATCGCAAACATGCTATCGAATTCCCATTTTTTCTAATAAAGGTGTATCTTGATTTGCATTTACTAGAAAAGTATTTTCTAAACTACCTTCCTTGTACTGAAATTTAACAGCTCCATTATTGGGAGTTTTCGTTCCTTGTAGGTTAGCTACGATTATAATCCAGGTAACTCCGCATTCGAGTAAGCATATTCAAATCAGGCTATGACGTATTAGTAAACAACTTAGAAACACTAGCCGGATCTTTTCCTAACTGCTTTGCTAACCACTTGCTTGTTTTTTTCTTCTCAACAAGGACTACTTTAATGCGATTAATATCATTCATTTCTAAATAATATTTATTGCGTTTAGCACAAAGATAATGGTGAAAATACAGAAATAAGCATAAAAAGAGAACTTTTTAAATATATTGGCAGAAAAAATGAATGTTATTATGTTTTCAGCCCATTCTTCTATGAGAATGGGCTGAAAATACTTCTAAAATCGATTGTCTTTATCCATTTTATTTACTAAGTTGTCTATGAGACTATTCAAAAAAACAGTTCTGTCTTTCTTTCTGTTTTTAAGTGATAGGTAAGTACAGTAATAATCACCCAATTCTACTTTAAAAGCAGCTTCCAAATAACTCATAATCTCTTTAATATCAGCATTCCCATTATTAATAGAGCCTTTTGCATAAATAGCATAACCCAATTCAACCGCAGCACTTTTTGTATCGGTCCATTTAAAGGGTTTGGTTGGAAGATTAGCATGAGCCTGTTCTACTGTTACTTGATTGTTCATGCTGTAAATTTTGTTATTTAGATATATCTGCAGCATATCGTTAGAACGAATAGTAGCAATCTTGTGGTCAAAGCAAGTAGAAAATTTAGGGTCTCTATCATACGAAATACACTTTAGACACAGATTATTAAAGTCAAAATGATTTCTTACAAAGTAAAGCTTGTCTAAATTGTTTGAGTTGGAACGATAATATTGATAAAAGTCGATATTCTTTTCAAAAAATATTTGAAGCCTTTGGATCTGATCACTATAGTATAATCTCTTGCTATTTACATCACCATAAGGTTGGTTCAATTCAATTGAATATACATTTTGAAAATACATTAGTTTACTCAAAATGTCAGGTTTGATTTTCTTGAAGAAATAAATTTCATCTTCTTCTTTCAATTCAATATTGGATACTATATCACGCAATTCTTCTAATAATGAGTGTAACCCCTTGATAATTGCTCTTAAATTATCAAGGGATTGATTCCAACCCTCAATGTTTGTTCTTTGATTAATAATTTCATCTGAAATCTGAATGATTTTCTCTGTTCTTTTTCTCATGTTTAAAACGTCTATGTTTATACAATTACTTTTAATAAAAAAATATTAAAACCTCTATAAATAGATAAAATACTTTTTATTCAGGACTGAACTATGATGTAATATTAATAATGCGAATCAGGAGTTGAAATACTCCTAATTCTTGTTTGTTTTAAATCGTTTATAATCATTGAATTAACAGTTTAAATATTTGCTCAATTCTCTGAAAATCATTATCAACCGAAGCTACAGATTATCAGAAAAAGAAAATAAAAATGCATTTCAGGCGTAAGGCTGCTATTGAACCAATCTTCGGGCAGAATTATAGAATGGCGAGAAACTATCTGAAAGGGCTTACCAGAAATAAAAAGAATTCATTATAGGCAGCAATGACTTTCAATATAAGAACATGGATAAGAAAGATACCTCTTTTATGCATTAAAATATATTATCCAAATTACAAAAATATAGAGAAGCAAAAAATCAAATTCAGTTCTCTATAATATACTCTTTGATTTTTTAAGAATTGACCATCTATTGTGGAATCTATATTTTTTCGAAAGTTTCATCAGATTTAATTATATATTTAATTTTTTGATCAATAAACATATTATTTGTTGATCAAAAATGATTTATTTTTTGTTTAAATGTATGGAATAGCTAACGGATTTTATGTTATATGAATTAGAATAAACATTTATTAAAAAGAATAATATTTATCCATATTGCAGTAGTAGAAATATATGATGTAAACCCGTTGGCAGAATTAAATCAGTGCTTATTTAATCAGACCAATAGACTTGTTATTTATTTGTTTATGTATTGCAAGATTGTTATCGCACTGAATTTTGATATGATTCTTGCAAATAATCCAGCAGTTTCTTTGCATAATTTTGTATAGTCATAAACTGATCACACAATTGGGGGGAATACAGTTTCAAATCTTTTCTTGCTTAGCAAATGGAATAAAGGTTCGTTTCCTATTCTCCGCGACTCTAAGTAAGTTAAAATATTGATTATTATAAATTTACCACACATAGAGTCGCAGAGATAAAGAGATAGGAAAATCATAAGTTCGATGAGACACCGATGACGTATAGAGTTATGGGAGAGTGCTCGCCGAAGATGGCACCCACACCATTCGTTCTAAACGACATAAATTTTAGCAACATTTTTAACTTTCTATTTATCAGTTAAAATGAAAAAATAGCACCACTGATGATATGATGATTTTTACCTTTCCAGAAAATGTCGCCGTCAATTCCTTGGGGTAATACGATTCGGCCTGTCAGGTGTTTACCTTGGCGCTTATAGCTGACGGAGATGAAACCTTGCGGGACAGGCATTGTACCGGATGCCTCCTGCAAATTACCCAAAGCAGGCGATATTTTCACCTTCGTAAAGCCTGGGGCGACAGGGTGGATGCCAAGCAGCATGCGATAGAACTCTATGTTGAGATGGGCACTCCAAGCATGACAATCGGAGCGCGAGGGCTCAGGGGTCTCTGCCCATGTGGTCAGTCCCAGTGCCATCTGGTCGCGCCAAGGTTTTAAGGTGCCGAGCCACTTGTCTGCCAGACCAGCCTTATCCATAGCTAGCTGAACAAAGTAGCGAAAGTAGAATGTGGCTTGGATGAGTGAGGTGTCTGTGAGGATTCTTTCGCATACCTCACGTGCTTTCTGTTCATCAAATACGCCTGCGAGGATAGCCAGAGCATTGATGTGCTGAGAGAAGATGTTCTGTTCGCGCGTATCGACAAGAAGTCCACGTTCAGCATTCCAATATTTGTTGCAGATGGTGGCTGTGATGCTGTCAGCGAGCTGACTGTAATGCATCCCCATCTCTGGCAAGCCAAAGGCATTTTCCATTTCAGCTGCTTCGCGCAAGGCTAGGATGAATACTAAATCCTGATAGGCTGATGTACCGTCACTCCCATAGTTGGGCTCGCCATTGCTAAATTCTTTCGCCCAGTCGGCAAAGAACCAGTGGGGAATGTGGTTCAAGCTCATGTCGCTGCGTAAGAAACCTTCGTAATATGCCAGTATGCTTCGTGCTGCAGGGAGATACTTTTTGAGCCATGTACGGTTGTCGCGCATGATCCAATAGTCATGCAGAGAGCCTATCCAACTCAGAGAATAGGATGAAATTATCTGCGGGAAAGCAGAGGGGTAACGACTCTGTGTGATACCGTCGGCGGTCATCGACATACGTCCTTGTTCGATAACATGACGAGGCATGAGACTGTCGTGTGTGTTGTACATCGTAATCATGGCTTGAAGGCGCGTATCACCGAAATATTGCAGTTGCTCGTAGTAAGGACAGTCCATATAGGTTTCGTTGGCACAGAGCCGTGCAGTGCGCCATCCTATATCTTCCATCCGCTGCAGTTCGCTCCCCGCATTGAGTTTGCTTTCCTTTTTTAGCGGATAAGCTGTAAACAGAGCCCCGACAGAGTCTATAGTCAGCGGCTCGTCCGAAGTCTCCACCGTGAGCTTCAGATAACGCCATGTGCGCCACCACAGGGTAACCATTTGCCTTTGATTGCCTCCGTCAGTAACAAAAACATCTTTGTTGCCGAGCATCACCTTTCCATGAAGATCATCGCGATTGTGCTTTGTAGCATGCCAGATATCAGACATGTCTGGGTCGAATAAAGCTTCTGCATAGCACGCTTCTATTCGCGCACCTTTTCCACCTGTGAGCTGCAAACGCAGGTAGGCAGTAATCAAAGAGTCACGATCGATTAGAATTTCTTTTTCCGAATGTGCCTTGACAGTCAGTGGCAGTTTGATTTTTCCCGCAGAAACAGGGCTTAGCTCCATCTGCGGAATAGAGCGAGCCACAAGGCATCGCCCCCAACGGTCACGCGTTCCTTTGTCGAAGGCATAGTCCAGTTGCCGAGCCGGCAGCCATTTGTAACAACTATCCTCGCTACCGGTCTGCCAGCCCCATGGATATCTCTCCATGTTTAGTTGTTCTCCACACGATGCAGCAAAATAGCCAGGAACGGTGAACTTGTCGAAAGTGGTATAAGCCTTATCTGGTAACACCTGCCAGTTTTCGTCGGTGTTGAAGGCGCTATCACCATTTACCGCACAAAGGAGGAATGCCACTTCATGGGTGCCCATCTGTGCCACAGAACCTTTCCCGCCATAGTTCCACACGATGGCAGCCAATATGTTGTTACCCGATTTGAGGTAAGGAGCAATGTCGACGGTCTCATAGTTCCAGTTGGCAAGATCGCTTCGAGCCGGTCCCCATGAAACTAGCATGCCATTGACATATAACTTGTAACGATTATCGGCAGACACCTTGACGGGGCATACCTTTGGCACCGTTGACAATTTTAAAGTCTTGCGGAAATAGGCAGCATGTAGACTCTCGGTCTGTTCATCGTACGAACCAATCCAGCGAGCCTGCCACACCTCTGCTTGCACACTACTGCAGACTATAAACAGTAAAAGTAGAGTGAGAGTTCTAGCGATTATGTTTTGACGAAGGAAAGACATGAGCTTATTTCTTTTTTACGTAATTGAAGTCCTGTGTTGCACGGAGCATGAGGCTCTGATTACCTACTTTAATGCGGTAGAGTCCTTCCTCTATTACCCATTCTCCATTACGATTGACATAGGCTAAATNACGAGCACTAAGCGTAAAACTCACTGTCTTCGTTTCACCTGGTTGCAGTTCTATCTTCGAGAACGCACGCAGTCGGCGGTTGTCAGGGATGACATCGTTCTGAATGAGATCCGAACTATAGAGCATCACGACCTCCTTACCTTGACGACTGCCAGTGTTGGTCACGTCGACAATGAAGGTCAACTGATCATCGGGATTGAAAAACAGCGTGTCTTTAGGAAGAATGTTCTTGTCCCCAAAGGTCGCATGCAGGTTGTTGTAAGCAAAAGATGTATAGCTCAGACCAGTACCGAACCACCATTCTGCATTGGCGTCGGCATTGTAATTATAGATACCAGGGGTAATCTCGCGATCCTCACACACTTTATAATCGTATGTCGTGAAAGAATTGGCAAACGACGGATAGGTGAAAGGAAGGCGCCCAGAGAAGTTGTCCTCCCCACTGAGCAGACGGGCCAATGCCTCACCTCCATAGTTGCCGGGCAGTATGATATCGACAATTGCCTTTGCCTGCGGCACGAGCTGATGAATAAGTCGTGGCCGCCCCTCATTGAGAATAAGTACAACAGGTTTGCCAGTTGCAGCAAGCTCTTCTACGAGCTGATGCTGATTGACCGAGATGTTTGCATCGAGAATATTCCCAGAGGTTTCTGCATAGGAGTTTTCACCAATACATGCAATGATGACATCAACATTGCGAGCTGCCTCCACGGCCTTTTCTAGATCCGTAGTGTATTCATCCTGCCAATTGCCCTTATTATTGTAGCTGACCCCTTCAACCAGACTCACATTCTCTTTACCAAACTTCTCGCTTAGTGCTTGGTAAATAGTTTTATAGTTGGTGGTGAACTTCTCTGTGTTGCTTCCTTGCCAGGTATAGCTCCATCCTCCGTTGAGACCACGCATGGTGTTGGCATTAGGACCACACACGAGCAATCGCTGACCGCGATGGAGTGGTAGCAAGGGGGAATCTTGAATGGTGTCGTTCTTCAATAGTACCATAGACTCCAAAGCAGTCTGTCTTGCAGCATTGGCAAAATCAGTACTGCNGTAGAGTGAGTAGTCACTCGGAGTTTCCTTATTTTTGTCGAAGAGTCCTAGTCGATATTTTAGACGGAGTACGCGTGAAACTGCGTCGTCGATACGAGCCTGACTGACCGCTTGCTCTTGCACTAGTTCCTTGAGCAATGTTAAATAAGTGGTATCGGTTGTTACCATGAGCATGTCGCAACCAGCATTGACAGCCATCTTGATGGCTTCCTTCTTCGAGCGGGCCATATGGTCGCTCGTCCACAAACCATCGGTATCACCCCAGTCGGTAATCACCATACCATCCCAGTTGAGGTCACGTTTGAGCCAATTGGTTATCAAGCCGTAGTTGGCACATCCTTTCATGCCGTTGAGCACAGCCGAATTGGTCATCACTCCAAGGGCACCACGCATAATAAGTTGCCGGAATGGTTCATAGAACTTCTCCCTCAAATCCTGTTCAGTGACAATGGCAGGCGTTCGATCAATACCATTATCGGGAACACCATACGCCATGTAATGTTTTAGGGTGGTACCCACATGATAAGCATCAATATGGTTGGGATCTGTGCTCTGCAAGCCATCTAGGTATGCCTCGCCCATCACCGTAGCGAGAATAGGGTCTTCGCCCATGCCCTCGTAGCAGCGGGACCAACTAGGCTTTCGTCCAAGGTCAAGATCAGGACAAAATATCCAAGGAATACCACACGCCCGTGTTTCGTAGGCGCACACTTCACCCATTCGCTGAGCCAGCAATGGATTGAAAGTGGCAGTCATGCCGATGTGTTGTGGAAAGAGTGTCCCTCCTGCTGAATAAGTGCTGCCATGAACTTGGTCGAGACCATAAAGAATTGGGATGTCGGTATATCGGCTGTTGGCACGCTGTATGCCATTGACAGCGTTGCGCCATACCTCGGGTGAGGTGGCCTCTCCTCCCAGCATATTGAGGATAGAACCTATATGATATCTGCCAAAGAGCGTTTTCATCTTGTTCTCGTCGAGACGGAAACCATCTATCTTGTCAATATCCTGCGAGAGCATGTATAGTGTGTAGCTGCCATCGGGCATGCGCACCTTTCCCTTGGCATCATAGATGTCATCGACACTATATTTTGCTTGTAGCTTGTACCGAACTATCAATTTTGCCATCTCTCCTTTTGACAATTTAGCTAATGTCTCAGGCTGATGAGCGGGGTCGGCAAATGTGATCTGGTCGACAGAGAACTGAAGCATCTGCCCAATCTTCTCATCGAGCGACATCTTACTCATCCGCTCTGCTATCTTGGTCTCAATCGTCTCGTTGCGTGGTATGGCAGGTCTCTGAGCATAGATGGTTCTTGGAAAGCACATAGTAATAAGGAGTGATACACTCCAGAGAAAGGTCGTTTTATTCATTGTCAATTCCAAATTATTTCAGAGCTTTAAGACTCTGGTCATTCCATTGTTTTGTTTTCAGATCGTAAAGACCGAAGAGTCCACGGTATGCCCAAATATGGCTACTGAAGCCATGAGCACGAAACTGCTGGCTCATGAAGTGAAGATAGCGACTACGACTCTCCTGATCGGAATTAAGACATACGCCATACTCACCGATATTTACAGGTCGCCCTGTCTGCTTGCTCCATTTCTGACAAAAATCCAAGTCTCGTACGATCATTACCTTCTCTTCTTCTGTACCTATCCATACTACTTGTTTGCCACTCATCGCACTGGGTACATACGCGAGATTTTGATGTGTAAAGGTGTGCGGCAGGTAGTAGTGACCCTGCACAATGATATTCCATTCGTCTTGAGGGAATGTCAGTTCGCCAAGCGTCCATGTCTGTCCGAGATTGGGTGTGCCTATGATGAGCGTGCGGTCGGGATTGGTTTTGCGTATGATTTTGATCAGCTCTGAATGCAACTTGTTCAGTCCGTCTGCACCAAGGCGCATGTTCGGTTCGTTAAGAAGGTCAAAGAACAGCATATCATTCGAGTAGTCTTTGTAGTGTTCCGCTATCTGACTCCACAGAGATTTGAGTCGGTCGATGTTCTCATCCCACGACAGATTGTGGTCATCCTCACTCATATTGATATAAGGATAATAGTGCTGGTCGATGGAAACTGCAAGTCCATTCTTAAAGCACTGCTCAATAGTCCAGTCCATTTTCTTGAAGAAACTGCTATCAATGGTATAAGGTGCTGTCGTGTCACAATGAGCCACCCATTTGGTGGGTATGCGCACACTCTGAAATCCTGCATCAGCAATAGCCTTGAAGTCGCTCTCGGTCATAGGGGCATCATTGCCGTCCACAGGATTACCATCGGCATAACCATTCAGATTCAGGCCCATTCTCAAACGCTCGTTGCGTTCAAAGGCAAGCCTCGAACCAGCAGGTGCAGCCACTTGATGGTCGAGTACCGAACTTGCCTTCTTGATATCGCGATGGAGATCGAGCATCATATTCCCCAAAGCTTTCGATGCGTCTTCGTATTTCACGGGGCGGACCAGTTGTTGTCCCATCCCGAATACCACAGCTATTTTCAAGTGTTTATTGCTATCGGGTATAGCAATTCCGCGATTGTCCATACCTGGCATGGTAAAATCGAAGTTGAAATGGTCGCCCTGTTTCGTAGCGACATAGGGCATTGTCATATTGGCCTGAGAGTTTGCCTCGCTCGAAAGAGCTATTGTCTTATCTGGATTGAAGGTCACCTCAGTGCGGCAGCCATACTGGGTGGCATACCATTTGCCACTGAATGGCGTGACAGCTTTGGGCGAACAAGCACACAGCAGGGCCATGCTAGCGCCATATAATAGATGAATTGTTTTCATTGTTTTCATTGTTTTTAGTTGGTTTTAGTTGGTTTTAGTCACAAGAACAGTCAAACGTACATTTGTGTTCTTGTGACTATCGGTTCAGATTTATTTCTGTGCCTTGAAGCACCAGAACACACAGGGAGCATAAGCAGCAGGAGAAGCGTCTTTTTCACTCAAGGCTGCTAACACAAGATGGTCGGCATCACACTTCACGATGTAAAACTCCGTGGGCTGATAAGACGGCTGATAGGAGGTCATACTGATGCTGGTGCCAAAGATAATAGGATGATCCACCTTGAGTTTGCCAACCGACCAATTGGGAACTTTGTCATCAAAGTCATAAGTAAAGGTACCCGTGCGGTTTGTAGGAGAAACAGAGAAGTTGCCCTCTACGTCAAGCGTCCAACTGCCGGTGGGTTCGCCCGTCATACCAAAGTAACCTGCGTACATTCCTATGGTGTTCGCATCGTAAGCAAACCACTCTGGACTCATACTGGCGGCATAGCCTCCAAATCCGAAGAAGTTCTTGTCTTCCCATGTCCAAGTCTTCTTACCATCCTTGCCTACAAGGTTCGTAACGATTTCGGGAAGGTTGAAAGGCTTCACCTTCACATTGCCTAGTTCACGTGTTACCTGCTTGCCGTTTGCCAAGGTAAATGTTGCCTTGAGCATAAACGAGCCGGGCTTAGCCATTTTGAGTTGGGCTATGTTCTTGTCAGACTCTACTCCTGCCATCTCCCAATTGGTCAACACAGGATTAGCATTGATAACAGTCACCACTCCCTCTTCTACACTTACACTGACCTTCGATAAGTCGAGTGTAGTACCAAAGTAGGCTGGCGCACCACTCTGACCGATACACAATCGGTTTGCAATGTCGTCGGGTATATTAGATATTGTATCCACGTGCACTGTGAACTCCTTTTCAGTAAACGACTGGGTATCATCATTCATACCACGGAATTTCACGATGTGGTCGCCGGTGAAGCTGACGGAAGTCTCGGCATACGCCTTGACAAAGTTCTTGCCTTCTACCGTCCACTGTGAGAGAATGGGCGAATGGTTTTCCATCACAATGACGTTTCCATTCTTTCCATCTACCTGTTTGACTGTGGCAGACACTTGCAGCTCGTCAGCACTGAGCTTGCTATTGTTTAGCTCATACTCTTCCGTTAGTGGGTCGCAGGCTGCAAGTAATCCCAAAGAAGCGATGGCAACAAATATATTTCTTAGTTTCATAGTTGCATGTTTTGTTAGTGTTATTTATCAAAATCCCAGATGGTGAGATGAGAGTCGGGAGTATCCCATCCTGCATTTTGTTTGAGCGTACCATTAGAAAGCTGTATTTGCTTCAATGGTATGGGGAAGAAGCCATTGGTCGCCTTGTAACGATCGGCATACTTTCCATTGCGCATCACTGTCTGCACGCCAAGATTTTGTATAGGGGTATTGTTTTGAGTAGCAAGCGCTGTCTCGGCAATATGCCAGCGGCGCAAGTCTTGATACCGTTGTCCTTCAAAGGCAAGTTCGTGACGACGCTCCTGCTGCAGTACTTCGAGCGAATAGCCTATGGCTGGCAGACCCGCACGGGCACGTACCTCATTCATGTATTTGGCATCTCCGGTAAGTTCGCTCTGCATGAGCAATACATCAGCAAAACGTATGACATAAAAGTCTTCGAACATAGCAGCCCAACGAGGTTGGATGTACGAATCGGTCATACCGGAGAACTGAGGATCGACGGTCCAAAACAGGCTATTCGACCACGAACCGCTCTTTTCATAAGCCTGTTTTGAGAGAATGGGCTGCAGTTTCTTGTTCCACAGACCTGTCTCCTCCCATTGTCCGCGTACCTCGCCGCTCTCCATGTTATTCATGTCAAACTCGTCTTTGGCAACGATGATCGATGCCCTACGGCGAACATCTGTAGTGTCTGCCCATGAATTCCACAGGCTAGGTGTAACCGTGCCTTCCGAGTTGGTGTTGCCGAAGGGGAAGCTTGCGCCGTTGTCACTCTTACTCTTGATACCGAAGAAAGCGAGATAGAGGTTGGCATATCCACCCTGATTTTCATAGGAATAGCCAGCGAAGTTGCCAAACTTTACAGCAAACACTTCCTCCGGATTTCCATTACCGGCCCAAAGCAGGGGCTGTCCATCGTTACCCTTTTGTCCGGCGGTGTACTTGTAATCGTCAACAGTGAACTTATTGGTATAAGCCCAAAGGTTACGGAAGTCGCTGACGAGTTTGTGCCCGGAATTGTTGATACAATCATCGAGCCAGCTTACCACTTCCTGCTTGGTCACTGCGCCGCCATCGGTCAGAGGCATGCTCTCCTTCTGATAGAAGCCTGTATAGAAGAGGAAGCAACGCGCCATGAGAGCCTCGGCAGCCCACTTGGTAGCATGACCAGAGGCAACATACTCATTATATTTCTTATCAGACATTAAGTCTATTGCGGTCTTCAGATCAGAAGCGATCTGTGCCCACGTCTCGTCTTCTGTGGCGCGAGGCACATTGGTCTCCTGTGTGGTGCTGATGATGAGTGGCACACCGCCGAAAAGTTCGGCTAGCTCGTAATATTGATAGGCACGCATGAAGTGGGCTTCACCCTTCTGCTGGTCCAACATTGCCTTGTCAGCAACGTCTCCAGCCTTCTCCATGTGGTCTAGACCCTCGATACACGTGTTGGCAGCATAGATGCCCTTATAATGCATATCCCAAAGAAAGTCGAAATCGGTATCGCCATTGACCATCAGGTGATCGGCGGCTCCCTTGCTACTCCCGGCAAACATATCGTCGCTGGCATAGAGGTTGGTCAGAAGATAAGATGACTCGGGATGTGCAGCCTGATGGTTGAGGTTGGCATACATAGAGGTGACAAGCATATTGACATCATCCATCGATGACGGAAAATTCTGCGTGTTCAACTGTGTATAGCTCTTCGTGTCAAGCAAGTCGTTGCACGAACAGAGAAGAATACTGGCAAATGCTGTCAGCCCAATATGTTTGATGATATTCTTAGTTTTCATTGTTCTGTAAAATCTATAAGTTTAGAAAGTGAGATTAGCTCCAATCATCCATGTACGAGCAGCCGGATATGATCCTAGATCGATACCTGTTACCCATGAGGTGGCATTGTCGCCATAGCGGTCGGTACCACCGAATCCTACCTCTGGATCCATGCCTTTGTAACCCGTGATGGTGAAAAGATTTTGCACCGTCACATAGAGACGCATGCGTTGCAGCGGACTACTCTTCCAAATGTGTTTCAGATCGTAACCGATGGTGATATTCTGCATACGTAGATAGTCGCCATTTTCAATGTCGATATCACTGATATGCTCAGAGAGTGCAGCCTTAGTCACGAGACGTGGGAAACGATTAGAGGTCCCCTCGCCATGCCAACGATCAAACGCATAGATGGTGTTGGCGCGTGTTCCGAAGAGCACTTGCTGACCCAGAGCGCCCGCTGCAGTGGCAGAAAAGTCGAAGCCTCGCCAAGCCAAATTCAGTGAGAAGCCTATGTTCCAATCGGGATGCGGGTTACCAATCATCGTTTTGTCGCTCTCGTTGATGACGCCATCATGGTTGAGATCTTGATAGATCAAGTCGCCAGGCTGCGGAGACGTCTGAGCCACACCATTGCCAGCTGCCATCCAGTCAGTAATCTGTTGCTGATTTTGGAACACTCCTGCGGTCTTGAAACCCCAGAAATAGCCGATGGGATAACCCACCTGTGCACGATAAAACTCGGGGGTATCAATGTCGATGGCACCTGTATTGCCATGTATGATACCTTCGGTGTTAGCAATGCGAGTCACCTTGTTTTTGTTGTAGGCTGCATTAAAGCTGAATCCGTACTGCAGATCGCCTACATGGTCATTCCATGCCAAAGCAATCTCTAGGCCCTTGTTCTCTACGTCTCCGCCATTGATATATGGTGCAGCAGTACCAGCTGTAGAGAGAATCGGTGCCTGTACGAGCCAGTCTTTGGTTTTCTTGATATAGTAGTCGGCATTGAGACGGAGTCGACTGTTAAGCATCGTCATATCGACACCAAAGTCGAACTGCTCTGATTTCTCCCAAGTCACATCTTCGTTGGCAAGATTGGTGGCGTATGCACCAGTATTGGGAAGTTGTCCCTTTTGTATGTGTGTATCACCAAACATATATCCATGCGAGAGATCAAAAGCCACTGGCGACACATACTGGAAGTTGGGAATCGACTGGTTACCATTCTGACCCCAGCTAGCACGCAGCTTCAAGAAGTCGAGCCATGAACGACTCTTCTGCATAAATTTCTCTTCGCTGATCACCCATCCGGCAGATACTGAGGGGAACGTGCCCCAGCGATGACCTTTGGCAAAATTACTTGAACCGTCAGAACGCACAATCAGCGTTGCCATGTATTTATCTTTGTAACTATAGTTCATTCTACCAAAGAAGGATGCTAGCGCCCATTCGTCCATTGGGTACCCCTCAAAGTTTGAAGTAGCATTGCCAAAGGTGTTGTTGAGCCAAGCGTAGTCCATACTTGGTCTCATGGTAGGAATCTGCTTGCCATTCTCAACGCTGTTGGTAACTTTCAGGTTATCGCCAGGGATGGTCTTCTCTATCGACTGACCCACGAGGAAGTCAAACTCATGACCATTCATCTTGGGCAGTTTATAGTATAAGGTGTTTTCTTCGCTTACATTGTGTCCCAGCGAGGACTCTTGACGTACGGTGAAACCCGTACTAGAGTTGTTGCTAGAGGTCTGATAAGGAGTGGTAAGTGCACGATAGGTAGAATTGAGCATGCGATAGCTCACTGTGCTGCGCCATCTCAGGTTCTTGATGGGCTCAACCTCCAGATACACTGTTGCATTGAGACCATAAGTGCGCGTACGGTTCAAGCCATGCGATTTAGTCATAAGGATGATAGGGTTGTTGGCGATGTCCTTATCATCGAGAACCCATCCAGTCTTCGTTTCGTCGGTATAGTCGAACAGCACACCCTGAGCGTTGTACATCGGCAGAAGCGGAGAAGCCTGTATGGCATTATGCACATCGTTGTAGAGGGCAAAGGTCTGCGCCACTGTGTTCTGATGAGAATAGAAAGCGGTGAGGTTTTCGCCCAGTTTGATGATGTCACGGTCGGCACCTTTGAGGATGACGTGTGAAGAATTGATACGCCCCGTGTAACGAGTGTAGTTTGGTTTTATGTCGCCCTTGCCTATGATACCATCTTGCGATGTGAAGCTGAGGCCTACCGAGAATTTGCTTCGCTCATTGCCTCCGGCAAGGTTAAGCGCATGGTTTTGTGTCAACGCATTCTTGTTGCGCATCTCTTCGAGCCAGTTGGTGCCTTGCCACCCATTCTGTAGGAGATTCCAAGTGTATTCACCAAGCTGGGTCTTCCAGTTGAATGCCGGAACACCAGAGTTGAAATTGGTCTCGTCTGTGATTGCCATGGTTTGCTGAGCATTGAGCGTGTTGGGCATCTTATACACGTTCTGCCAACCATAGTACATGTCATAGCTTACCTGTACTTTACCTTCTTTTCCCTGTTTTGTCGTTACAAGAATCACGCCGTTGGCAGCACGTGAACCATAGATAGCTGCCGATGCAGCATCTTTCAGCACGTCAATGCTCTCAATGTCAGCAGGGTTGAGGGTATTGATGTCGCCGCCGGCAACACCGTCGATCACATACAATGGTGCAGATTCGCCTACGGTACCGATTCCTCGGATGTTCACTTTGTAGCCCTCACCCGGCATACCATTTTGTTTGAAGCAACGATATTTACGCCTGGGGTCTGACTCTGCAAGGCACCCAGAGCGCTGACTGTGTTGAGGCGGCTCACATCGTCACCTTTCACCTGAACGGTAGCACCAGTAACCAGTTTCTTCTTCTGTACACCATATCCCACCACTACAACGTCTTCAAGAACCTTGGAGTCGACAGACATGGTGATGTTTATCTTGCTTTGCTCTCCTACTTTCACCACCTGCGTTTTCATACCTATATAGGTAAATTCCAGCTGGGCTCCAGGTGCAACTTCTAGGTTGAAGTTGCCATCAAGATCGGTAATGGTAGCACGAGTGGTGCCCACCTCGCGAACGGTAGCACCAATGATGGGTCCAGTCTCGTCGACTACGGTTCCACTGATTTTCTTAAGATTTTGCTGATTGATGACAGCAATACCAGTTGAAGGAACAGTTGCCATGACAGGAACATATCCTAGACATGACATAGCGCAAACGCTGACCAGCAACTTAGGTTTCATGAAAATTTTATCCATAGGTCCTTTTAATTAGGTTTATAAATCTTTAGATCTTATGCTGCAAAGTTATCCTATTAGAGTAGAAGTAAAATACGGAGTAATAGAAATAGGTAAATTCGCGTATTATGTAAATGCTTGATAATTAGAAATATATATCTGTCATATAGTCTGGTATAGGTAGATTGAGAGCGACGATGAAGTAACTACGGCGGGAATGAAAGTCTGCAAGTAGACTGCCAATGCATTGCACTCCTACAATTAATACTTCTTTCTCCGACAATTAATGCTTCGTTCTACTCTCTCCTCACTTCTCACTCCTCACTTCCATGAGGTTCGTGATGGAAAGGGATGCTCCGTTCGGAAAACGATACTGTGCTTGGATGGCTTGATGCAGAGCTCTTGACCAGATCTGATCTTACCTTTGCCGACGCTCAAAGCGGCTCTATATCCCTTCATTGTTCCTATAAGACGGTTGCCCTCCACGCTGAGAGTACTTTTGTTTGTCGCCGGAATGCAGAAGGAGAGATGCCAGTCAAAGTGTGCATTGCTTCTGATAGTGATAGTATTGTCATCGAAAGTAATGGTAAACAGTGCACCATCAGCGCGGAAAGAGCACTGTTGTTTTCCTGCTTTTGGGGTGGAAACTTTGAAGTCGGTAATATTCATGTTGTCGTAGCTGCCAGTGTCATACTTTCTTTGGAAGAAGATGCCGGCACGCTGGCTAGCTGTTGTCCAGTTGAAACCATCCATGACGGGGATGGTGCGATATTCAAAAGCAGTAGAGGTGGTTGATTTTGTGAGATAATCTGATGGCATATTCTCATCGAAGAGATGTATGTCACGGAAGAAGAGCGTATCGCCACTTACAAGCAAATTGGCACGATAAAAACGACTATTAAACCAGAGCGATTTGTGATGCTTGCCGAAAGTGTCATCAAGAGTGGAGAAACTGGTTGCCGGGGTGACCTTGTAACGAGAGTGATACCATGAAGCACTCTCGGCGAGAGTCTCCACACGTACAGTTCCCAAGGCCCTGTAACGACTGATTTGTTCCATCTGCACCTTGAAGCCTTTCTCGATACGAGGCCACGAAAAGGAATTCTCCTGACCTGCCTGCGTATAGTTGAAACCCAAGGCAGGATCCTCGAAGACAGACTTGAAGAACCTCTTCACCCATCTCTCATCGTCACCACAACCATAACAGATGGTCTCAAGCGTGTAGACTCCCTGCCCGTTACCACCTGCACCAGCATCATACTGATAGATAGGATCACTGCCGAGCATGCGGAACACGGGTACAGAGATCTGCTCTTCAGAATGCTGTGCAGGCATGAAGATGTTCTTCCGACTAGGATAATAAGCCTGATTCCAATAACCGCCGAAGAGCGTATAACCATCGGTGCCCATCTGATCGCGACAGATGCAAGAAGCGATGACGCCATACTTATCGTGCATATACGACAACGTGTGGGCATCGATAATCCAAGAACCCACCGACTTGGGGTAAACGCCAAAGATGTCGTGAAACTTCGCCATATACACATCTACGAGCTTCTCTCGTTCCTCGGGTGTGTAACCCACCGAGAAGCCTGTGTTCGCATGCCAGTCCCATGAATATCGACCGCGCCACTTCATGCCTGCTGCCTCCACATGGGGCTGTGTGATTTCCCACCAGCCACCGATCTCAGAGCCACGCTTTGCTTCTTCTTTCAGCAACTGTTGGTAACGCGGGTCAATGAGTGCATCATACTGTATGAGCCATGTGCCTGTGAGGTGATGCTGGCGCATCTGCTGACACTCGTTGCTGGTGGCTTCGAAGAGATCTGCCTTGGATATGCCGAAGTCGCGGGGTTCCACTTCGCGTATAAAATTGATGATGTTGACAATGCGAGGACTATCAGCCATGACATTCATGGATAGCAACATCAGAAGGATGACGAGAGTAGGTTTTATTTTCATTGGTTACTCGGGTTGTTAGTAAGAGTAGAACTCATTGTGATGTGAGCATAAATTTATTGACACAAAGTTACCGCAATATTATATAGAGTGTTGCAGTGGGTAATGAGACGGGGTAGATTGGTTTGATACATAAATTCTTAATATTGTGGTGATTCGCTTCTGTTAGAATGCTAATATAGGTAGATGTGATGTAGGAATGAAGTAATAGGGATAAGCTAAGATATGTGCGAATAATATGGTTCTTTTGCAATTTAGTTGAAGGGACTTATCACTATAGTTTCTAAAAAACTCTAATACAACAAAATTTATTTAAGTATTTTATATAATATAATATACTTATAATACTGTATTAATGTATTTACAATTAGGATATTAAGCATTTATTTTGTAATTTTATGATACTAAATAAAATATTACAAACAATGCTTAAATATCCTAATNGNAACAAAAATAATACAATANNCNCACATTGCCATCATATTTCAGTTATAAATGAAGTTAATAGCAGCCTTAATCTGTCATCCTTTTATCTTGCATCAGATATGATTGTTGAATCAGCCGTTATAGGCAATGATAAAATCGAGTTATATATAAAATCCGTATTGGATTATGGTATCTGTCCTTATTGTGGTCATAGAAGCGAAAAGATTCATAGTCTGTATCAGCGAGTCATAACTGATCTTCCCGTTTTAGGTAAAAGAGCTGTCATTCATTTCAGAGCAAGAAAATTCTTTTGTCAATATGATTTCTGTTCTAAAAAAACATTTGCAGAACAACCAGGTAATGAGGTGTTCAGATATAGAAGAAGGACACGACGTTGTGAACAGGTAGTTACACATCATGGATTGATGAGTTCGTCCAATGATGCCAGCAGTCTTCTTAACGGAATGGGTATTCCACTTTGCAATACTACAGTACTTCGAGACGTACACAGAATAGAAATTCCGGAAAACAAAGACATAACCAATATCGGAATTGACGATTGGGCCTTCAGAAAAGGTATCAATTATGGAAGTATTATCGTAAATCTGGGAACTGGACACGTTATTGATCTGTTGGGAGATAGAGAGCGTGATAGTTTTGGTAAATGGCTGGAATGCCATCAGCAGGTATCCCTTGTAAGCAGGGATAGATCCACTGAATATTCGGCAGCTATAAGTTTATCAGGAAAACGTATTATAGAGGTGGCGGATAGGTTTCATCTAATAAAAAACATGTCGGACTGTGTAACAAAGACTATTAGTGAAAACTATTCGGACTATAGGAATGCAGTACGTTCTGGAAACGAAATTACTCCCGAAGAAAAGTGTATTCAAACTGATATTCAGGAGATTTACAATGATAAACTGTTTGGAGATGAAAAACAGGAGATCAACAATAAGACAGATTCAAGAATCATAATGTTTAATGAAGTTAAGGAACTTCAAGATAAAGGTTTCTCTATAGGTGCAATTGCCAAAAAATTGAAGATAGCCAGACAGACCGTCAGAAAATATAGAAACTATACATCCTTACCCCCAAGAAAAAGCAGTCCACGTAATGAATACTTTAAATTTGATTCATATGTAGAATCAGAATATTCAAATGGTAAAAGTCTGGTCAATATCTTTCATAAAATAAAGAACTTGGGATTTAAAGGCAGTCTAACTCCATTTCATGATCATTATAGATATTTGTCAAAAGGACGTAAAGGAAGACGTACTGACAGACCGAAATCGATAAAGAAAATAAAGCCACAAGATAATCGTGAACCACTGATGCCTATAAAAACAATCTCATCCATTGTAGATAAAGGAATCAGAATGAAAGAACTGGATGAAAAAGAAGATATACTGATACAGACATTGATATCTATTCCATGGTTTGAGGAAATTTACAATGCTGCTACATTATTTTATAAAATCTTCAAAGAGCCCAATGATGGACAGTTGGCTGAATGAATAAATGAATATAGAGATACTGAACTCAACAAATTAAAAACTTTTATCACTGGTATCATACTGGATTTGAAAGCTGTTGAAAATGGAATCAAATACCCTTTTTCAAATGGAATTGTAAAAGGCTTTGTTAATAAATTGAAGACGATAAAACGAATGATGTAAGGAAAGGCAAAGCTCATGCTACTGAAAAGAAAACTAGTTCTGGGAACTCTTCTTTTCAACTAAATTGCAAAAGAACCAATAATGTCAGTATTTATTGTGAGTATTCAGTTTGATTTGCTATCTTTGCATTCATACCTGAATCATAGATGAATACAGTCATGGCGTTACCTAAATTGATCAAAACAAGTCTACTCATGTTGTTTGTAGTCCTTCCGCTGCAAGCCAGCGGAGGCAATATTGATGCACAGCTAGCTACTATCGATTCGCTTATTACACACTATGACGCTGTGAGCAATCGGCGTGTCGCTTTCATAAACAGTAAGGTTGGCAAGTTAGCCTCCCAGCAAGATATGGAGCATCGATTTGCCTTGATGCGGCAGGCTCTTACACTCTATACTACCTTTAATACTGATTCGGCTTTGGCTTATTCCGATCGTCTTACGGCATTGGCTCAAACATCGGGGAAGAAGGAATTGATGGTTCAGGCCTACATAGACAGGGCTGGTGTGCTCGGTGGCGCAGGTCAGTTGTCGGAGTCGGGAAAGCTTCTGGAGAAAATTCATGATATGCCAATGAACAGAACCCTGCGCAGGGATTACTTCGGACAACTCTATTTTCTTTATGCACGCTATGCTGCATACAACGACAATGGTGGTGTAAACCGAGACTATTATTATGAGCGTGAGTTTGCTTATGCCGACTCAACCCTGTCGTTGATGGCGAGCGACGACCCCTATGCACCACTTTATAAAGGATGGAAGTTGATGCGACAAGGACAGTATGCACAGGGCATAAGAACAGGTGAAAACTATCTTGCTTTCCGTCCGGAGGAGACTATTATGAGATCGGAAATTCTTTATATGATGTCGGTGTGTAGCAAGATGTCTCATCAGGAAGACCATGAGCTGGATCTCTTGTTTCAAGCTGCCATCAACGATCTCCGCCTTGCCAACAACAATAGCGAGGTAATGGCAATATTGGCCGACAGACTCTGTAGCAGAGGATATATAGCCGAGGCTTACAAACTGATAAACTTCGGTACCCGTATGGCGATGCAACAGAAAAACCGCGTCAGACTAGTGGTCATGCAAAATTCGATAGGAACCATACAGAAGGCATACAGCGATAAGATTACCAGCCAAAGCCAACACCTCAAGATGTTGCTTGGTGGTATAGGACTGCTCGTTGTGGCACTCTTCCTTACCTTATTATATATTCTACGTCAACAACGTAAGCTGAAACTGAGCCGCCGTAAGCTGAAACACTCCAATGCACAGCTGGCAACAAGCAATACCAATCTTAATACAGCCAATGAACAGCTTGCTACAAAGGTGGAAGAATTATCACGCACGCACACAGCCTTGAAAGAGGCGAAGGATAAACTGGAACTCGTGAACGACCAGCTCAACAAGGCAAACGCCGACTTGGGTGAAAAGAATATAGTCAAGGAAGAGTACATCGGTTTCGTGCTTGCACTCTGCTCAGACTATATCAGCCGACTTGACAACTACCGCAAGGACATCAATCGGAAGGTGAAGACGCATATGTACGTAGAACTCAATGATATGACCAATTCGTCGGTGATGATGCAATCGGAGTTGAAGGAGTTCTATCAATATTTTGATACCGTATTTCTGCATGTCTATCCTGGGTTTGTGGAAGACTTCAATCGTCTGCTCCGTCCCGAAGAGCAGCTGCATCCCAAGGAAGGACAGCTTAATACAGAGCTACGTATCTTTGCACTGATGCGCCAGGGAATAACAGACTCGTCTAAGATAGCCGACTTCTTCCATTGCTCACTTCAGACCGTGTATAATAATCGGCTTCGCACCCGTCAGAAGGCTATCAATCGTGATACTTTCGATGATGAAGTGCGCCATCTGGAGTGAGAGAAATCTACCACATTGCGATTCTTAGAATTAGTCATTAATCTGATAATCAACTATATAATATTTTATTTAATCTACTTCTCCGTCTACTTGGGGCTATTTCCTGCAAATATAATGTCTAACTTTGTAGGAAAATAAAACCTAAGCCTTAATAGACTATATGAAGTTAAATAAATTCTTTTTCGTGGTATCTGTCGTTGTGCTTGCTGCATCATGCAGGACGAGTAACGACCACCAGTTCGCACTACGCGCTCAAGACATGCCTCTCGCTACGTCCGAGGTGAAGGCGAAAGTAGACAGTCTTTACAACTCGATGTCGATGGAGGAACGCATTGCTCAGCTCCGCAGCATCAACCTTTGGGAGGTGCAGGACAAAAATGGGAAACTCGATACCATGCTCTGTCGAAAGCTTATCGGCAACGGAATCGGGCATTTTGCGCAGTATGCCAGCCAGTCATCCACAACACTTGACAGTCTCCGTGATCAGGTGGCAGAAGCCCAACAGTGGCTCATGAAACATACGCCGCATGGCATTCCTGCTCTCTTTCACGAAGAGGTCATCACTGGTGTGACAGCACGTGATGCAACCGTCTATCCGCAGCAGATTGGCTTAGCGTGTTCGTTCAATACAACCCTTGCTGAGCAGAAGACACGCTATACGGCACACGACCTCCGTGCATTGGGAGGTATGCAGACGCTCTCTCCCATGACCGACGTGGTGCGCAATCCTCACTTCAACCGTCTGGAGGAATCGTATGGCGAGGATGGTTATCTTTCGGCAGCCATGGGAGTAGCCTTCGTGCGTGGTCTGCAGCATGGTGGACTCAAGCAGGGAGTGGCAGCCTGTTCAAAACACTTTCTGGGTTATGGCGGTGGTGCCGATGCTCCTGAAAAGGAACTCTATGAGGACATATTGCTTCCCCATGAGGCAATGATACGTATTACAGGTAGCAAAGTTGTCATGACAGGCTATCATCAGTTTAAGGGCGTCAAATGTGTAGCCAGTGGGGAGTTGCAGAACAATATTTTGCGCCATTATCTCCATTTCGACGGCATGATGGTCTCCGACTACGGTTCTGTGGCACAGATAGAAGGAGCAAAAGATAACGTGGAGCGGGCGGCTCTTGCCATCAATGCCGGGAACGATGTTGACTTTCAGGAAGGCGAATGTTACAAGCTGCTGCCGGAAGCTATGAAACGTGGACTCGTGAAGGAAGAGACTATTGCGAAGGCTGTGAAGCGTGTGTTGACTTTGAAGTATAGTCTTGGACTCATGGATAAAGGTGCGAAGCTATGGGCTGACGGTCATCTTGACTTCGACCGGCCCGAAGAGCGCAAGCTCGCCTATGACCTTGCTACGCAGTCAGTAGTGCTTCTGCAAAACGGTGGCATCCTGCCAATGAAGGGACAGAGAAAAATTTTCCTGACAGGTCCCAATGCCGATGGTATTTGGGCGATGTGTGGCGACTACACCTATCAGAGCATGAAGTTCTTCTGGCATAAGCAGATGCCTTCATTCGTCGACCCAAAGATAATATCTCTAAAAGCCGGAATGGTGCAGAAGCTTCCCCAAGGCTGTGCGCTCACCTATGAGCGAGGATGTGACTGGACCAACATGTCTGTAACCAAGATACAGAAAGGTGGCGATCCACGTACGGTGTGGATGCTGGAGATGAAAAACAGACATGTGCCTGCGCCAGAACCAGCTAATCCCAAGAAGGCACTTGCACAGGCTAAAGATGCAGACATCATTGTGGCTGCGATGGGGGAAAACGCCATGCTCTGTGGTGAGAACCGTGACCGTGAAAGTCTGCGCCTGCCAAGTGGTCAGGAGGAATATGTGGAGCAGCTTCTTGCTACAGGCAAGCCTGTCGTTCTGGTAATGTTCGGTGGCAGGGCACAGGTTATTTCAAAGTTCGCCTCCCGTTGTGCGGCTATTATTCAGGCGTGGTATCCTGGTGAAGAAGGAGGAAATGCGTTGGCAGACATCCTCTATGGAAACGTCTCACCATCGGGCAAGCTCAGCGTGAGCTATCCGAATCGTGAACTGAACGAACCGCTCTCCTATACTTATCAGACGGCAAAGAATCCGAAAGTGGCATGGCCCTTTGGCTATGGTCTCAGCTATAATAGATACAGCTATTCCGACCTGCGTATGGATAAGACGGTGAACACCGATGACGAAGCATTCAGCATCAGCTTCGACGTTACCAACGAAGAACAATATGTCTCTGACGAAGTCGTGGAGGTGTATCTGTCCCCGGAAGACAAGGCGCTACCATTAAAACCTATCCAGCTCATAGCCTTCGATAGAGTGCCATTGCAACCAGGTGAGAAGAAAACGGTTTCATTCCGCGTGTCTCCACAGCAATTGGGTTATTACGCACATAGGCAGTGGCACATTTCTCCGGGACATTTTCGCATCAAGGTGGGCGCTTCCTCACAGGACATCCGCCTTACGGATGTGATTACGTTGAAAGGAAAGAATGTAGTCATGCCTCTCCGAACAGTATATTTCTCAGAACCCATCCATTGATTACGATACAAACATGAACAAACAAAATATTCTGATAACAACATTACTTTTTGTCGCCGCTCTCTCCTGTCAGGGACAGACTACATGGAAGGCCCAATGGAAGAGTTATAGCAACGATGAGAAAATAAAAGCGCGTGTATTCACCTTGATGGATAAGATGACGCTTCATGATAAGCTCGGACAGCTCACGCAGTTTGCTTCTCCCGGAGAACTCACCACAGGTGCACGTGTTGATCCTGACATGGAACAGCATATTGTCCGTGGGGAAGTTGGATCGGTGCTCAATGCATTCGAACTTCCTATCCTACGCCGTCTACAGAAGGAGGCGGTGGAAAAATCTCCGTTGGGCATTCCAATTCTCTTCGGTCTCGATGTGGTACATGGTCATAGCACCGTGTTCCCTGTACCCTTGGCACAGTCGTGTTCCTGGAATATGCCGCTCATACAAGAGGCCGAACATATTGCAGCCGTGGAGACTGCTGCCTCTGGCATCAACTGGACATTTGCCCCCATGGTTGATGTCAGTCGTGACCCACGGTGGGGGCGCGTCGTAGAGAGTGCTGGAGAGGATGCCTATCTTGGCAGTCATGTTGCCGAGGCCCGCGTACATGGATTCCAAGGTAACAAAGGGTTTGGACGCAATGGTATCATCGCCTGCGTAAAGCACTTCGGAGGCTATGGAGCCTCGGAGGGTGGTCGTGATTATAATACCACCGATTTCTCCCATCAGAGCCTCTTCAACTACTACCTTCGCCCATACGAAGCAGCTGCCAAGGCAGGAGCGGCAAGTTTCATGTCCGCATTCAACGATCTCAACGGTGTACCTTGCACGGCAAACCGATGGCTTCTCACCGATGTGCTTCGCAACCGCTGGGGATTCAACGGTATGGTGGTTACCGACTATACTGCTATTCCAGAGCTTGTCAATCATGGCATTGTGGCCGATGAGCAAGAAGCGGGTGAAGCTGCATTACGGGCTGGAGTGGACATGGATATGCAGGGTACGGTATTTCTGCGTTTCATGGAGAAAAGCATCCGTGAAGGAAAGGTCTCCGAAGACAACGTGAACATAGCTTGCGCCCGTGTGCTTGAACTGAAGTTTATGCTTGGGCTCTTCGATCATCCTTATCAATATATGGATGAGAAGTATCAGAAGAAGACGCTGATGAAGCCAGAGTTTATGACTACGGCACGTGAGATGGCTCGCCAAAGCATCGTGTTGCTGAAGAATGATAGCAACATATTGCCATTGGACAAAAAGAAGATACAGACCATTGCCTTGATAGGTCCTTATGCCGATAGCACCACCAATACCATTGGTCGGTGGGCAGGCATCAACATGAAGGCAAAATATGTATCTGCTTTGGAAGGTATCAGCAAGTCTTTGAAAGGAAGCAATGTGAAGATAGTAACGGCTCATGGTTGTGGCATTGAAGGCCGCGATACAACAGGTTTTGCACATGCCGTAGAAGTAGCTAGGAATGCAGATGTCGTCATGATGCTCGTCGGTGAGGGTGATGTGATGAGTGGCGAGGCACAGAGTCGCACGGATATTCGCTTGCCGGGAGTTCAGCAGCAGCTCGTAAGCCGTATCGCAACCACAGGCAAACCTACGGTGATGGTCCTGTTTAATGGTCGTCCGTTGGACATCTCCGTGCCTGCAAACGAGGTTGGTGCCATCGTAGAGAATTGGATACCTGGCTCTTGTGGAGGCGATGCACTGGCTGATGTGCTCTTCGGAGACTATAATCCTTCGGGGCATCTGACGATGTCGTTCCCAAGGAATGTGGGACAGATACCCGTCTACTATAATCATAAGAATACGGGGCGTCCTATTGATCCTGCTAAACCTTTCGAACGTTATCGCTCCAACTATCAGGACAGCGTGCCCAATTCGCCACTCTATCCCTTTGGCTATGGGTTGAGTTATACCAGCTTCCAAATATCGGATGTTGTGGCAAGTAAGACGAATATGTCGAATACAGATTCGGTTACCATCAACTGCGATGTAACGAACACAGGTACACGCGACGGAGCTACCGTTGCACAGCTCTACATCCGCGACCTCGTATCCTGTCCTACTCGTCCTATGGCAGAGCTTGCTGGTTTTCAACGTGTCGACTTGAAAGCTGGTGAGACACGTCAGCTTTCATTCACACTCCACATGCACGATTTAGGAATTTATGATGACAACTTCCAGTGGCAACTGCCTCAAGGTGAAATGCAAGTTTGGGTAGCACAGCATGCGGAAGATGTGTCAAACAAGGTCATGTTGAACATCAAATAATCAAGAGATGAAGATAAAGACTATTTTGGCAGTACTGCTGCTTACCGCAATGTCTTCCACAGCGAAGACGGAGAAACCCTTATATAAGGATGCAAATGCACCTATCGAAGAACGCATCAACGACCTCATCGGTCGTATGACGCTCGAGGAGAAGATGATGCAGCTCAACGAATACACCGTGGGGCTGAACTTCAATCCCAATAATATGGCTGACCCTGTGGCAGAGGTTTCACCCTTGCTTGGCTCTGTCATCTATTCCTCTAGCAATGCTAAACTTCGTAACCTCATACAGCGAAAAGTGATGCACGATAGCCGACTGGGCATCCCAATGCTCTTTGGGTGGGATGTCATTCATGGCTTCCGCACGATCTATCCCATCGGACTTGCGCAGGGCTGTTCGTTTAATTCAGAACTTGTGAGAAACACAGCTGCCATTGCGGCCCGGGAAGGGAAAGCTGCGGGTATAGATTGGTTTTTCTCCCCGATGATCGATGTGGCTCACGACCCCCGATGGGGTAGAATCAGTGAGGGCTATGGAGAAGATCCTTATCTGACGGCGAGAATGGCAGAGGCTGTGGTAAAGGGGTTTCAAGGAGAAAAGCTTGGCCCCAATGCCGTGGCTGCCTGTCCCAAGCACTTCGTGGGCTATGGTGCATCAGAGGCTGGGCGTGACTATGTTTATACAGAGATCTCTGATCCTACCATGTGGAATATGTATCTTCCCCCATACGAGGCAGCCGTGAAGGCTGGTGCCATGACTATCATGAGTTCATTTAATGACATCAGCGGCATCCCTGCCACGACACATCAGCATCTCCTAACAGATGTGTTGAAGAAACGATGGGGAATGAACGGCTTTGTCATCAGTGATTGGGACGGAGTGAAGCAGCTCGTTAACCAGGGGTTTGCCGCCGACCGTAAGGACTGTGCAGAGAAAGCTATCAATGCAGGACTTGACGTCGATATGAATTCCGGTTGTTACCAGGATTATTTGGTAGAACTGGTCAATGAGGGGAAGGTGGACATCGCTCGAGTAGACGATGCGGTGCGTCGGGTGCTCCGTCTGAAGTTTACCCTCGGTCTGTTTGAAAATCCTTACACGAAAGAACAGTCTGACGAAAAGAATTTCCTGCTCCCCGAATATCGTGCTCAGGCAGAAAAGTTGGCAGAGGAAACTATGGTGCTATTGAAAAATCAGAATGGAACACTTCCCCTACAAAAGAAAAAGATAGCTGTGGTGGGACCGCTGGCAAAAACAGGTGGAGACTTGATCGGCAACTGGCATGCTATGGGACGTGGAAGTGATGCTGTACAACTCTGGGATGGATTGCAGCAGGAATTTCAAAATAAAGCCGAATTACGCTATGTTCGTGGTTGTGATATTGACTCTTCGTACAATGATGGTATCGACAGTGCCCGCACTGTGGCTGAATGGGCTGATGTAGTCGTTCTTTGCATGGGTGAAAAAGGTGATTGGAGTGGTGAGAACCAATCTAGGGCAAATATCACATTGCCAAAAGCACAGACAGACCTCATTGCTGCACTCCATAAGACAGGTAAGTCTCTCGTGCTTGTATTGGCCAACGGTCGTCCGCTTGACCTGCATGACGTAGAGCCACAGGTGGATGCTATTCTCGAAATATGGCAGCCCGGTGTCAACGGAGCTGCATCAATGGCAGGCATCCTTTCTGGTAGGATCAACCCTTCGGGCAGACTCGATGTTACCTTTCCTTACTCTGGTGCGCAGATTCCCATCTACTACAACCGTCACCGTCCTGCCCGCTTTGCCGACCAAGGTTATTACCACGACATGACGGTGGAACCGCTATATGAGTTCGGTCATGGTCTGAGCTACACCCACTACACTTACGGTAATCTACGTGCCGATAAGACAACTTTCACGAAGAACGACCGCATACGCGTAAGCGTTGACGTCACCAACGATGGCAAATGTGATGGAAAAGAAGCTGTGTTGTGGTTTGTTTCCGATCCAGTGAGTTCTATCACTCGCCCTGTCAAGGAACTGCGCCACTTTGAGAAGCAACTCATTCGTAGGGGTGAGACACGGACATTCATCTTCTATATAGACCCTCTACGCGACCTTTCTTATCGCGATGGAGAAGGTCATCAACTGCTTGAGGCGGGTACTTATGAGATTATGGTAGAGAAACAAAAGATCACGTTGACATGTCAATAAAGCTAAGGATGTAACACCTAATTTGTCAAAGTCCATTCATGAAGCCACTGGGGGAAACTCGAGGGCACTGAAAAAGTCTTTCGATTTTTCAGTGCCCTCTATTTATATAAAGGTTTTTTTTATTATTTATTTATAAGAGCTATATCTAGCTGTTGTAACAATTAGACGTAATTCACAAAACTTAAATAGACTTTGTTAGTTATTATATTTATTATGAGAGTTTCTTCTATCACGTTCTTCTTTAAAAAGAAAACCGATGTCTCTTCTCAATTGACGTCTAAATTCTTTTGTGTTATTAATAATTCGATCTATTTGAATTTCTGAATACTCACAACCTTTTTCAGGTCGTTTCATTAAAGAATCTCTTAAACAATAAAAACTAAAAAGAGCTTCATTTGAAATTATAAGACCGACAACACCTTGGCGCCAAGCTATTAAATTGTTTAGATTTTGTCTACTTTTATTAATATCTATTTTACCTCCTTTTTCTTTATAAATATTATCAGTGATTTCAAAAGCCTTTGGATAATATAGAAGTCTTTGATCATAAAGTTTTGTAGTAAAATCTCTATTTAATAATTTTTCGAACTGATACCTTTGATTATTCTGAGACTTTAGAAATTGATATAATGCAATTAACGAAATTATAATAGATGTAAAAGCTGCGACTAATGCTGGTATAATAATCTCTTTCATTTTAATGACTTATTTATTGAGGTAATCATATTATTCCATTGACTGACTTCCTTTTGTGATAATTGTTCTGCAGTATGATTTTGAGTCCATTTAATATATGCTTTAGCTAATTTATACTTCGAGAAATTTTCTACTTTTTCAATAAAAATCTTAACAATAGATCTTGTGGGTTGTTTATTAGCTATATCTATAACATCAACTCCAAATTCATCTTTAACAATCAAAATTAACGTATCTCTTAGCATATCTTCAATTTCCGGTTGAGAGATGTCAGCGCAGAAATCTTTAGTTCGCAAGATATTTTTATTTCCAACTGTATGTACCAGATTCTCTTGTTGTGCAGCTTGTTCACCTGCGGTGTCTGAATCTAGTAAGGCTGCAATCTTTAAATTATTAGCATGCAAAATTGTAGCATAATATACAACCTTTCCTGCTGAATTAGCAAAAACTAGAGCAATTTTTTCATCAATTGATTCTTGTTTTGCATTTCTTAAAAGAGCAGATGTCGATTCAATGTACCAATAATCCGTTAATCCTTCTAAAATCAAATTGGATTTATGTGTAAAGAGGCTTTGTGCTAAATCATATCCTAAAGCTTCTTGCAATGGCAATAGTCCAGCTGGATCACTCGAATTTATAGTTGTATGAACTTTTGTACCTTGTTCTCTGTTTTTTAATTCTACAACCCTTACTAAGTCTAATTCGTCGGCGCCTACTAAAAAAGGAGAATGAGTAGTATATATTGTTTGATTTTGCTCTGAAAGTCTTGATAATGTGTGTCTGAATTCTCTTTGTTTCAATCCATGTAAACTCATTCCAGGTTCATCCAATAATAATATAGCATTTTTATATTTATCATTAGCTTCAGCAAAAAAAACAACGAAAAATGAAACTAGCCATTGAAATCCTTCAGAGCGTTGATCGAGCTCAATCTCCACACCTAAATCATCTTCGATCACTACTTTTAGATATTGCCCATCTGCATGTATTCTTAGTTTATCAGCCTCAGGCCTATTTGAACTAGGATTCCAAATACTGCATATTTCTTTGGTTAATTGCACACTAGCTGCATTTAATTGATATGATCTTTTATCTAATTTTTCTTTATATAGCCTTAATCCATTGATATCTGATGGGTCAGGACATGCTGTAGCTCCAATAGCAGATAATTCCTGAACAGAGAATCCTAATAATTTCAATAAACAAAGATTTCCATAATCATAGTATTTATCGTCTAATAAATTTTGACTAATGCGTTGGTTTAAATGTGCTAAATGAATTGATGGCTTGACTTTAAAGTAATTGTTAAACAAAACGAATATTGGTAACATTTCATCTAGTTGCTTTAATACTTTATCATATTCATCATTAAAAGATAGTAAGCTAATAATCTTATCGTATCGATCTTCTTCTTTTGTATCATTTTCATCAACGTACTTGAAGTTTCCTTCTAACCATGTTTTGATGCTTTGTGTGATTGTATTGTCAATAATGTGAGTGTCAGGTATCTCTTCTGTTATCTTCTTTAGAGATACACTTGGTTTGTTTTGAATATTCTCTGGATTTTTAAGAATAAATTGATCGTCAATATGATTTGATATCCTTATTAAGTCTTTTTTGATGTCAACATATTTAGTCTTGGCAGGACCATTTTCTAAATGATGATATCTTTTGTTATCCATATAACGTGAAGAAACATAGATGCAATCTCTATAAGCTTCAGGTATCTGACTTTTTTCTTCATCTTCTAATTCGAAATATCCAGTAGCGACAATTATATCTTCTTCTTTGACTTTTCCTGTAGTAATATCATTGTATAATGACCTAGGATAATCTCTTAGGACATTAAGCTTTTCTACTTCTTTAGGTTTGTTAAGCTGTTGAAGCGCTTGTAATAAAGCTGTTTTTCCAGCTTCATTTGGACCTACCAAAAGAGTCTTTAATTTTTCAATGTTAAAGATCCCTGAATCTTTTATGCTTCTATAATTTTGAATTCTAGCTTTTATTAGTTTCATGTTTTTTATGTATTAATGATATTATAAATTTCACTGGGTAAATTGTGCTTTTAAAACTTTTTAATATTCTCAAATAATCGTGGAGAGATAGAATAGCGATAACCTAATAAATTCTTTATATGACTAAAGTAAAATAATTCGGTTAATCTCTCACCAACGATATGAATTACTTGGCGCGTTTCGTGTGTGTTTTTATGTTTCCTCATAAGTACACCTTTCAAATATTGGGAATAGCACCAAATTTTCCAAATTTATATGCTTTTTGTAATGAACTGATCCGATTTAAACCTTTGTAATCTGTTAAGGGATAAAGAATGGTTGCCCCGTCTTTGTTTTTTTCTGTGAACCAAATATTATCCTTACGCAATAATTCTTCTTCAGCTAACAATCCGTCATAATGAGTTGTAAATAATATTTGAGCATATTTAGATTCTTTTAAAAATCGTTCGATGATATATTCTATCAATCGGGGGTGCAGTGACGATTCAATCTCATCAATAGCCAAAATAGCATTACTCAAGATTATTTCTTGAATGCAACCAGCCAATCCTATTGTACGAATAGTTCCTTGTGATTCTAATAGCTCTGGGAAATCAAATACAGAAGTCTCACCATTATCATTTTGCACTTTATGTTGGAAGATTAGACTTTTAATAGATCCTGTAGGAGAATCCTGATTATATTCTGATATATCCGATATGTTAAAATCGGCTTCCTGTAGATATTTCAGGATGTATTCCTTACTAATCTGATTACCTATTTTGTTCTCGGAATATTGCTTTAAATTTTTCATCGGACTAATCGCAGACATCATTTGATGATGAAAATAGGTCAATACATTTTCTATTTCTTGAATATTAATATTTACCTGTTGGTATGCCCCGAAAACGGACATGTTAGGAAGGCACTTTAAAGAAATTTCCTCTTTAGCTGCTGAGGTCAGTTTTATCTTGTTTCCATATTTAATAGAAGATACACCACCTTCAAATGTTCGCTCAAAGATGGACGATGGTTGCTGGCTGATATAATATAGCAATGATTCTTTTATGATGTGTTTTCTGGTAAGCTCTAATGAATAAACATGCTTAATGAAATCTTCTTTCTCGTTCTGTACATAAAAAGTTAAACTGATAGATGCTGGCTTATTACTATTATTATCTAATAAGAATGGAATGACTCCAGTTTCTGAACTTTTATTAGCTGGAGTCTGGAAAATGAATTCTCGTAAGAAGTCATATACTAAAATAAGATTGCTCTTGCCAGAAGCATTGGCTCCATAAACTACTGCTAATTTAAGTAAACGTACTTCTGGAGCTACTTCAACTATGTGGTAGGACTCCAAATCCTTACTTCTATCTGCTTCGAAGCTGAATACAGTTTCGTCTCTGAAAGAAAAAAAATTCTTAAATTTTATTTCTGCTATCATAATTGTGAATCATATTTTGCAAATGTATGAAATAAAAAAGTATAAATACTATCCCTATATTTAAAATTGACGAATAAGATGTAGTTTTATAAAACTAATATATTTTTCTGTAGGCTTGTTCATTTTACTATGATGTTCACAAATAACGAATAAAAAGCAATGATGAACATAAACAATAAAATATAAAGGCAAGCTGTTGCAGTCTGCCTTTATATTTTATTACAAATTTTTCTAAATTAAATGAATTATTATATTACGATAACGATTGTTGCTTTGATTGGGTGATTTTATCTCTTTCTCAATGCAAGTGGACATAGATACATACTAATGAGTGTCTTTATTTTATCTATGTGCATTTTAGATCTTCCGTCAGTGATTATTTGCTTGGCTAATTCACTTTTTCTTCCGACAATGTACTTGTATTGTTCTCCTTCAATAGTGGCAAACAGTTGAAAATCATGATGAATGGTTTCTGTCAGTTTGAAGTCGGAAACGTGCAAACCATTCTCTGTGATATAAGGTTCTAAAATTGTGGGCAGGTAGTGCTGCATGGTCTTAGCCTCTTTTTCGGGAACGAGTTGCGACAGATGTTGTTCTATTCGGTCTGCCCAATACGGGGTTACTTGATGTTTTGAAGCGTAGTCATAGAAATGACTGATAGCTAAAGCAACGCTGGAAATGATTTTTTGTTCGTTCTTTATGCTGTTTCCTTTGGCAAACTGAACGAGATCACTAATGGTGATATTGCTACTTTTGCCCAGGATTGTCATAGAATGACCATTCTCATAAGATGCACCATCAAGGTTGGTTGTGAATGTTATATCGTAAGCAGGCGTGATGTGCCAGTCAGCTTTTTCATCCATCATGAATGAGAAGTTTTTGATATGGTCATCTACATTAGCACCCATTACATTGAAAACCATTCGACGATATTCCTCTGTAATTTCTGTAGCTGGGATATTCAGCCGGCGACAGGTTGCAAAGAGTTCCTCATAACTCGTGGCATCAGGACACATGGCTGCCAAAGTCTGTGTATGAACCTTTTTTCCTTCCCTGCGGTCGTAACGCTCCGTAATGAAGTGGTGTTGACCTTCTATAAAAATAAGTTCAGAGGGCATCATGCTGATTCCGGCTTCAAGTGCCATCTCGTAATAAGCCATCTCTACATTGGTGAACGGGAAATCATCGCTCTCGGCAAATTTCAATATATAATAGGTATACTCCTTAGGTAGTGCTACCTGTCCGGAGCGTATCTCTCCCGTCTCACGGTTGATAGCAATGATAGCTTTGGGATGTTGTCCACCTGCAGATGTACCCACTTCATACAAGCTTTGCAGACTCAATTCTTCTTCAGGGAGTACGATTGCTTCTTCTCTTTCCTCAAACAGTTTTTTAGCAAGTTTATATAAGTTATCAATCTGAATAGAAGAAGGTGTTTCGAGATCTTTAGTAGCTGGTGCAAATTCAAGTGCACCCATACCTCTTTTGCCAATGAATGATAATTTATCTACTGGAGATAATTGCCTCAAAGGAATGTGGTTTTGTGCAGCCCACTGCTCGAACACCTTGTTACCCCATCTGTCAGGTAGTGAATCGGCAATAAATGGAGGAAGCCCTTGAAATATTTTCTCCTTATTACCGACGATAGGTAGTCCTTTAGCTGCATATCCCTTTACAGAAGCCGTTAAAGGTGCTATGTCAATCCCTCTTTTAACAAAGGCTGTATTATAGCTAAAAACTGCTCTATGGCTTTTTTCATCCCAATAAAGTTGACCGATTTCTTCTGCGTTTAGTAGTACGCTAACAATATTATTTGGCATGGCGTATTCTTTTAGGCTTATTCTTTATGACTTGTTGCATGGTGTATGGTGACATCGGAATTTCCGGCAGAAGTTCCTGTATTTGGTCCAGGCAGTCTATTGCCCGGAGCAATCCCAAAAAATTCCCCATGGTGATATTATACATCTTTCCATTTTCGAATTGGCGTAATGTCACCACACTCATTCCAGCCTTGTCTGCTGCTTCCTGTTGGGTCAACTGACAAGACAGACGATATTCTTTGAATCGCCTACCAAGCTGCATGATAATCTCTGCATTTGATAATGCCAATATGTTATTCTGCTCATTCATGCAACAAAGATAAATATATTTATTGTTATTATCAAATAATAGATATAATAATAAATATATTTATTGTTATATATGAGTTAATGTGTTGTGCTAACTAAAAATAGTTATCTGACTATTGAAGTGTTCCCCTCTAAAAAAATCATGCATAAATTCTTGAGGTGCACTTCAATTACAGCCTGCTTCCATCTTTTTATTACAGATTTTCTCGAATAAATTTATGCACATCTGAAGCTCTGTAAAAATTCTTGCCATCCTTATTTATATAGGGCAATATTCCTTTCTTTCTGTATCGCTGTAGTGTTCTTGAAGACATTTTGGTAATCATCATCAAATCCTGATTATCCAAGAGCTGTTCACCATCCAAACAGTTTCGAACATTGGAAAGTCGGTCTACTTTCTTTTCAATCCTCTCAAAATTATCCATAATCCGCTCCATCCATGCTACAAAATCATCTCTATCTACATACATATTATTTCCTCCTAAATTAGACCTTTAATAAAATAACTCTGATTGGACAGATCTTTCACTATGATTTCCGTATTACGCATAAACTTGATATAGTTTTTAGCTGTACGTTCGCTTACATCCAACATCTGTTGTATCTGTTCGCACAAGTCAATGTAGGTGATGAATTGCTGCTTCTCAAACACTTCACGGGAAAGATTCTCAAGTTCCTTTTGCTTGCGTTGTTCCTTAACTTCACGAGACTTTTCACCTAAATAGGTGTGCATGCCAATTTCTCTGTTCCAAGAAAACTGCATCAGTGGAACATCTAACGGACTGCCATCTCTCACTTTTAAGGCTTTTACAACTGATACAGCAGGATTCTCATCTTTCTCAATCGAAAGAATGGTAGCTGCCTTTCGTTGCAGTTCACTACCCAAATGCCCTCTAAGTTTCAAACCATTGGGTACAAAGTGAAGAACGGTAATAATGCAGGTTTTATATATACCTGCTAGTCTGTAAAGTTCATCAATAATAGCAATNCTTTCCGCTTCATCATTGGCACAGCGTATCAAGTCAGCGATACCATCAATCACCACNATTTGGATACCNCCATATTCGTAATGGAACTTATCCATACTTTGCATGATTGCCTGTAAGCGTTCTTTTCTTGACATCGAGGTTAGACAGAAAGCCTTAAACTCTGTCGGCATGTCCTTTTGTTTAGCGCGTTTGAGCAGATTGGTTACATTCTTGTAAAGCTGTACTTCTGATTGTTCTGTATCGTAGAGTAATACAGCTTTATGATTAATATTCTCCATTACTTGAATACCCAATGTGTCAATTGGCGTACTTCCATTACAGATGGAACCAGCGACCAATGCGGCTATGTAGTTACTTTTTCCAGTCCCTTCACCACCTGTAATACATAGCAGGTTCCCTTGCGTACCAAGTGGTACATCACCTGCTGATATTATCTCCTGCGCTTTCGCCGGAGGATTCTTATAATCAATTTCGCACGATTTGAGCATTGTCATTGTGTCACTGTATAATGTATCTAATAAATCAAGGAATAACTTCAAAAACTCTGCACGGGTATATCCGAGTTTGAAATAATCGGATATATCCTTTTCTTCTTTTGTTCCTGCAAGTGGCAAAGCAAGTCGTTTTACATCATATTCTGTAAGCTGTTTCTCGTGTTTCTTACTGCTTTCTATCCCTGTCTTGTCCATATCATAAAGCAGAATGATATGTTTGAATCGGAATGTAAGTTTATAGATGATGTTTGCTGGAATATTCACGGTTTCACTATTGAAGCAAATGGCATGAAAACCCTTTGCCGCCATTGACATCACATCTTTTTCTCCTCCAGTTACAAAAATTGTATCTCCTTTTGCGGGTAATTGTTCCAATCCGAAGCAATAGTTNTCACNGATATTGCCCCCATACATNAAGCGAACTTGCGAANANGGTCTATACAGTTTGATAAAACGTTTGCTCTTATAGCNAAACATCGGTTCGGATGGAGATGAAATTAAACAGAAAGGTTTANCGTCTGAATTTTGACTTTCAAACGAATGCAATGAANAAACTTTATATTCATTGAGTATTTCAGCAGTAATTCCGCATTGTTCCCAAAAATCAGTTTCTGATTTAGTAAATGGTTGTTCCTGGAACTTAAAAGGTTTGCTTTCTCGTTCAATTGTAGATGCCATGTTTACCAATGGTGCTTTTACTTTTGATATAGGTAACGGATTGTTCTCAGACAGACCTAATGATAAGTCACGGTCGATAATTCTCATAATCTCCACAAATTCATTAGTGTTACTACAATCCAATCCATTTATTTGACCTACAAGAAAGAAGCAATCACCGCTAAATTGATCGTTCCCAAAATCTTTCATTTTGTAAACGCCACTATATCGGTCAAAGTAAATGTTACACGAAGCTTTGCTATCCTGATAAAGAGGGTTGAGGAAATTTCGTCCGATTCTCCAATTCCCGGAAATATAATGCTTGAAAATATTCAATCCGTTATTTGTTCTTTCTAATATCTCGTCTTTCTTTAACATAGAGCTTGTGGTTTGTTATTAAATCATTCAGATTCTCATTCGTACTCTTTATCATTCGGTTTTCCAACATTCGCTTAATCTCTGCTATCTTATAAAAATAGCGACCACGAATATTTGAATAGGTTATATCTCCACCTACACGAAGTCGTTGCAGAGTCTTATCGCTAATTTTTAAGAATGTACAAACTTCATAGCTATCTACCCAAATCTCATCTTCATTTACCTCTTCGGCGACCTTATTATTTGCAACATAATCAGCAATGGCATTGATTTTTGCTTCTAATATCTTGAAGGCTGCCGAGTCTATTGTTATTACTTCCATAATTATAACTTATTGATTTGGCTGCAAAGAAATAGGCATTTTTAGACATAAACTGCCAATATTCAACCAACTTGGCTGAAATAAATATTTCTGCAAATGTCAGAAAATATGAGTGCTTTATTCCATTTAAAACTAGGATGAAGGTCGTTTCTGTGATTTAATACATCGATTTAGCTCCATATGAAAAATAACCAACTTGGTCGAAACTTGGTTGTTTTTATCAGATGATTTGATAGGAAGAATTTCTATTGGCGTTCATTATTTGGAAGTGTTCACAAATAATGAACAGTGGTAGAGGGTGAACACTTTTATTCGACTAAAAATTAATTTTCCATTCTATACAATTGTTATTCAATGTATTTTCTGCATATATGTACTATTTTCACAGTATGTGAAAATGATACGCGATTAATGATAAATGAATATGGAAAAGGTAATAGTAGCTGGTAAGCCTTTATACTTAATTCCTTTGGACAAAAAAGAACTCAAAGGCATTTTCGTTGATACGATTTTAAAATTAACCTTTTATAAATAAAAGGTTAGTGAATTTGTGCTTGAGAGTTTAATAAGGTGTGCAAATCAAAGATTTGGCTGTATCGAAAAAAAGTAGTATTTTTGACCTAAAATATAGGTAGACAAACGTTGGACAAGGGCCGACAAAAACAGAGCTTTGTTTTTGTGTCTAAATCGTTACCATAAAGATAACTCGATTTGTGATCAATTGAAGACTGAAATATTGGAGGATGAATTTCATAATCCCAAGCTTCCGCTGAAACAACTCTGTTCAAAGCCAGTAATGTTAAGGTCAAAATCCTATAAAGTTTGGTCCGAAGGATACGAAAAGGGGATCAATCATAAAATCCAGTTGGTCCTTATTATGCAAATAAAAACTTTTTTTAAGATAATTTTACTTTAGTTGTACATCTCAAAAAAACAGGTTATACATTCACTCTACAAGTTTCCATATAGAATTGGTCATATACATCCGTATATAAATCTTCCAATACATATTGGAAATGAAATTGTATTAATGCCATTCTATTTTAGACCAACTGAGTTTTAAATCATACATCGGATTCTTGAAGGTTATGACCTATTGGTTTTTTCCTTTACTGCGTCTTATTAGATATACTTATTATATCTAACTATTTATGTCAAGTAATGATGAAGAATAGACTATTTATCTGTATGTCAATCTTGTTCCTCTTTTCCGGTGTAGCCTTGTTTGGAAAAGAGAAACAGCCTCGCTTTACAGTGATGGGATTAGGCGATTCTATTACCGAGGGTGGGAGTAACTTCTCTTCCTATCTTTATCCATTATGGGAAAAACTTTTTTCAGCCGGTTATGAGTTTGATTTTATTGGACCAAGAGAGTCACCATGCCGTATCGGGAAATTAGCTCATTGCGGATTTAGTGGCAAAAATATTGAATTTCTTGAATCCATCGCGGATAGCGTTTATCGTAGGTATCCTTCAGATTTTGTGTTGATTCATGCGGGGCATAACCATTCTGAAAATGATAAGCCTATCGAAGGAATGATAAAAGCATATCAATCCATTATTCATAAAATTATTGTCATCAATCCGAAAGTTCGCATATTACTGGCAAAAGTTATACCCAGTGGGAAACTCCCCAAATACTCCTACATATCGGAGTTAAATCGAGAGATCGAGTTGCTTGTTGATTCAATGAAGTTAAAACAAGTTATTCTGGTTGACCAGTATAAGAATTTTGATTGGCAGAAGATGACCATACAAGACCATGTACACCCCAACGAGTTGGGACGTGAACAGATGGCTACCGTTTGGTTTGAATCTCTGCAACATCAGCTAAAGGAACCGCCTCTCAAATTTAAGGTTGAGCTTTGTTCCTATAAGGCGCTCTCAATGGGAGATACTCTCAAAGCCCATATCTTTCTCCCCAAGAAAAGTGGGGTACATGCTGCAATTCTCTATTTTTTTGCTGGAGGTTGGGAAGTTGGCAGTCCTTTGCAGTTCTACAGAGAGTGTGCACACTATGCCGCTCAAGGAATGGTTGCTATTTCTTTCGATTATCGCATTTCCTATCTTTACCAGAATACAAGAGAAGATGCCTTTCAAGACGCAAAGGATGCCGTCCGTTGGGTGAGGGAACATGCCAAAAAGCTAGGAATAGACCCTGACCGAATTGTCGTGGCCGGTGCATCAGCGGGTGGTGGATTGGCAACCATGCTTGGATGTATAGACAAAAACAGAGCTGAAAAGCAATCGCGTCCCAATTCACTCGTCCTTTATTACCCGGTCGTTTCCTATCTGACAAACATGCTTCATCCGGACATGCCCCCTATATTATACATAATAGGTTCTAAGGATGAATTTACACCGAGGGATAAAGCCTTCGAATTTTGTGAGAAAGTAAGAAACTTCGGAAATATCTGTGAATTTCATCTTTTTGAAAATTGTCATCATCCCATTTTCTATTATCGTAAGCCCCTGACTAATTATTATGATAAGATCCTATCAATCACAGATAAGTATCTTAAAAAACAAAAATATTTTTAGAATATGATTTTTTTTGTTGAAGCACCTATATATTATTCAAATTTCTGCGTCGTTAATAGTAGTTATATGAAGTTGAATCGACAGATTGGACTTTGATACTGATGTTAGCAATCAAAATAATCTAGTAATGGAAGACCAAGAAAGGCAGCTTTTGTTGATATCAAAAGGTAATGAACTTGCGTTTAACAGTTTCATGAACCGTCATTCGAAGAGTATGTACTACCATGCTTTTGGCATTCTTAGCAACAAAGAAATGTCAGAAGAAGTGATTAGTGATGTGTTTCTTGAAGTTTGGAAGTCACGAAAGACCCTTATAGAAATAGAAAATATTACCAGTTGGTTGAATACTGTAGTTTATCGGAAGTCGATTTCCTATTTGCGCAAAGAGATGAAACGCAATAAAGATCTGTCATTTGATGAGTTGGAGAATTTTTCATTCCCGATTATGGAGAGTCCTATGGATGACTTGATTTCAAACGAAGAGATAGAAGGTTTGAATACAGCTATTGAGAGTTTGCCGCCCAAATGTAAACATGTCTTTTTCCTTGCAAAAATTGAGAAGATACCCTATGCCGAGATTGCCAATATGTTGCAGATTTCGCTGGCGACAGTAAACTACCACATAAGTTTCGCTATGAATGTTCTGAAAAAAAAATTGATACAAGGTTAAAAAAGACGATAAGATACCTATAGATAATTCTCTTCTTTGCGTCATATTAAATAGAAAGCAACAGATATGGATAAGAATATAAAAGATTATAATTATGGAGAATCGGTGGAGGATGCCAAGTTGAAATCCTTCATTGATAATAGCACCCAGATAAATGTGGATATATCATCAATAAAGCAGAAGGCATTTCGAAAGATCCGTGAGGAAGAGAGACGTCGTAAACATCGTCGTTTGTTCGTCCTTTCTATTTCCGTAGCAGCCTGCCTGGTGCTCGCAATAGGAATAAGATTGGGGTATATGGATGAGAATATCAATGATATTGGAACCAGTCAGACCGCTCAAGTCAAATCTCAAAACGGTATCCATCAGGAAGAACTGGTAGTGCCTACGGGTGAAAAGATAACCCTTCTGTTGACTGATGGAACCAAGATTGTTGCCAATTCCCGCACTATAGTCAGATATCCTAAAGTTTTCAAGGGTTCCACTCGCGAAATTTATATAAGGGGAGAAGCCTATTTTGATGTTGCGCATGACAAAGAACATCCCTTTATCGTGAATTCAGATAACTTCAACGTAAAAGTACTTGGAACAAAATTCAATGTATCCAATTACGATGCCGCCGATTCGCATGTGGTCTTGGTGCAGGGAGCCGTAGAGTTGAATACAGCCAATCACGATCGTGTACGGATGAAACCTAAGGAGTTAGTCAATTTGAAGGATGGAGGTTTTACAGAGAAGAAAGAAGTCAATACCGATGAGTATACTTGTTGGATGGATGGAATTATAAATTTGGATGGTGAGTGTATCCGGTCTGTCGTCAAGAAACTCAGTCATTATTATGGTGTTACCATTGAGTGTGAAAATGAAATTTCATCCAATAAACTTTATGGGAAGCTGGTCTTGGAGGACTCAGTTACGAAAGTTCTGTCTACTATTCGGGAAATGACCGGAGCGAAAATGCTTACAAATGGTAACGCCATTCGTTTAGTTCGAAAATAATCAATAATTAATTTACAATAAATTCCCAACGTGCCCTTTGGGGTAAGGGGGATACTATACCTTTTTTAATACTATTTAGAGATGAAAATACACACATTCTTACGATTTGTTACCATCATTCTTTTAGTGAATGTTTGGGGAATCATGCAAGCCCAATCCGTGAAGGTACAAATCGTCCCTGATACGGTATCTGTTTTGAGGAATCCGCTTTCCGGATGGGTGATTTATCTTGGAAGAACCTGGGATGAAAACTTTTGGGAGAAACAAGGTTATGATTCCATGCCTATAAATGAGGGAGATTCTACTGTACGTGTTTCGGATTTCGCAGGTACTTGTTATATCCGCACTAACTGGAATATGTTAGAGCCTGAAGAAGGAAAATATGTATGGAATGATCCTCAGTCTCGTATCAGTAAGTTATTTGCCAGTGTACAGAATCGCAATATGCGGTTAGCTTTTCGTATAAATGTGGACAGCCGTGACCAAGGACAGAACACCCCCCTTTATGTAAAAGAAGCTGGTGCGAAAGGTTTCCAAGATCCAGGAAATCCCAAAGTTTGGTCACCCTATCCTGATGATGTTATTTTCCAGCAGAAGTATGAGAAATTCCTTCAGGCTTTTGCCTCTGCATTTGATGATCCTGATAAAGTGGATTTCATAGATGCCTATGGCTTGGGAAAATGGGGAGAAGCTCATGGTGTAAAATATCTAGATTATAGTAATAAGGTAACGGTTTTTGATTGGATAACAGATGTCTATGCTCGTGCTTTCAAGCATGTACCTCTTGTTATTAACTACCACAGATTGGTGGGTGATACTATCAGTTGGACAAAGCCCAATGTTGATAGCAAGAGGTTGCTTGAGAGTGCCATCGCAAAAGGCTACAGTATTCGTCATGATGCTTTTGGAATGACCGGTTATTATCAGGATTGGGAAAAGGATTTTGCGAAAGAATGGTGTTTCCGTCGTCCCATCATAATGGAAGGTGGATGGATTACCGGAGGGCAGCACCNTTATTGGATCGACCCTTGTGGTGAATACCGTCAAAATCATTCTGAGGATGTAAGAAGAGGGGAATACATAGAGAGTAAGAATGACCATGTCAATATGATGGATTTTCGTATAGGTGATGAAGTGCGTTCTTGGTTCGGTACATCCTTTGATCTGGTCAAAGACTTCGTGAAGAAAGGCGGTTATCGCCTGTATCCCACAGAGGTTGTTATTGCTAAAACTGCTAAAATAGGTCAAATGATAACCGTTCATCATCAGTGGCGTAATTTAGGATTTGGATATTGTCCCACCAATATACCACAATGGAATCAGAAATACAAGGTTTGTATAGCCTTGATGAATAAAAACAGAAAAGTGGTAAAAAAGGTTGTTGTCGAAGATTCAGACCTTTCTACCTGGGTCGTTGGTCATGATGGACAATATTTTACGACGCTTAGTCTAAAAGGATTAGGAAAAGGACTTTACACATGGTTGATAGGCTTGGTAGACACCACGAAGAATAATGAACCCGGTTTGGAAATGGCTGTATCCAAGAATCAGCAGCACGCTGGTTGGTTGAAAGTAGAAACGTTGAGAATTAAATAATCTTATATAACTAACATTAAATTTACTATTATGAATCGAACAGCATTCGCAAGAAAAGCCAGTATCTGTGCTAAGGTATTTTGCCTTGCGGGACTGATGACAGTACCCGTTACTACGGCAAGTGCGTCAAGTATTTCGTTGACAGAGGTGAGTGGGATCTATATCCTAAAAGCCGAAGATTCAACAGTGAAGCAGGTTTTTGACTACATTGAGAAGCACAGCAAGTATGTGTTTGTGTATGATCAGCAGGTAAAGAATCGACTGAATGAGAAAGTTTCCATTAATGTGAAAGGGAAATCGGTTGATTCCATATTGGCTGAGGTCTGCAAACAGGCAGGATTAAAATACCAGATTTCAGCCCGTCAGGTATCGATTTTTGTCAATGATAAGGTCTCTACAACCCAGCAAGTTGATAAAAATGGTCAGAAGAAAATTAGTGGCGACGTTACCGATGAAAGTGATGAACCCATGATCGGAGTAACCATTCGGGTAAAAGGCACTAACATTGCCACCATTACCGATGTGGATGGTAAGTTTCAGTTGAATGCACCCGTTGGCTCTGAACTTCTTATCAGTTATATCGGGTATTCGGAGCAAACGGTGAAGGTTAATGCAAAGGATAAGTATTCCATCGCGATGCAGGAAGACAGTAAAACTTTGAACGAAGTCGTGGTGATTGGTTATGGTGTGGTGAAGAAAAAAGATTTGACTGGAGCCGTAGCAGCTGTAAAGGGTGATGAGCTTGTCAACAAACACAGTACAATGCTATCCAATGCCCTTCAAGGTTCTCTTTCAGGTGTGATGGTCACCCGAAATAGTTCTGCTCCCGGTGCTGGTGCAAGTAGTATTCGTGTTCGTGGCATCACCACCATGGGGGAGTCCAGTCCCCTTGTCATCGTTGACGGTGTGGAAAGCTCGCTGGATTATGTCAACACCAATGATGTGGAGAGCATTTCCGTATTGAAGGACGCAGCCGCTGCCAGTATCTATGGAGCAAAAGCAGCTGCAGGTGTTATTTTAGTAACCACCAAACGTGGAAATGATACCGGTAAGATCGATTTGAAATACAATGCAGAATTTGGATGGGAGATTCCCACTGAGCAGCCAAGTATGGTTGGTGTGACCCGTTATTTGGAGATGAGCAATGAACTCCAATATAACGACAACCTATCTGGTGGCTTTTTTCAAGTTTATACAGCAGACCAAACCAAGAATTGGGTAAAGTACAATGCGACAGACCCCAATAACTATCCTATTACAGACTGGAAGAAACTTATTCTGAAGTCCAGTGCACCTCGTATGACGCATACACTTTCTGTATCAGGAGGTAATAAAGCCGTAAAGTCAGTAGCTACCTTGTCTTATGATGAAGTGGGTGGTTTGTATGACGTATGTCGTTATCAACGTTACATGTTCCGTTCAAACAATGATTTCACTATCAATCCCAAATTGAGTGCCTCTCTGGATGTAAACATTCGTCATGCTAAGAATCATAATAAGATTTACGATCCCTTTGACAGTATGCGTAAGATGCCCGCTATCTATCCGGCTTTGTGGGATGATGGTCGCTTAGCATCCGGTAAGAGTGGTTCCAACCCTTATGGACTTCTAACTAGCGGTGGTAACACGGTTGCCCACAGCACACAGGTTGCCGGTAAAGGATCTTTGACTTATAAACCCATAACAGGATTAAGCCTTTCAGCGGTTATCTCTCCGTTTGTCAATTATCAGAAGAATAAAACGTTCCAGATGGCTTGCGGTTACACCTTGGCGGACAATCCCGATGTAATGGGAGGTTATTTTGACTCAGGTTCTCTTTGGTCTACCAATAAGTTGTCTGAGACCCGTAATGACGACTGGCATGTAACCAGTCAGTTGTTGGCCAATTACATTCGTAGTTTTGGAAAGCATGACTTGACACTTATGGCTGGTTTCGAAAACTATTGTATGAAGAATGAGAGCCTTACCGCAGCCCGTGACCAGTATGAACTGACCAACTATCCTTATTTGAATATCGGTCCTGAGGACTTTAAGGATAATAGTGGTACCGGTTCAGAATATACCTCCAACTCTTTCTTCGGTCGTGTCATTTACTCTTTTGCTGATCGTTATCTTTTTCAGGCTAATGTACGTCATGACGGAAGTTCACGTTTTGCAAAGAAATACCGTTGGGGTACCTTTCCTTCATTTTCTGCAGGATGGGTCGTATCGGAAGAACCTTTCATGAAGAAAGTAAATTTGCCTTGGTTATCATTTTTGAAATTGCGTGGTTCTTGGGGTATGTTGGGTAACGAACGTATTGGTAGCAATTACTTCCCCTATATTTCTCTGATGTCATTCGGAAACTCCTATTTCTATATGGCAGATGGCTCGGTAGTTTCTGATAAGACTGCTCGTCCGGCTGTTTTGGCTGTTGAAGACATAACATGGGAAACGACTACCAGTACCGATCTCGGTTTGGATGCTAATTTCTTAAACAATCGTTTGCAGTTCCATTTTGATTATTATTGGAAGAAGACAACCGATATGTTGTTGCCCATTGAGATTCCTTATTCTATGGGATACAACAATCCGAACACCAATGCAGGTAAGATGTCAACTCATGGGTTTGATTTGGAAATGGGCTGGCATGATCAGATTGGTGAATTCAGATACGGTATAGGTTTGAACCTTTCCGATTTCCTTTCCAAGATTGATTATTTGAATAATGCAGATATTATCAACGGTGATAAGATCAAGCGTGCGGGAGTTCTTTTCAATGAGTTCTACGGTTACGTTTCCGATGGTATCTATCAGACTCAGGAAGAAGTAAACAACTCAGCTCGTACCAGTACAACAGTTACCATAGGTGATTTGAAATATCGTGATATCAGTGGTCCTGATGGTGTTCCTGATGGAAAGATTTCTCCTGAATACGACCGGATACCTCTGCGTAACTCCCTTCCTCGTTTTCAATATGGTGGAACGCTCACAGCGTCATACAAAGGAATCGATTTGAATGTTGCTTTTCAAGGTATTGGCAAGCAAAATTCCTATATGTCTACATCCATGATACAGCCTTTGCGTGATAACTATGGTAATATTCCCTCAATTTTGGAAGGAAAATATTGGAGCCCATTCAATACCGATGAAGAAAATAGAGCTGTTGTTTATCCTCGTTTGTCCAATACATCCAAGAGCAACAACTATGCTGTATCTGATTTCTGGATGTTTGAAGGCTCCTATTTCCGCCTGAAGAATGTCACATTGGGATATACATTACCCAAGGCATGGACTAATACCGCCGGAATTGACCGCACCCGTTTTTATATTAGCGGTTCTGACCTGTTCTGTCTGAGTCATTTCCCAAAAGGTTGGGACCCTGAAATGGGTTCATCCTCTTATCCCATCACAACGTCTTTGCTTGTAGGTGTACAAGTTAACTTTTAAAAATGATATACGATGAAAACAAAAATATTTTTAGCAGGATTTTGTTTGGCTCTTACAGCTTGTGAGAGTATGGATCTTGTGCCGAAGTCAGAAGGAAATACCGATTCCTGGTATACTTCCGAAACAGAACTGACATTGGCCGCCAACGAATTTTATATTCTCGGTTATTGGCAGGAACCTTTGAGCTCTTCCGAGCAATGGTCAGACAATACCACCTACCGTTTGGTAAACCGTAATCCGGGAAGTAACGGTACGATATTGGATGGAACGTTGAATGGACAGCAATACGAAGTATATGCTCTCTGGCAGCAGAGTTATAAACTCATTGCACGTGCTAACACCATGTTGGAGAATATTCAGAAAGCTCAGGGAAAAGTGACAGATGCAGTCTATAAAAGATTTGCAGGAGAAGCCTATTTCGCTCGTGCGTGCAAATATGCCGATTTGATTTTTTTCTATGGAGATATTCCTTACATGGATCACACTGAAACCATTACAGAAGCAGAGCAGCAGGGACGCATGCCTAAAGCTGATCTGATTCCTCTCGTTTATGCCGATTTTGATAAGGCAATAGAAGGTTTGCCTGTGACCTATGGAGCTAGTGAACCTATTCATGCGACCAAAGGTGCAGCCTTGGCTATGAAGGCACGTTTTGCTTTGTATATGGGTGATTATAAGGTAGCCGCAGAAACTGCTAAAACTTGTATGGATTTAGGTATATATTCTTTGGAATCCGATTATGCCAAACTTTTCAAACAGAGCACCAAGGTGAATAGCGAGAAAGTTTTCGTGATTCCTCGTTCCATTGTGAATGACGTAATATTGGATTCATGGATAGTGAAGAATGCTTTACCTCGTAATGTGGGAGGTTATGGCTCTTATAATCCATCTTGGGATTTGTTTGCATCTTATCTTTGTACCGATGGTCTGCCTATTGATGAGTCGCCTTTGTTCGACCCACGCAATCCTTTTAAAAATCGCGATCCACGTTGTACCATGACTATAGTCGAATTCAATAAAAAACATTGTGGATTTGATTATGACCCTAGTCCAGCTGCAAAGACTGTTATGAACTATACGACCGGTAAAACGCAGGCAAATCAGGATACTCGTATCGTGAACCAGTACAGTTCTTATACAGGTCTTCTTTGGAAAAAAGGTATTGATGAATCTTGGATGGATAATGGCTTTAAGGTTGAGCAGGATTATATTATCATGCGATATGCCGATGTACTCCTCATCTATGCGGAAGCCATGATTGAGCAAAACAAGATTGACGATACCGTATTGAATGCTATAAATCAGGTACGTGCCCGTGCCTATGGCGTAACTGCGAGCCAAACAGATTCCTATCCGGCTGTTCAGACTGGAACTCAGGCTGAGTTGCGTAAAATTGTTCGTATGGAGCGTCGTATGGAGTTTGCCATGGAGAATCAGCGCTTGCAGGACTTGATGCGTTGGAAGTTAGCATCCAAAGCCTTGAACGGAAGCAACTACATTATGTTGTTGGATCCGACACAATTATTGAATAATATCGTGAATAAAGGTCTTTGGTTCTGGGGAATGACACCTCAGATTGATGAAGATGGTTTGCCCGATTTCTCAGCCCTCTTTAATGCTGGACTTTGTGCCACTGGAGCCAAACGAATCTTCCCAGATAGAGAATATCTGTGGCCTATTCCCACCCATGATATGGAATTATGTCCAAATTTGACAAATAATATCGGATATTAATCAGACGATAAATTCATTAATAATGATAAAAACATTTTTCTATGAAAGCATATAAAATATATAAAACTTTTGGTATGATGGTTACGGCAATGCTTGCGCTTTTGTCTACGTCTTGCACATCCGAGATTGACAATATCTTCTCTCGGAACCAGTCCGAAATTCAGCTTGAACCCTCTGGGAATTATATTAAGCTGGATGAGAGTAAAGCCGATGAGACTGCTTTCACTTTGAGTTGGTCACCAGCACATGATTTCGGCAATGAATTCATTACAACCTATAAATATCAGATGCAGCTCATTGGAAGTAAAGCAGGTGATATAGAGGAATACGAGGATGATAAGCATTTTTTGAGATCCTATACCAATAAAGAGTTACAGGATATTCTTGTTAATCATTTTGGTTTGACCACCAGTACTGTGGGTGAAGTCCTTTTCACTATTACGGCCTCTTTTGAAGGTCCTCGTTTGATTGTTCCGGACATTGCAACTGCTACGCTACGTTTCAAAACGTACGGACCCAAGCAGTTTGTTGCTGACCATTTATATATGGGAGGTACCGCTGTAGGTTCATCAGATATTGAATTAACTTGTACCGATGTGGATAATAAGATTTATTCCTACGAGGGTCTATTGACCGCAGGTAGTTTGAATTTCCCTGTAACCAACGCGGATGAGAGTAATGCCATTGGTCCGGATACAGCCGAACAGGAAACTACTTTAAGTGAAATGGCAGCTATTATAACTGATCGTTCTAAAGCCAATTCTTGGAAGATTTCAAAGGAAGACACTTATCGTATCTCCGTGAACTTGACCAAACATACCGTTAAGGTTGTTGCAGCCGGTGCCGTAGTAGAAGCCGATAAACTCTATTTGGCGGGTACAGCCGTAGGTGCAGAACAGATTGAACTGGGTAAAACTCTGGAAAATGACAATCTTTATGCTTGGCGTGGTTATCTTACAAGAGGTAGTCTGTATATTCCATTAACTTTTGAGGGTGAACAACAGATGTCGATTGTTCCTCAGTTGGCTACTAGTCATGATATTGAGGATGGCATAACTTCTACCTTTGCTCAAACTAGTACTACAAATACCAAGGCTCGTTATTGGACGATACCAGCAGATGGAGATTATCGAATTGTGGTGAATAAAGAAAATAAAACCATCGCCATTTATTCAACTGCTACAGACCTCAAATCTCAAACCATATCTTGGAACAATACTACTTTGGGCATCAATCCATACAAGCAGGAAATAAATGTATTGTATATGTATGGAACCTTCAATGGCTTTGCATATGATGCCGGACTCTTTACTGGTTATGAATCGAAGTATAATCTGATTCAAAGTGTAGCTAATCCCTGCGTATTTGTGTACAAAGGTAGTGTGCTTCCACGGAGTTCCGCAAAAGATGAACGTGGCAATTCTGTAACAGCTTCAGTGAAATTTACCACGGACAATAAGAATAACAACGTATATGCTCTCGGATCAACTGCTGATGCCAAGCGAAATGAATACAATGGTTACATTAATGCTGTAATTGGTAAAACAGAGGGCCTGAAAACAGGGCAAGCTGATAACCGTTACGCTTATTTCATTATACCGGAAGGATGTAATTACATTATGGTGGATATTAATAAGCTCACTGTCATTTTTGATAAAAAATAGTATAGCATCTTAGAAATGTTTTAGAATTTATTTTTTTATTAAAAAAACTTTTGATAAGGGTAAAGTGTAGAAATTGTGTCTTACTTATGAAATGTATAATATTATAAATATCATGATGAAATTCACATTACTTAAAGAACTATAATATGAATAAAATATTGAAAAATAAACTAACAGTACAGTTGGTGTCATTATTGGCTTTTATGCTCTTCATCGGAACGTCTTGTTCCGATGAAAACGAGGCCTCCGTGAGTAGCTATAATTGGGAAATTGAAGGGAATCAGATTGTAAACATCAACCCCGAACGTTATAAACTTCAGCGTAACCCTATGCAAGGATGGGTTATTTATTCAGGAATTGGTGATGGAATGATGGATAATTTCTGGAGCTTGTATGACAATTTTGATTCGTCAGAAGGTAAGATCAAAGTATCAGATTATGGTAATACTTTATATATTCGTGGAGCTTGGAGTGATTTCAATCCAGAAGAAGGCGTTTATATCTGGCAAGATGGTGTAAATACCAAACCTGCTCAGCGTTTCCGCATGTTGGTAGAGGGAGCTAAGGAGCGAAACCTGAAACTCGCGTTTACCTTTGTGGTAGATAGCCGCGATAAGCATTATAACTTTACTCCGGCTTATGTAAAAGATGCTGGTGCAAAGGGGTATACCTCTACAACAGGAAGCGTACAAGTATGGTCACCTTATCCCGATGACCCTGTGTTTCAGGCAAAATACGAGAAATTTCTGACCGATTTTGCAGCTGAATATAATGATCCGGATAAAACTCAATTTGTGAGTGGATTTGGTTTAGGACTTTGGGGAGAGACCCATTCATTGATTTATTCAACAGGTGATGAAACTCCAAAGAAAGCCGTATTTGGGTGGATTACGGATTTAATGGCCAAGTTGTTTACAAAAGTCCCAATCGTTATCAATTATCATCGTTGTCTTTTATCCAAAAAATCATTTTCAACTACTGATACTGATGAAGCCGCAGATCTCATCAGTCGGGCGGTCACTAAAGGATTTTGTTTGCGTCATGATGCCTTTGGTATGAAGTCTTATTATACGACTTGGGAAAGAGGTATTGCTGCAACTTATCGCTACCGCCGTCCCATAATCATGGAAGGCGGTTGGGTCGAAGCATCCCACGGTAATTCAATTAACGGCGACGGTTATAGCAATTACACTGAAGTTCGTCACGGAGAGTATAACGAAGGAAAAGGTGCCAACGTAAATATGATGGACCTTCGTTTCAATACAGATGTTAATGTTGGAGAAACACATTCCTGGTTTAACTCGGCATTCGATTTAGTCAAAGAATTCATTGCTGAAGGAGGCTATCGCTTGTATCCCGACAAATTGTCTGTTCCGATGACAGCCAATTCCGGAGCTCGCGTTTCTTTGACCCACCGTTGGTCAAACTTGGGATGGGGATATTGTCCTACNAATATTCCNCAGTGGAAAGATAAGTATAAAGTTGCTTTCGCTTTACTGAATAAGTCAACAGAAAAGCCTGCTTATGTCTTTGTAGACTCAATTCCTGATATTTCTACTTGGATTAAAGGTTCTCCTAAAACTTACACTAGTGGCATCACACTTTCCGGTGTCTCAGCCGGTCAATATATTTGGGCGGTAGGAATTGTTGATACCACCAAAAATAATGCCATTGGTATCTTTATTTCAGCTCGTGATGAGTATCAGACCGCTGATGGATGGGTAAAGTTATCCGATTCTACGATCAAATAAATTATTTAACTATGGTCAAAAAACTAATTATATTATGCATGACCGTAGCCTGCAGCCTGACAGTTGGAGCTTCAGAACTTCTTATTGAAGCAGAAAGCTTCAGCCGTCAAGGTGGGTGGGTGCTCGATCAACAGTTTATGGATCAGATGGGGTCACCCTACTTGATGGCTCATGGTATGGGCACCCCTGTTTCAGATGCGTCAACTGATATTCAAGTGTTGCAAAGCGGTGCCTATTATGTCTACGCCAGAACCTACAATTGGACATCTCCCTGGACCGAAAAGAAAGGACCTGGAAAGTTCAAGATTGCTATTAATGGGAAAAGTCTGCCCCATACCTTGGGAGATACAGGAAATTGCTGGCAATGGCAATTGGCTGGTAAGGTAACATTGAAAAACGGAAAAACAGCCCTTTCGATACAGGATCTTACCGGTTTTAATGGACGTTGTGACGCCATTTATCTCACGACCGATTCAGGTGAAAATCCAACGACGTGGACAAAAAACGATACGGAAAGCTTGAGAATGCGTTTAAATCCTATTCATAGAGGGGGAGAACAGACCTATGATATGGTTGTTATCGGTGGTGGTATTGCAGGTATGTGCGCAGCTGTTTCTGCTGCAAGGCTAGGGTGTAAGGTGGCTCTTGTAAATGACCGTCCCGTTCTGGGAGGAAATAATTCATCTGAAGTGCGCGTTCATTTGGGAGGCGTAATAGAGATGGAACCCAATAAAGGATTGGGTAGAATGATTAGGGAATTTGGTCATTCACAAGAAGGAAATGCTCAACCGGCCACCAATTACGAAGATGATAAAAAAGCTTCATTTATTTTTTCAGAAAAGAATGTTACTCTTTTTACCTTCTGTCGCGCTATAGCTGTCACAACGGAAGAAAAACGAATTCAATCTGTTACGATCAGAAACATACAGACAGGAGAACAAACCCTTCTTAAAGCACCTGTCTTCAGTGATTGTACTGGAGATGGAACCATAGGTTACTTGTCTGGAGCAGATTGGCGGATGGGACGAGAGTCACGTGATGAATTCCATGAAAGTTTGGCTCCTTTGCAAGCTGATTCGTTGGTCATGGGAGCCTCCGTCCAGTGGAATACTAAGGAAGAAAAGAAAAAATCACCTTTTCCAGAGTTTTCTTATGGCGTGCGTTTTGGAGCAGACAACTGTGAACGTGTGGTAAAGGGTGAATGGACTTGGGAAACCGGGATGAATCGTAATCAAATTACTGAATCCGAACGTATTAGAGATTATGGTTTGTTGGTCGTTTATTCCAACTGGAGTTATTTGAAGAACCATGACAGTAAGAAATTCGTTTATGCCAATCGGGCATTATCTTGGGTTGCTTATATCTCGGGAAAGCGGGAATCTCGCCGTTTGTTAGGAGATTACGTTCTTGCACAGGATGATTTGGACAAGAATATAGCGCATGAGGATGCTTCCTTTACAGCCTCCTGGAGTATTGATCTGCATTTTGCCGATACCCTTAATTCAAAACATTTCCCTGGGAATGAATTCAAGTCGCAGACCGTACACCGATGGATATATCCCTATGCTGTTCCTTATCGTTGCTTGTATTCCAGAAACATAGATAATCTTTTTATGGCTGGCAGAAACATCAGCTGTACCCATGTTGCTCTAGGTACAGTACGGGTGATGCGAACTACTGGTATGATGGGAGAAGTTGTTGGTATGGGCGCCGCTCTTTGTCACAGATATAACATAAGTCCGAGGGAAGTCTATCAACATCATCTTCCGGAATTAAAGAAACTTATGACAGAAGGTGTAGGTCGAAAGGATGTACCCGATAACCAGCGTTTTAATGAACCAAACAAGTTGCTTGAGGTACCACGTGCCTTCTTGAAACCTTAGATATATGATAAAAAAGACTTTTCTATTTACATTCATCATATTCATAGTGGGACTACCGCTTTATGGGGAACAGCCCTATTATGCATGTCTGGAAGGGGATACCTTGAGAATGGGTAATGCACAGATAGAGCGTTGCATGTTGTGGAACTCAGGTAATCCCATAACTGTCTATTTACGAGATAAAATAAATGGTCAAAAGCTATGTACGAAGGCTACAAATCCCGATTTTGCATTGGTCAAAGGCGATCCAGAAAAGGCTCGATTCTCAGCCAAGATTATCCCTTCAAATGGTATTCATCCGACTTATCTCGAGGCTAGCGTTATGTGTTCCTATGGTTCTTTAAGTGTAGAACGCAAATATAAAATCTACGCGAATTGCCCTGCCATAGCCTGTGATACCTATCTAAAGGGCCGTTTGGAAGGTTTTAACCATGTAGTGGCTCAGTCAAATGTGGACCGCAAGAACATTGAATCCACTAGTGACATGAATATCGGAGTTCAGACTCCTACATTGGATCGTTTACAGTTGGATGGAAATCATTGGAAGGTCCGCACCGTAGAGTTCTTTGATTATACCGATTGGAATGACAACCTCGTTACTGAACGAGAGTGGTTTCCTTATCGTCGTAACACATTTAAGGGAAATCTGTTATTTGCCAATGATGAATTGGGAGGAAAAGGTTTCTTCTTCCTTAAAGAAGCACCCTGCAGCAGTACACAATTGCACTACAATGGATCTGATTTTGTGGCGGACTTCAGTGATTTTATGGTCGTAGGTTTTGGGATCACGGCTTCTGATATACAGGAAGAAGAATGGACTCGTTTATATGGTTGTGTTACTGGTGTATATACAGGTGGAGAACGCGAGGCGTTAATGGCATTGAGAAAATATCAGAAGCAATTGCGTTTGCAAACAGCAAAACAAGACGAAATGATTATGCTCAACACCTGGGGTGACAGAAGTCAGGATGCCAAGATAGATGAAAACTTCTGTCTTACAGAATTAGATAAGGCTGCACGTTTGGGTGTGACTGTATTTCAATTGGATGACGGTTGGCAAAGTGGAAAAAGTCCTAATTCAAAGACAGTTGGAGGAAGTTTTAAAGATATTTGGAAAAACCAAGATTATTGGGCCCCTAATTCCATAAAATTTCCTCGCGGTCTGAAATCAATAGTAGAGAAAGGAAAGAAATTGGGTATACGTATTGGTCTTTGGTTTAATCCGAGTGTTCAGAATGATTTTGCCGATTGGCAGAAAGATGCAGATGTTATCATAGGTCTGTATCACCAATATGGCATCGAATGTTTTAAGATTGACGGTCTTCAAATCCCCACCAAAAAAGCAGAAAAGAATTTGCGGAAACTTTTCGATAAGGTATTGGAACAGACTCAGCATNANNTNATNTTNAANNTGGATGCCACNGCNGGNAGANGNGGNGGNTATCANTTTATGAATGAGTATGGAAACATATTTTTGGAGAACCGATATACAGACTGGGGAAACTATTATCCCTACCGTACTCTGAGAAATTTATGGCAACTTTCGCGTTATGTGCCGGCAGAGAAATTGCAGGTAGAGTTTTTAAATAAGTGGCGTAATCATGACAAGTATGCCTCAGATGATATCTTTGCCCCCCAGCACTATTCATTTGACTACTTGTTCGCTATAACTCTGGCAGCCCAACCACTGGCTTGGATGGAGGCATCCAATCTTCCTGAGAGTGCTTTCAGTAAATTTGTTGTCTTGGATATGTATAAGAAGATGCAGTTACAGTTCCATCAAGGTATCATTCTTCCAATTGGTGAAGAGCCCAGTGGACGTTCCTGGACCGGATTTCAATCAATAAGTGATGAGCATACCGGATATGTCATTGTTTATCGTGAGGACAACAGCAGATCTTCAGGTCGTATAAAAACATGGCTGTCTGCAGGGGAAAAAGTTTCTTTTGTACCCGTTTATGGTTCCGGAACTTCGTTTACCACTGAAGTAAATTGGGAGAGAGAAGTTGTATTTTCCCTACCCAATAAAAATGACTTTACCATCTATCAATACAACATAACTGAATGAAAAAGAATCTTATATTTATTATAATGCTGGTATGCGTCGTTCAGACGTATGCATCAGAGACCTATTTGGAAAATGTCTATGGCCGTGAAACCCAATCCCTCAATGGCAAATGGGATGCGATAGTAGATTTATATGAACAAGGAGTTAATTCGAAAATATTCTTGAACAAGAAAGCTATTGGGCATTCTGAATTCTATGAATATTCTTTTGAGAATGGATTGCGCTTAAATGTACCGGGTGATTGGAATTCGCAGAAGCAAGAATTGAAATACTATGAAGGAACCGTATGGTATGCCCGTCATTTCAATTCAGTAAAAGAAACAAGAAAAAGGACGTTCTTGTATTTTTGTGGTGTCAGCTATCGTTGTAATATTTATTTAAACGGACGTAAGCTTGGTAGTCATGAAGGCTCATTCACTCCCTTCCAAATAGAGGTGACAGATGATCTTCAGCAAGGTGATAACTGTATTATTGTCGAGGTCAACAATCGTCGACAAAAAGATGCGATTCCAGCCTTGTCATTTGATTGGTGGAACTATGGAGGAATTACTCGGGACGTGATGCTTGTTACCGTACCGGATTTGTATATCAGCGATTACTTTGTACAATTAGACAAAGTTCAGCCCGATTTGATTCGAGCCCGTGTATCACTGTCGAATGACAAGAAAGGAGAAGTTGTTCAAGTAAAAATCCCGGAACTGGGGAAGACACTCAGAATGACTACCGATTCCATGGGAATAGCTCAAGGTGTGATACGTGCCAAACTTACCCGTTGGTCACCTGAAAATCCGAAGCTGTATAATATTGAGATAGTCACAACTTCAGATCGTATAAGTGAAAAAATTGGATTTCGTAATATAAAAGCAGTGGACACAAAAATCTATTTGAATGACAAACCTCTTTTTCTCAGAAGTATCTCATTCCATGAAGAAATTCCCCAACGTATGGGACGTGCTTGCACCGCAAGTGATGCTGAGCAGCTTCTTAGTGAAGCCAGGGCATTGGGCGTGAATATGGTTCGTCTGGCACACTACCAACAGAATGAATATATTGTACGCAGAGCCGAAGAGATGGGAATTATGCTATGGCAGGAGATACCGGTATGGCAGTCTATAGACTTCACTAGCTTGGAAACTTTGGAAAAAGCAAAGAAGATGCTTAGCGAGACTATCCAGCGGGATAAGAACCGCTGTGCCGACTGCTTTTGGGGAATTGCCAATGAAACAAGACCTTCAGAAGCACGTAATGCATTCTTAAATGAGCTTCTTAAAGTTGGAAAGGATCTGGATACAACACGTCTTTTTGTCGGAGCTTTCGATAATGTATATTTCAATTCCGAAAGCAAACTTTTTGAAATGGAAGACCCTTTTATCGACAAATTGGATATGATTGGCATCAATAAATATATGGGATGGTATGCACCTTGGCCCATAAAACCAGAGAAATGTATCTGGAAAGTAGCAGTCAACAAGCCCTTGTTTATTTCGGAATTTGGTTGTGAAGCACTCTTTGGACAGGCTGGTGATGCTACGGTTGCATCTTCATGGAGCGAGGACTATCAGGAACAACTCTTCCGTGACAATCTGAAGATGTTTGAGAATATTCCCAATCTATGTGGCGTATCTCCTTGGGTCCTTTATGATTTCAGATCACCCACCCGTTTTCATCCTACTAACCAAGAAGGATGGAATAGAAAAGGCCTCATTTCAGATCAGGGACAACGGAAAAAAGCNTGGTATGTGATACATGAGTTCTATGAACTGATGCGAAAGAAAGATTCTGTTAACTTGAAATAATGCACTAATGAAAAGATTTAGACTATTTTTTATCTTGTTTGTAGTTTCTGTTCTGTTTACAGGGGAGGTATGTGCAAAGGAGAAGATAATTCGTGTTTTGTCCATTGGTAATAGTTTCTCGGAAGACGCTGTTTGTCAGAATCTTCATGAATTGGCTGCTGCAGAAGGTCAGGAATGCATTATTGCCAATATGTATATTGGCGGATGTTCCTTGGAACGCCATCTGAATAATGCCCGTAAAGATCTGAAAGCCTATATTTATCAAAAAATTGGGTTGAACGGTGTACGTTGTCAAACAAATAATATGACACTTTCAAATGCGCTTAAAGACGAACCGTGGGATTATATTTCACTCCAGCAGGCAAGTGGATTTTCTGGTATTTACGATTCGTATACACCTTTCCTTCCGGAACTGATTCACTATATAAAAACTTTCATCTCGCCCAAGACCAAACTTATTTGGCATCAGACATGGGCTTATGCAGAAGGTGCTAATCACATTGATTTTAAAAAATATGATCGTAGTCAGATGAAGATGTATGAGAGTATTATAGATGCTTCGGGAAGAGCCGTGAAAGATTATGGTTTTTCTTTTATTATACCTTCCGGAACAGCTATTCAGAATGCTCGTACCACCTTTATCGGTGACAACATGAATCGTGATGGTTTTCATTTGAATCTCGTTTATGGACGATATACAGCAGCTTGTACATGGTTTGAGGCAATTTTTGGTAAAAGTGTTGTAGGTAATACGTATGCTCCAAAGAATATGCATCCGGCATTGGTGAAAGCAACTCAGGAGGCTGCTCACCAGGCTGTTTTAAATCCCTATCAAATAACAAATCTAAATGTCATTAAACCAACGGTAAAGCTTTATACTGATCCTTCAGTCCCCTTGGATATACGTGTGGAAGATCTACTCAGCCGTATGACTGTAAAGGAAAAAGTAATTCAGTTGAACCAATATACTTTAGGTACTAATGACATTGAGAATAATAAAGGAGTGAAAGTCAAAAATATACCTGCAGAAATTGGTTCGCTTATTTATTTTGGGACAGAGCCGGAACTGAGAAACCAAATGCAGCATCACGCCATGGAAAACTCCCGATTAGGAATACCTATACTTTTCGGATATGATGCCATACATGGATTCCGTACTATTTTCCCTATTCCACTTGCTCAGGCATGCAGTTGGAATCCAGAATTGGTCGAACAAGGATGTCGTATTACAGCGCAAGAAACCAAGCAGAGTGGTGTGGATTGGACGTTTTCTCCCATGATAGATGTAAGTCGCGATCCCCGTTGGGGACGCGTAGCAGAAGGATATGGTGAAGATCCTTATGCTAATGGTATTTTTGGGCAGGCAGCTGTTCGCGGTTATCAAGGAAAGAAGCTCGATGACAGCCTTTCCATTGCAGCTTGTTTGAAACATTATGTTGGGTATGGTGCTTCTGAAGCTGGGCGGGATTACGTATATACAGAGATATCCCGTCAGACCCTTTGGGATACCTATTTGCCCCCTTATGAGATGAGTCTTTGTAGTGGTGCTGCTTCTCTTATGAGCTCATTTAACAATATTAGTGGGATTCCCGGATCCGCCAATCACTATACACTGACTGAAGTTTTGAGAAATAAATGGGGATTTCGTGGATTGGTCGTTTCGGATTGGGGTGCTGTGTTACAACTCATCAATCAAGGGATGGCAAAAGATCTGAAAGAAGCTGGAAAGTTTGCTCTTAATGCCGGTGTGGATATTGATATGATGTCTCATTCTTATGATAAATACCTAAAAGAGTTGGTGGAAGAGAAAGAAGTGGAACTAACGGTTTTGGATGAGTCTGTACGTCGATTATTGCGTTTAAAGTTTCAATTGGGACTTTTCGAGAAGCCCTATACCCCCAAAACAGAAGTTTCAGCTCGTTTCCGTCGGGCAGCAAGTCTTCAGGTAGCCGAAGAATTGTCGGCACAGTCCATGGTACTCTTGAAAAATGATGGCACATTGCCTTTGCATACTGTTAAACGATTAGCTGTAATAGGTCCAATGGCAAATAACGACCATGATATGCTTGGTTGTTGGTGGGGGCATGGTGAGGACAAGGATATCCACAAGTTGTTGGATGGAATAACCGATGAATTTAAAAAATCAGAGATACGTTATGCAAAGGGATGTGATTTCTTGGGTGAAGACGAAAGTGGATTTAAGGAGGCCCTTCATGTGGCAAAATGGGCTGATGTTGTCGTCATGTGCATGGGTGAAAAAGGAAATTGGAGTGGAGAAAATAATTCCCATGCGGATATCACGCTGCCCCAAATCCAACAACGTTTGATGCAGAAGATTCATGCAATAGGGAAAAAAGTAATACTGGTTTTGGCTAATGGACGTCCTCTTGTATTGGGTTCTGCCGTTGATATGTCAAATGCTATTTTGGAAATGTGGCAACCCGGAACCGATGGCGCGAGTGCAGTAGCCGGCATCTTGTCCGGTCGTATTAATCCATCCGGTAAATTAGCTATGACTTTCCCTTATTCACAAGGTCAAATCCCTATTTATTATAACCGTAGAAGCAGTGCACGCAGCAATCAAGGATTTTATAAGGATGCGACCAGTGAACCTCTTTACTCATTTGGTCATGGTTTAAATTATACTCATTATTGCTACGGTGAGTTGTCCGCTTCTAAAACGACCCTCCGCAAAGGAGAAAAAGTAAAAGTTTCCGTTTCTGTTTCCAACGATGGTGAGCAGGATGGTATGGAAACGGTTTTTCTTTATGTCTCTGACCCTTATAGTTGTATCGCCCGTCCTGTTAAAGAACTCAAGCGTTTTGATAAACGTATGATTCGTAAAGGAGAGACAGAGAACTTTGAATTCATCTTGGATGTCAATAGAGATTTGGGCTTTGTGGATGACCAAGGAAATCTATTCGTGGAAGCTGGAGAAGTGAAGATTTGTATTGGTGATAAAAAGTTGAGTTTGGAAATAAAGTGAAAAATGAAAAAGATGACGATCATGCGAAAAATTGAAAAATAATCTGAATTCCAAATTTTACAATAGACCAACAGGAAAACTCGCTAATATTCTGCTTTGTACACATTGGCACGACAGTTGGTCTTGACGTTCACGTCAAGGGATTGATAGCTTTCTATCCAGCCCTTATTTATATAGCAGGTTATGTGCATGGCCTTGCTGGAGGATGTCTCACATTTTAGATAAAGAGGAAAATTAGACAGTCGAGAAGGAAAATACAACGCTTTATTATAACGCAGTGAATCTTGCTCGCCAATTAAAAGTTCCTGGATTTTATGCATTTGGTTATGACAATATGGTATATCCACCTAACACTACTTATTCGGCCTATAATGTGATTTAGGCTCAAAACAGTTGTTTGTGTCAGAAGATGTGCTGCGCATTATGCCTATCCCGAGCAATGGACAACGGCATGGCAATGGATGATGATTTTTTTTATGAAATTAATAATAATGATAGATTATGAAAATACTATTTCTTATCGCAGCACTATTCTGTACAACCCCAAATTTGTTTGGACAAAAAGAGTATCATTTGACTTCGCCTGATGGAAAATTGGAAGTAATGATTAGGATAGGAAATCAAATTACTTACATGTTGACCGAAGGTAATAATACTTTAATAATGCCATCAGCTATTTCCGTCTGCTTGGCAGACGAAAATGGCTGGGGATACGGTTCACATCTGGAAAAAGTTTATAGGCGTAAAACAAATGAATTGATCGCTTCCCCTTTTTACAAACGTAGTGAAATAAAAGATGTTTATAATGAAATGAGCTTGAATTTCAGGGAACGCTTCACTCTCATTTTCAGAATGTATAATGAAGGTATGGCTTACCGCTTTGTTTCAACAGGCAATAAGCCATTCAAAGTAATGAATGAAGAGGTTACTTTCAATTTTAACAAAGATTATATGACGTTCGTACCTTATGTAAAAGATGGAAATAAACCTATTAGAAATCAGTTTTTCAACTCTTTTGAGAATAACTATACTCATGTTGCATTGTCCAGACTGGATCCCGAACGATTGATGTTTACTCCATTAGTTGTAGAGCTGGAAAATGGTCGCAAAATTTGCATTGCTGAGTCAGATATGGATAATTATCCAGGTATGTTCCTAATGAACCGAAATGGAAAAACTTCACTAACTTCCACATTTGCACCCTACCCGAAGGTGGAAAAGCAAGGCGGACATAACCAATTACAAATATTGGTGAACGAACGTGAAAATTACATTGCTTCCTGTCAAGCGAAAGCTAAACTCCCATGGCGTATTATTGTAGTGACAAGAACCGATAAGGAATTGGCGGATAACGATATGGTCTATAAATTGGCTTCTCCTTCACGTATTGAAGATATTTCTTGGATTCATCCAGGCAAAGTAGCTTGGGAATGGTGGAATCATTTGGGTATAAAAAATGTCGATTTTGAAGCTGGTGTTAACAATGAAACATATATGCATTATATTGATTTTGCTTCTCGTCATGGCATTAAGTATGTAATATTGGATGAAGGTTGGGCAGTGAACTTACAAGCAGATCTTTTTCAAGTCGTTCCTGAAATTGATTTGAAAAAACTGGTAGATTATGCTAAACAGAAAAATGTAAGTCTTATTTTGTGGGCTGGTTATTATGCTTTTGAACGTGACATGGAACGTGTCTGTAAGTACTATTCCGAAATGGGTATTAAAGGATTCAAAATTGATTTCATGGACCGTGATGATCAGGAAATGGTCAATTTTCATTATCGAGCTGCCAAAACTGCTGCTAAATATAGGTTGATGGTGGACTTTCACGGAACTTACAAGCCAACCGGTCTGAACCGCACATACCCCAATGTAATCAATTATGAAGCCGTACATGGACTAGAGCAAATGAAATGGAGTGATATTCGCACGGATCAGGTTACTTATGACGTCACTATGCCATTTATTCGCATGCTGGCTGGTCCGGTAGATTATACACAAGGTGCTATGCAGAATGCTACCAAACAGTGCTACCACGCCATTAATGATGCTCCAATGAGCCAAGGAACTCGTTGCCGTCAATTGGCAGAGTATGTAGTTTTCGAGTCTCCTTTGAACATGTTGTGTGATAGTCCCTTCAATTATGAACGCGAAGAAGAATGTACTGCATTTATTGCCGCTATTCCTACTGTTTGGGATCATACGATAGCTATGAACGGAGAAATAGGAAAATATATAACCATAGCTCGTCAGAAAGGGGAAATGTGGTATGTCGGTTCTTTGACCAATTGGGATACGCGCACGTTGGAACTTGACTTTTCTTTTCTTGGTGAAGGCGAATGGAGAGCAGAAATGTTCAGTGATGGAATGAATGCTAACCGTTTGGCTTCTGACTATAAGAAGACGATCATTGAAATTCCTGCATCCCGCAAGTTAATTGTCAAGATGGCACAAGGTGGAGGTTGTGTATTGAAGATTTACAGAAGATAAATCTTCACAAAGGTATAGTCAATATTGAGAATTCGTCACAAAAAACTTGATGTATCAAGTTGGGGAATGGGAGAAGTCTTGAAAAATGGACAATATCTAGGTACATATTGGGAAGAAAATGCAGATAATACTTTGGCTGTACCCTCCGGGGATTTGGTAAAAGGTAATAATGAAATAGTGGTGTTTGACTTGAAAAACAATCAACGAAATTCAATATCACTTACTGATAAATATGTTTTTTAATTAATAAAATTTTATATTTTCTTACGATAAAAATGTATTAGGATTTATATTTTTATTTCTAAAAAAAACTTTTGATAAGGGTAAAGTGCAGGAGTTGTGTCTTACTTACGAAATACATTATATTATAAATACCATGAAGAAATTTACATTAATTAGTTGTATCCTTTTAGTTAACTGCTTGAATGGGGTATTAGCTGCTGACAAAAAACAGTCAGTTTATAAGGATAGCAAAGTTCCAATTGAAGACCGTATTAATGACTTGATCGACAAAATGACTTTAGAGGAGAAGATTCTACAAATGAATCAATATACTTTGGGACGTAACAATAATGTAAATAATTGTGGCGAAGAAGTGAAAAATCTCCCTTCCACTGTAGGCTCAGTCATTTATTTCAGTGAAGATACCAAGCTGCGTAATGCTGCTCAAAAAAAGGCAATGGAAAAATCTCGTCTCGGCATTCCAATCATTTTTGGATATGATGTTATCCATGGTTTCCGCACGGTTTATCCTATATCACTAGCGCAAGCCTGTTCTTGGAATCCAGGATTAGTAGAAAAAGCTTGCACAGTTGCCGCACAAGAATCTAGAATGTCTGGTGTGGATTGGACTTTTTCCCCTATGATTGATGTGGCACGAGATGGACGTTGGGGACGCGTAGCAGAAGGATATGGTGAAGATCCTTATACTAATTCAGTATTCTGCGTTGCCTCCGTTAAAGGATATCAAGGTAAGGATATGTCCGACTGTAAACGGATAGCTGCTTGCCTGAAACACTACATTGGTTATGGTGCTTCGGAGGCTGGACGAGATTATGTCTATACTGAAATATCCAACCAAACTCTGTGGGATACCTACATACCTCCCTATGAAGCAGGAGTGAAAGCTGGTGCTGCTACATTGATGAGTTCTTTCAACAATATCAGTGGTGTTCCTGGAAGTGCTAATCATTATACTTTGACTGAAATTCTGAAGAAACGTTGGGCACATGACGGTTTTGTTGTTTCTGACTGGGGAGCAATACCACAGTTAATAGATCAAGGTTCTGCCATCAATAATAAAGAAGCTGCTAAGCAAGCCTTCAGCGCAGGAGTAGAAATGGACATGATGGGACATTGTTATGATAAATATATGGAAGAATTGGTAAAGGAGGATAAGATTAGTATGACACAAATTGATGATGCCGTGAAACGCATACTCCGCATCAAGTTTCGCCTAGGCCTATTCGATAATCCTTATATAAATGAAACAACAGAGAAGGAACGTTTTCTATTGCCTCAGAGCTTGGTTACTGCTGAGCAACTGGCAGAAGAGAGCATTGTCCTATTAAAGAATAAAGGAAATATATTACCTCTTTCCACTGTAAACAAACCGACGTTTGCTGTTATGGGACCTATGGTTAAGAATCGTCAAGAACTTCTTGGTTCTTGGTCGGGTCATGGTCGTGTAGAGAATGTTCTTAGCATCAGTGAAGCATTAGAAACAGAATTTCTTGACAAAGCTAATTTAATTTACTCGGATGGATGTGACTTCGATTGTGAAGATACTTCATCATTTAATGAAGCTTTGGAGACTGCCAAAAAAGCAGACGTTATTCTGCTTTGTATGGGTGAGAAGAAAAGTTGGAGCGGTGAAAATGCATCACGTTCCATTATCGAATTGCCTGCTATTCAAGAACAATTCATAGCTGAAATGAAAAAAGTAGGCAAGCCTATTGTATTGGTACTGGCAAACGGACGCCCTTTAGGGCTCTCTAAAGTGGAGCCCTTTTGTGACGCTATCGTCGAAATGTGGCAACCTGGTATACCAGGTGGTAAACCACTGGCTGGTGTAATTTCTGGTCGTGTTAACCCATCTGGGAAGCTATCTATCACTTTCCCTCGTTCTACAGGACAAATTCCCATTTATTATAATCAACGTAAAAGTGCACGTCCCAATAGTGGCAAGTATCAGGATATATCTTCTACTCCGTTGTACGACTTTGGTTACGGTTTGAGCTATACAACTTTTAACTATGGTGACATTAAGTTGGCAAAAGAAACTATCAAACGTGGCGAGAAATTGATAGTGGAAATTCCTGTAACCAATACATGTAAACGGGATGGTGCCGAAGTAATTCATTGGTTCATCTCAGCCCCATTTAATACTATTACTCGTCCTGTCAAGGAATTGAAGCATTTTGAAAAGCAACTAATCAAAGCTGGAGAAACCTGTGTGTTCCGTTTCGAAATTGACCCTGTTCGTGATCTCAACTTTGTCAATGCTAATGGTGAATACTTCCTCGAAAACGGAGAATACTATGTAATAGTAAAAGATAAGAAGGTGAAATTTACATTAGCTAACTAGTATACTGTAGATTTCAGGGTCTTTTTTTTAATATTAGTTCTAACTTTTCAGCATGGGTCTTGCACTACATGTCTATGCTGCTATAAATAAATTACTTATATGAAAATACAAATATTTACAATTAAAAGAAATAGCGTTAATAGGATAAATAAGTGTATTATCTTGTCTTTATATAAACTTGAATCTAGACTTCAGTTGTATAGATGAAAACACTTAATGTTTCTTGAATAATAAAAAATATGAAATTATTGTTGAGATTAGAAATAAAAATTTAATTGATTGATTAACACCTTTTTATAATGAAATATCGAGAAATTACTGCTGGATTGTTACTTATACTCGGACATGGCATCGCATGTTCTCAAACAGTAACCTCAGCCATGGAGCAAAATGCAAAAAAAATGGTATCAAAAATGACTTTGGAAGAGAAAATTGAATATCTTTCAGGGAAAACATCATTTTCACTTCGCGCTATTCCTCGTTTGGGAATTCCTGAAATAAAGTTGGCTGATGGTCCTCAGGGTGTCCGTAATCATTCTCCAAAAAGTACTCTATTCCCTTCTGGAATTTTGACTGCAGCAACTTGGAATCGAAAACTAGCTCATCAGCTAGGTCGTTCGTTGGGGCAAGATGCTAGAGCTCGTGGAGTGAATATATTGTTGGGACCGGGAGTGAATATTTACCGCTCTCCACTTTGTGGACGAAATTATGAATATATGGGTGAAGATCCTTTTCTCGCTGGAGAAACGGCCAAGGAGTACATCCTGGGGGTTCAGTCTGAGGGTGTAATTGCAACTGTTAAACATTTTGCAGCTAACAACCAAGAATGGAATCGTCACCATGTCAGTTCAGATGTGGATGAACGTACGTTACAGGAAATTTATTTTCCTGTATTTAGAAAGGCCGTAATGGAGGCAAGAGTGGGAGCTGTTATGGATAGTTACAATCTTCTTAATGGTATACACTCAACTGAAAATAGTTGGTTAAACATCGATGTATTGCGTAATACCTGGGGATTTAAAGGTATATTGATGTCTGATTGGACTTCTGTTTATTCAGCAATTGGCGCAGTCAATGGAGGTTTGGATTTGGAAATGCCAAAAGGAAGTTATATGAATGCAAATAATTTGTTGCCAGCTTTGAAAAACGGTCGGGTGACAGAGGAAACAATTAATGCGAAGGTCCAGCATATCTTACAAACATTCATGGCATATGGTATGTTGGATAAAATACAACTGGATAAAAATATTCCTTTGGATAATCCTTACTCACGAAAAACTGCTTTGGATTTAGCTCGAGAAGGCATTGTGTTACTAAAAAATGAAGAAGAACTGCTACCATTAAAAGGTAAAACAGCTATTTTGGGACCTAATGCTAATAAAATACCTACAGGTGGAGGAAGTGGATTTGTAACTCCATTTTCTTCTATTTCTTTATGTCAGGCATTGAAAAAACAGAGGAAAGGCACAGTTGTATTGTCAGATGATATACTTTATAGTGATATTAATGGACAAATGTTTACTGATTCCACTTTTACTCAAATAGGATATAAGGCAGAATATTTCAAGAATCAAGAGTTTAAAGATATTCCTAGTGTTATCTGTAAGGATGACCGTATTGATTTTGACTGGGAATATAATGCTCCCAAGAAAGATTTTCCTACGGATCATTTTTCTATTCGTTGGAATTCTTATTATAAAGCTGACGAAAATGGAATATTAAAAATAAGTCTACAAGGAGATGATGGATATAGAATCTTAATTAACGGTGAGATAATTACTGGAGATTGGGGTAATCATGCAAATTCCAGCCGCGAAGTGGGTTTCCAGGTGGAAGCTGGTAAAACATATCATTTCCTAATTGAATATTTTGATAATATATCTTCGGCAAAAGTGTTTTTCGGTATTAGTAAATTAAATGAAAATATGTTGATCCATGAATTAAAGAAGGTTGATAATGTAGTCTTTTGCACGGGCTTTGATAGTAATATTGAAGGAGAAGGTTTTGACCGTTCTTTTTCTTTGCCACATTATCAAGAGATGTTTATTCGTAAAGTCTCAGAGTTGAATCCTAATTTAGCTGTTGTTGTAAATGCTGGAGGAGGCATTGATTTTTCTTCTTGGCAAAATTATGCCAAAGCTGTTCTAATGGCATGGTATCCGGGAGAAGAAGGTGGAATTGCCTTGTCGGATATTTTAACAGGGGAAATATCACCTAGCGGAAAGCTTCCTATCAGCATTGAAAGAAAATGGGAAGATAATCCATCCTACAATAGTTACTATGACAATTTAAAAGGATCTGAATATAAGAGAATTGATTATAGTGAAGGAGTTTTTATCGGTTATAGAGGGTATGACCAGTCAGGGATCAGGCCTTTGTATCCATTTGGATTTGGACTGTCTTATTCTACTTTTGAATATTCAAATTTAGTGATAGAACAGATGGATGATTATAAAGTGAAGGTCTGTTTTGATGTAAAAAATACTGGTAAAATGGATGCCTCGGAAGTTGCTCAATTATATGTTCATCCTACTCTCTCTCCAGTTCCACGTCCAAAAAAAGAATTGAAAGGCTATGAGAAAGTTTTTCTAAAAAAGGGTGAAACTAAACATCTGTCCATTATATTGTCAAATGATGCATTTTCATATTATGATATGGATAAACATCAATTTGTTTTGGAGAAAGAACCTGTTGAGATTTGGGTTGGCTCATCCTCTGAGAAGATTCTTTTAAAGAAGTGTATCAATCTATAAAAAAGAAAAAATGAAGAATATACTGTTTCTTATAGGAGCTTTATGCTTTTCATTGCTGGTTCATGGTCAGCGTAAAAGTATCACTTTAGAGAAGGGATGGCGTTTTATAAAAGGAGAACAGATAAATGCTTTCAGCCCATTATTTGATGATAGTAAGTGGGAAAAGGTTATGGTTCCGCATGACTGGGCTATAACTGGTCCATTTGATCGGAATAATGATTTACAAGAAGTGGCAATTATTCAGGATCTGGAGAAAAAAGCTTCGCTTAAGACAGGACGCTCAGGTGGTCTTCCCTATATGGGAGTTGGTTGGTATAGGACTACTTTTCAAACATTACCTCACAAGAANGTCGAATGCTNNNNTTTGATGGTGCAATGAGTGAAGCTAGGATCTATGTGAACGGAAAGGAAGTGGGCGAATGGCCTTATGGGTATAGTTCTTTTCATTTTGATATTACGCCATATATCCATCAAGATGGAAATCCTAATTTGCTTGCAGTAAGATTGGATAATAAACCCCACTCTTCTCGTTGGTATCCAGGAGCAGGTCTGTATAGAAATGTTCATTTGATCATGACTGATTCTGTTCATGTGCCTGTATGGGGAACCTATATTACTACCCCTCATGTATCATCTGATTTTGCTTCTGTTTGTTTAAAAACCAATATTGATAATGCAGAATCTAGAGATGTAAGAGTAGTTACGGATATTTTAGAGGCGGATGGACGGGTTGTTTCCTCAAAGGACAATACTCGCTTGATTAATAAAATACAGCCATTTGAGCAACATTTTATCGTGGATAAGCCTAATCTGTGGTCTCCAGAATCTCCTTATTTGTATACAGCAAAATCTAAAATTTATGTGGATGGAAAGTTGGTAGATCAGTATAATACCCGTTTTGGTATACGAAGTGTAGAATTTATAGCTGATCGTGGCTTTTTTCTGAATGGCTTGCACAGAAAGTTCCAGGGAGTATGTAACCACCATGATTTGGGACCGTTGGGTGCAGCTGTCAACAGAGAGGCATTAAGACATCAGCTTGTTTTGCTTAAAGATATGGGCTGTGATGCAATCCGGACCTCTCATAACATGCCAGCTCCTGAGTTAGTGGAACTTTGTGATGAAATGGGGTTTATGATGATCATTGAACCTTTTGATGAATGGGATATGGCTAAGTGTGAGAATGGTTATCATCGATTCTTTGAAACTTGGGCAGAAAAGGATATGATTAATATGTTACACCAATATCGTAATCATGCCAGTGTGATTCTGTGGAGTATTGGTAATGAAGTACCGACCCAATGCAATGTAGATGGTTATCGAGTAGCTAAATATTTGCAGGATATATGTCATCGGGAAGATCCAACTCGTCTTGTTACTTGTGGAATGGATCAAGTGAGTTGTGTTTTGGATAATGGATTTGCTGCTATGTTGGATATACCCGGATTGAATTATCGAACTCAACGATATAGTGAAGCATATCAAAAACTTCCTCAGAATATGATACTCGGATCTGAAACTGCATCAACAGTAAGTTCAAGAGGTACTTATAAATTTCCTGTCAAAGTTCAAGGGCAAGTATTGCATTCAGATCATCAATCTTCCGGGTATGATACTGAATATTGTTCTTGGAGTAATATTCCAGATGTAGATTTCTCTTTGGTTGAGGATTATCCGTGGACACTAGGCCAATTTGTTTGGACTGGTTTCGATTATCTGGGAGAACCATCTCCATATAGTGTAGACTCTTGGCCCAGTCATAGCTCTCTTTTTGGAATAATTGATTTAGCATCTATGCCAAAAGATAGGTATTATTTATATAGAAGTATTTGGAATAAGAAATCACATACTTTGCATTTACTTCCCAACTGGACATGGCCTGGTAGAGAAGGAACGATTACGCCCGTTTTTGTATATACCGATTATCCCGAAGTTGAATTATTTGTAAATGGTAAAAGTTATGGCCGACAACATAAATGGACTTCTGAACAGGCACAAACCAGTACAGATTCATTGTCATTGTTACGTAGATATCGTTTGATGTGGATGAATGTTGTTTATGAACCAGGAGAACTGAAAGCAGTTGCTTATGATATTCATGGGAACAAAGTTTCTGAAGAAACAATTTGTACTGCTGGAAAACCTCATCACCTAGAACTTATATCTAATCGTAGTAACTTACAGGCTGATGGAAAAGATTTAGCCTATATAACGGTTCGTCTAGTTGATATAAATAATAACCTGTGTACTGGCGATGACCAAATGATTTCGATGAAAGTAAAAGGTATGGGGTATTATAAAGCTGGAGCTAATGGAGATGCAACATGTTTGGATCTCTTTAATCGTCCCTTAATGCCAACCTTTAAGGGACAGCTTACTGCAATTGTTCAAAGTCTGGAGAAAAATGGTACCATTGTTTTTGAAGCTTCAGCAAAGGGACTTAAAACCAGTAAGCTATTTATTCAAGTATATTAATTTTACTAAGTTATTACAATTTATAATTTGATAAGATACATCATATTGATCCGCAAAATATTTTAGAAAAGGTCTGAATTTAGGATATGAAAGGTGCTCACTTATATTTCAAATACACCGACTACCTGAATTTAGGCCATCTAATGAAAAAAAGTAGAATAGTTCTAGAATAGATAAGCATATTGTTCTCCCAGAAACTTCTTGATGTGCTTCAATGCTTTAGTAATCTGAGCTTCTACCGTTTTTACCGAAATATCCATTTCTTCTGCAATCTGCTGATTAGTTTTGCTTTCTTCTCTACTTTTACGATAAACCTGTCGACATCTATCTGAAAGGGAACAAACTGCTTCTTCGATTAGCCGATTCAATTCTTCCATTTCAACAGAAGTCTCAGTAGATAAATCATATGCGTATTCTTCTGACTCTTCGATGGAAACAGTCTTTTTTTTATCACGCAGAGCATTCAGACAGCGATTGCGTGCTGCCTGAAAAAGATAAGCCTTAAATGAGATCTTAAGTATTAGAATAGCTCTATTTTCCCATAAATTCATAAAAATAGTTAGTGCTAATTCCTCTACCTCCTGTCTATCTTTAAGATAAAGAGCCATGAAACGGCAAAGTGGCACAAAATAAGTGTCGAAAAGATACTTGAAAGCTTTTTCGTCATCTTGTTTAATTAATTGTAATAATAGGATGTCGTTTGTAGGCATAATTAAGATTGAAGAAATATTAGAATGGTCTATATTTTGAGAGTCAAAGTTAGTAATTTTATTCTAAAAAAAGAATATTAGTGATCGGTTAAAAAACGAAAATTATCAAAATGCTATAATAGCTGAGAAAATATTGCTTGTCTGGTTAAATATGTACTTTTGCTCATAGTATTTACTCTAGTTTCATGTGGTGAAAAACATAGTAAATCAAAAGGAACTAAACTTTTAAAAGTTCACCCTCTTTTGATCTTGAGAAAATATTTACTGGGAATTAATAAAAAAATGAAGAATATTTGATTAGAGTATAGGGGTAAGCCCTATTTATGTGTCATAATAATGAAAGGCCAAAAAATATCATGATCATGAAAAAAAATGTTCCTTGGAATTTAATTATTCCTAAGCTGAAACAGGAAATTTCTATAGACGAAGAACTTCAATTGAAAACTTGGTTACTCAACAGTAACAATGAAGCATTATTTAAGGAGTTACAACTGTTATGGGAAAAAATTCAGACAAATGGAGAAAATTATACGCCCGATACTGAATTTTATTGGAATGAGCTAGTCAATCGTATGCATATCGTTGAATATAAACAGAAAGAAGACAAGTCTGCAAAGATAAACTTCGAACTGAAACGGGTGTATCGTTATGCAGTAGCGGCATGTATAGCCATAACTATAGGTTGTTCATTCTATATAGGATTTCTTAAGGGATATACAGAACCTGTAGCTCAGTTATACACCAATCTGTCAGGTAAATCGAAGGTTTTACTTCCTGATGGTAGTGAAGTCTGGATGCATTCAGAGACAGCTTTACAATACAACTCCAAAATGAATGAAAATGAACGTAAGGTAAGTGTCACTGGGGAAGCTTATTTCGATGTAAAACATGATGCCGAAAAACCTTTTGTTGTACAAACTGAGGGTTTGCGTATTATAGTGCACGGAACGAAATTCAATGTAAATGCATTCCCTAGTTCAGAGAATACATTGGTAAGTTTAGTGGAAGGTTCTGTTTCCTTGGAGACTCAAACTGAGAGCCGCTTTCTTCAACCTGGTGAAACGGCGATTTATAATCGGAATACTCAGAAGCTCAAGATCGAAAAAGATGATGTGGTGTTTGCCTCCTCTTGGGCCAACAATAAATTTGTATTCAAAAACCGTTCATTGGGAGACATTTGCAAATTGCTCTCAAAATGGTATCGGATAAAGATTGATTTGGATCCAGCATTATCTAATAGATACTTTTATACGTTCACATTGCGTAGCGAACCGTTGGATGAGATTCTTCGCATTATGTCACGTATAAAACCGATGAAATATTCCTTTAATGAAAAGAATGAGTTGACTATTTCGTCTGTAGAATCAAAATGAAATTAACAAATTAAAAGAATGCCTATGTAAAGTAAAATGTGTAAAAATGTATATAATATAACATTAAAAAATAACCTACATTAATCTTTAAATTTAATAAAATTATGAATGTAAGAAAACAAATTATTATTCTTATAATTATATTGTTATGTGCTCCAATTTATGCACAGAATAAAGAAAAATTGATTACCCTTAAATTTACAAATATTCCATTGTCAGAGGCTATGCTTCAAGTTGAAAAGGTAAGTGGATATACTTTCTTTTATGAGTCACAACAGATAAATGTGAACCAAAAAGTTAGTCTGAACGTAAAAAATGAAACAATAAATAAGACATTATCAGTCCTATTGAAAGGAATGAATGTAACATTTGAAATAGACGCAACGCATATCATATTGTCTACAAAGAAAAAGGAAAAACAAATGTTATTACAAACACAGAGTATTATGGGAACTGTGGTTGATGAAAATGGTGAACCGATTATTGGAGCTAATGTGATGTTAATCGGTACAACCCAAGGAGCTATTACAGACATAGATGGAAAATATATTATCAATGCTCCGATTGGAAGTAACTTAAAGATTTCCTATATCGGTTATGTTACCCAAACAATCAAGGCAGATAATAAAAATGTAGTCAGGTTGGTGGAGAACGCAAAAAAATTGAATGAAGTGGTGGTTGTTGGTTATGGTTCACAACGTAAATCGGATTTAACCGGAGGTGTCGTATCTGTTAATGAGAAAAAATTGAATACTATAAATAGCAGTAACCTGATGGATCGTCTTGCCGGACAGATTCCAGGTTTGTCTATAACAACCAGTAATGAAGCACCGGGTGCTAACCAGACTCTTCGCATACGTGGTGAAAATTCTTTAAGTGCCGACAACTCACCNCTNATTGTATTGGANGGNANTCCATATAACGGTTCTTTGAGTGATATTGACCCGAATATTGTCGAAAATCTAAGTGTATTGAAAGATGCTTCTGCAGCTGCTATCTATGGTTCTCGTGGCTCTAATGGTGTTATATTGGTCCAGACAAAGAAAGGTAAAAAGGGTGCACCACAGGTTACGTATAAAGGACAGTTAAGAGTCTCACAAACTCAACAGAAAATAGATGTGATGACTCCTGATGAATATATCCGCTTCAAGCAAGACATTGCTCGTTTAAAAGACGGATGGAGTGGTGATCANCTNGCTCCNGANAATATATTGAGTGCCAGNGAACTNNTNAACTACAAGCANGGNNTCACTAANGANTGGCAAGATTATATCTTCCGTAATGCCTTTACTATGGAGCATCAGGTAGGTATTTCTGGAGGTACTGAAAACACAACCTATATGGGAGCTGCTTCTTACTTGGATCAGGAAGGTATAGTTTATAACTCTGCTATGAAACGTTATAATATGAATTTGAGTTTAACTCAGGTATTAAACAAATGGCTGACCATTGGTGTACAAACTCAGTTTGTTCAAAAAGATGGTGGAGGCATTACCCCGAATATCGAGCATGCTGTCAAACAAAGTCCTTACGGTATCTATAAGGATGAAAATGGTAACTATTATGAAGAACCTATGGACCAGTCATTGATCATCAATCCGATGGCGAATGTCAATGCCGACCAAGATCAGACAAATCGTAATTTCTTCCTTAATGCCTATACAGACATCTTGTTTCCAGTAAAGGGACTTTCTGCCCGTACTACCTTCGGTTACAATTATCGTAGTAGCTTTACTGGCACATACTATGGTCGCAATACAAAAGACGGTAGAATTGCAAACGGTAAAGCTAGCATCAGCAATGATAATTATTGGGATTATACTTGGGAAAACCTTCTTAAGTATAACCGTGAATTTGGTAAACACCGTTTTGATGCAACCGGCTTGTTTAGTGTACAGCAAACTCAAAAAAAAGCAGCTAGCGAATCTGCTGAAAGCTTTGTAAATGATGATTCCAGCTATGACAACATTGGCGCTGGTGAAAATAAGAAAACAGTGACTTCAAACTTGCAGGAAACATCTATGCTGTCTTACATGCTTCGATTGAATTATTCATACGCAGGCAAATATATGTTGACTTTAACAGGACGTTCTGATGGTTATTCAGCTTTTGGCGCAAATAATAAGTATGCATTCTTCCCTTCTGTAGCTGCAGCATGGAATATCGCTTCTGAAAGCTTCATGGAAAATGCGCAAAACTGGTTAGACCAGCTGAAACTCCGCGTATCTTATGGTTCCAATGGTAATCAGGCTATTAGTCCTTATCAAACTCTGGATCGTCTGCATCTCACCAATTACATCTGGGGCGATGGAGCAACAGGTATTAACGGTGCTTATTTAGCCAATGACGGAGTAGGAAATCCGAACCTGAAATGGGAGACAACTCGAAAGTTCAATGTAGGTATTGACTACTCTTTTCTCGGTGGACGTATCAATGGTAACATTGAAATGTATGTTTCCAATACAAAAGATTTGTTGATGAAACGTACTGTACCTATCATGAATGGTTACAAAACTATTTGGGATAATGTGGGTAAAACACGTAACAAAGGTGTTGAATTCACTTTGAATACGGTTAATATACGCAATAAGGATTTTGAATGGAGTACCAATTTGGTTTTCTCACTAAACCGAGACAAGATTGTAGATCTACGTGGCGATAAGAAGGATGATATCACTAACAATTGGTTTATTGGCAAACCTTTAAGAGTTTACTATGACTACAAAGTTGACGGTGTTTGGCAACAAGGAGACAAATTTACTTACACTGCAGCTGATGGCACAGATAAGGAAATTCAGAAAGGAGCCAAACCTGGTTCTGCTAAAGTTAAAGATGCAGATGGAAACGGTTACATCAATTCTAATGATAAAGTTATCATCGGCTCTAAAAATCCAAGTTTCCTAATGTCTGTAGGTAATACGTTGACATATAAGAATTTCTATCTGTCATTCTTGTTAAACGGAACATTCAAGGTAACGCGTGAATTGAATGAGGCTAATATTTCAAGCTGGAGTTATAACCTTTATAACTACCTGCATAATGCTGACTATTGGACGCCAGAACATACTAATTCAAAATATGCTTCTCCTGTTTACACTAATTTTGATGGTCACAGTTACTATAAGGACTTTACATATATTCAAATCAAAAACATAGCTCTGGGGTACAACTTTAACTCAAAGCTTGTGAAGAAACTTGGCCTAGGTGGCTTGGGAGTTAACTTTAGTGTAGAAAATCCTTATACTTTTTGCGACATACGCAGTATACTGAATTATGATAACAGTTGGTTTGCTTCATATCCAACTGCACGTTCTTACGTATTAGGATTGAACTTAACATTCTAACTTAAATATATATACAATGAAAAATTATATATCAAAAGCAATTTTTGTTCTTTTAGTGGCTCTGTCTGCTACTAGTTGTTCTAATTTTCTGGATGAAGAACTTAAAAGTGAGTTGGCTCCAGACAATACATATACAAGTTCTTATGGATTTGAAGTTGGTTCTGCTGGACTTTATGCTGAAGCACGTTCAGAATATAATACATGGGGTGAAAATAGTGCATTTATGCATAATGCAGCTTGTCCTTATGAAGCTCTCCAGATTGCAACAGATATTGCCACTATGGGTACTAAAGACGGATCAATACAGCCTTTCGGGTATCTGACATTGACTCCCAATACTGGTATTGTAGGCTCTTATTGGAATTGGGCTTACAGTTTGATTGCAGGAGCCAATGAAATGTTGAGATATTCAGAAATAAATACAAATTGGAGCAAAAATACAGATAGGACACTTTATCAAGCAGAATCACGATTCTTTCGTGCTTATGCCTATCGCACACTGGTTTATTTGTATGGAGACGTTCCTTATGTTGACAAAATTCAAGACCAGTTCAGAACAGACTTCACTCGTACACCGAAAGATGAAGTCATTTCACACATGATAGAAGACTTGAAATTTGCCGTTGAAAACTTACCTGAAAATCCTGATGCTGTTAAAGTCGGCAAATTGACAAAATGGGCGGCAGAACATCTGTTGAGTGAAGTTTATCTTATGCAAGGTGATTATGCGAAAGCCGAAACTGCAGCAGAAAACGTTATAAACAGCGGTTATTTCCACTTGATGGAAAATCGCTTTGGTGGAAAAGCGAATAGTAAAGGTGATGTGTTCTCTGATCTGTTTGTAGAAAATAACCAAAATCGTACTTCTGGTAATATGGAAAGTATATGGGTAATGCAGTTCGAATACAACACAACTGGAGGGGGGACCAATTCCGACGACTGGACACGCCGTGCTTGGGAACCCAAGTATTCTGAAATCACCGGTTTCGTATTGGCTGATTCCTTGGGTGGCCGTGGACTATCTCAGTTAGTACCTATGAAATGGTGGATTGGCAAAGACAATGGCTTCTTTGATGAGAACGATATCCGTAATTCGGAGTATAATATCAAACGTAACTGGTATTATAATAATGCAAAAACAAATCTTTATGGTAAGAAAGCTGAGATTACAGATGCAACTTGGTTTACAACCTTCCGTCTTTATCCGGCATTGACGAAATTTTTTTATGGACGTTCTGAGAATCTTTCTTTAACAGGCTCTTACCGTGATCGCATGAAGTTTCGCCTTGCTGAAACTTATCTTTTGCTTTGTGAAGCAAGATTAGGACTGAATGATATCTCTGGTGCCCGTGAAGCCATCAATATTTTACGCCGCCGTGCACATACTCGTGAAATCACAGACAATGAAATGACAATGGATTTCTTGCTGGACGAACGTATTCGTGAATTGGTTGGTGAAGAGTCACGTCGCTTTACTTTGGTACGAACAGGAAAATTGTTAGAACGTACCCGTAAGTATAATACCGAATCAGGCCCTGTTATGCGTGATTATCATCTTTTGTGGCCTATTCCTCAAAGTATTATCGATTCGAACACTGGAGCCGAATTTCCACAAAATAATGGGTATCAATAAATTTTAGTTAAAATAAGGTGAAATATATTTTTTAATATTCTCATAAAGGGAATTGTCTACGTCCGCTGAGAACAAAGGCAATTCCCTTCATTTATTAATAAATAGTTATGAAGATTTATAGACTACTAATTACAGTGAATTTCTTTTTTATTTGCATAAATGTTACGTCTCAAGTACCGTTCAGTAAAGCAGAAGTTAAAAATAAAATAAAACAAGTAGCCGACTGGCAAATAGCGAATCCCAGTTTTACTCACGAACACAATGACCTGGATTGGACTAATGGAGCCCTTTATGTAGGCATGGTTGATTGGGCTGAATTATCTGAGAAAGAGGACAACGACAGTTCTTACTACCAATGGCTTTATGAAATAGGTGCACGCAATGGATGGCAACCCTACAAGCGTATGTATCATGCTGATGACATTGCTGTATCACAATCATTCATTGATTTATATCGCAAGTATAAAATAGAAGAAATGCTTATTCCAACGTTGGCACGTGCAGAATGGGTTGTCAATCATCCTTCCAATAGTACATTTAAATTAGAGTACGGCAACAATAAAACATTGGAACGTTGGACTTGGTGCGATGCTTTGTTCATGGCTCCACCAGTCTATGCAAAATTATATCGCGAAACTGGTAACCGAAAATACCTGCAATTTATGGATAATGAATACCGGGCCACTTACGATTATCTGTTCGACAAAGAAGATTCATTGTTTTATCGTGATTGGCACTATTTTGATAAAAAAGAAGTTAATGGTAAGAAAATTTTCTGGGGACGAGGTAATGCTTNGGTCTTGGGAGGATTAGCCGAAATATTACAGGAACTTCCCAAAAATCTAATGGAACGCAAATATTATGAAGAACTTTTCGTTAGATTATGTACTCGTATTGCTAAATTGCAAAATGAAGACGGCTATTGGCGTGCTAGCTTGTTGGATCCAGCCTCTTATTCCTCCCCTGAGACAAGTTCCACAGGCTTTTTTGTATATGCACTGGCCTATGGCGTAAATGAAGGGCTCCTGTCCAAAAGCGATTTTATGCCAGTAATTATTAAAGGTTGGAAAGCTTTGACTGATGCAGTTGATGTAACGGGAAAGCTCGGTTGGGTACAACCCATCGGTGCAGATCCTCGCAAAGTAACTCGGAATATGACCGAAGTTTATGGAGTGGGTGCTTTTTTGTTGGCTGGATGTCAAGTTTATAAGATGGCTATAGATGTGGAAACCGATGATGTGAAAATTTCACCAGATAGAAAGACAATGTTGGGAAATCCACTGAGTGGTTGGGTAATATATGCTAATGAAAATGTAAATGATGATTTTTGGGAAAAATACGATCATATTTATGTCCCAGAAAAAGGAACTACAGTTCAAATCTCCGATTATGTTCGCACGTTATATATCCGAACACATTGGAGTACATTAAACCCTGCTGAGGGAGTTTATGGATGGGACACTAATGAAAAATTGAAGAAAGTGATACAAGGTGCCATTGACAGAGGCATGAGACTTTCTTTTCGTGTAGTAGTCGATAGCCGAGACAGAATTAATGAAGCAACCCCTGCTTATGTCTTTGATGCTGGAGCCAAATATTACACAGACAAAGGTAAACGTTCTCCTTATCCTGATGATCTCATCTTCCAAGAAAAATATGCCAAGTTCGTAAAGGCATTTGCCAAAAAGTATAATAATCCAGATTTGGTAGAATTCGTAGATGGTTACGGGCTAGGTAAATGGGGGGAAGCACACACGATGAAGTATCTTGATCCTAAAAATCGTGAAACTGTATTTGGTTGGATAACAGATCTTTATTCTAAATATTTCACTAAAGTTCCTCTGGTTATTAATTATCACCGCTGGATAGGTGCTGGTAAAGATTGGGCCGGAGAAGAAAAATTTGATTCTGATAGCAAACGTCTGTTAGACATTGCATGTAAAAAAGGTTATTCTTTACGTCATGATGCTTTTGGAATGAGAGAGTATTATGGTCAATGGGAACGTGATTATGTAAAATCCTGGATTATGAAACGTCCTGTTCTTCTGGAAGGTGGATGGATTGTAAGTAAACATCCTTTCCAGCTAGATCCGAGTGGCTATAAGACCTCAAGGGATGTCCGTGTGGGAGAATTTGAAGACGGCAAGGAAGCACACGTAAATATGATGGATTTCCGCATAGGGGATGAGACTATGAGTTGGTTTAGAGATGCTTATCCTTTAATTGAAGATTTTATATCTGAGGGAGGCTATCGCTTATATCCAAACTCTATTATTGTGCCCCAAAATATAAAAAGTGGTTCGAAAATTAAAATAATTCACCGTTGGTTAAATTTAGGTTGGGGATATTGCCCTACCAACATACCGCAATGGAATCAGAAATATAAAGTAGCTTTTGCGTTGCTTGATAAAGATAATCAGATAAAATACTCTTATCTTGATTCTAAAACAGATCTTTCCACCTGGATAAAAGGTGCTCCTACTACTTATGAATTTACACCTAACATTCGAGGTGTAAAGAAAGGAAATTATACTTGGGCTGTTGCTTTAGTGGATACGACTAAAGGGAATGGCAGTAATGTAAAAGGTTTAAATATTGGAGCTCAAGGAGAATTTACAGACTCTGGTTGGTTGAAATTAAGAAATGTAATTGTTTACTAGATTATTTTGCCTAAAAAATCAGATTACTTATATTTATTATTTGTTTACTGTTACCTAATAATATAACTGTAATAGGTAGTAATTAAATATAATTATGTAAAAGGATATATTTATTCACATATTCTCTATTTATGACTTTACTACATATATCATTATATTTGTTAATAAAGTCATAAATTTGAGTGATCTTTATTTATATACAAATATCTTATAGATATTTTTTTTAAAAAAAGCGTTTTAAATTTAATAAGCGGTGCAAGGTGCAAGCCATATATTTATATATAGGCTTGCACCTTGCACCGCATTTTAAAGATTGTGAATCAAGGATTTGGTTATATCGGAAAATAGTAATACATTTGAACCCAAGATATAGGCAGACAAACGCTGGACAAGAGCGGACAAAAGCAGAGCTTTATTTTTGTGCCTAAATCGTTACCATAAAGATAACTCGATTTGTAATTGATTGAAGACTAGGATGTTGGAGGGTAAGGTTCATAATCCCCAGCTTCCGCTGATAGTAAAAAGAGATCCTTTACGGGTCTCTTTTTTTTATGCCTGTAGGTCAGTTTTATGGCCGTGCGTTTGGGGCTCACCCGATAATTAGTGGGGGGAATAAGATAAAATGTTATCTTTGTCGTATGGAAAACGACGTTTTATTATCATTAGTAAATTTGATGCTCCCCGAAAATATTTTATCAAGGTTTAGTATCGTAAATGTAGAAAAGAGTTCAGATACAATACTTATTTATTTGGACGAAAAAATAGATGCTAAGTATGCTTCGAATGACCTCTTTGAATCCAAAGGCTTCCTGAATCCTGTCACCATCAGAGATTTTCCTCTTCGTGACAAAGCTGTTGATTTGGTGGTTCGTCGTCGCCGTTGGATTAATCGACAA
>JGI20225J20221_1000518_pt1 | contig 90791 bp, 91 predicted proteins | sample BioMet4_FD_20221 | JGI IMG/M metagenome (IMG submission 20221) | reverse complement strand
TTATCGCTTAAGAAAGGAAGAACCGCCTCGCGGGTCGAATCGAAATAGGTGTTTGTGATTTCGTAAGTGGTCTCATCTTTTTTCGTTAAGGTATCGTTCACATAGACATCGGCATCGTCGATGGCGCCCCAAGGTTTCGTCTCCGTGTTGGCGGCCGGATTGCAGTGCACCCACATCGGAACATAGCCGGTGTCGAAACCGAAGTCCTTGTCGTAAAGCTTGCTTAAACCATAGTCATCTTTGAAAGTCTGCCATTGCTGATAGGCAGCCTTTTGATCAGCAGTAGCCGTTTCTTTATTCGAGGGCTTGCTGCCATTGTAGTAACGGATGCCTTCGACATCGCAATCGATGAGGTAAGACACGTTGTGTTCAATCGCGTTATAAGTCTTGAGAAAGTTGTGAGCGACATAAGAGCAATCGCCACAGGATCCGCGGACAAAGCCGAGCGTGAAGGGAGTAGTGCCTTTGTAGAGCCCCTCCATCTGCGTCTTGCTGACATATAACATATTAGATAAGGATAAACGAGCGCTCATCCAATCCGCGAAGACGGTGTAGTCTTTGGCAAAGCTATCGGAAGTGCCATCAGCAGTTTGCTGATATTTGGCCGCGCCGTTTTCAAAGATGGCGATTGTGGCTAAATGGGCGTTGATGTTCAAATTGAATTTAGAAACCGAGGAGTCATCGAACTGTGTGGACTCGATGCTATAGATAAGAAGGTTCTTGTTCTTTTGGTAACGATTGATGGTGGAGCAGAAGTTGGCCCAGCAAGTGCAGCCAAGATCTTTAGGCAACACAACGAGAACGAAATTCTCTTTATCTGTCACTTTGGCTTCGAGGTCGCTGTGGGCGGACAAAGCGAGGAAATGATCGGTGCCAGAAAGAGAGGTGTCGTATAAGGATCCAAAGGTCATCTGGACTTTGGTGACGGCTGTTTGACCGCATCCCGCCAAAAGCGAAGCGGAAGCAGAAAAGGCGATAAAGGTAAATAAAAGGTTGTTTTTCTTCATGGCAAAAATTTTATGTCATTTTCTAATTTTGGGCAATAAAAGAATTGGCAAGGCAAAAGCAAAGCATAAAAAGAGAGGAAAAATCAAAAAGTTTCTTGAGCAAAAAAGTGCAGTGCTTTTAACGATAATGCCGAAGAAATGTCAACTTTTGACTTTTTTGAAAAGGCCAGGGGTGAACCGTGCTAGATTTTTCTATCCGATTTTTGTTGCATTTGCGTTCGTTTTATAGCATATTTTTTCGCGTCAAAGTCTCCGTATATAAAATCGGAATTTGGCATTCGTTTCCGTGTTTCTGGTTTCCCCCTGGAGGTATGGCGATGGACGCTGACAACACAATCATTTCGTTAAAAGGAGTGAGCAAAGTCTTCGATAAGAGCTTCACAGCCGTCGATGATTTCACCCTCGACATCAGGAAAGGCGAGTTCGTGACCCTTTTGGGCCCCTCGGGATGTGGCAAAACAACTACCCTCCGTATGATCGCCGGATTTGACATTCCGACCAAAGGCAAAATCTACCTTAATGGTCAGGACATCACAGANCTTCCGCCTTATAAGCGGCCGGTTAACACGGTGTTCCAGCACTACGCGCTTTTCCCGAACCTTGATGTTTATGACAACATNGCTTTCGGCTTAAAGCTCAAAAAGGTGCCGGTTACTGTCACCGACAAAAAGGGCANCAAGAAAACTGTCCTTAAGCATTTGTCGGCNGAAGAGATCGACAAAAAAGTCGCCCACGCNCTNGANATCGTGGACATGGAAGAGATGGAGGACCGCGATATCGCGAACCTCTCTGGTGGCCAACAACAACGTGTCGCCATCGCTCGCGCCATTGTTAACGAACCGAAAGTGTTGTTGCTCGATGAACCGCTCAGCGCCCTTGACCACAAGATGCGCCAAGACATGCAAATCGAGTTGAAGGAAATGCACAAGAAATTGGGCATCACCTTTATTTACGTCACCCACGACCAAGAAGAGGCTTTGTCCATGTCGGACACCATCGTGGTCATGAAGAGTGGCGCCGTTCAGCAAGTCGGCACTCCAGAATCCATTTATAACGAACCGGTCAACGCTTATGTCGCCGACTTCATCGGCGAAAGCAACATCTATAACGGCACTATGGTGGGCAAACAACAAGTCCGCTTCCTTGGCGCTGTTTGGAACTGCATCGATGACTTCCCGCTTAACGAGAAGGTCGATGTCGTAATCCGTCCGGAAGACGTTGAAATCGGCAACCCTGGTAAGGGCACCGTCGATGGCGTCATCGATTCCCGCGTCTTCAAAGGCGAGGACTATTCCTATGTCATCCTCGTTGGCAAGAACGAAGTCCTTTGCCGCGACACCCACGCTCGTGAGGTCGGCAGCAAAGTCTCCATCCACGTCGTGAAGGAAAATCTCCAGATCATGCATAAGGATCTCACCGAGAACGAATGGGAGAGCGCTTGGATCAATAGCGACAATCAGGTCGTCATTGGCGAAGACCCCTTCCCATGCGATATCACGAAGCTTATCAAAGGCACTCAGCTGACCGATGATGGCAATCTTTACGACCCCAAGACCAAGAAGACTTACGACGTCAACGACGCCGATGTGGTGGCGGAGTGCGGTTTGGATGCCCCAGTCCTCAGCGATAACCTTGAGACGGGCCATAGCCAAGGCCGTATCATTTCGTCCGTTTGGCTTGGCGACCACTATCAGTATCTCGTCCGCACGGATGATGAAGAAGATTTCGTTTGCAACACTCCTTATCAGTGGAACGAAGGCGACACCGTTGCCGTCGATATCCCTGCAGAATCCATCCGTTTACGCTTAAAGAAGGATCCGGAGAACTATGTCATCGACAAGTGAGGCGGCGCTCCCGCCAACTCCTGCAAAGGAGAAAAAGACCAAACGTTTCTTTGGTCTCAAACGTCGGTATCTCGCGATCCCGTACGCTCTCTTCCTTGTCTTGTTCGTCGTCATTCCGCTCTTGCTCATTGTCGGCTACGCGTTTAGCGAGACGAACGTGGTCAATGGCGTCAAGGTGACGAGCTTCAGCTTCGCGGCTGCAGCCTCCTTCTTCACAAGTGCCAGCAAATGGTCGGTTCTCTTCGTGTCCCTTTTCACGGGCGTCCAGACCACCATCATCTGCTTGCTTCTTGCTTACCCCGCGGCCTATTTCCTCGCGGAGAAGAAATTCAACGCCAACAAGATTCTCGTTATTCTCTTTATCATGCCAATGTGGATCAACTTCGTCATTCGCACCGGCGCGACCCGTGACCTCCTTAACTGGATGGGCTTATCGGGCTCGACGCATCCGTGGGGCGCGACCTTGATCGGCATGGTCTATAACTATTTGCCATTCACGATCCTTCCTTTATATACGACGATGCTCAAGCTTGATCACTCCCAAGTGGAAGCCGCAGCCGATTTAGGCGCGAACCCTTGGCACGTCTTCTGGCGGAACGTCATCCCGCAGACTTTGCCTGGCATTGTCTCGGCTTGCGAAATGGTCTTCATGCCGGTCATGAGCTCTTATGTCATCTCGGATACCTTATCTGAAAGCAAAATCACTCTCTTCGGCAACTACATCTATCTCGACTTCTCCAACTCGTTATGGAATGAGGGCTCCTTCATGGCGCTCCTCATGCTCGTCATCATCGGCATCACGATGCTTCTCACTCGCAACATCGAAAAAGATCCTACTGGTTCTAGAGGAGGTGGCTTATGGTAAACAAAGCGTCGCTCTGGAAGCGCATCCTCGCCAGTGCTACATCTGGATTCTCTTGCTCCTCATGTACTTGCCGGTTCTCGTTCTTATCATTTATAGCTTCTCGACCGCCTCGCTTGGTCAACCCATTGAATTCACTTGGGAAAACTACGCGAACCTCTTCAAGTCCCGCGAAATTCAGATTGCGGTGGGCAATACCTTAATCTTGGCTCTTGTGACCGCGGTTCTTGCGACCATCATCGGAACCTTAGGCGCCATTGGCGTCTATGAGTCTCGTCCTTGGATCAAAAAGACCCTTGAATTCACGACCCAGGTTCCGGTTGTTAACCCCGAGATCGTCATCGCTCTTTCTCTCATCGTCATGTTCGTTTTCTTAGGCGGCATCTTCGGTGGGGTGAAACTCAGCTTCTGGACTTTGCTCGCTGGCCATTTGGTCCTCACGGTGCCGTTTGTCTATCTCTCCGTGAAACCTAAGCTTATGCAGCTCGATCCGGCTCTTTATGAAGCCGCCCTCGACCTTGGCTGCACGCCGCGTCAGGCTCTTTGGAAAGTCACTTTCCCAGAGATTCTCCCTGGCATTCTCTCCGGTTTCCTTATGGCCGTCACTCTCTCGCTCGATGACTTTATCGTCACCGCCTTTACGAGAGGCCCAGGCTTATTGAGTGGCACTTCGTCCATCCAGACGATCTCCACCTACGTCGAAGGCATCATCAAGCGCCATCCGCTTCCAACGGATTTACGCGCTCTCACGACCTTCATCTTCTTAGCCGTGGTTATTCTCGTTGGCTCATTCATGGCCTACCAGAACATCAAGGCTCGCAATGGCAAACGTCGCAAAGGGAGGAAGTATTGATATGAATAAACGTTCCATTATCTTGCTCATCCCGCTTCTAGTTGCAATGGGCTCGCTCACGGCCTGCGATGGTGCTGCCGCGAAGAGCGAGAAGATCAATCTCGTCATTCATAACTCCGAGGACTACATTGAGGGCAACCCCAAGAACGTTCTTGAAGATCCAGACAACAACCTCGTCGCTCGCTTTGAGAAGTACTGCAAAGAGACCGATGGCGTTGATGTCAACGTCACTTACGAAACGTTCTCCGTCATGGAAGATGAGCTCTCGAATTTGCAGACCGGCGGCCACTCGGCTGACCTCGTTTGCGTTTCGGACTACATCATCCAAAAACTCATGCGTCTTAACATGGTCACCCCTTTCTTACAAGGAGAGGAGCGAACCAAGCTCTATACGGAAGGACATGGTGCTACCGGTTGGGAAACCGATAACTATGACCGTTACGCTTCGCCTTTCTTAAAGGATCACTTAAAAGCCATTGAAGCCCCGTTAGGCGGCGATGCCACCAAGATGGGCAACTTGGGCGATTATGCCCGTGGCTATATGTGGGGCACTTTGGGTCTCACTTATAACCCTGGCTACAAAGAGTACGCCAACCGTGGCTTAAGCGAAGACGATGTCAAAGTCCAAATGACGGACTGGAATGCCCTCTGGGCCGACCAGTACCATCACACCTTCCAGGTCAAGGACTCCATGCGTGATACTTACGCGATTGGTCTCATGCACGTCTATGACAGCTACTTCAAGACGCTTCTTTCTTGGTACAAGGAAGGAACGTATCATTACGCGGATGGAACGAGCGGGGCCTACGACAAGACGAAGTACAACCTCGACGTCAGCACCATCTTCAACAACGTCAACCACATTGCCGACTTCAATGCGTTGGGCCACAAGCTCGATGCCAACTTCGTCGACACGAACCAGGACAAGATCGTCGATTTGGTCCAAGGCGCCCTTGCGACTTTGAAGGATTCGTCCTTCGGTCTCGAGGTCGATAGCGGCAAAACCGATATCACGACTGGCGATAAGAGCGGCATCGATACGGCGTGGAGCGGCGATTCCATCATCTCCATCAGCGGTGGCGATAAGAACAATCAGACTCTTTATTACTCCATCCCGAAGACCGGTGGCAACATCTGGTTCGACGCTTGGGTTCTCATCAAGAGCGATTCGCTCGAGCAGGAATACGCGCAGAAGTTCATCGACTTCATTAGCGACCCCGTCCAAGCGAAGCCGAACATGGCCTATAACGGCTACACCTCCTTCATCGGTGGTGACGACATCATCGACCTCGTGCGTGATCTTTATGATCCGCGCACCGCGGCCATGTACGTCTACCACGACGATCCAAAGAATCCCGACAATTCCGATTGGGTTTACGATGATGAGGGCAACAAAGTCTATAAGAACGGCACCGGCGTCAACGCCGAGACCGGCGATGACTATGGTTCCTTCGATATGACGGGTTCGACCTACGCGGCTCCGAAGATCAAAGATCATGACGGAATCACGACCTGGGAACTCTACGCCGCCGACAAGACCTTCGTCGATACCGACGCCGAGAATGCCTGGACGAAAGTCGACCTTAGCTATTTCTTCAAAGGCACTGAAAAGACCGCGGAAGAAAAAGGCGAAGGCGAAACAGTCTATGGCACGGACGATATGGTCTTCTATACGAACGAACTCGAAGAAGTGACGGGCAAAAACCTCGCTGGCGAAGAAGAGACGGTCACCGTTGGCCGCAGCTTCTTGGCCCAATATCCGACCGAAGACGAAGCCTATAAAGGCACCGTGCTCGATCAGATTCCAGGCTTAGCCGTCATGGAAGACTATGGCGACAACAATCCTTACATTCTCCTTATGTGGGAGAACGTGAAGGCTGGTGGCACCATGAAGCCGTGGATCATCGTCCTCCTTGTCGTGGAGGCGGTCGCCGCGGTTGGCGTTGGTCTCTACTTCTTCATCCGCAGTCACGCGAGCAAAGTTCTTCGCACGCGTCGCCGGGAAGATCGTTTGGCTGCTAGTAGCAAAAAATAAAGGCCTTTTGCAAGGTTAACGTTCGATTTGCAGGGATTTTGGCTCGAAGGGAAATAACCCTCCGAGCCTTTTTCTTTTCTTTTTCCTCGTTTATCTTTTCGTGGGCTTTATAATGAGTCCGTGAAATTCCCTAAAGAAAAAAGCCGTTATCTTGCCGATGCCTCCTTCGCCGCGATTTTCCTTATCATCGCGTATTTGATTTTCATTTCCATTGTTCTCATTAATGGCTTGATGTTTGGGACCTTCGCCGCGAGAGACGGCGCCTTCATTGCGGTGGGCATGGTGCTCTTTGGCGGGGTGATGTGCGGTCTCTTCTTTGCCGTCACGGGTTCAATGGCCCGCGTCAGTGTCTATTCCTTGGCCGTTTCCTTCTCGCTTTATGAAGCCGTGACTTCCTTCGACCACCTTTATTTATTGGGGTCTGACGTCCTGTTAAACGTCGCGCACATTCTTCAAGTGGTGGTGGGCGTCTTCCTTCTTTTCGCCTTCCTATTAGGAGCTTTGTCTTTCATCTTGGATCAAAAACGCCTTATTTTGCTAAAAGCCTCTCGCATCTTCTTTGATGGAGCCAGCATCCTGTTTGCCATTGCTTCAATCCTGAATTTCGCTGACGGGGCTTGGCTTAGCGGTCTCATGATTCTCTGCCTTGGTTTCGTCGCGGGCGCCATCCCCTTTGCCTTAAAAGCTTTGGATTTGCTCCCCGAAGCGCTAGAAAAGGGACTTTAAACCTCCTCTTTTCGCCTTCTTTTGTATCCTTTAATTGCTAGAGAAATGACACAATGTTATAATCCTTCCGCTGCTTCCTTAGCCAAGTGGTAAGGCGTGGGACTGCAAATCCTTAACCCGCGGTTCGAATCCGCGAGGAAGCTCCAAAGAAATTAGTTGCTACCCTATGGGTAGTGGACTATAGTTGTGGGGCTGTCTTCTATCGGACAGCAACACACAAGTGCGCCAGTAGCTCAGCTGGATAGAGTAGCAGACTACGAATCTGCGGGTCACGGGTTCGAATCCTGTCTGGCGCGCCAAAAAAGAAACAAAGGATGGCCCAAGCCACCCTTTTGTTTATTCGGGATGTAGCGCAGCTTGGTTAACGCGTCTGCTTTGGGAGCAGAAGATCGCGGGTTCAAATCCCACCATCCCGACCAGCGAAATCAAAAGCACCGTTTCGACGGTGCTTTTCTTTTAAAAAATTAGATTGTGAGGTTGATTCGTTATTTTTTGAACATCACGCTCAAAGAGAAAACCGGTTTGCCATCGACACGGCCTTGGTAATCACGTCTCTCGTCGCTTAACTTGGAAGCGATTTCCATCGTCTTGCCAAGAGTTGTTTCGCTAGAGAATGTCATNTGGAATTCGGTTGGAATATGGGAAGAATAAAAGAGGAAATCGTCGCTATCGAGGGCGAAGTCCACGTAGCGGATATTGTTCATATGGCCGTTGAAATCGAGATCGCTGTTGCGAACCAAACGGTTTTCTTTGACGATTAAATCTTCAAGCGTTTGGCGTGGTGGCCAATTTAGTTCGCCCTCGCTATGGACGGCGGCAATATCGACCCCATTGGCTGGCGGAATAGTTGGTTTATGACTCGTGTGGTCAAGAATCGCCCACAGCGAGATGCCCCGAACGATGATGGCGCCTTTTTCGTCATAGACGATGTAGTGGCGGGGGTAGACGAAGGCTTTGGTGGCGCCAGGATAAGTTTCGATGGTGATATTTTCGTTCGCCAAGGGCCAACGCGTAACTTCGAAATGGTAACTCATGACCACCCAATAAAGGTTTTGAGCCTTGAGGGTTTCGACGCCTTTTCCAAGAAAGGCGCTTCCGCCAATGGAGGCTTCTTGAATCAGGTGGAGAAAAGAAGCAATCTTCAGCGCGCCAGTAGGCAAGCAAAACGATTCGCTGATCGGACTTGTCAAACTGAAGTTATTTTTATCAGTATTCATGGGCAATATTATAGCATGAGAAAATATGCGCAAAAGGAAGAATATTCACATATAAAACGCCAACGAAACAGCCTAATGTGGGTCGCTTTTCTTGACGCGCTAAAGATCGAAAGGCAAATCATCACTTCGATGGCGCCGCTCTTGTTTTAAAACATTTCCTAAAATAATTTGTAACTTTCGTTCTCTTGAAAACAAAATATGTTGGGTTCTAAAATTTATTTATTAGGAGGCATTAATTATGCTATTTAGTCGGCACATTTCTAAACGCGGGGTCGTTTTTGCCAGTGCGTTTGCATCGGTTTTTTCGCTTGCTCACGCCGTTATTCAAATCATCGTTTACGCGCAAGGATCTCATGGCCCAATGTTTCTTTCGAGCCTCTTGGTTTCTTTAGGTATTTTCGCCGCTTGTCTCATCATTATGATTTCGTTTATAAAAGACAAGAAGAACGTTGCTCTTATCACCACCGTCATTGCCATGCCACTTTATGGCACAGCTATTTTCTTCGCCAATGTCGATGGCTTCATCGATGGGACTTACGCGGCCATGGAGTTCTGGCCGTTAGGCTTATGCTTCATTGAATATTTGGTTGTGGCTCTCACCGTTATCGAGTCTTTCGTCTATGTCATCATTAAATTCGTCAAAGGCAAAGGAAATCCTAAATTCTCGCCCGCCCAGAACACTGAAGTCGCGTGTTACATTTTGCTCTTTGTCGAAGTCTTATGGGTTATCGGCGTCATTAAGTATTCAACTTATAACAACATTTCCTATTGGGGAACGATCTGCGGCTATATTGGAGAAGTCAGCATGCTCGAAGCCTTCGCGTATACGCTTTATTTAGGCAACGAAAAAGATGAAGCGGTTCCTGGGCAAATCAAAAAGCCCGAGAATCCGGAAGAAAAATAAGTTTCTTAAGTCTATCGTTAAGTTTATTTGGCTTTAATCCAAGTGAGGAAGAAGGTGTTTTCGTGCACCTTTTTCTCCGTTTGATGAATGGGTTTGCCAATTGTGGTTTTTTCGTTATTGCAGAGTTCGTAAAGAGAAGAGGCCACCGCGAGGAAGATATTGCGGAAGCGAGCCACGCTCTTCTCATCGTAGAGACTGGCCGCGTAATCAAGGACTAAGGTCAAGCCATCTTTGCCATCGAGCATTTGGACGTCGAGCGTGTTTTCGCTGGCGGCTTCGTTCTGCTGGACGTCGACCATCTCGACATTAAGCTGCTCGAGATCGCCGCCATCGCGGATGTCTTGCTGATAAAGGAAACAAACCGAATCGTCTTCTACGGCTGTAGCGTTAATGAGAGTGTAGGGGCAGCACGAATGGGCAATCCCTTGGTGAATCTGTTCTTGAATGTTGGCGGAGAGTTCTTTGATCGTGTCTTTTTTCTTCAGGCGTAATGCCAACGGCAAGTCTTTTAGCAAAAGGCCTGTCTCAGCGGGCTTCTGCAAATCGTCTCTTCCGTTATAAGTCCATGAGAATTGGATATTGGACTTCTTGTTATAAAGGGCGATAGCAAGAAGGGTTGTGAGGGAGAAAAAAGCATTGCGGGAAACCCCGTAGCGTTTCTCGATGGCTTCCATGTCTTGCTCGTGGGAGTCAGCGGGAGCATCAACACCCAGACGGTGGAGGATATTAGAGCCGCTATTAAAAGCGCTCAACCGACTAACAAACTAATCGTTGATTTAACCGCTGTTGATTATGTGTCTTCGGCCGGTCTCCGCGTGTTCTTATGGGCTAACGGATTGTTCCAAGCTGGATCGTTCGTTTCTAGACATTCCTGCCCGGAAGTGGAAGAAGTTTTTACTATGACAGGCTTCTCGTCCTTCCTGACGATCGGAAAGTAGGATATTTCGTCGCTTTATTTCCTGTGCATTCATAAATTAGCCAAGGGACAAAACCTTAATAATTGTCTAGAAAAGCCCCCGTTTTCAGCCAGTACAATAATATAGTTAGAACTATTTTCATAATCTTGATGATAAATCATCAATAGTTAATTTTTATTATCGCTGTGAGAAGATTTAACCTTCTTATTTCACTAACGGCCTTGACTATCTCGGGTTTACTCGGGACTTCTTTTTCGTCTATACCAACGAAAGAAACGCCAAAAGCGGTGGCCGAAAGCACTTCGACTTTGGTGACAGCCAACAAGAGCAACGTGGCCATTGTTGATGGAGATTATTATCTGATTGGTTTCCCTTACGATACCAATACGGCCGGAGATTCCCGTTATCGCTATTATTTCTTCAATTCGAGCACCGTGGCTGATAGTCCGACTTTTGTCTGGACCCTTCGGGCTGCTAACGATCATACAAGCATTTACTCGTATTATCTCCGTTCCACTCTCTCGAACGCCATTTTTAGGGCTTCCTCTTCCGATAGTGGAGCGACTTTCACTTTCTATTCGATGAGTTCGTTCTTGGCTCTTAACTACGACAGCGTTTCGACCGATACCGCTAAGCCTATTTCCTACGATAGAACTGGGACACCGTTTGCTCCTAGCATTGGGGATGGCTCATCAATCAACTATGCAACTTTTGGCACCACAAGTGACCATTGGACCATTGCTGGCAAGAACGAATCATTAGATTCCCCGACTATTTATTTCGGTACCGATTCAACTTATTCCATTAACCAAAGCATAATGTCTATTTTCCATCTTGATTCGAGCTACGTCGAAAGCAATACCGCGTATGGCCTTGCTAGCAAGTTGGCTAATAACACCATCACAACTAAGGCTGACGCTTTAACGGCTTATCAGGCGCTTCCGAGTTCCCAGCGCTATATTCTTTCTCATACCATCACCATGGAAGGCACGACCTTAAATGCCACGATGGCGAGCGCGGTGGGAACTGGCAAAACGAGCTATGAGACTTTGTGCAATGATTCAGCATTGACGACCCAGACTTATTACCAGGCCGCGACCCCCGCCATCAGCGTGGATTACAAACTCGATCGTTTCATTGGCTTTGATCCTTCAGACAATTACACGATTACCGTAGGCGGAGCAACTTATGGTCCGCTTATCACGATGTACTACGATGGCTCGTGGGGCATGAAACTCGACAATAGCGCAACCGTTGGAACGGATTATCCTTACAACGCCTATGGACAGACCGTCAGTTGGTCTATTTCTAGCGCCTATGGCACGGAATATGCTAGTCCGAGTCAATCCCTAACTGTTTTGGCTAAAAACCCTGCAGATCTTACTTCGATTGCGGCCACAGTGGTGTTAAAGAAGCTTGCAATCGGCCCTTCGACGACCATTGATGGCGTCTTCAATAACGAAATCGTTTTGGCGGATAACCCGACTCTCGAATACATGCTGATTGATAAAGGCACGGCGACCGCGAACGCCTTCTTAAGCGATGTTGATAAAATCGCAAGTTGGAATCAAACGGGGGATCTCACTTCCTTAACTGTTTATGACGAAGGCGTGAACTCCAATATCATGTTGGGAAATGAGAACTATATTGTTTATTTCCGTCTTAAGGCCACCGACCAATATGCCGCGAGCGACTATTTCGCGACGCCTTTCGCCGTCACGACTTTATCCTATGATGATGGCCAATACGCCCACGCTAAAGTAAAGAGCTACGAGATTTATCAGCAAGAGATCGCCAAAGCACAAGCGGCTTCTATTACAAGCACGAAACACATTCAGTCAGTCTTCGATCATGTGTTGGCCAATCAAAGCTCTAGTTACGGAAGCGATAACTATTCCGCTTTGACGAAATATTACGAAGCCGCTTACCAACTCGACAGCGTGGTTTCTTCCTTGGCCGCATCCCATCAGTCTAGCGATTCTGCGGAGACTGATTCGGCCTACGAAAACGCCTATGCGAATCTCGATAACGTGGATATCATCTCCTTCGTCGATTACGCTGGCGATACAACCTCATGGGATAGCACCTTAAACACGTTTAAAGGCTTGGCGGATTTCAACCGCTACAAAGAAGGAAAAGAGAAAGATCTGATTGCCTATTTTAACGGCACCATTCTTCCTTATATGTCTTCGTTCACAACTACTAATCGCGAAAAACTTTGGACAGAGCTTCAAACTCAATTGAGCAATATCCGGAATATTCCTGGAGAGATGTTGACGGATGATGTGGTGGGCACAATCGATACCGCTCTTACAACCGCCGAAGAGTCTCTTAATTCCATGCTAACGACATTAAAAACCGAGGCAGCCGCATGAGCGAACAGCAGGAATACTTTAATCACTCGATCACCAACACCTATGAAACCAAGCTCAAGGCGCGTTCTTTCTCCGCGGATAATTCCTCGACGAAAGAAACGTCTGACGCCGTCAAAGCGGCAACCACTGAAACGGGGGCAGCCGCAACGGGAGCGGCAACCGGGGCTGGCGTCGCAGCCGGCATTGCCACGACTTCCGTCGTTGGCGTCGTCGTGACTTCGGTTATTTTGGTCGCCGGTCCTTCGATCAACAACCTCCCGAAGCTCGCAAACGTCGAAGCCACCATTTCGGCGAACGCCCTTTCCTATTCTTTTAATGTTTCTTATGTGAAGGCCGGTTCTCTCGAGGTCAAGATTGAAAACATCGATGACACGAGAAGCAATAGTTATGACCTTCTCGACAGCACGCCAATCGTTGCCCATACCCGCAAAGTTCCGCAACGCGAAGATTCCTCGAGCAGCAATGATTCCTCCAGCGCTTCTTCCTCTAGTAGCGTTTCGAGTTCCGAGGACGTTTCTTCGTCTAGCGGCGTCACGGATTCTTCTAGTGCCGCTTCTTCTTCAACCAGCCAATTCCAAGTGGGAATTGAAGGGATTTTTGAGAATTTGCTATTGAATCATAGCTATGTCTTCATGGTCACCGCGCCGATTAACGACGACTTAAGGCAAACGCTTTATAGTGCCACTCTTGTCACCGGTACGGAGGCCAAGGATGTCGCTCCTTCCTTAACCGTTGGAACCCCGGTCGTCGATTACGATAAAGTCAAACTCAACGTTCCAGTGGATGTGTCCGATCCAAGTCATCATTGGAGTGAAGGATCGCTCTTTGCGGTCTTGATAGGCCGAACCGTTCCGAAAGACGGTTTGACCACGACGACGCCCCCGCTTGGCACGGATGGCGATGTCATCACCGCCGATACGTCTGGAAGCGACATCGCCATTCTCACACGAACCGTTCACCTCGCGACGCCTTACGCTTCCTCAACTCAGACCTTTGATTTGACGAATTATATCAAAGGGTACTTGATACGACTGCAGATTTATGGCGGAGCCGAGACGAACTGGAAGATGCTATATGAAACGGGACTTTATTATTAAAGGAGGGATGGAAATATGAAACATCTCAAACAGTGGTGGACCGATTTGGACAAAAAAGGCAAAATCGCTTTCATCGTATCGTCCGCGTGGTGGGCAATTGCTCTCACCTTCGTGGTCATTTTCTCAATGCATAACATTCTATGGCCGGGGGTTGACCTCGAAAACTGCTTCCGTCTTTCCCGCGCCTTCAATCCAACATGGGAAGATATTTGGCCACGTATCGTGGGCACCGTTTACTACTATTGCCTCATCATGGGCATCAGTTTAGTGCTTCGCTTCATCTTCGAACATATTTGGACCGCTGATCGCCGAGCGGCGACCATCATGAAGCTCTTCGCCTCGTTCTTCAAATACGCGGCGGTCATCGTCACGGTTCTTGTCGTCATCGCCGTCTGGGGCGTCAATAGCACCTCGCTTCTCGTGAGCGCTGGCATTATCGCTCTTATCATTGGCCTTGGCGCCCAGTCGCTCATCAGCGATATCATCGCCGGCTTAAATATCGTCTTCGAGGACGAATTCCACGTCGGCGATATTGTCGTTATCGATGACTTCCGGGGCTCCATTGTGGACATTGGCTTAACGACCACCAAGATCGTCGACCCGGCTGGCAATACCAAGATCATCAACAACTCTCAAATTTCGACNGTCGTGAACTTGAGTGACCATCCTTCTGTGGCCGCTTGCCTCATGTACATTGACTATGATGAGGATTTGCGCAAAGTCGAGAAACTTCTTAACGATAAAGCCCCCGAAATCCGCAAAGAGATTCCGGGCGCGCTCGACAACCCGAAGTACATCGGCGTCTCGGGCTTACAAGATGGCTATATCGAATTGAAGATCATCTGCCACTGCAAAGAAGAGAACCGTTTCCAGACGGAGCGTGACCTTAACCGGGCTTATTGCTTGCTCTTCTTAGATAGCGGTATCGATTATCCGTACAACCAGTTGATGATTGGCTCCCGCGCTCTCACTCATCCTCAGGATGCCGCTGATCCTGAGCAGTTGAAGCGGATCCTTGCTCATTTGGCTGGCGACGATAAGGAAAATAAGTAGTTTAGATTAGATTCTAGGGAAGCCCCAATTAAAACGAGGCTTCCTTTCTTTAAATATTAGGGGAGTTTTTGCTCTCTTTTGTTACAATATTTCAAGGAGGACTTCGTTTATGGCCCTATGCATCAGAGAACGTATTTTCTCATGGGGAGATCATTACGATGTTTATGACGAAGATGGCAATGTCCGTTACATCGTCCAAGGCGAAGTCTTTAGCTTCGGCCATAAGATTCATCTTTACGACGAGCATCAAGTCGAGATAGCTTTCATTCAAGAGAAGGTTTGGAGTTTCTTTAAGACTTTCGAAATCTTCATCGGAGGAAAAAGCCGAGGCTTCATTCAGAAAAAGTTCTCTTGGTTCGTTCCTCGTTATCAAGTGGACTTCATGAACTTGGAAATCATAGGCCATATTTTTGAATGGAATTATGAGTTTAGAAAAGATGAAGAGACCGTAGGCTTGATGCAACGAAAAATCTTATGCTGGGGCAATGTCTATTATTTGACGGCGATGAACTTAGCGGACGAACTAAGCTTCTTAGCTTTGTCTCTCGCGATTGATGCCGCCCGGAGCGAAGACGAAGATGCCGCCATCATGTGTAGCATCTCCTGATGCTTATCTTGTGAGGCAATAAGGCGTGAAGAAAAAATCTTCCGCCTTTTCTTTTTCTCCTCTCAACCTTTTGTTTATTGTCCCATGTGTTTCCTTTGGTATAATTTATTAAGATAAAGGGGCAATATCGCATGAAAAAAATAGTCGCATTTTCTCTTTTGATGGCGTCACTAGTTCTACCAGCTTGCGGAACGGCTTCCACTCCCGCGAGCGGTGCCACATCGACTTCTTCTTCCGAAAAAGTCATCGAGGATCCGAAAGCCCGCTACGCCAAAGGACGGAGCGATGTCCTAGAAGCCGACCAATACGAATACAATTTTGATTTCAGCGCTTCCATTAAATACAAATCCGCTTCCGCGTCTTTGCCCGCTCATTTCGGCGGCGTAACCAAATGGAATAAGACCGGCGCTCACACCAACTATTATCAGAAACGGACTGCCTCCGTTAAACTCTTTAGCGAAGAGATGGCCTATAACACTTATTTCTATAACATCGATAACACTTATTACAAAGTGAATGGCGATGACGAGAAAGATTTTTCTTCCCGTAACGCGGAAACCATCACCGATGGCTACAATTTCGAAGCCAAGAGCTTTGGCGTCCTCTTCAAGCATCTTGAACCGGCGACCATCAATAATGTCGTCGTGAAGAACGGCCAATATCAATTAGCCATCAAAGGCGATACGCAGTATACGGCGGTGAATGGGATTCTCGCCAATCTTGACATTGCGAAAATAGCCGATTTGGTGGGCAAGGTCACGAAAGATAAATTCGGTGTTGATTTCAATGCGAACGCCTATGTCACTTTCTCGGGCAACGACCTCAATCTCTTCCATTTCGACATCAGCATCACCTATAGTGATTTCACCTTCACGATGAACTATGACCAAACCTATGTCCATGTGGGCTCGGGCGTGAGCATTGCTCTACCGACTTTTGAAGGCTTAATCACCGACCCGACCGAAATCACTTCCGAAGCCGCGATCGTGCAGCAGAAATATCTTACTAGCAACCTTGCTACCTCTTCGCAATATGATTACACCGTCAAAACTGCGGTGGATCATGGCAGCAGTTCCACGAACCTCTTAGGTTTAGCGGTGAACTCGACTTCCGCGGGGACGACCAAACGGACAATCGACAATGGCAAAATCTATTTCGATAACCGTCTCGAAGTCGATAGCGATTATAAGAACAAGGATCAGTATCCGGATGTGGCGAAGGATTACGAAATGTACCGGGCTAACCTTAAGAACGACACCAATGATGTCTATGACTGCGTCGATAAGGTCGCTCCGCTTCCTAACGTGTATACGAAACTCGAAAATTACGATAACCTCAGCATCGACCAGTATTACATGATGCCAAGCGCGACTTATTTTGCCTCGAAGTACATTGGCTTAATGAAGAAAACGGCATTGGAAGCCGGCGGCTATGAGTACAAGATCGGTCTCAACGAATTGGGCGTCAAAGGACTCTTAGCGGATTATAACAAAGCGATCCGTTTAGACCCCACCCTCGCCCAACATATCGATGTCTTCCAAATCTCCGACAACTTCTCGACCAAGAAAATCTCCTATCTCATCGACTTTGATAGTTCTAACCGTTTGACCTCCATTAGCCTNGTNATCAAAGGTTTCTATACGATGGTGGGCGGCGATGAAGTCAAATTCGGCTTAAGCGTAGCCATTGCGACTGATTGGACCGCCAAGGCCTACGTGATTCCGACCACCATGGGCGAAATCAGTTTGTTCTAATGTTTCTTCGTAAAATTATCGTTAGAAATTGTTTCGATGAAATCTAGTATTCAACATTTTGTTGAGTGATTTTCACCCTTTCGTTGATAGACACTTTGTTGAATTAACTAAATAATGCAGCCGAGGAAAAAACACATGAGCGTAGGCACGAACATCCGACTTAACCGCGAGAGACTAAAGCTTTCCCAAAAGGAACTAGCCGATAAGCTTTTCGTTACTCCCCAAGCCGTCTCGCGTTGGGAGAACGATGCGGTGGAGCCATCAATTGAGACTTTGAAGCAAATGTCGACCATCTTCGGCGTGAGCATCGACGAGATCACGAATACCCAAGAAAAGAAAGAAACGGACGTGACGCCTACTGCCACTCCGGCGGCGACCGTCACTCCAGCCGCTCCAATAGGCAAAGTCATTGGTCAGTGCCATGAATGCCATAAAGACATCCATGAAGGCGAAGAGCATGGCTATGGTCACCTTTATGACCATGTCACCTATTCGGGAAGAGGGCATCATCATCAACATCATCATCCCGCGTACGCGATCACCGCGATGAATATCACGGGCCATGACGATTTAGTTTGCGCCTCTTGCTTAAAGAGTCGGCAAGAAGCCAAGCAACGCGTCGACGCCGCGGAGGCGACGCAGAAGAAAGCCAAGGTCGCCGGCGATACGAAAAAAGCCCTTGCCTGGGGCATCGTCGTCGGAATTTTGGCCTTGGTGATCGATCTTTGGGTGGGCGTTGCTTTGGTGCAGAATGGCAACACGACCGCCGGAGGCTGGCTCCTCGGCTTAAGTCCTCTTGTCGGTTATGCTTTCTTTGCCTTCCTCTTCGTCATGATTGAAAACAACACTTTCGTCACCGATATGTTTATGTCCATCGTAGAGTTTGGCTTTGTCAAAATGCCTGGCGTGATCTTCACCTTTGATGCCGACGGGTTGGCTTTCTTGATTGGAGTTAAAATTATTTTTGGAATCATTGGGTTTCTCATCTTCTTTGCCGTCTTGGCTTTTGCGTTAGCCTTCTCTGCCCTCTGCTCGATTTTCGCTTTCCCTTATTCGTATAAGCATCGGGGCGAATAAGCTAATCATGACGAAATAAGCCTCACCATTTGGTGGGGCTTTTGCGTATTTTAGAGGCTTTTTGCAGGGGATATTACCAAATACCAGGCTGATTTTCTGGCGCGGCGTACATGAGTTCGCCCGGCTTGATGTCGAAGGCTGTGATGAACTCTGAAAATGAGGAGAGAACCAGATTAGTTCTAGCTCTACCGATTGGGTGGACGTCCTTGGCAAGTTTATCCGCGGTTGCTTGGCTATAGATGCTGCAGAAATCTTTCGTGAAACGGGTGAAGAAGGCCTTATTGTCGAAGTCCGAAATGTTCTTGCCCGCTTCAAGGCAAAGACGGATGCCGCCTAAATCAGCAGTGCTTTCGGTGACAGTAATAAGACCGTTGTTGAGGTGCCCTGGCATAATCATGTAGCCATCATTGAAGGAAGCGACTTTGGCGCTCCGTTCCACAAAAGCTTTTTGGTCAGCCTCACTCCACCATTTATCGTTATAGGCACCGGTTTCGTCAAACTTCACGCCATTGGCGTCAAAGCCATGCGTGATTTCGTGTCCGATCACCATGCCTAAATCCGCATAGAGTTCGGAGATGTTTTGGGTGGTAAACCCACCTTTTGCTGCGAGGAAGCCCAAACAGATGTTGATGCCATTGTGGCCAGGGGAGTAGAAAGCGTTCGCAAAGATCTTTTGGTAATCACGGATATAGGTATAGAAAGAGGAAGGTTCCGCTAAACGAGCATTTACGCGATCTTTGGCCAAAGCATACGCAAGGGCGGTGTTTTTAAAACTGGATGAAGCGTCAAAAGGAACCGAACCCATGCTGACAGTGCTTCCGTTATCCATGTCGAGGAAGAGATTGCTCTTCATGGCAGTGAGTTTCGTTAAAGCGCTGGTTTTGCCGGCGTCTGAAAGCCAGGTGGCCTCTTTGATGCGGGTCTTAAAGGCGGATTTGATGTTATTGAGAACGTTTTTAGCGATCGTGAGGTTGCTCGTGTAATCGGCGGTTGTGTAGTAATAAGTGGAAACATCGTCTTCGATTTCCGGCAAGATCAAGTAACGATATGCCGTTTCGTTCAGCGGGTCACTGGTGCCGGCTGTGCTTGTTAAAAGTGTTTGGGCTTCATACGGCAAGGAACTGACGCACATATCAAGATATCCTTTGATGGCGATAGCTTTCCAGCCCAAGAGATTTTCGGCTACGCAGGCTTTTAAGTCGTTATGGAGCCACGCTTCGGAATTCACGAGGAAACCAGAAGACTGGCCAAAATTAGAATACCCTTCGTCCGCGATGCGGGTCTTGATGTCGAGGCCTTCAATGGGCTGTGAGATATCGATGATGGATTGCTGATTGCGGTAGCCTCCTTCCATCGTGCCGGCAAGCGAAGTGGAAAGTGTATTAGCTAAAGTGAAATAGGCATCCGCAAGATTCGCGTAGTCATCGATCCCCACGAGTTGGAAACTTTTTTTGATGGTCTCATAAGAAGCAAGATATTCGGCTCCGCCAGGCAAATAAGCTCCGGTTGTGGCGTTAAAGGCAATAGGCTGGGCGTAGAGATAAGGATTGTTATCGGTGCTCGCCGTTGATAAAGAGAAAAGTGGATCGTAGTAGTTTGTTGATGCAAGAGTCTTGGTGGTTGAAAGGAAATCGCTGATGTTCGTGCAATTTAAAATCGGAACGATTGCATCGGCATAAAGGCCTCCGCAATCCTTGGCGACTTTTCTTGAAGTAGCGGTGTAAGCGGAAAAATAGTTCACCAGGTTCTTTTTGTTTTGGTTCTCAGCCGGCATCGATTCAATGAGGCTCTTCGTCCAGTCAACCATTTTCGTGGCGCTGACGATGTTGCTCTTTTTGAAAGAATCGGTGGGCTTCACGTTTTGAACGGAGGCATCTTCGTATAAGTCGTCGTGATTGACGTAGGCGAAGAAATCATCGTGTTCCGAGGTCCCAAAATAGTAATGGAACTTGTCGAGATAGGATTCAATATGGCTTTGGTTATAAACGGAGTTGCCTTCAAAAGAAGGGTTGAAGCCCCTTTCTTTCATGGCGTTGATATAAGGGTCGCCATTATAGAGTCCATATTTGACAAAGAAGTTATAAGCGTTCGTCGCCGCGGAAGGGACATCAGTTGGGACGTTCCCGGAGTAAGCCTGGAAAACTCGAGCGCCTTTTTGCTCGGGCATATTGTTTTTGTATGCCTGGTACATAAGAATGAAGGCCCGTGTCTTTGTTGTTTCTTCGTGGCCATAGTAACCGGCGCTTCTTAATAAAGAAGAAGCGTCAATGCTGATGCCATCTCTTTTCGCATGACTGGCGATCAAAGAAGCCGCTTCCGAAAGAGGATAAGTGGCAGTGGGAACGGAAGAGGTGTTTGTAGAAGTGTTAGAGGCGTTGTTGGAGCTACTTTTGGGAGCGCAAGAAATAAGGGTGCAAGCAATCAAAAGAAAGACAGGTGATTTCTTCATGTTCTTATTATTGCTTCACGGTTTGCCTAGTACAAACAAAAGAAATGGAATCGCCAAAAACAAAAAGTAACATATGTTATCTTTTGATTACGGAACGTGACACCAAAAATGTCTTTTTGATCATCCAGATGACTTTGGGCTCTTCTTTTGATGAATCTGATAAAACAATTAGGATAAAATACAAATGTAGTTAGGCGATATTATGGCGAAGGCGTTTATCTTGAGGACCTTATAAATGAGAACTTTGGGTTATGAAGGATCGGTGGAATGTGAAGCCCAAGCGGACTTTTTTTGCCAAGTCGCTTTCCTTATCAAGACTCTCAAGCCCTTGCTTTATAAAAGCCTTCATGTGTTCTCCCTTTGCTTCCAGTTATGATCATGGAATAGTGTTAGAGCTTTCGTCGTTCTTCTCTTTTGAAGAGCCGTACCAAAAGAGCGAAGCCAAAATGCGTTATGACAAAGATGCCATTTATTGGATGGGTTATTTTTATCGTTATCTCGTTTACACAAGAGAAGTTTCGAGCCGACAAGTTTATCATGCCATACCCGCTAGTATTCTTTATTCTTTTTATAAACCATACCATTCATTTGATAACGAAAAAGCAGCAGTGCAAATTTTGTCTCTCTACCCTCTTTTCCCCGCTAATCAACTTCAGGTGCTAAGAAAGTATTTCGCTAGCGAATAAAAAAAGAAGCCCGTTTTGCAGGCTTCTTTTAGGTTTTGCGGGGATTTTACTCACCGGAATACTGTTCTTTGGAATAGTTATCGGCTTCTAAGCCAGGGTGGCAATTCTTGTCTTCGAGGAAGGAGACCATGCCATAGCTGGAGATGCAGAAGGCGAGGTAGTCGGTGCGGTCGGTTCTGATGACCTGACCACGAACCAAGTTCATCGCATAACGGAGATCGGCGTTCACGCATTGATAAGCGAGGTAACGGATCTCGGCATCGGTAAGGGCTTGGTTATGAGCCCGTAAGAAATCTTTGGTCGATTTGAGGAAGAGGTCTTCGCAAGCGCCGGCGGTTTTCGGATCGAAGTGGTCGCTTTGGAGATATTCGTAGATGTATTTGATGTAGCCAGGTTTGGCGATGGCTTTGCTGATCTTCTTTTGGTAGTCCTTGAAGACTTCATCGCGCTGCTCTTTGCTGTAGTCGAGCGGGAGGGCGGGTGTTTCTTCGAATTCGTGGCAGCAGAAGACGAAGGTTTCATTGAAGAGGTTGGCTTTCGTCAAGAAGTGCACGTAAATGGCCGGCTCACTGATGCCGATCTTCGCGGCCACCTCTTTGGTGGAGGCTCCCTCGATGCCGCGTTTCGCGGTTAACTTAATGAGTTGGAGTTTGATTTCTTGTTTTGTTTGTTCTGCGTTTCTGTGTGCCATAATTAGTAAACCTTAACTAACTTATTCTAGTACAAAAGACCAATTTTAGACACGAAATTTTTCTTTTTCGTACTTGAAGGAAATGCCACAGCCGTATCATTGACCTCTTCTTTTCTCCCTTGCTAAGCGGATAATAGTCCTTATGCAATTGCTCATTATCTTCCTTGTTTTGTCCGGATTAGTTAGTGGACTTGGCTACTATTTCTCTTTTTTCTGGCGTGATTTAAGCACCCTTTGGATGCCTTTTGTCTTCTTTCTTGCGGCCTTCCTAGCCCTTGTTATTTTGTTTGTTCTTTGGACGTACTTGGTCTCCTTGTTTATCGACTTAAAAAAGCCCCAAAGACACGTTAACCATTTTGCTTACTGGATCATGAAAGAAATTACGGAATGGGTTTTTGTCGTTACGCGCGTTCGCCTCCAATATGTAGGTGAGGAGAAGATACCGCTTAATGAAACATATCTTCTCGTGTGCAACCACGTGAGTGGCTTTGATCATCTATGTTTCTTTGGCCATCTTAAAGGCACCATCATTTCGGTGACGAAAAAAGAAAACGAGGACATCGTCGATGTTGGCAAATGGATGCACCTCGCCGGCTTCTTGCCCCTTGACCGCCAAGATCCCTATCAGGGTCTTATGACGATTGGACGGGCGATTGAATATGTGAAGACCGGCGAAGCAAGCGTAGCCATTTCTCCTGAAGGCACGAGAAGCAAAGATGGCTCTTTGCTCCCGTTCCATGATGGCTCATTCAAAATCGCCACTAAAACCGGCTGTCCGGTCGTCGTCTGCCGTCTTGAAGGAACCAATCAAGTCAAACACAACTTCCCTTGGCATCATACGGTCGTGAAAGTCACGGTCTTAGCCGTCTACCACAAAGAAGATTACGAGCATGGCACGGCGGTGGAACTCTCCGAGAAATGCCACGATTTACTGGCTTCCAGTTACCAATAAATTAGGTTTCATCGAGAAGAAACTATAAGCCTTCCTTTTCTTCTCGCTTCTTTAGAAGCGTACTTCTATAATATGCCGTTATGGCAAAAGCCCTGCTTCTCATGTTATTAGCCGCCTTCGTGGCCGCCGTGAACGTTCCGATGAGCGAATATCTTTTGCCTCACGTACCCGCGATGCTCATGGGTTCTTTGACCTTCATTGGGGCCGCTCTTGGAACGGGAATCATCTTCTTGATTCGGGTTCTGAAATATAAAAAGAATTTCAAATATCTCTCAGGTCGCGATTGGCTGTATGTCCTTGCCGTGAACATCTTTGATACGGCGGCGAATATCATGCTGTTCTATGGCATCAAACTGTTAACGGGCGAAACGGCGAGCCTTTTGCAGACCTTTGAAGTAGTGGCGACGGCCTTGGTGGCTTTCTCGCTCTTCAAAGAAAAACTCTCGTGGCGCTTAATCATCGGTATCGTGGTGGTGGTCGTTGCCTCTGGCCTTCTCTTCTTCGATCCGGCGCAAGGCTACGAGTTCCAGCCGGCCTCTTTGCTTATCATTGGGGCGACGATTTGCTGGGGATTTGATAACAACTTCGCTAAAAAGGTCTCGGCCAAAGACCCCTTTGAATTCTCTTTCTTCAAATGCTTGATGCCCGGCATCATCATTCTCATTATCGCTTTGGCCACTGGCCAATATCAGGCCGAATGGAGTGCCGGCTATTCTCGCTTCCGTTCCGATCGGGGTTCTATGACGGCGTTTTGCTACGGCCGTTAATTTTCACCGCCCGGCTATTACAAGAAGAAGCGCGAAGTTCCTACGCCGCTACGAAAAGAAGTTCCGCTTGGTTCCAGCTCTATAAGAAGCCTCGAAACAGTATTGAAATAAATAATATCTTGAGTAATCCGAAAAGAAAGTCGCTCAAAAAGCAAAGAAAAAAGAAGTTGAAAAGCGGCGGGTTATTTTTGGTTAACGAAGCGGGGTGTTAAGTAGTTTTCGCCTACCGTTGTATATTTAAGGTCCTCCCGCAAAGAGCCCTTCGTTTTAGTTGCTCTCCTACCGGAAGGCTATTTTCCCAAGTAGCCCGCATCCTGGCCGGCGACGGTCGAAGACCCGGCCTCTCGCCAAACCCTTTCTTTAACTCCTACTTCCGGTTAGCTTTCAGGTATCCGGGTCGTTTCGGTAGTTCCTCGCTCTCTGGCTGGTATCGANGGCATCGTTTGCGGCAGTATCTTTGGGCTAGCTTGCTTCGCTCTTATCGTCGTGGGCGGGATTCTCGGCAAGATCTATTTGGTTTTGCCAGGCATGGGTGCTTTCTTATTCATCACCCCGATCTTTATTTTTAGAGCCATCCACGCGCTTAACAAATACAAAGCCTTGTTTGCCACCGAAGTGGCGCCTTTGTTCGCTTCTGGCGTTTATGAAGGCTTTAAAGCCGATACGGAAAAAGATTTATCCGTGCTGAAAAAGAAGATGATCACTGAGATGACGAAGAAACCCGACGATGAAGCCGCTTCGTATTACGAAGGGGTTTATCGTGGCGTTTCCTTTTTCACCTTTGGCTATAACTATTCAGCCCCTGGCAAAGGACATCCGCGGGCCGTCGTTGGCCGTTATTACGAGTTCACGTTGCCGCACGAAGCCGTTTGCGAGACTCTCGTGAAGAATAAGAAGTCCCCCAATATTTTCAATAAGCGCAGCCTCCCCGTAGTGGTGAAGACCGAAAGCACCGTCTTCGAAGCCAATCACGCCACGAGCGCCGTCGATGACACGAAGGCTCGTGAGGTTTTGACTCCGCTCGTTCTAGTGGCTGTCAATGATGTCGAAGAAGAATACAAAGGCAATATCTCCGCTTATTTCAATGGCAACAAAACAGTGCTTTATCTCGATGATTATCAGGTCGGCTTCAAGCTTTCGATCAACAAAGAAGTGACCATCGAACTCTTGCGGTCTTATGGCGAAGAAGTGACTCTCGCGAGCAAACTCGTGAAAGCCTTCGGCTTGTCTCGATGAAACGCTTAGACGTTCCAGCCGTTCAGGCTGTTACCACCTATATAAAGGATAAATACGGTATCGAAGGCGACCTTCCTTTTAGCGACGATTTCGATGATTTGGCTTTTCGTCACCAAGACAACAAGAAATGGTTTGGCCTTTTGATCCTTGTCGATCGGCAACGTTTTTTCCCGGATGAAAAGGCGGGGGAGATGTATCTCCTTAACCTCAAAAGCGACCCGAAGAAAATCATGTTCCTTTATGATGACCACGTACACCCCGCTTACCATATGAACAAACGGAACTGGATCTCCATCTTGCTGGATGAAGGCACGAATATGGAGACGACCAAACGTCTCATCGACGAATCGTACGCTTTGACCGCGAAGAAAAAGAAGAAGAGAAAGAATCATCATGACGACTTCTAGTGCGAAACCGAAAAAGAAACATAAGGTTTGGCAAATCATCCTCGTGTCGGGATCGGCCTTTTTCGTCGTCGTGGCTTCTTCCTTTCTTATTTACGCCGCCTTCTATTACCACGCGAGCGATGTTTCGTCTTCTCTTAAGAGCGACGATCAAGTGACGGTGAAGCAAGAAGGCAATATTTCCTTCATCCCTGAGAATCCAAAGGCTGGCTTCGTCTTTTATCCCGGCGCGAAAGTGGAAGAGAAAGCCTACGCTCCGCTTTGCCATAGCTTAGCGGAGAAAGGCGTTTACACCATCCTCATCAAGATGCCTTTTCATTTAGCTTTCTTCGGTATCCATAAAGCCCAAGGAATTCCAGAAGACCATAAGGAGATCACTTCGTGGTATCTTGGCGGCCATAGTTTAGGCGGGGCGATGGCGGCCTCGTTCTTAGGCAAAGGCAATCAAGGCTATGCAGGTTTAGCTTTATTGGGATCCTATTCAACCGCCGATTTGTCAAAGAGCGGCCTTAAGACCACGACCTTATATGGCTCTGAGGATAAGGTCTTAAACCAAACCTCATACGCGAATAACTTAAAGAATCTTCCTAGTGCGAACATCGAGACGGTGATTGAAGGTGGCAACCATTCTGGTTACGCCTATTATGGTCCTCAAAAAGGCGATGGGACCGCGACGATAAGCAAAGATGAGCAGATCTCCTTTACGAGTACTGCCTTAGTCACTTGCATGGGCATTTAAAAAGGGTTTTGCAGGGATAATGCGCAAAACCCCATTCTTTTTTATTTGACGCGATACTTCTCGTAACGCAAACCGTCATAGCCTTCGCAAAGGAGCAAGGCTTCGGTTTCGAGAACATCTTTATCGTCGGGCAGCCAACCATTGATCAGTCGGCGGGAGAAAGAGATCAAAACGCGCAAGAAGTGGCGGGAGTAATAAAACATTTCTTCATCGCCGAAATTCGGGAAGTATTTCTTTAAGAGCTCGGCTCCTTCGCTACAGACAACTTTGCAGCGTTTCTTATAGTCAACGCTTTGCGAGACACGCGGATAGACGCAGCCATAGTTCAATAAGAACCCGTTCTCTTCGACGTGGTTTTGCATATAGGCAATGCCAGATAAGAAATATTCTTTGAAGGTGGCAGAATTCTGTTGGCATTCTTTTCCCGACGCAATGAGGCGTTTCCAGCATTCGTCTTCGCAAGCATCCAAAAGAATTTTTTTGGTGGCAAAGCGGTCGAAAAGCGTGGCCTCGCTGACCCCAGATTCTTTGGCGATGGTCTTCGTCGAAAGACGGTTAGGGCGGTGGCTGCCGCCTTCCTTAATAGCCGCATCGATAAGTTTTTCCGCTATCTCATCCATGGAGAGGGGTCTCCTTTGCGTGCAAAGAATTTAAGCCCTTATCGACAAGCGTGCATAAGTGGTTACGGAAATCAGGACTGTCTGGATATTCATGGGATAAGAGACTGCCAGCGCTATAAAGAAGAGTTTTGAGGAGATGGTCCCACATGACGAGGTAGGCGAAGGTTCCCTTCGTCTTGAAATGGTTGAAGAAATAATCGGCGTCTTCCATTCGTTTGCTGAGATAAGTTTTTTCGTCTTTTAAAGGTATTTCCTCCACATGAGGCACCCCATGGCCATAGTTCAAAGTGAAATAGACGATTTCAGGATGAACGAGCAGCCAATCGAGGAAGGCATTGATGAAATCCGGAACCCGAATGACATTGTTGGCGATGGTTTTGGCGCCTGATCGCACAAGAGTGTAGCAATAGGAGTCCGCCTCTTGCATGAGGTTCGTCTTGTTTTTATAGCGAGAAAAAATCAAAAATTCACTAACGCCAGATTCAGCGGCGATATCTTTCGTCGAAAAATCTTTATTGGGATTGCTAGACCCGCCGAGTTTGATGGTGGCTCGAAGAATACGCTTATCAGCGTCTTCGATAACGCGCTTGCTCATGACATAGATAATAACCAAAGTTTTCTAAAAGGAAAGAAGATTTTAAGCATGATTAACTGACATATTTAAATAGTGAGAAAGGTAATGATGGGTTAAGGTTTTAGTTTTGGAAAGCGGCAGTGGCTATTCGGTATCGAAGGAAACTGAGCTTTTGTATTTCCAGATATCAAATAATGTTATTCTAATCATGACGAATTTTTGGCTAGAGAAAAATTTTACAATTTTAAAAGTAATCGCTCATTTTTTGGCAAAGTCATACATTGTTTATCTGTCTATCAACTAAATGTAAGGGCTTCCAAAATTTGAGTCTCGGCTCATTAAGAAAATCAGGAAGCAGGGGAAGAGTTCCGAAAGCCTCCATCGAACTTTTTTATTATCGGTAACTCGGGCTTCCATTAACTTGTCGTTCCTTTACTTAATAAAAGTGGTCACGAAATAGCGGTCACTTGATTCCGTTTCGCGTCAGTCAACGTGTCAGCAAATGTCGCCATTACTTCGACGTGGTCTACTTGTTCTCTATTTTTGAAGTCATATACTTATCGTGTCAAAAGGCTAGCCCGCTTACGGGTCGATACGAATAACTTAGGTCCGAAACTTCTCTCTTGCCCAAGCATAACTTGGACTTGACGGAAGTTTTTCTTTTTCCCCCTTTTGTTACCCATTTTTCGGTTAGGAGAGGGGGCGTTCTCTTTTTTCGTCATTTCACCCTTACGGGTGTAATTATTTATTAGGAAAACGTCAAAATGGCTTCATAAGGAATTTTTCATTTATGAAAAAGAAATTGATCTTCGTTGTCGCTGCATCCATGCTTATCGCAGGTTGTGGCAAAGCCGTTTCTTCGTCTAATGTCTCGACTGGCACTTCGCAAAGTATTTCTACATCAACTGGCACTTCCGAGTCAGCAAGTTCTACTTCTTCCTCTTCTGAGGCGACGGACATTCATAAGGCCACCGAGGCTGAACTAGCCGCCGTCTTTACCCTGGCTTATTACAAAAACATTACGGTGGATCGCACGGCTACGAAAGCCAATACCGAAACCGATAAAGCCACTATTGTCTTGGCCGACACTACCTTTAGGGCCACGTTCGCTGCTTCAATCGATCCTAACCTCGAGAACGCCACGACCGTTCTGGTTACTAAACAATATTCGATGAATTATCTTCTTGATAAAACCAAAACATCCTTTGGTTTTGCCTCTTATTCTTACTTAACCGCTGGGGAGGCTACCACGCACATCGTAAGCGATGATTATGATTCTTGCTCGTTTGTAGATGACAACGAAAATGCTATTGCCACTTCCGCAAACACTGTCTTTTCTGGCTCATTGCCCATCGTCATGCCTTTTGTTTCCCTCAACTTCCTCGAAGATTCCGATTTGCCTTCAGCGAGCAAATTGGTCTACGACGCTAATAAGGGCGTCTATAGCGAGACGGTGTCTTCGACCGACGATAAACAAGGCTTCGCCTTTGAAATTTCGTTTGCTAACCATGTTCTAACCTCCATTACTTTGACCGATCTTCATAACGATCACACCGGCAATGGCTTTGACAAAGTGGTCTATCTTTATTCTAAAAAGGGAACGACGGCCAATACGTTGACGGAAGTAGAAAAAACCGAGCTCGATAAAGTGTCTGACACCTTGCTTTACCAACTCAGTGATACCGACTTTGCTCGTTTCAACGTGGCGAGCACTTATGAGAACGTTCAAATCAGCATCAAGACCTATAAAGAAGCGGATCTCTCTTCGCTCGAAGACACTCACGAAGGTGGCGATATCCGTTTTGGCACTACAGAAGCCCGTTTCGTTAACGAGAAAAACGGCCGTATCTATACGATGTCACTTGATGATGACATGCAGAATTATCGTTATAACATTTATGACGGGGCCAAAACTCCGGCCGATGGCAGTTTCAATAAGGCGAAAGTGGCGATGCCGACCCAAACTCTTGCAGAGAATGTCGTTTACCTTTCTTCGGCCGGTTATAACGCCTATTACCTTCCTGGAACAAAATCTCGCTTTCTTCCTAAGCGTTCGGCCGAAGCAGGCATAATCGGTTGCACATACGACGCTGCTCTGAAAGCCTATACGATGACCACCGAAACCAATGATACTTATCAGTACCGGTTCCTTAATGGCGAGCTTATTGAAGCGACATGGACGACTACTAATGCTCTGTCTAGTAGCGTCACCCACCGGCTCGAAGTCTATGATTATTCCAACTGGAAGATGACCAAAGCTGGCCTTACCGAAGCAGAAAAGACCGCGCTAGCCGCCATCGCTTAATTGCTAAAGAAATCATGATGTGTCTAGGCACATCCTTTTTCTTTTGGGTTGACGAGCCTCATCAACTAGAAGTAAAAAGCTATTGAAGGTCGTTTCAATTCAGCTTTATGGTCTCTTTTGACTCAGGAATTCACATTTTACAATTAAAGGTTCTTACCTCTTTGTTTTTGGCATATAAAGTCTCTTTGGTTTCCTTCGATACTAAATAAAAACAAATATTCTTTTTATTAACGCAATAACGGATTTATGTGAGTAATTACAAAGTTAAATATTTCCTAGATTTTGGCTTTTCTTTTCTTTGTTCCATTTATTAATCCAAACACTTAAAAAATAAAGTAACTTAATAAAAATCGCTTGAGAGGTCAATCGTTGGTTTTTCTTAAGTCTTTCGTTGACGGAGAAAGAATTGCAATAATCTTTAGCCTTGGGAGGCATTGAAGAGGGCTTTGTCCCATTTGTATACTTATGGCAATTGTCGACATAGGAGGAATGAACTCATGAGGAGTCACTCTATTAAGAATGTGGTCGCGCTCTTTAGCTTAGCGGCCGGGATGCTAGTGGGCATTGGCGAGCCCGCCAAAGCGCCCGATAAAGCTTTAAGTCTTTATGATGGCTACGCGAAGACCCTGGCAAATCCGATCCTCGACGAAGAGGCCCCGACGGATCCCGTCGCGGTGGCTCCGGCGGAACTGGATCATCTTAATGATGAGATTGTTTCGTTAGCCAAAGAATACGATCCGAAAGCCGAGACTCTTGTTGTTAATAAAGAGGATCGCTTAGAACCTAATTACGTGAAGACCAGCGCGAGCGAGTTCGTCTCCGCTTTCGAAGGAGAAGGAACGCTTGAGGAAAAAATCGCGAAGCTTCAGGGCGCTCAGCCATTCCGTTTAGAGGAAACGATCGCTTCTCCTAAATATGAAGTTGAAGAGGGGCCGAAGAACATCCACGTGATGGTCCATGGTCTTGGAGGCAGCGCCTCCCATTGGACGAACGAAGGCTACAATTCCTTAGTCACCAATGGCTATCTCAACGAAGCCTCGCTCCCGTATCATATCGCCGCGAAGTACGGCACTTCCGTCTATGTTGGCAAAATGATCGATGAGGAAGCCAAACTCTTGAAGATCGGCGATTACGAAACGACTGGCATCAGTTATTCTCTCGCCGATACGAACTTCTTGTCCTATAGCGAGATCGCCCTCAAGAACAACGACGTCATCGTTTATGAGGATAAGATCCATAACCAGGCGAGCGACGATGCTTTTGAAGCCCCATACGAGAAATTCAACGAAGCCATCTATTCGAAGATGAACGGCGGCAAGTTCTATCTCTATGGCCATAGCCGCGGTGGACTTACGAACCTTCAGTACGTGAACGCCCATAACGACATGGTGGCCCACGTGACCTCCTTTGGCACGCCGTACTATTCGCCCGTCGTGAGTCAGATCCGTGATTGGGTGAGCAAGTGGCCAAGCGACGTCCCTTCCGTCTTCCAATACATCAAACAGGCTCTTCTTAAGTCCAGCCCGGACTACGCGAGCTACGATGATTTGGTAAATGATCCGTTACTAGCCAGTTATCGTAAGACCTATAACGAACTGGGCAATGACGTTTCGAAGCTTGATGCCTATGGCTTTGGCTACAGCGTTGGCTATAGCACCAAAGTGAAGATTCTCCGTTGGACGGTGGAAATCGGCTATAGCGTCGAGATCCCCTTCGATACCCTCGTTGGCACCTATAGCGCCATGGGGACGAATAATGGCCAGACAAAGATTGATATGGGCAAACTTGGCGATCTCTTAGGCATTCCGTCTTTCTCCTATACGGCCGATATCTCCAACACCCTTAACGTGACCCGTCATAAATGGATGGTCAATATCGCCTATGCGATTGATCTCTATCTCCATAAGAGCAAACGGTACCTCTGCAACATCCCGGGTGCCGATAACAATAGCGATACCGCTATCTACGCCTTGGCTCTTCATAATGACGAAATCATGTATGAGCCGGTTGTTGAAGAAGTAACTGCAGCCGCCTAAGCTCGACGCCCCTTGGCCCTTTCTCATTTATCCTTTTATGAGAAGGGGCCTTTTTATTTCAAAAAGGGATATCAATCCCTTACTTATAGTAAAAAAGACACCGGCTATAAGGGTTTCGCCCCTCGCCGGTGTCTTTCTTTTGCTTAGCCTTTATAAGGTAATATCGCCATCCGCGCAAGTGATGGTGGCAAGAGACGAATCGATGCGCCAATTCGTGCCTAAGGTCACCTTGCCCCAATCCTCTTTCGTGCCTTCATAAACGATGGTGGTGAGCGTTTTGCATGTATTAAAAGCGCTATTTCCAATCGAAACGAGAGTCTTCGGAAGGGTGAGAGATTTGATGCCGCTTGCGGAAGAGAAAGCCCACTGTCCAATCGTTGTTAGTCCTTTGCCAACGTTAAGAGAAGAGATATAGCAGTTAAAGAAAGCGTAATCTTTGATGGCGGTTACCGTGTCGGGAAGCGTCAAGGTAGAAAGGTCGTGGTTCCAATAGAAAGCATAATTCCCAATGGACGTCGCTCCGCTAGCGATCGTGTAGGTGTTGCAGAGCACTGGGATGCCATGGGTTCCGAAGAAGACGACTTCGTTGTCTTTATAGAGAACATGCCGGTCCTCGCTCGTATGGAAGATCGATCCTTCTTCCACGCTGATGCGACTGAACCAGGCGATATTAAACGCTTTGTCTTCGATGGTGGTGACGTTCTTGCCCATCTTAAAGAGAGTTTTCTCGTTGTGAATACTATGAAAGGCTCCGGCGGCAATCGTGGTCACTGGGTGCTCGCCATTGGTGCCATCGTCATAAGTGTCTGGAACGTAGTAGCCCGTCGCGCTAGCGGTGCTAGTGTCCGTCACGATGTAGTGGTCAGTATCAAAGCTATAGGTTAAAGAATAAGCCGTCTCGTTATAGGTGGCGAGGTAGGTTTGGTCGCTATCGGTGACCTCGCTAAACGCGTGATCCCAACCTTTGAAGGTGTAATAATTCGTCGCGCTCGCATCCATCATCGGGGTGGAGAATTCGCTGCCATAGTAAGCAGGAGTGTCCCCGACCTTAACGCGGTCGCTATAGATAACTTCGCCATCGGGGTTCTTGAAATAAACCATGTAAGAGATGGTCTTGTCGGTTTCGAACTGGGCATAAAAATCCGTGTCGGCTTGGATGTTGGTTAATGGCTTATCCCAACCCACGAATTTGTAGCTATGGATGTCATCATCGGGTTTTGTGGGGTTATTTTTGTTTGTATAGACGGCGGTTCCGCCTTTCTTAACGGTCGAGCGATCCATTAATTCGTTATCGTAGCCATAGAAAGTAACGGTATAGGTCGTGGTGTCCTCGCTCGTTGAGGCAGTCGAGGCGCTTTCGGAACCGCTATTTGAGGTAGAAGCAGTATTGGTATTCGATGTGGTGGTTTTGTTAGCGCACGCCCCAAGAAGGGTGGTGGACGCTAAGAGCAATAAGCAAACAGTCTTTTTCATGGTTTTGAAACTCCTTTTTGACGCTCGTAGTTTAGGTACATTTGAAAAAACATGTTATAAGAATTTTTGAAGTGTGACACTTTGGCGCTTTTTTAACACTGATAGAGGACGCGCGCGTAAAGAAATAAAGCGATGATGGATTACTCCAGACGATTAAAAGACGGAAAAACGAAAATTGTGAAAACTCGTTGATTTAGTTTTTAAGTTTATCGCCTAACAAGTATTAAAAAAGATACGATAGACAATGGATTAATAGTTATATTTCTACAGATAAAACCATATTGAACACTTTGCCAAAAAACTAAAAAATTGGCAACTTGTTTAACACAGAAAACGTGCTACACTAAAGCCATGGAACAAAAAGAAAAGATCACAACCGATTTCCGCCTGCCTGATAAACCATTGTTTGCCCGGTCTGATCTTTTGCAGACCCTTCAACTTCAATATCCCGATTACGATAAGAACACTTTCTCATGGATTATCAGTAAGATGCTGGCCACGAAATACCTCTATCGTCTTGGCTTTGATTTGTATTCAAAAAGAAAGCCTTTGGTTTATCAAGGTGGTCGTCCTGACCCTCTTGTCGAGAAAGTCCGATCCTTTGTTTTGAAATGCGATGATTTAGGAACGGTAGTCGTTTATGACTCGATGTTCCTTAATGAATGGGTGAACGAATTGATTGCCCATGGCACCGTCATTGTGGAGATTGATCGTCGTAACATGTCTTACGCTTTCGAACTTTTGAAAAATCATTTTCATAAAGTGACTGTTTTGCTAAATCCTTCCGTTGAAGAAAGAACCAATTATGCCAAAGGGGACACGATTGCGGTGATACCTCTTGGAAGTCGGCCTCCAATGCTATTAGGCAATGGCAAAATGTGTTTAGAGAAGTTGGCGGTGGATGTTTTTTCCGACAGAGCTTTGCGTCTATTCTTCTCGTTAGACGAAACATCGAAAATGGTCGAGTCGATGTTGTCCGCTTATTCCTATAACAAACGAGTCCTTATCGGATACGCCAAAAGAAGAAACGTCCTTGAAGAAATTCAGGAAGTCATCGCTTCGTCGAATGCACCTGCCATCAAATTCATCGAGGAATAAAATGCTTTCAAAAAGAAATTTTACTCAAGGGCATATAGAGGACCTTCACAAAATATATCCTAAGGTCAGCCTTGAAGTTTTTGAAATGACGATGTTCGCTTTCGGCCTTCTTCAACATTTGGCTTCAGAAAAACTTGATTTTATTTTTAAGGGCGGGACTTCTTTAATGCTGCTTTTGCCGAAGCCAAAAAGGGTTTCTACCGATATCGATATCATGGTTAAACCCGACACTGATATTGAACCTTTCGTCCAGAACATCGAACATAAATTCCCACTATTGAGGCTTTCAGGTCAATCCAGCGACAATCAAAACGGGATAAAGGTCAGCCATTTTTCATTTGCGTGTCCACCAATATATAGTGAAAAAGCCAACGTTCTCCTCGATGTCTACTTTGGCACCTGCCCTTATTTGAAGCTTGTTAAAAAGCCGATTAAAAATTTGTTTTTGGAAAATGATGGGATGCCATCGGAAGTAACTATGCCATCTGTCAATTCACTTTTAGGCGATAAAATGACGGCTTTTGCCCCAAACACCATTGGAGTGCATCCTTCCATAACGAGTTTTGGCAAAAAGTGCGATAAGCGGCTTCAGATTATCAAACAGCTCTATGACATCAATGCCCTCTCTGAAGAAATGACGGACTTTCAAGAAGTCATCGAATCTTACAAAGCCGTTGCGGAAGAAGAACGTTCTTTTAGAGGAATTGACGGAACCACAAAAGAATTCATTCGGGACTCTTTTTTGGCGGCCCTTTCCATTTTGACTTTGGGGGCATCGGATAAGAGCGGCGAATTTCAGAAATCCTATAAACCAGGTATTGAGAAATTAACCGATCATATTTTCGCGTTCGATTGGAATATGCCAAAAGCACAAGAATTTGCTGCAAACGCGATGCTTTTATACGCATGTTTGGCTTCAGAGGTCGATTATAAAAAAGTAACAATCGAGCATCAAAAAGGTTTGCATGATTTTCCATATTCGGCAATTAACCGGGCCGTCAAAAGAAAAGACCTTTTTGACAAGGCAATTACGGCCGTTAAAATTTTTGATAAAGGAGCGAGATAATCCTATATGCCAAATGCCAAAGTCTATGGCGCCCTCATCGGCGATATCGAAGGCAGTGTCTACGAGTTCGCCTCGAGTCGGGCGCCCTATTCTTTTGATCTTTTTAATCCTCGAGCGAAACCGACGGATGATTCCATCATGACTCTCGCGGTCCTAGAAATCTGTGAGAAACATCTTTGGAATGATAAGCAAGCCATCTGCGACACCTTCCGGAAATGGGGCCATAAGTATCCTTCCGCTGGGTATGGGGGCCGTTTCTATGGTTGGCTCCTTTATAGCGATACGCTTCTTGGCTATAACTCTTATGGCAATGGTTCAGCGATGCGGATCTCGCCGGTCGGTTATTACGCCAAGGACGAAAACGAAGTGAAAGTGATGTCTAAAGCCATCACCGAAGTGTCCCACAATCACCCTGAAGGACTTAAAGGGGCGGAAGTCACCGCCTTATGCGTTTATTACGCTTATCACCATAAGAGCAAAGAATTCCTTAAGAACTATGCGGAAAGCCAATATCGGCTTTATGGTTCGGTAGAAGAGCTTAACGCGTCAAACCATGGGCATGGCGATGAGATCTGCCAGGTTTCCGTGCCCCAAGCTTTGTCGGCTTTCTTCTTGACGGATAGTTTTGAAAGCTGCTTACGGACCATTGTTTTCGCGGGTGGCGATTGCGACACGACGGGGGCTATTGCCTCAGCGATCGCGGGAGCTTATTACCAAGAGGACGAGAAAAGCCTCGTCTCGTTTGTTAAAGGGTTCTTTAAAAACGATCAAGAGGCTTTAGATCTATTTAGCAAGTTCGATGAGACTATCGAATAGAATCCATCCGGATGAAACGGGAATAAACGTAGACGTTTTTTACTTTGTCGTAAACAATGTCTTCGCCTTTGTCGAAATTGACGAAGTAGCAACGGATTTCGCTTAAGTAGCGGCGGAAGGTGAGTTCAGAAATTTCTAACGTTTCCAAAGTTTCTTTTTTAGCGATGAAACCTTTTTCCGTCATCGTTTCGTAAAGATAGAGCAAAGCCTGTGATTTGTTGGTTTTCATTTTGCTATTTTCGGTTGTTGGGTGGTGTGGTTACCGCGACCGCTCCTAAATGAAATTGTGAAGAATAGAATAGGAATTAAAATCAATGTATCCTTAAGCACCTATCAGATTTAGATAGTCTTCTTTTCAACTTGCGAAATAATTAATTTATTTCATTGACTGATTTTGTTTACTCAAAAATCTGGAAGGGTCTTTTCTTCTTTTATCCCTCACCATTAAATAGGCGAAAAACGCGAAAAAGGACCAAGAATCGTCTCGGTTCTGTTTTTTCTTAATCGTGTTTAAACTAGGACTTTTATTTGTTAAACTTTTTCTTGAGCTATAGGGGGCCCAATTTATGAAAGCATGGAAACGTGTGCCTTTGTGTGTCACTATGCTGTGTTTCCTTAGTGGCTGTACGAAAGAACCCGCCTATTCTTCCGTGACCAAAGAACAATACGAAGCCGCCTTTACGCCGGCGAATAATTTCACGCAGGTCATCGAATCGACGATCACTTCCGATAACGCGGCGACCCTTACCATGAAGGAAACCTATTGCGTGACGGATCGAGTGGCCAGTTGGGAAGAAACTTTGTCAGGCCGTAAGAATGGTACGAACAAAGCCTATTGGTGGTTTGACGATAAAGGGGCCCTCAACCATTACGAAAAGGATGATATTGATGGTGCCTCTTCGTATAGCAAGTTCCTAAAGTATCCCTTAGCCACCGAAACCACCGTCTCCTCTGTCACGGACTTTGGCTATATGGCCCAATGGGACAACTATACCCATAAACTCGATTGTTCGATTTTTAATTTCTCGTACGCTGGGATCTTGAATAACCACCAAGACGGATTAGCCTACGACAAAGTGAAGTATGACGAAAAAGAAAAGGACTACGCCTATACGGACTCGACGACCGACAAATCTTACAAGCTTTATTTCGCGGGCGGTCTTCTTTCAAAGCTTATTTTCACGAGCGCGATGGGCTCAGACATTGCTTATCATCTTAGTAGCACCTTACATATCTCTGCGTATGGGACGACGGAAGTGCCAGTGGTGAGCGAAGAAGCCAAAGCCGCCGAAATCAATAAGAGCGCTTATGCGATGGGCGGGTTGTTCTAATTAAGATATAAGAGTTTTCTAGACCGGTGTTAAATCCAGCGGTCTTTTTTTCTTAAATGACCTTTTCAGTAATTTGAAAGGATTTTTCGTTTAGGATCTTCTACGACCCTTATAGTGGTAGAGCCTACCAATCAACCGCACTCTATCTATGGGTAAGCAACTAGAGGCTCCAGTCAGCCTCTTATTCTTTGACATATCGCACCAAAAGCAGGTTTCTTTTCTTTTCGGACTTTAGGAAGAGAACCTGATCACACCCATAGAGAGATAAGCAAACGAACATAAAGTCAAACAAGAGGAAAAAGAGGAAAAGGAAAAATGGAAAACAATCAAGAAATCTATCCTGAATTCGATGACATCATTGGCTACGAGGACATCAAGGCGAAGCTTTACGAAACCTTGTCCGCCATCAAAGAGCCAGGCCGTTTCAAGAGCATGGGCATCTCTTCGCCCCGTGGTCTTCTCTTATATGGCAACCCGGGCGTTGGCAAGACGGTTCTTGCGGAAGCCTTCATTAAGGCCAGCGGACGAAAGACCTACGCCGCCGTCCAACGGGGTGATAAGCGTGAATTGATGGAACATTTATCCAATCTCTTTCAAGAGGCGAAAACAAATGTTCCATCCATTGTCTTTCTCGATGACATCGATAAATATGCAGGAGGCCAAGAAGACGCGGAGGTCTATGGCGTCCTACAATCGCTCATTGATTCGGTGAAGGATGAGGAAGTCTTCGTCATCGCCACCGTGAACAGTTTTTGCCATTTGCCTAATTCATTGGTGCGGGAAGGCCGGTTTGACCAGCTAATTGAAATCAGTGAGCCTTCGAAGGAGGACGCCGCGCTTCTCATCAAGGAATTTTTGGAAAACAAACCCCACGAAAACATCAATTACGATGATGTGGAAGCGATAGCGTCTTTTTCTTCCTGTGTCGAAATCAAAACCTCCATCAACCAGGCCGCCATTAAAGCCGCTTACGCCGGGCGAACAGCCATCACGATGGAAGACTTCGTCAATGTCTTTATGCTTCCAAACGCGAAACACTATTCGGAAATCTGGATGCCGATGAAAGATATGAAAGAAGAAGTGGCTATTCACGAAGCTGGACATGCCTTAGCCTATGAAGCCTGCGTGCCGGGTTCAGTGGCTTTTGTGTCCATTGTGACGGAAGAAGATATGAGTGGTTTCACCCGTTTACGGAAAACCATCGCCCGCCGTCCTTATTCCATCTTGGGGGCGCTTGGAGGAAAAGCCGCGGTGGAAATGAAGAGCGGAAAACTTGCTAGTGGCTGTGGCAGTGACCTTTCGACAACCTATGGAGACATCTTTGGGGGCATGACGGAGTCCGCTAGCTGTGGGTTTGGCCTCTTCGCCGCTAACGCAAGCGAAACGAGGAGTTGGGTTCCGACGGATGAACAAAAGGCCGTTATCGGTGAGGAATTTGAGAGGTATCTACGAATCGATAAGACCTTGGTGGTCAATAACATGGCCTTCCTGGATGAATTGAGCGCGTTGCTCTTAAAGAAGGACTATGTCTTAGCTTCTGAGCTCGCCGCGATTAAAGAGAAACATCCTCTTAATACGGAGTGCATTAAGGGTATCTAAGGAAAAAGGCTCTAACGGAACTATTCCGCTAGAGCCTTTTCTTTTTGTCTTTAGAATCTCACGTATTCCGGATACTTCGCGACGGCGAGGATTTTCTTTTTCATCTCTTCGATCGGGGCTTCCGTCACATCGTTTGTGTAGATATTCTTCTTCATCCAGATGGACTGATCCTGCAACCAGGGTTCATCAGTCACATCGACGCCTTTCTCGGTGGAGCACATGCCAATATAACGGATGACACAGACGGCGGCGCTAGGGGCGATTAAGATTTGGCCGAGATGAAAGGAACTCTCTTTATGGAAGTTCTTGACCCGGCCATAATACATCTCGAAGAACTTTAATAGAGGGTTGCGGTCCCAGTCTAAAAAGTCTGGATAGGTGACGGCCAAAGGGTTATTGGGGAGAGCTTCGCCATCGCACCAATCGGCCGAAGCGAAGAACGCGAGATAAAGGAAGAACTCATGGTAAATGCTCTCCTCAATCCGGTCGAAGGACCCGATGTATTCGTAAGCGTATTTGAGGGGGAATAACGGTAGCGAAATGTATTCGCCACCGATGTAGCGAGTAAGACCTTCGAGCCAGGTTGGATATTTGCCAGTGACGTAATCGACCATTTCTTTGGCATGGCTTTTTGCCTCAAGCCAGCAGGCTTTGCCTTCTTCGCTCGAGAACCATTCCGTCGGTCTATCCGAGCAGTCGAGCGGGTTTTGAACTGGCTCTTCTTGCTTCTTATGAAATCCAAATAATCCCATGGTTAGTGTCCTTTATTGAGATTAATGAGCGAAGCGGACATATCGCCGCGGGCGATAATCCTGCCACCGAAATCGGTCGTGACATCCATGCTCTTCTTGTAGTAACCAAGAATCCAGCCGCCGAAGTCCCGAACGGTCTTGTTGCCTTTATCGTCCGTTTCGATCCATCCCAAAATCTTCCCGCCGAAATCTCGTATGGCTATTTTTTCTGACATATAAAATGTCCTCCACCTTTTAGTGTAGTGGGGGACATTAGCAAAAAATGATGAACTGACTAAAATAACGAATTTAGGATTATTTCGTTTATTTAATATCACTTACCCAGTATTTTATTTTGACCGCTTTACTTATCCTATTCGCAGATGATGGACTCGTTACCAAAATTGGCACAATCGCAGTAGCAAATTTTGCTTTATTTTCGTTCCATAAATCCATTACAAATTGGCTATTAATTACTATTAATCGTATCTTGCTATTCTTTAGGATATCGTTAATTTTTGTATCGTTAATTTTTATGCTGCTTTTGACGATTAGCGAATCGATGGCTGCACCAGCTTTTTTAAACTTGCATTCTTCAATTATGTCGCAAATAGCAAAATGGCAAATTTTGAGATTTTCTTCAAATTTTATTATGGTATGTGCTTTGCTTAATTTTGTTGGCACACCATGTGCTATATCTTTGAGATTGTTTTTCAAATCTAAGAATTTGTAAGTGGTTTTTAAAGTAGGGAAATTTTTGTCATGAACTTCGTCTACCAATTCCCAAAATTGATTCCTATCAGCCGCATAATAATAGCCGCGGTTTATTCCTTGAGGAGACGTGATTGACCCGACAAACAAAATTTCTGAATTATCATCATAATATTCTTTGTATCCTCCGAGTTTGCATGGATTCCTTGTTGTGTAGGCCGGATAATCTGCTTTAATTTTCGCTTTTTCTGCTGCAGTCATATTTGCCTCTTTTCTGCGTGAACGATCACGCTTATGTTTCGACATTTAATTAATCATATCATCTAGTAGCATCTCTTTTTGTTATTTATTGGTCTACACAAATTCCATAAGTTGGTCACCATCTAATCCAACTTGAGTAAGACCAAGGACATTGCTATAGAACAAACCATCATCTTCATAAAGTGTAGTGGTTATTCGCCACCTCGAAGAAAAATACTATTAAAAGAACCTAAAACGGATTTTAAAGACGCTTTATTCTTTCTTTTCGACTGTCTCTGCGAAGGCAGCGATCGTCTTCAGCATCTCGTCATCGTCAATCCGTTCAAGGGCCTCTTCCACAAGGGAATCGTCGATGCCATAGAAGGCTCCGGCAATGGAACCCGCCATGGCGGCCAAAGTGTCTGTGTCGCCCGTGAGCAAGATGGCTTTCCTGATGCAATCCTCAAATGAAGAAGAATCCAAGAAGGCCGCCACGGCTTCGGGGACGGTGTCTTTTGCTAAAGCGGTGTAAGCTGGATCCCTTTTGTATTCCTTATATCCTTTTCGTATTTCGGGGTAATAGGCTAAGGCGGTGGCCTGAAGTTTGTCTTTGGAGGCCCCATGGAGAGCCTCGTAGGTCAATAAGGCAATGACTCTCGCTCCCGCGGTTCCTGAGTAGCTATCGTGGGTGACCGCGCTCGACTCATCAACTAAGTAAAGGCAATCTTCTTCCGAGGAGGCTAAGTAAGCGATAGGGCTAATCCGCATGGCCGCCCCGTTGCCTTCTGATTGGTATGCTCCAATCGTTTCGTCCTTCATCCAGCCATAGAAGTAACGGCCATAGCCAGCGTCAGAAAAGCGGTTGGCCCATCTCCGGTAATAGGAAGCGATGGCCCCGTAATGGTTGCAAAGAGGGGCTCTCACGACACCATGGAGCAAGAGATCCATCGTCGCGATAGTGAGAACCGTGTCATCAGTAAAGTGGCTGCTCTTAGAAAATAAAGGGAATTTCTCGCTCACATAGTCATGCTCCTCATAAACGCTGCCGACGATATCCCCAATGATCGCCCCATAAAATCCATTCGTGTGCATTCGTTTACCTCCTCGAAATACCATCTTAAGGGTCAGAGACGATTCTGCTTTCCTTTGTTCTTTAAATAACAAAAAAGGTACTTTAGAAGTATTTGCTTCCAAAATAAATCACAACCCCCTACATAGTAGAGAGGTTAACATCAACCTAGGATATTGATGCTAATACACCTTCATGTGTGAACTAGCTAATTCACTCTTTTTACTTATGTTTGTGGGTTCTTTGAAAACTTATTAGAAAACCTTTAATGACGTTTTTGTCATGGCTAGAAAAGTAATAGAAAGGAAATAAAAAACATATGGATGCATTTGATAAAATCGTAGGTAATGACGATATTAAAGAACAATTACGTCACATCTTGAAAGCCTTAAAGGACCCCGAAACCTTTGATAAGCTTGGGCCCCACTCACACAGTCTTTGGCTTTTAGAAAACGATGCTTATGGGGTGGAGAACATGGCCGACGCTTTCGCCAAAGAGCTGACTCTTCCGACCATGACCATCAATATGGACTATCATGTTGGACTTGATGATGTCATTAAATCTTTGAAGAAATGTGTGAGCGAAGCTTCAAAGAAAGGGAAGACCCTCATCTACCTGAAGAATCTCTTCCTCATCAGTGACCCTAATGAAAATATGCTTTTCTCTAATTGTATCAGTGACCTTGTGATTGAGTTGCCACCTAACATTTTCTTTTTAATGGCTGCTCATCTTTGTCTATATAAGGAACCACTTGATGCCCTAAGAGAGATTCCGCATTTTTCATGGATATTTGGTCTTGATAGTCCGACTTGTTCAAATCTTGTGGATGGCTTAAAAAGAGCCTTAGCGAAAGTCGAGACGGAGCCTTTGGAGCCTTTTGACATCCTTGCGATGAAAGGCGCAGATTGTCATGTGAATGATGATAGTTTGGTCACTCTAGCGAAGAACCAGGCTTTGAAGGATGGTCGTACCATTCTAAAGATGGGCGATTTCGTTAATGCCTTGGCGTATGTCGATGGCCATTACGATGGCATAAATTTGGAGGAAGATGTGCGTATCGAGTGCGCCTATCATGAGGTTGGACATCTCGTGATTGATGAGGCTCTTGTCCCTGGATATACGGGTTTCGTCAGCATTTACAATACCCAGATGACTCGTGGAAAATGTCTCCCTTTAAAGACTTATGAAAGCTCGCTTAAAGACGCTTTGGCGAGTTTGGGTGGCGAGGCTAGCGTCGAAATAAAGTTTGGCCGCCAAGGCTTCGGAACCGCCAATGATTTCGATACCGCGAGGCAAGACTTAAGAGACCACTTCCTTTACAATGCCAACAAGCTTTTGCCTTTCGATAAGAAAGAAGCAGATGATTCCAGTCCTCTTTCCACCTCAGAGAACTATCTGGTCGCTTATGAGCTTAATCGTTATCTAGCGAAAGCTCGTGAGATTATCGCAGGCAACCAGGATTTCATTGAGGCTGCGACAAAGAAGCTTCTAGAGCAAAATTATCTTCTTTATTCCGATATCCAACAGCTTAAGAAGGAACATCCCCTTAATGACGCTCCGCTTAAGAGTTTCTTTTGAGGATTGGAGGATGGATAACTTGATGAGTCCAAAGCTAATTGAGAGACGCTCGTACCTTAATGGGCATGGGCGTTTCTCGCTATTTCGAGACGGAATAATCGTTTTTGAAAGAGAAGGTTGCCCGTACCGTCTCACGGTTCTTGCCGAGGAAATTGTCTTTGAGTGTGAGGATGGAAGAGGGGCTTTGATCCGCAAGGATACTTGCCCCTCTTCTTTCCCTCGCGACATTTGGGATGAAGCGTTTAAAGAAGTCGAAACCCTTCTCCTGCCTGGTACGGCTACGGGTCCGTGGAATCTCGATGACGAAGGAGCAAGGCTCCAAATCAGCCATCATCGCTGTCCGTATCCGAACTATCCGTTACGGTCTTATATCCTCTCTTTAGCGATTACGAAGAAGTACGAGAAAGAAAAGAAGGATCCTTATTGGACCCTCTCTTTCTCGTATTCTAATGACGTGACGCAAGATAAGTGGTTGAAGTTCGAATTAGTTGGTAAGAAAGGTACTCTTGAGGAACGCTTAACGAAAGAAGTGGGTGGCTATTTCGCTAGTAGTCAAGAATGCCTGACGTGGAGCGTGGGCGTCAGTCCCGCCCTCCACGTCTAGTCGTTCTTTTTCGTTTCCGCCGGCAGCTTGAAGTCTGGGTCATATTTTCGAAGGGCCTTGCGGGCCTGACTGGCGATGATATTTTTGATGATCTTGTCCATTCCGGAATTTTTAAAGAGCAATTTACCGGCTTGACTGAAACGGAAGGCCCATTCAATGGCCGAACGGTTATCGAATCTAAGCCGAACGGTATAGACGGTGTCTGCAAAGCCCATTGGATGGTCAAGTTTTCTTGAAGATATCATTTCGACCGCATCTGGATACATCATCATCGTCAAAAGAAGACTGTGTTCACCTATTATTTCGGCGAGGTAGGACATGCAATAGCTGCTTTCGGTACCAACTTTGCCTTCGTAGATTCTTTGCTCATGCTGGAGGAAACGCTGAAAGTCAAACGATCTTCCATGGATACAAACGCTCATTGGGAGATCATCGGCCTGATTGTCGTTGACGCCTACTTGGTCCATGTGCTCGAGGTCGGCTATATAGAGAGCCGGTTCTGACTCCTCATCGCCCATTTTGCCGCCAAGCAAGTAATAACGTCCATTTTTGCTGAAAAGGTAGTATGGAACCAAAATCACGTCTTTGGTTGTTTTCATGTCTCCTCCGTTCATATCAATGAAGCGGTGGTTGAAGATAATGGACTTTTTGTCGTTATAGGCTTCGATGATGTATTCCATGGTATCGAAGACGGTCTGGTCGAAGCCACTCGTGGCTTCTTTTCGCTCAGGCATCATGGCGATGACGCCTTTGATCATCTTCAGATCCTCTTCGTTCATCAAAGGAGCAAGACTGGCCAAAGTCGGTTGTACGCTATTGGGAGCGACTTCGGATAAGGAAGCGAGAATTTGTAAGATCTGTCCTTGGGATAAAGGACTCTTGGCGTTGCCTAACTGATAGCCGCTTTTGCCATGCGAATGGAAATCGATGATGGGTTTAGGGCCAGATGATAAGGACTTCAAGACACTGGAGGCTTCCGTGACGGTCTTGGGTTCGATGTGGACGCCATAGTTATCATTGATGTATTTGACAATGTCTTCGCGGTTCATGGGCTTTAGACGACCCGCTGATTCGAGGGCGAGATACACCAATAAAGCGCTGGGTTTCTTTTTGCTTTGGCCTAAGGGTACGATTTTATGACGTGGCTTTTTCATAACTAGATAAGCCTCCTCTATGTACAATAACCGTTTCTCTTATTGTACAAGCAAAAATGTCATCAAAGAACTGTTTTAGGTATTTTAACTATGTTTTAAAATGGCTATTCGATATGGAACGTTATAAGAAAAAGATGACACTAATTTGAAATGTAATACATTGTGTTACAATATTTTCGGAGGGAAGATATGCAGAAAGATTCATTTGTCTCGATCCGAGTGAGCAAGGAGACGAAAAACGAAGCTACGAGGATTTTGGGCAACTACGGATATACCTTGAGCTCATATATCAATGTTCTTTTATCCGAATTAGTCAAAAATGGTTATCCCCAGCTAGAACTAATAAAGGCTCTAGCAAAAGAAAAGAATAAGAGCCTTTTGACTTTTGATGAGATCAAAGAATTGGTTCTTTCTTTGTGCAAAGACAACGACCATATTCTTTCGGCCTATCTCTTTGGATCTTATTCAAGAGGCGAAGCCACTGGAGAGAGCGACATTGATGTTCATATCGTTTCTGATGGCACCATGAGCCTTGTAGACCTTATCGATTTTGAAAATCGCCTTTCAAGACTTTCTGGCAAGAAAGTCGATGCGGTGGGAAGCACTGCCAATTCGCCGGAAACCGATTTCGTGAAGACAATCAAAGACAAGGAGATAAAGCTTTATGAAAGAGGGTGCTGAAAAGGATCGATTTCTGATTAATCAGATTTTGCGTTATATCGATCAATGCCTTTCCCATTCGAACTATCCTGACTCCGAAAGCCTCTCAAAAGCCATCGACGATTTCACCATCGTTCAACGAGATTTGGAGCAGATTGGAGAAGGTGTTAAAGCTCTTTCTAATGATGGCAAAGACTTTTTAAGGAAAAACGACATCCCCGTTGAGGCAATAGTGGGTTTTCGCAACCATCTAGCACACCCATATTTTGATTTCGATCCTGGCTTTGTTTTCCCAGTATGCAAAAACAACATCGTTCCGTTGCGAAAAGCGTTATTTTCGTATCTGATGACGCTTCCAGAGAATAAGTAGTTCTTCGATTCTTGTTTCGCAGCGATTACAGTGCGATATCAGAATCTCACGATCTCCATTATTTCACGGACTTGCTTGGAGACTTTGAGAGTGTCCGCTATCTCGTAAAGCTTTTGGCTATCAGCGTCTTTTCTTTCGACGTAACGGTTAAGGGCCTTAAGAAAGGTTTCCGGATCATAAGAATCTCTTTCTTTCACGAGCTCACAGATTGCTCTCTCCATTCCATAAGCGAGAACGGGGTGGTCATACATCGTTTTTATGGTGGTGGTCCCAACCATATATATAGAGTGATTTCTTAAAAAACGACCAACAAAGTGTTTTTCTTTTTGTTTATAAGGGTGGTAACCACTGGGGGCAGTGGCTTCAATGACATCCGGCACTCGGTCGGCTAGACAGTCCAAGGTTATCTCTTTGAAGCGGTTGCCGAAAAGGACGTCGGCGGTGGTCGACTTGTCGACCTGGCGTGGCCCGTACAGGGTGATGCATGGGAAAGAGCCTGCGTTCTTCAGAATGAAGTCTTCGATAGTTCTGTGGATGTAGATCATCTTACCATCCGATTAAAATGTAATAGCATTCCGTTTTCATCGTAATTATATGATTCTAATCGATTTCTGCAGGAATTTTTGGTTTTTATGCTTCAAATAAGACCTGGCGTTAATCCGGTAAGGGAAGTATCCACCTCAATAGCCTCTAGGTCAGGGTCATACTTACATCTCGTAGCCTCCATAAACATGTTGAGACTGTGGCTAGTTTAAAACTTCGATAAGCATTCCATGGTCGATGGATTTTAAACCAGTCGATTTCGAGGGGTTTAAAAGCAAAACAGGGTCAAACGCTTTCGTTATCTAAAATTGATGGCAAACCTTGAAGTAGACTCTTCGTTTCGTTATGTACATCCTTTTGCCTTCAAGCCATCGTTTTTTTGGCAATTTTTCTATTTTTTAATTGGAGCAACTTTTTATATACTCTAGAGTATAAAACTTATGAGTATATTATTTTGAAGGTCATTCATGTTCATCGGAAGAGAAGAAGAATTGGCCCTACTAAACAAAAGATACCGAAGCGGGAATTTTGAATTCGGCATCATCTATGGGACAAGACGGATCGGGAAAACCACTTCGATCAACGAATTCATCGAAGATAAGGACTTCATGAATTAATCTCATCTACAAACATTAAACTTTTAAACCAATAAACATTGCAAAAATAGAATTCTTTTTAGTCGCCAAGGTCATATTTTTTACTGAATAGAAATTCACTGAAAATCCATTCAGTGAATTTCGTATAGGACTTTGCAGTCTAAAAGATCGCGTGGCTGCCTTGCCATAACACACATATATAAGGTATTAGGCGTTCCAAAGTAGAGGTGTCTTGTTATCGCTATCGTAATGCCAGTAGTAGTGGTCCGTCTCCGTGGACTTATCCGTTTCAGAGTAATAGGCCACGGAGTCACCAAAGAAGGTGAAGTTCAAGGCGCTCCATTGGCTGGGTGTCCCTTTGTAGTAGCAGGCTTCGATGGCGGTGCAGCCATTAAAGGCTGTCGATCCGATGGAGGTGACATTGGCCCCGATGATGACGGTGGTGAGGGCGGTGCAGTTCTCTACGGCCCCTGCGGCGATGGTGGTTACGGTGTCAGGCAATCTTAAGTAGGTCGCGGTGGTGTTGGAGGACAAGAAACCGTTACTGATTGTCGTGACGGTTATATTAGAGATAGAAGATGGGAAATCAATACTGGTCGCGGTGCCGGAATAAGAGGTGGTTTGGGTTTCGTCCCAGTTGTAGACAAGTCCATAGCCATCGGCTGTGGTTGAACTAGCTCGATTGGCCGCACCCCACGTAACTGGACGATTACTATCATTCCATGATGAGTCCCACCCTGTTGGCTGAGAAGCGGCTTGGCAGACGATTGAAAGTTTTGAACAGGAACCGAATACTGATGATCCCATTGTGACCACGGACGAGGGGATGGCGATACTTTGCAGGGCCGAGCAATTATAGAACGCGCTGTCATTGATTGACGTGACTGATGTTGGTATCTCCACGCTTGTCAGGGCCAAGCAATACTCGAACATGCCCATGCCCAGCGTCTTGATGGAGGCCGAAAGCCTCACGCTCGCGAGTTTACTGCAGGAATTGAATGTCCACCATCCGCTCGCGTCAGTGACGGAGTCCGGCATGTAAAAGCTGGTCAGGGCCGAGCAGTAGCCGAACGCCGAGCCTCCGATCTTTGTTACGGAGTTTGGAATCATGACGATCTTCAGAGTAGAGCAATACTCGAACGCTCTATCTCCTATGGTCGTTACGGAATCAGGAATCGTGACGCTTTTCAGTGCAGAACAATAGCAGAATGTTTCGTCTCCAATTTTCGTTACCGATGTCGGTATGTCGAAAGACGTTATGAATGCATTAATTATCGAATGGAGGGTCTTCTTATCTTTACTATATATTGCATTGTTCTCATAAACAAAATTTGGATTAGCCGGATCGATGGTGAAAGATGTAACGCTGTTGCAGTGCGAGAAAACAGCTGAACCCAAAGAGGTAACTGATGAAGGAATCGTTACGTTCTTTAAGGCCGAGCAGCCATAAAACGCCTGTCTTCCGATTGATGTGACGGACGATGGAATGTCGATGCTTTGCAGGGCTGAGCAATTATGGAACGTGCTTTCCTGGATTGACGTGACGGAGGACGGTATCTCCACGCTTGTCAGGGTCGAGCAATACTCGAACATGCCCATGCCCAGCGTCTTGATGGAGGCCGAAAGCCTCACGCTCGCGAGTTTACTGCAGGAATTGAATGTCCACCATCCGCTCGCGTCAGTGACGGAGTCCGGCATGTAAAAGCTGGTCAGGGCCGAGCAATTATAGAACGCCGAGCCTCCGATCTTTGTTACTGAGTTTGGGATAGAGACACTGGTCAGCGAATAGCACTCTTTGAACGCGTAGCCTCCGATTGTAGTTACGGAATTTGGGATCGTGACGCTTTTCAAGGTATTTGAGAAAGGCGAAGAATAGTCTTTTCCTATCTGTTTCACTGGCAACCCCTCGAATACGGATGGAATCGTTACATCGGTAAGCGTTCCATTATATTTGGTCAATATGTAACCAGTACCATCTGTCGTTTTCGTATATGTGAACGTGTAATCATCAGACGCATCTGAACAAGCAACAGTTGTGATGGCAGAGCCGTCTTTCCATGTTGTGCTTTTCGTGACTTTAATCCATTCGCTTTCTAACCCTGAATAGTAAAGTGTCTTAAATTTCGTTCCTGTGAACGCGGTGGCACCAATGCTGGTGACGGACTGCGTGATCGTCAAAGAGGCTAGGCCAACACAGCCAGAGAAGGTGGAGTCGCTAATCGAAGTGATAGTGGTTGGCAATGTCAAAGATGTTAAGGAAGAGCAGCCAGAGAACGCTGAAGCGCCTATGGTTGTGATCGATTCTGGCAACGTAATGGAAGTAATTGTGGAGCAACCAGAAAATGCCGATGCAGCGATTTCCTTTATCGGCAGATGTTTATACGATGGGTTAATGTTTACGGTCGTGGATGATCCTGTATATCCAGTGATGATGTAATAGGTCCCATCGCCACTTAAGGCGACAGTCAATCCTTCCGTTCCTGGGACAAAAGGATCGGCCGCTGCTTTGCAGGTATACACCAAGGCAATGGTCTTTATCGAAGCAATCGCGGTGTCATAAGCAATCTTGAAAAACGATGGCTGGTCGTTGCCAAAGAGATATGTGGCGGTGCCACCAGCGGCAGTCGCGGCGACGGAGACATCGCTCACTCTGTATGTGTTCGCGGTCCAGCCATAGGAAATCTTGATGCCGTTCGTGTCTTTGAACGTAATGGCGATGCTCTTGATGCCATCAATAGGGGTGGTGTTATAGAAATAACCATCCGCATTGATCTTGCCCCAATACCCTAAAGCCGTTCCGGTGTTGTTATAAGTAAAGGAGACATCATTGTCCAAAGCGGTCTTGGCCGTGGCAGTGCTTTCCGTCGTCGTCACGGCCGTCCAGCATTTATTCTTGTTGCTTGAAAAGTTCATCGTGTAATCGCCTTCTGCGGCATTGACGAAAGAAGGCGTTTCTTGCAAACTTGCGATAACGATGGTCCCTAATGAGATGACAATCCCGATGGTGAAGAGCCCCATCTTAAAATCTTTGTGTTTGTTATTTCCGTTCATAGCCATGATTCCTTATGTTACAAGAAGCATCATAAAGAGTTGGAAAAGCGGGAATATGACAATTCGTGACATGGCTATCACTAAGTGACACTGACCTCGTCTTTTCTTAAAGAAAGGGACACAAAAGAAATCTTTTGGGTCTTTGCTTTTCTCTTGGCAAATATTAGTGATTTTTCCTTAACTTAGCGAGTTGGTTGAATTAATTCTACTAGAATTTATTCTACCAACATTCAAAATTAGGAAAATATAACGATGGTGTCTATTGTTTTCCTTATTATTTGTAAGAGACAAAACTTTGAAAAATAGGTCTAAAAAACGCCTAAAAGGCATGGCTTCCGTTAGTGGGTCACACGGTTGTCTCCCTTAATTTAAAGGGGAACGTAATGCCTTAGAGTGTGATAATGGAAATATGAGCGTTAACAGCCATTACGTTCCTCAATTTATCTTGCGTCACTATGGTGAGCATCTTTGCATTTACGATGTTAAGGCTGGCAAATATGAAAAAGGGAGAAATCCTGATTCTTTGTTTTGTAAGCAAGGCCTCTATCCTGAAGATATCTAAAAGTCCTTCGCTAATAAAATCGAGCAGCCTTTTTCTAGGCTGATGGCAAGTAAACTTTTGGCGGAGCAAAAAGACATCGTTTTATCATGGGATGAAGTGATGCTCATCAAGAAATTCTTTTTGCTCAGCACGATTAGAACTGAAGATTCGCTTGGCGAATTAGCAAAAGAGCGCTCTTTCTATGACGACATGCAGACTTTCTTAATCGGTTTAGGACTTAGCAAAGAAGAAGCGAAGGCAAGTGAAATCAGTGTTCCTTTCGTTGAAGTGGGAACCAAAGATCTGTCCGACAAAGAATATTGTTTTCGGACTTTGCGGTGCATCCTTGACGCCAAAGACATTAATCCCGAGACCATCGCCAAGACGCCTAACGCCACCTACGCGGCTTACCGTTGGTCTTATGTCATGTACATTGGTTTTGTGGCTTTTTGGGATGCGTCTCCGTATAAGGATGAATTCGTCATTTCGGATGTCGGAATGACTTCGGAACTTGAAACAGGATGCGATGGAGAGACTGTCCACGATCATAAGAAATTGCTATTCATAATCAAAACTCTATCTAAATATGGTCCGCTCAACAAAGACTTGGCCAATTACCTCACGTTCCAATCGATAAACCAAACTTATTTTCACGAGAATTTCATGATGTTCCCTTCTTCGGCCAAAAGGATGATCGTCTTTATCAATCCATTTTTCAAATTCCGTTTAGAAACCAAAAAAATTGGCATTGATGTTCCCTCTTTAAGTTCATTTACGAACATACCTAACGAGAATCTTTTTTCTGCCAACGATGTTGAATATAAAAAGCCCCAATTAGGGACTATCCCAGAGCATTCTATTGGTGACAAATATGTTTATCATCCGCATAAGCTAAGTGGCTATGAGACCCGATACTGCAACAGTTTGTTTTTGGATCGCATCTATCAATATCTTGGCTTCTCATCGCTCGAGAAGATTAAACGAAGCGTCAAACTTTATCGTGACCTGAATGAACACTACGAACCACGAGTGGACTATACGCCTTTATACAATTTGCTAGGCATCAAGTAATCTAAACGCATTTCTTTTCAAAATATCGATAAAGACCAGTGTTTAACCGCCATCTTATGAAATGATTTTATTTGTAACCTAAAATAGGTTACGATTCAAAACACTTCATTTACGTCTTTGGTTTTTATTTGATAATCGCGCAGCCTTCTTTCGTTAAGGCTTCGTTCACGTCGATAAGGTCATAGATTTTGTTCTCTAAGCAGTAACGGATCACAAGGTTTCTTTTACTTGAGCTTGCTAAAGTGTAATCGAGTTTCTTTAGGAGTAACTTGCATTCATCGTTCGAGAGTCCTAAGGCGAAGACAATCTTTAAGATGGTGTTCATCGTGGGCTTTTTCTTTCCTGAGAAGAGATCGCTCCAGGATTGTTTCGAGATATTGGCTTTCGTATAGAGCGAGACATTGTCGTGAAAGCCATGGATGTCCATAAGACACGCTAAATAAGAAGAGAAATCCATGGCTTTCTCTTTCGTTGTCGCTTGATGTTTCGCTTGGAGATACTCCGAGAGAGAAAGTCCGCGGCTAGTTGACCCTTTAAGGTTATCCATACGCTAAAATCATAACGCGAAGGGAGAAAGAAAAGAAAACATGCTTTATACACCACTAACGAAAGAAGCCCTGAAGATCGCCTTTATGGCTCATAAAGACCAAAAGGATAAAGGAGGGTTACCCTACATCTATCATCCGTATCATCTGGCTGAACTAATGGATACGGAAGATGAAGTCGTCGTAGCCTTGCTTCATGATGTCCTCGAGGATCAAGGGGACCGCTTCTCGTTAGATACAATCGCGGAGAAGGGTTTTAGCCACGAGTCCTTAGAGGCCTTACGTCTCATCACCCACGATAAGAAAGAGCCTTATGTGTCGTATGTCTATAAGTTATGTAGCAATCTTCTCGCCCATAAGGTCAAAGAAAGTGATTTGCATCATAACTTAGATGAGACGAGATTGCCTGCTTCTCATCCCCAGAATAAGAAGAGATCCTTATATGTCTTCTGTCTTTCGTTATTAGAGAAATATGGCCATTATGGCGATAAGTATCCGTACTATGTCGTGATAGAGAAAGAATCACCTCTCTTCTATCGGATTAAAGGTGAGGAGCAGGTGGATGTTCTTTTGTATGGTAATTGGGTTAGCGATCCTTCTATTAGAGAAAGCGACATCATAAAGGAAAACCCTCGTGACCTGACGTTTAAGGAAGGGGACGAGGGTTTAAGTAACGAAGCTATCTTGTCGCGTTAGGCCGTCAGCATACCCGCTAAGCAAAGACCGGCCGCGCCATCGGCAAGAATAGGCACCCAGACGCCGCTCCCCCAAAGGCCAATCGTTGTGGCCGTCGCGGAGTAATAACTGCTATGGACCTTCGTGGCCATTTGAATAAAGGAATAGATCGCGGAATAACCAATGATGGAACCCACGGCGAAGAAACCCAGGGCGATCCCTAGTCCAATCTTCCAACCAGTCCCGGCTTCCCGGTCCCCAAAGAAACAAAAGAAGGCGATAAGAGTGCCGATGAGGATGAAGACGAACGCCACCGCGGCGAGAGTCACCTTGTAGTCGCTCGAGGAGTTGAACGCGTAATAGTAATAGTTCTCCATCGCATCACCATCGCCCGAACTGCAGCTATAGGCGCTGCAGGTGGACTCCGCTAACTTCGCGACTGGTAAGACTCCGATAATCATCGCTAACACGCCACCCGTCGTCGCTAAGGCGTTAAAAACTTTACTGGCCATAATCGTTAAATACCTCTTTTGGCTCTTATTATGGAAAGAGAAAAGGCCACATTCTGGCCATTAGTGGTTTTTAAGCAAGGCGGGATGGCATCCGGCCTTGCTTTCTTTGTTTCATTATCAGTTTCTGCATGGATAACCCCTATCAGCCATTGATAGTGGTCTTTCCGTTTTATAGAATAGTAAAAGAAGAGACGTTCATTTAGCCTCATCGCTAAAAGGAAGGGCCACTGACCCATGACAAAAACCGAAGCCGTTCTTTTGTTCAACGACCTCATCCACGAGAAAGGTTTTATCGTCAAAACCCAATACATGAAACTGACGGGAGTGGCTGAATTGACCTTTAGGCGTTATCTGCGTGTGCTAAGAGAGTACTACGCCAAGAAGAAACCAATCGAGACGATTGATTACGACAAGGTCAAGGATGTCTATGTCCTTGGCACCAACAAAAAGAAATAAGGTCGATTTCGTAAATTTTCGCGAGAACGAGAAGCCATCTTTTAATGGCGTTCTATAATTTGGTCAGGAAAGGGAGGGATTCAAGTTATGCCAAATCCAAGAAAACTCTGGCGTGTCAAAATATCCAAGACGATCTATCAAACCGTTGAGGTCATTGCTCCGGATGAGGAAAAAGCCATCGAGGCCGCTCAAGAGCATTGCGAGCCCATCAGCAAAACTCCTTATTTCGATGGCTACCGTGACGAAACCGCCCCGCAAGCGTCTGACGCGGTGGAGATCACTCATCCGACGGGGTACGAATGTGCCCAGATCGAATGGGTCGACAAAAACAAAAAGTAAGCTCAAAATGTCGAGCTGAAGTCGTTCCTATGGATTAGAAGCCAATCACTTCTAATCCTTTTTTTCATAAAAGTAACAATATTCGTTTTACTAGGGTCCTATAATAAATAGAGATTCGATCATCTGGAGATTATGAATAATGACTGAACAAGAGATTGTCGAGCGTTTGAAGTCGTCTCCTTTGTACGCAATGTCGTTGGGATCAAAGGAACTTTATCACACTAATGTATGGGCCTGGCTTATTCGAAAAGACCATCATTTCGTGCAGATCTTTTGCAAAGAAGATTTCGTGTCCAAATTCCAAAGCGTGGAACGGGAGCAAGATAACCGCGATTTGACGATTTGGTTCACCGATGGCTCGGCTTGTGTGGTGGAGAACAAAGTGAAGTCTTTGCCCTATGAGGAACAGCTACAAGATTATCGGGCTGATTTTCTGAAGAAGTTTGGAGATAAGTTGGTGTCTTCTATTTTGGTCAGCACCACCGATCCCTCATTCTTATCTTCCTTATCAGATGATCAATGGTCTTATCTTCCGTTTGCGGAAGTGATTACGAGAATCAGGAACCTCCTTCCGTCTTCTTCTTTGTCCGATTTTGATAAATCCATCGTGAATGCTTATTGCGATGATGCGATGAACGTGAGCGCCTTGCTTAATGAGTTCAAGAAAACTGTGGGCGAAAGAATGCCTACTTGGTCTGACCTTGAAGTCGTGGAGCAGGTGCGTTTTGGCGACGTTTGCGAAAAGATGAAAGCAGAGGAATTGTCACGCCACCTTGTTAATGAACCTTGGTTTGTGGATTTGGCGGCCAAAGCCAAAGAAAAAGGTTACAAGTTAACCTCGTGGTCGGGCTTCTCAGATAAGAAATGGATTGTCGATGCCCGTTTTATCTTTGATCTAACTCCTGGCGCAAAGATAACTAATGACATCGTCCTTGGCGTCCAAATGCAGATGGACCAATTTCGTTATGTCGCTCAGCGGTGCGGAAACGACGATTCCTTGCCAGATCGCATTTTCACTGAGTTCAAAGAACTGGGTTGGTTCACCGATTACGATAAACACACGAAAAACTTCTTAGGCCGTCATACTTCGATGAATAAGCAGTATTGCCAATATCATGGCAAAGCGGACTATCCATATTACTTTATCTACCAATACAACGATATCGATGATTTGTCATTTGAGGCCTTAACTTCGAGGGTAAAAGAAGCTTTAACAAAAGCCTATGATTTGCTGGATGTCATCAAGAAATAGACGAAAATAGAAAGGAAGTAATTTGCTTTATGAACAAGGAAGAAATCGAACTAGAGAACGGATTGAAATACGAGGATTTGGTGTCCTATCTCATCAAGAAATACGGTCCAATCACGAAGCCATTTTTCGTAAATGAGAATTGCTCGACGAAAACCTCGGGATTAACGCGTAGCAAAGATGGGCTCTTTATCCATCATGTTATGGAAGACCGGGCGATAATGCTAAGCAATCCGCAGTTTGCAATTACGCAACCATACGAATATCAGCTCGGGAAGAACCTTGTTTACTGCAACCTTCTCGAACACCTGATTCTACATATGAAGATAACCGACGATTTCATCGATGTGGCAACCGACAGCGTTCCTAAAAACAAGATGAGCAAGGAAAGGATTAAAGCCTTGGAGCAAACCAAGGACAGTCATGAATTTCCTGGCATCGGTGGGGTCGGAAACTTGATTGGACCTCAGATAAACGATTACTTTTTTGGTGGACTAAAACCAACAAACTGGATGAGTTTTGCCTATGACGCCATTTCAAACAACAAGGACGACTACATTCTTTTAATGAAGAACTTTTGGGAATATGAATTAGCTAAATGCCGAGCCAGTGGTGATGAAGCCCTTCTTGAATTTGTGAAGAGGTCATATGCGAGTTCCAAGAGAGCGTCTGAGTATTTTCCAAAATTAATCGTCGTTAAATATTGGTGAATATTTCCCATATCTTTGTACAAACCATAATACAAAATTGGCGTTTTAAAAGCCAAAAAATAATAGATATATTTATGTTCTAAAAATGTTATATAAATGATATCATCATATTAATGGATTACATAAAGCTGATTAGGGTACTCCGAGAACATCTTTTGCTGACGCAAGAAGAACTGGCAAAAGAAATCGGCGTTTCTTACGCCAGCATTAATAGATGGGAAAACGAGAAAAGCAATCCATCTATAAGAAACAAAAGAATAATTAGGGATTTCGCAATCAAAAACCATCTTTGGAAAGATGAAGGGAAAAACAAATGAACAAGCAAGAATTAGCGTCGAAGATTTGGGAATCAGCCAATAAGATGCGTTCAAAAATAGAAGCCAACGACTATAAAGATTATATTTTGGGTTTCATCTTTTATATGTTCCTTTCCAATAAGGAAATTGATTATTTTAAAGGGGAAGGATGGACGGACGAGGATTTGGAAAAAGACCTTCATGAGACAAACGCAGATTTACCAATCTGGCGTTCGACCCTTGGCTACTTTATAGATTACAAGAACCTTTTTTCAACATGGCTTAAGGAAGGCAGCGACTTCACGGTAGATGATGTTGCTGTGGCACTGAGCGCTTTTGAAAGAAACATCAACCCTTCACACCAAAAAGTGTTTAGCGGAATTTTTAAAACTTTGGATACAGGACTTTCAAAGCTAGGTGATGGCGCTCAAAAGCAAACACAGGCCATTAGGGACTTAATCGATTTGATCAAAGACATTCCAACCGATGATAAGCAAGGATACGATGTTCTTGGTTTTATTTATGAATATTTGATTGGCAATTTCGCTGCTAATGCCGGCAAGAAGGCAGGGGAATTCTATACACCTCACGAGGCCTCGGTCTTGATGTCGGAAATTATCGCTAATCACTTAAAGGGACGAGAAAAAATCGAGATTTATGACCCTACAAGCGGATCAGGTTCTTTGCTTATCAATATAGGCACCTCAGTGGCTAAGCACGTCACTGAGAAAAACAAGATTAAATATTATGCCCAAGAATTAAAGGCAAACACTTATAACCTCACGCGTATGAACTTGGTTATGCATGGAATTTTGCCAGATAACATAATAGTTCGTAATGGTGACACCTTGACTGACGACTGGCCTTATTTCGAAGACAACGATAAAGAAAATACTTACCATTTATTGCGTGTTGATGCCGTAGTTGCCAATCCTCCATATTCGCAAGGCTGGATTCGGAAGGACATGGATTCCGATCCGCGTTTTAGATATTACGGGTTGGCCCCAGCCGGGAAAGCCGATTATGCGTTCTTGCTTCATAACCTATACCATACAAAGCCGGATGGAATTGTTACAATCGTTCTTCCGCACGGTGTTCTCTTTAGGGGAGGAGACGAAGAGAAAATTAGAACCAATCTTATTGAGAAAAACAACATAGACACAATTATTGGTTTACCAGCCAACATTTTCTTTGGTACTGGTATCCCTACGATCATCATGGTTTTAAAACCAACTCGCCAAAATACAGACGTGCTTTTCATCGACGCCTCTAAAGGATTCGAAAAAGATGGTAATAAAAACAAGCTAAGAGCTCGTGATATCAAGAAAATAGTCGATACCGTAATCGAGAGAGGCCCTGGAGACGGAAAATTCTCTCGTCTTGTTACGAGAGAAGAGATCCGATCAAATGGCTATAACTTAAACATTCCGAGATACGTCGATTCTTCTGATGGAGAAGAACCAATCGACATTTATTCAACTATGTTTGGTGGCATACCAAATGACGAAATTAGTGAATTAAATGATTTTTGGAAAGTATTTCCCTCCCTCAAAGACAAACTTTTTAAAGCAGAAAACGAACACGTTTCTAGTCTAGCCGTCGAAAATATCAGGGATACCGTTTTGGCCAATGATGATGTAAAACGCTTTTTGGAAGATTATTCTCATGCCTTCGCTGGATTGGATTCGTTCTTGAAAAGTCAGTTGATAGGCAGAATGATGTCAGTAAATGTTCCATTAGAAGAAGAGATCATTAGCAACGAGGTCTTTAGTAGGGCAAAACCATTGCCTTTAGTTGATAAATATTCAATTTATCAATCAATGGATGACTCCTGGCAAACCGTTGCCAAAGACCTTGAAATTATACAAACGGAAGGGCCCGTCGCCATTAAGAGAGTAGATCCGAATATGGTGACAAAGAAAAAAGGTGACAAAGAGGTCATAGTCCAGGATGGGTATGTCGGCCGGGTTATGCCATTGGATTTGGTAGAGAAGGTTTATTTCTCATCGAAAAAAGAGAATCTAGATAAAAACGAAGGACGTTTAGCTGAGATTTCGTCAACTTACTCTGATATTATTGACTCTTTAAGCGATGAAGACAAAGATACCGATTTTATTAACGAAGACAATACAAAATTTGACTTTAAAAAGATCGAAAAGTTCGTTAAAACCTTGTCCGGCAAATACGACGAGGATTCCCTAGAATCCAAACTCATTAATGTTTTTAAACTGAACAAAGAAGAAAAATCTTTGAAGAAAACCATAAAAAGCGATTCAGCTGATTTAGAGCAATCTGCCATCCATTTTATAAATAATCTTACTAATGAACAGATCGATTTACTGCTATTTAAAAAATGGATTGAGCCAATCGTCAATTCTATCAATTCTGAAACTGATATCGTTTTAAACGGCTTTATAAGTAGCTTGGTGGCTCTCTCTCAAAAATATGAAGTTACATTATCACAAACCGAAAGTGAAATTGCTAAGACCGATGCCGAGCTTGTTAAGATGCTTGGTGATCTTCGTAGCGATAGCAACTATGACACCGAGGCTATTCAGGAACTTAAAAAGCTCCTGGAAAGTAAATAGTTATGTCTACCAATATTCAAAAACCGATTATTAGGTTTGCCGGCTTTACTGATTCTTGGGAACAACGTAAATTGGGCGATGTTGCCCCAATAACCATGGGCCAATCACCAGATGGCGAGAATTACACAGCAAATTCCGACGACCATATTTTGGTTCAGGGAAACGCAGATATGAAGGATCATCGCGTTTGCCCCCGAGTGTGGACGACACAGATTACGAAAACAGCAAAACCAGGTGATATTATTTTGAGCGTTAGGGCTCCTGTTGGCGAAGTTGGAAAGACCGAATACAACGTTGTATTGGGCCGTGGTGTCTCCGGAATCAGCGGTAATGATTTCATATACCAAAGTCTGATTAGAATGAATCAAGCGGGGTATTGGTCAAAACTATCGACAGGTTCAACGTTTGACTCGATAAATTCTGATGATATTTTTGGTGCAATTTTGCTAATACCAAGTGAGCGTGAACAATCTGAAATTGGGTCATTCTTGCTTGAAATGGATCATGCAATCGTCCTTCATCAACGAAAGCTTGACAAGTTGAAACTGCTAAAAAAATCATTATTGCAAAAAATGTTTCCAAAAAATGGTTCGGATAAACCATTAGTCAGGTTTGTTGGATTTACTGATTCTTGGGAACAACGAAAGCTATCGGACTGCCTTTCGTTTTTAAAGGACGGGACTCACGGTTCGTTCCTTGATAGTCAAGAAGGGCCATATCTTTTAAGCGCTAAAAACATAAAAAATGGAGAGGTAAAAATTGACCCTGATTCAGACAGGAAAATCTCGTGGAATGATTTTAGGCTTATTCATGCGAATTTTCGCCTTTTATCTGGCGATGTTTTACTTACGATTGTTGGATCAATTGGGGAAAGTTGTATTTTAAAAAAACCAGACGGTATCACCTTTCAACGTAGCGTAGCTTTTTTAAGACCAGGCCCCAATGTCGATTCTCTTTTCTTAAGAACGATTACAGAAACCAAAGCATTTCAAAGTGAACTAAATGGAAGAAAAAACTCATCCGCTCAGGCGGGCGTGTATTTAGGCGAACTTTCCATTATCCCAACGCAAATACCTGCTTTGCGAGAGCAAAAAGAACTTGGCGGTTTTTTCGACAAGCTTGATTCGCTCATCGTCCTTCATCAACGAGAGCTCGACAAACTTAAGTTGCTTAAGAAATCGCTTTTACAAAAGATGTTTATTTAATGGGGGCGCTTTATGCCATATGCAAAAGAATCTGACTTTGAAAAAGACGTCATCGCATTATTGAAAGACGTTGGATGGGAGAAAGACGTTTTAAAATGGAAAAGCGAAAAGGACTTATTATCCAATTGGAAGGACATTCTTTTTCAGAATAATCGTGGGATTGATAGGCTTAATGATTATCCATTGACCGATACAGAAATGGGACAAATCATGGAGCAAATAAGAGCTTTAAGGACCCCGTTGAATTTAAACACATTTATTAACGGGAAAAGCGTAAGCATCATTCGTGATAACCCAGACGATAAGGCGCATTTTGGCAAGCAAGTTAGTTTGAAAATTTACGACAGGCAAGAAATCGCTGCCGGTTCAAGTCGCTACCAAATAGCGGAACAACCCGAGTTTAATATCCCAAATCTTATAGCTCACGATAGAAGGGGCGATTTGATGCTGCTTATAAACGGTATGCCTGTAATCCATATTGAACTGAAAAAAACAAACGTTCCTGTGTCGCGGGCCGTAAATCAAATTATCGAGTATTCTCACGAAAAAGTATTCACTGGTTTGTTTTCGTTGATTCAGGTTTTTGTCGCAATGACACCCGATGAAACCTTATATTTCGCTAATCCTGGTCCGGACGGCGTCTTTAATAGTGGATTTTTCTTCCATTGGGAAAATCCAAATAATGTAATTGAAAATAATTGGAAAGATGTAGTTGGAAATTTGCTTAGGATCCCGATGGCTCATGAGCTTATCGGATTTTATACAGTTCCAGATGACACAGACGGCATTTTGAAAGTCATGCGCAGTTATCAATGCTACGCTGCAAGAGAAATATCAAGGGTGGTGTATGGCCATAGAAGTCGTTGGGATGATAATACCCAAAGAGGCGGGTACATTTGGCATACAACCGGATCAGGAAAAACACTCACGAGCTTTAAATCGGCTCAGTTAATCGCGACTTCTAAGCTTGCTGACAAAGTTGTTTTCTTAATGGACCGAATTGAACTTGGCAATCAATCGTTACGTGACTTCCGCGGATTTGCTAGCGACGACCAAAAGATTCAAGGCACCGAAAACTCATACCAATTGGACAATAAGCTTCGTAGTTCGAGCCCATCCGACACATTGATAGTTACTTCAATTCAAAAGATGAGCCGGCTTAAAGAAGAAGGCAACTTCAGCAACGATGAACTCAATGTAATTACCTCAAAGAGAATTGTGTTTATCGTGGATGAGTGTCATAGATCGACTTTTGGAGACATGCTTTACGATATAAAGAAAACGTTTAAGCATGCGTTGTTTTTTGGTTTTTCAGGAACGCCAATTCTTCCTGAAAACGCGAAAGATTTATCGACTACTGCTGACATTTTTGGCAATGAGTTGCATAGATACATAATTGCCGATGGAATCAGGGACAAGAACGTTCTTGGGTTTGACCCATACATGGTATCGACATACAAAGATTCAGACATAAGAGCTGCGGTGGCACTCCAACAAGCTAAAGCCAAATCTATCGCCGATGCTTTTTCGCATCCGCTGAGTAAAAGAATATATTTAACCTTCATGAATCCTAGCAAAGTACCAATGGCCGGATTTTTTGAAAAAGGAAAATATCATAAAGGAATAGAAGATTACGTTCCAGAAACACAGTTCAATTCGACAATACCTGGAAATGAGAGATGTGAACACCCACGTTTCGTTGTGAATGATATTATAAACAATTGGCAAATTCGAAGCGTTGATGGGAAGTTTCACGCTCTATTCGCAACAAATAGCATTCCTGAGGCAATAAACTATTACCATTTGTTTAAAGAAGCAAACCAAGACGATTTAAACGTGTGTGTTTTATTTGATCCGAACGATCCGGATGTTGATAATCCTGACAAAATAATGATCAAAAATGAAGCAATGATCGAAATTATCGATGATTATAATAAAAAATATAAGCAATCATATTCATTGGCGACATGGGCTGACTACAAAAAAGACATCGCTTTGAGACTTGCCCATAAAAAACCGTACAACCTAATCGGAAATGATAGGAACGAAGTGATTGATATTCTAATTGTCGTTGATCAGATGCTTACCGGATTTGACTCCAAATGGATTAACTCGCTTTATCTCGATAAGATGCTTAATTCGGAAAATATTGTCCAAGCGTTTTCACGTACCAATAGACCTTTTGGGCCAGAAAAACCACACGGCCAAGTCTACTGGTACCGCAAAGTCTATTCTTTTAAGCGCGATATGGAGGCTGCATTTGAGCTTTATTCAGGTAACAAAGCTTATGGGATTTTCGTCAGTAAATTAAAGGACAATCTCCTTAATCTAAACGCTACGTTTAATAGTATTGATGAAGTATTTACAACATCTGGGATTTCAAACTTTGATAGGCTTCCCACTGAGAAAGCGGCAATAAAGCAATTTGTCGATTTATTCAGAAAACTTGTATCTTATTTGCGTTCCGCCAAGATTCAGGGTTTTTCATGGGATAAAAAGAAGTACCATTTCGAAGACGATGCCACTGGAGAAATAACGACTGTGGAAATCGTTTTTGATGAGCACACCTTTTCGACATTGCTACAAAGGTATAAAGAACTTTCGCACTCTGGGGCAAAAATTGATCCTGACGCTCCTTTCGATATCGTACCTGACATCGTCGAAATACACACCGATCCTATTGACGATTCCTATATGAATATGAAATTCGGCAAGTATCTTAAATATTTGCAATCTGATGATCCGAAAGACAAAGAAATGGTGGATGCCGCTTTGAACGAGCTTTCAAGATCGTATTCATCATTGAGCCAAGAAGACCAATCGTTTGCTAAAGCTTTTATTAATGATGTTCAACTAGGAAGAGTTTTAATTGAGAAAGGAAAAACGTTCTTAGATTATATTAGCCAATACAAAGCAACAGCAAAGGATAATCAAATTAGAAAATTTGCCGATGCCGTCTGCATAAATGAGGCGAAACTTCGCATATTGATGAAAGCGAGCGTGACAGAAAACAACATAAATGAATACGGCAGATTAGACGATCTTCGTAACGAGTTTGACCGTGTGAAAGCAAAACCTTTCTTAGATAAAGCGTACGGCAAACCTATTGCTCCAAAAGACGAGTGGATTAAAGCTAGATCTCTTATTTCTGATTTTGTAATTAAAGGGGGTTTTGACATTTAGCCTTTTAAAAAAGGCAATTTTTTGCAAACATTTGGGAACAACGTAAACTCGGATCTTTTACTGATATAAAAACAGGATCCAGCAACGCCGAGGATGCGAAATCAGACGGCAAATACCCTTTTTACATTCGATCTGATGAAATTCAAAGAAGCGACAAATACGTGTTTGACTGTGAGGCCGTGTTAATTCCTGGTGAAGGGCGTCTTGGCGAGATTTTTCATTATGTAAACGGAAAATTTGATTGTCACCAAAGGGTTTATAAAATCTCAGGTTTTTATGGAGTTGCAGCCAAATTTGTTTTGTATGCAATGCAACATTCTTTTAAGCATCACGCATTAGAAAATACTTCTAAAGCAACTGTAGATTCTATTAGGCTTTCAACGCTAACGGAGTATTCATTTTTCTTGCCAAAGGAACAAAAAGAACAATCCGATGTTGCTTGTTTATTTACAAAGTTAGATTTTTCAATCGTCCTTCATCAACGATTGCATTGACTGATCCTTTAATAGCAACATATCAAATGGTGAAAAAATCTTTTAGGCTGAAATCAAACGTTTGGGAACAACGTAAATTGGGCGATGTTGCCCCAATAACCATGGGCCAATCACCAGATGGCGAGAATTACACAGCAAATTCCGACGACCATATTTTGGTTCAGGGAAACGCAGATATGAAGGATCATCGCGTTTGCCCCCGAGTGTGGACGACACAGATTACGAAAACAGCAAAACCAGGTGATATTATTTTGAGCGTTAGGGCTCCTGTTGGCGAAGTTGGAAAGACCGAATACAACGTTGTATTGGGCCGTGGTGTCTCCGGAATCAGCGGTAATGATTTCATATACCAAAGTCTGATTAGAATGAATCAAGCGGGGTATTGGTCAAAACTATCGACAGGTTCAACGTTTGACTCGATAAATTCTGATGATATTTTTGGTGCAATTTTGCTAATACCAAGTGAGCGTGAACAATCTGAAATTGGGTCATTCTTGCTTGAAATGGATCATGCAATCGTCCTTCATCAACGAGAGTAAAAAGGAGGTCAAAATGATGAAGGAAGGAAGACATTCGTTGTTTACCGATTACTATAAGGACTGGGTTGAAGTATATAAGGATGGCTCTATTAGGCCAATCACTCTAGCGAAGTATCGTGAGACTCTTTCTTGGGTGCAAAAGATTGCGCCACGTCTAAGGGTTAATCAGATTTCTAGAACCAGTTATCAAGATCTTTTAAACAGGTACGCTGAGAACCACGAAAAAGCAACGGTTATGGACTTTCATCACCAATTAAAAGGGGCCATTCTTGATGCGGTGGATGAAGGTCTGATCGATAAAGACCCAACAAGAAAGGTCGTTATTAAAGGCATTGTTCCTCTCAAAAAGAAGAAAAAGTTCCTAAGCCAGTTTGAATTGCATAATCTCTTAGGCGTTTTACGTCTAAAAGATAAAATCAATGATGATTGGCTTTTGTACTTGATTGCCAAAACAGGACTTCGTTATGCCGAGGCACTTGGTTTGACGCCTAAAGACTTCGACTTTCAACATCAGCAAATCAATATTGATAAGACCTGGGACTATAAGAGTGTTAATGGTGTGTTTCAGCCAACTAAGAACCGGTCATCCATTAGGAAGATTCCAACTGATTGGCAGACGATGAGCCAGTTTTCAGCTCTGATAAAGGATTTGCCAGCGGATAAGCCAATCTTTATTCATGGCAGAACCTTTAACTCGACTGCTAACCACACTTTATTGAGACGCTGCCAAGAAGCGGGGGTGCCAGAAATAACCATTCATGGTCTAAGGCACACGCACGCTTCGTTGCTGCTGTTTGCTGGTGTCTCGATTGCTAGCGTGTCTCGTCGTTTAGGACACTCGAGCATGAACACAACTGAAAAGGTCTATTTGCATGTTATTAAAGAGCTAGAAGCAAGCGACACTGATCTTGTTATGAGATCGTTATCGATGCTCAACTAAAAGAATTTTCTAGCAGCACACGAAAGTGTTGCGAGAAAGTCACCATGAACGCTTGCAATTTTCGGTGCTGAGGAGCAAATGCCTGAGCAATCTCTCCGTTTTCGGCCATTTTTCGTCCTGCTCCTTCACCCTGAAGACGTAGGCGAACCAATTGAGGTAATCCTGGAGGTATTTCGTCCTCATCCCGGTGAACCTNTCGAGNTAACGCTTCGCCCAGGACGAGAAGCTGTTGATCATGAGCATCGCCTTCAGGGACGCCTCGTCCTTGACCGTTGATTTGTAGACCTCGTCCGCCGATCCGAGGGCCTCGATGAGCCTTCTGTGGGCCATGAGGCCGTCGTGGACGATGGTCGATCCGGGCTCGATGTGGCCCTTCAGGGCCCTCAGCAACTACTCCGCTCGAGCGTCGGGCCATCCGATGGGGCCGGTTTCGAACCTACTCACCAGGCTCTCGCGGCAGTCGATGGCGATGCAGACGCATACCTTCCTTTTGGAGAGGCCTCTCCTCATCTTCCGGAAATGATCGCCNGGGTTTCCGCCGTAGTCCCGAACAGTGTTAAGATCATCGTCGATCCATAACCCGGNCCGAAATAGCCTCNTNTTCTCTCTGCCATTCGGCGCGGACCGTCGNGAAGGCCTTCCTCCTCGCCAGAGACAGGGCCGTGTTGTGGTTGCACTCCGGACGGACGGNGGCCGGACNNCTGTCCAGCGGGACGTTGAACGACATCATCTCAAGCGCTTTGGCGTAATCCATCAGATGCCTCTTCGACCAGGCCAAAGCCGATTGGCTCAGCAGCTGGAACGTCCGNCCGCAATCGGAGCAGACGTACCTCCGCTCGCCCGATTTCGACCTCCCCCAAGGCCGGCAGGAAAGCGATCCGCATTCCGGGCNGGCGGGCTTTCGGCCGAGGGATTCCGCCATCTCCGACAAATCGGCCTCGCCCAGCCATTCGCGGCATTCGCGGGCCCGGACCTCGCCGCGGAGATCGTCGAATGACCCTCCGTCCATCCCGGACACCAGATCGTGGAACCGCGTCTTTTTCTCCCTGGACATGAAAAATCCTTCCGAGGCTCTGGGAGGCGTCCAGCGGAAGGAGTTTATCGCCAAACAAACCGATCCTGGCCGCCTCCCAGATCCTTCGATTTGTTTGGCGAGACCATTATACGGCGGGGCGGCTCATCAATAAACGTCAGCAACACTTTCGTGTGCTGCTAGAAAGAATTTAAAAATCTCGTTGATGAAGCTTTGACGATGAGAAAACTTAACTTGCCATAACGATGGTTCTTTTCTTTTTGTCATGGCTTGGCATAATTAAAGCAAGGCTTAAAGATGCTTGAAACCATTGAAAATCCTTCCGACCGTTTATTTTTGGATCTCGTCAAAGAATCCAAAAAGAACATTTATCTTTGTTCGCCGTTCATTAAAACCGAAACGGTTAGAAATATTCTCGCTACCAAAGATCCCTATTCTGACCTTGAAGTATTAACATCATCAAGACCCAGCAATTATCAGCGGGGGAGCTCAGACGTGGAAGCGATAAAGCTTCTTGTCGATAGTCGTTATACCGTGAGAAACCTGTCTAATCTTCATGCCAAGATTTACATCTTTGATAGAAAGAAAGCATTGGTCACTTCTTCAAATCTCACCGACAGTGGCTTTAACCATAATTTCGAATACGGTCTTTTGATAAGCGATGATGACAACACAGTCACGAAGATTTACCACGATTACTACGATATCGCCCACAGCAAAGAATGCGGCGTTTACGATTCCAATAACATTGAATTTTTAGAGAAGCTCGCCAAAGGTCTTTCTAAATCATCCCCGAGTTTCGTTGAAGACAAAGACAAGGATGAGATTGCTCATATAGAAGACCTTGGCGCGATTATTGGTTCCTTATCCGGCTGGATTAAAGACGTTTTCGATTGTCTCGATCGTTTACCAGGTCAGTATTTTGACGCAAAGGATGTTAAAAGCTTCGTTCCGTTATTGCAACGTTACTATCCAAAGAACCATACTGTTGATGCCTCGCTTCGGAGAAACCTGCAGGAACTTAGGGATTTAGGTCTCATCAGATTTATCGATAACGGCGGTCATTACAAAAAGCTTTGGAATTAACAGCCAATACTTTTTTCCTTTATTCGAATTCCACTTCATTTTAATTTGAGATTTACAAATGCAAACAATCTATTAAGAAGTATTTTTTATTGCTCCTAGATTTTCTTAATCTTTTGCCTAACTAGTTTTAACCAGATTTTCTGCAAATCCTCGACGGTCAATTACTTCGAATTGTCAAAAAGATCATTGTAAGTTTGGGCTGTGATTGCAAAAACCATAACATTTTGCTTATAAAATATGTGTTAGGAGTTTGTGCTGTCGCTTGTAATCCTGAAACATAATCTTTTGGCTGGTGGTGGTGAAAGAAACATTTGTTAATGATAAAATAATTAAGTATAAGTATTAGATTGAGATTTGAAGACTATTTCTTTTTATGAAAACTCAGTGATTATCGAGCTATATTTTATAAGCAACCAATGGTTGCAAAACGATGTTCCGTCTGGTTGGTTTAAAAATCATAGATTATCAGTAAAATGAAACCATGCAAATAAATGAAAAGATTGCCGTCCTTAGAAAGAACAAGGGGCTTAAGCAGCAAGATTTGGCGGATAGTTTGTGTGTATCTAGGCAAGCTGTACAAAAATGGGAATCAGGTAAAACTTCGCCTGACATATCAAAATTGAGAGAATTGGCAAGCTTGCTTGGTGTGACTGTCGATTTTTTGTTAGACGAAAATGAGTTTGTTGAACTTTCCAAATCCGAAGATCAAGAAGAAAGCGCCGCCATAGATGATAAAGATAAAAAGCAAAAAATAGGTTTGAATGAAACCGAAGGGAAAATCCGTTCATCTAAGATAAAGTCGATTAAAGCCTGGACAATCGTTGGCGCGGTATTAACACCTATTTGGATTGGCTCTGGCGTTTTCAAGGGAACGGCTAGCAATTTTTCTTGGATGTTTCTTATCATGTATTTGATAACAATTCCGTTAGGCATTTTCGCCATTCGCTGCGTGAAGAAAGCAAACAGCAAAAACGACACCATTGTGTTAGGCGTTCTTACATTGATTTTTGTCAGCATTATCGCTGGTGTTCTGATTCTTGTTTTGCCAGATTCTTTCTTCGCGGCGAAACCTGCGTTTTTGGAGAAAACGCCAGTGGCAATTAAACCGGTTGAAGAAAAGAAGTCGGTCGAAGAAGAAAATCCGGCAATCGCCAAACCAAAATGTACAAAAGTAAAATGGAACAAGAAAAAGCTTATTTTGGTTAGTTCGATGTCATTTTTAGCGGTAGTTGGAATCACTTTGGCGATTGCCTTGCCACTTACCCTAAATAGCGGAGGCGTTTCAACTTATTTTCAATCGGCAAAACCACCAACCGAAAGAGCGACATTATTCAACAAAATAGCAGATTATTTAGAGTATACGAAAGTTAGCGACAACGTTTTCGGCGATAAGACTATTAAAACAGAAACTTTCGATGACATTGGCAGTGTCATTACTAAAGTTTCCTGTTATACCAAAACAGGATACGATGGAATCGAACCATATAAATTAAAAGTTAGCGTTTCTACTTTCGTCACATTGGAAAATGGCAACACCAGGAGTACCTCCTGCTACGTTTGTGTTACATCGGACGAAAATGAAAATGAATTTACTGGCAGTTTTGATTGGACCAACAAAACAAAAACAGGAACAACTTTTGTCTATGTTTTTTCTTCAGCCAGGCACTTATCTGAATATACTCAAAACGATTGCGTAAACCTTTATAATATAGTAGTATCCAGAAATTCTTCAGACGCTACCGATGATGAGCTGAGAACCAATGCCGTTTTATTTGCGTGTAAGGCGATGAAGAGCGGCTTAACAGGATTTTCTGATTGGATAAAAACCATGTTCAATGATCCTTTAGGCGCAAAGCGTTTTGGCTTTAATTCGTTTTGACAAAGCGTCTCTATAAAATATCACTATGATTTCTCTCTTTATCATTTTCGTTATCAGAGTCCTAATAGTTCTTTTTTCTTCGCATCGAATTCTTCTTGGGTTAGGATGCCTTCATCCAAGAGCTTTTTGTATTCACGGAGCAACTCTATTCTTTCTTTGGTTTCCGTTACCGATTTTTCTTCAGCAACAGGAGCCTTTTTGTTTTCTTCGATTGGCGTCGTAGATACATGCGTGATTGGAGCGACTGGTTCAGCTGGAGCCACGGGTTGTTCGACCTCTCGCAATTGTTCTGTTTGATTGTTATAAGAATAGGATTCAGTGATTGAGCCACCTTCTTCCGCTAATTGGCGGGCAGCTTTTATGTTCGCATCATTAGAAGAAGATGGCGCGACATTAATTCGTGTTGTCGTATCCCCGACCAAAGCATCACCGAAATCATAAAAGCCGCCAACAAAGGCTAAAATGGCGCCGATGATTCCTAGTATTCCCATGAAAATTGGAGCAACTCCTAGATCTATCTGCGACATTATTTGGTTGTAGGAGGCACCACTTTGTTGGGCCGCCATGGTGCAAACAAATGATTTGACGCAGAAAGACAAAATAGAAGCGATGATCATTAAAATGGCGCCCAAGGCAGAAAGAGCTTTGACGGTTTGTGTTTCTTCATCATGGGCGCAGCGGAGGGCAATAAGTATAAATAAGGTCGCGAGCAAAAAGAGAGCAAATATTGCGCTGACCCCTCCGACGGCGGTTACTCCATCGCCAAAAGCGAAGGCGAACATTGAAGCAGAATGATAAGTGGAATAATTCACGGCCGGCGCAAACATCAACAAGATGCAAACCAACGACAAGGCCGTTCCCGACAGTAAAGTCAGCGTTATCTTTTTCATATAGATAGACTCCTTTGTTCTCCATGTATTTTCTCTTGTGTTTGTATCAGCTATTGCGACATAGCGTTTTTCTTCGCTTTTTCGCGACGATAAAGCCTAATTGTGTCTTTCTATGACAATATCTGTGCTACTGCTTCATCTTTCACTAACTAGAGTGTCATAAATAGATCCAATCTATTTGTATGATTAAGAAAATCTTGGGAGTCAAAACATGGAAGAAAAGCTTTTGAGCGAAGACGAAAAGAGCGCCCGTTTGTTGTCGAAGATTAAGAAGGTCGTAGCTTGTTCTATCATCGTTTACGCCATCGTCACTATTGCCAAGTTGTTGCTCAATGTTGTTGACGGTACGGCAGTGAGCTTGGACTATTTCTCTTTGGTCATCAAAGGCCTTGCCTTGACCCTCTCCGTTCTCTCGTTTTTTAAGCTTAACCGCAAGGTCAAAAGAATCATTGGTGGTCTTGGGGTCATTCTTCTTTTCTTAAGTAGCGCTGTCGATATCATTGCCTATTTCGCTAGCAAAGCAACCATCGTGCCATTTTATGCTGTGGGAGACTTTATGCCCTTAGGCTTAGGGATCCTCAATTTATTAGTTGCGACGCCCGATGATTCCTTTATCGCCATTAAGCCTAACGAGAAGCATAAACACGACGCTGACTATTGGGTGAGCAATAGCGCTCTCGGCATCTTTGTGGCAGCTGGCTTATTGCTCTTAAGTGTGGGCTCGACCTTTCAAAACTCCGACGTCGGACCCGATGCCATGGTGATTATGGCCTTCCGTTTTCTCTTCCTTTTATTGGGCGTCATCATCCTCATTATCGGCCTAATTGATACCTCATCCATGAGGGGACGCCGCAAAAAATCTTCTGTCTTCTTACTTGCATTGACGATTGCGCTCTTCTTATTAGGTGCTCTCTATACTTATCTCCTCAAGAATGAGGCTCAGTATACCAGTTACGACGATAGCCTGCCTTTCCTTTTCGCGGGTCTTGTCTATGGCGATACCCTCTTGGCGTTCGTCCTCGTGACTTTCTTCGCTAGCAAAGTCTTGCCTCCTCTTCCACCCAAAGCTCCGAAACCAGTGGTGCATAAAGAAAAAGCGAAACCATGATGTGTACCCAATTGTCTGGACTAAACTAGGAACATCATAGGCAAAAACCTCATGGATGTCCAACCGAACATGCCGCGTGGCATGCGAGGGGGGACATCCATTTTCTTTCGCCCGCGAAGTATCTCAGACGCTCGGAGTTGTACCACGATATGTATGAATCGACCGCCTTCTTGAACGACTGAAAGTCGGGGTATTCGGACTCGCGCCCGTAGAACATCTCGCGCTTCATCGACCCGAAGAACGACTCCATTATGCAGTTGTCGAGGCAGTTGCCCTTCCTCGACATCGACTGACGTATCCCGCGCCTTCTGAGCTCCTCGACGTACCAACGCTGCTGGTATTGCCAGCCCTGGTCCGAATGGAATATCAGGCCCCTGAGGCTCGGATACCGCGAGAAGGCCGAATCCAGCATCCTCCTCGTCTGGGAGAAGTCCGCGCGGAGACTCAGGTCGTACGCGACGATCTCGCCGGTGAACATGTCCTTGATCGGGCTGAGGTAGCATTTCCCCCAAGGGAAGCTGAACTGGCTCACGTCGGTCGTCCATTTCCTGTTCGGGCCGCCGCATGAGAAATCGGATTTGTGGTGGGTCTGCCCGTCCTTCCTCACGTATTCGCGGATTATGAGGTCCGGCGCCACGTCGCCGACCGTCCCCCGATAGGAGCTGTAGTTGACGGTTTTGACGACGCCTTTCAGCCCCATCTTTTTCATGAGGCGCTGTACCTTCTTGTGGTTCGCGCCGATCCCTTCGGCCCTGAGCTGCGCGCAGACGCGCCGCACGCCGTACCTCGCCCTAGACCCCGCGAATATCGACGCGATCCGTTCGGAGATTTCCTTGTTCTTCGCGTCTGGGTCCGCTTTGGCTTTCTCGTAGAAATATGTCGACTTCGCCAGCCCGGCGACGGTCAAAAGCCCGCCTAATTCGGCTTTTTCGTGCTCTTCTTTGGTTTGGAGGACCGCCTCGCACCTTTGCCTTGGGGACGCCCCTCCGACGCCACCAAGGCCCTCAAGTTTTTTAAGTAGGCTATCTCTAGGGACTTGAGCTCGTTCTCCCTTCTCAGGGCCTCGTTCTCCGCCTCGAGCTCCGCCATCGTCTTCTTTGGCATTCTTGGGCTTCCTGCCTCTCGGCTTCGATTGTAGACCTTCCAGGCCGTTTTCTCGATAGGACCTGACCCAGTTGATGACGCAGCCGCTGTTCGCCATGCCCAGCGAGTAGGCGACCGCCGACATCGATTCGCCAGCCAGGACGCGCCTCACCGCCTCGAACTTCTGCCCCTGCGAGAGTTTCCTCCCGCGGCCGTGAACTAGGCCTTTCTCCCCGAAAATCTCATAGACGTGGATCCACGTCAGCACTTTTTTGTGCCAACCTTTCAAAGAGCTTCGGCACCCTTTTGGGACTGGAACCGATTCACCGGACATGTAGTCTCTGACCCATTTCAGCTTCTGCTCGAATGTGTACTTCACAAGAAAAGTACCCCGCTTTCTGGTTTGGTCCAGAATTCGGGGTACACTTCACCAGTGGTGGTCCCTGAACACAAAGAGGCCGCTAAAACTGTTGCCACTGTTTCTACGGATGTTGTCTGGACTGGCACGCCCAAAGAACTATTCTTCTTTTTGCTCCATTATGGCTTACTGAACGCCATCACTTTCGGCATTTATACTCCCTGGTTCATTTGCCATTTCCTGGAGTTCTACTATGAGCGGTCCACTTTCGATGGTCGTCACTATGCCTTTGAGGCCGGTGGTAAAGATTTATTCCACGCTGGCTGGAAGTGGGTCTTATTCACTGCCCTCACTTTCGGTATCTATGCCTTCTGGGCTTTCGGTCACTTCATGCAGTGGAAGAACCTCCACACGAAAGAAGTGAAGGCCGACTAAAAGCAAAAAGAGAAAAGAGGCCATTCCGTTATGACGGGAAGGCCTCTTTTTATAGTATTCCCATAAACATCAGGAAGAAGATGGCGATTAGCACAATGGTGCTGATCAATACTGAATTCATTGTTTTATGTCCTCAATAGCCTAGGAGATGCGCTAATCCCCAGAAAAGTAGCACGATGCAGAATATCGTCTTTACAGCCAACGCCATATCCTTATCTCCTTTTCTTTTCTTCATCTTCTACTGTCTTTGTATCAGCCATTACGACAAACCAAACTTTTACGATTTTCCCATCGAAACTTGCAGCGCAAAAAGAGCGCATTTTTCGTGCGCTCATTGTGTTTTGCCGTATCTATTAATTAGCTTTTGGCGTTATAGCTTTGTAGGCATCCAATACATCAGTTATTTCGGCGATATCATCGTGCGACAAGTTAACGTCTTTATATTGGTTAAAGAGGTCTTTTACGTTATCGAGGTAATACACATCGGCGTTGACCGAGCTGATATCCCCATCGACGAAAATCACCACTGAAACGATAGGAACGTCAATGGTGTCCCTTAATAGTTTCTTGACGGCGATGACGTGAGTGGCATTTTGGGCAACCGGATTGTAGAAGTGGAACTTTTCCCTTCCATAGTGGTAGCATTCAACCCATTGGTTATCGTTTTCTGATCCATAGATTTTTCCGGTATAGTTTTTGGTTTCGATAACGAAAACGCCGTGAACGGAAACAAAGATGTGATCAATTTGAGCGGTGTTGTTATTTCCATTGGGAATAACGATGTCGTTATAAAGAGCCTCGCCCTCTTTCATCCTTCGCTTTAAATATCGAGCGACCTTTCTTTCACCAACCGCCCCTTGTTCTTCGACAAAACGTTGCTGCCGCCTTTCGTAATAGCCCGTCTTTTTCCTATACGCATGGAGAATAAGCGCCACAATGATGCCGGCAATAACAAGGCACCACAGAAAGCCGATAGGGAAGAAACTGAATGGCGCTTTATTTACTAAAGCCCCGAAGGACAAGCAAAAAGCGATAAACCCTATCAAAGCAGTTATTGCTACTAGAATTTCTAACATTTATTAAAGCCCAATACGAATGATGATATACCTTCTTTTAGATAACTGGAGGGTCTCTTTTTCCATACAGTTCTTTAAATGCTACTCAATGTCGTTATAGTAAAAGGAACGAGTAGATTAGATGTCGATTTACTATCCGCATCATTTAGGGGCTCTTAGCCATGAAACTTTACGCTTATCAAACAAGTGATGACAGCCGGAAATTCACTTCATATATCTTAGAGGACGGGAAGACCAAGATAGGTCTAGATTTTGGCTGTCGCGATATCAGTGTGAGCGACGCCAAAACCCTAGACTATATCTTTATCTCCCATGAACACCGCGACCACTGGATGGGACTCGAGAATCCCAAAGTGGCTAACGCTCTTCTCGACCGTTACGAGATGGGGAAACTAAAACTCTATGCAACGGCAACAACGAAGGATCTCTTAAGTGTCTATAGCAGCCACGAGAGCAAGAATGCCGTGGTGGTGAATTCCCTCATTGAGAAAATCACCCCCATCCGTTTCTTTGAGGAAGCGAAGATTGGGGATATCTCCTTTATTCTCTTTCCTAGTGGCCATACCTATGGGTCTTCGATGATCTATTTGTCGTTACAGTGTGGCAAGCACTTCTTATATACCGGCGATATGGACGATGAAGGAATACTATCCGCCAATAGCTTCTCCTATAAAGGAGGACTAGACCTGGATTATCTCCTAGTGGATGGCACCCATCTTAATAAGACCGAAGCGGAGCTAACGGATAAGAAGAGTCTTTTGTCCGCGGTGAAGGAAGCGGAGTCCTTAGAGAAACCCACCTTGTGGGCTCGAAGCGACAAGATCATCTTCTTAGCCCATCTTCTGATGCATATCCCCGAAGTTCGGTCCAAACATTATCTAAGGATCTCGCCAGCGCTTGGCAATTACTTACAAGTCGTGACCGCCCATGGGTATATTCCTTTTATCCCGGGCCAAATCATCCTCGATAGCGAGAAGTATCCAGATCAATTACCAAGTGACAAGACACCCTTATATCTCACGCCGTCTTTATATAACGAGAACGTCCCTATCAATCACTTCTGTGGTCTCCATATCGATGGCGAAGCCTTTAAGGAGTTCTTGGCGGATTATTACCCCCAGAATCCCCCGCATGTCCTTATTGGCCACTACGACCTCAGTGACTACGAAGATGTCCTCAGTTACGCGAAGAGCGTTCTTTCGTCTTATAAGACCACCGTCATCAGCGTGACTCATAAAGGAGCCGCTTATGAGCTCTGAGTATTACGTCTATTTGACCTATAGCCATGTCACCCTCTATAAGGCCGTGGGTGGGATGAAGCTAGAACCCTGCGCTTTTAAGAATGGTTCCTTCGTTCTTCATAACACGGTGACCTTTAACTTCGCCCATGAAGCTTTCTTTTACGCGCCTGATAAACACTTCTATGAGCCTAATTGCCGGAGTGTCTTCACTTCTGAAGCCGCCTATGGGGGACTTGTCCATACCACCACGGAATACGTGAATGCCTTATTGCTGGGCTTATATCTAGATTATCTTCCGATCACGAAAGGTGACACCGTGATCTTTGATGTCGAGGATATCGATGGTCTGGTGGTGGGCAATGGGGTGGATACCGATATCCTCGCTTCTTCCTTTACGGGTTTCCCGAGTTCCGATTACGTGAAGAAAGCCTATTTCTTCAATAACGTCCAGTGCCTCACTTTCACGGTGGGGGCCTTGTGGGCTCTACATCCCACTAAAGGATGCTTGCTCGCTTATGGACCCTTACTCGTGAGCAGTGGCTCCGCCCTCGGGTACCATAACTTATTCGACACCATTGACTTCACGGAAGCCTACGCTTCCTTAAAAGACAAGAAGTCCGTCTTCTATGGCTTACGGGAGACGGACCTTGATGACATCATCCGGATTCTTACTTATGACTATATCTATGGTCACCCGAGCCGTAAGAGCATCGAGTTCCAGGACCGGCTTCTCGATTTATCATCGCTTCATTACGAGAAATACGCTTCTGAGTTCTTAATGTCCGCGAAGAAGAACGCGGAGGAAGTGTTAAAGACTTATTACCCCAAAGGTGCGGAGTTTGTCTATTACCCGGAACGTTCCTATCCCTTATTTAAGAGTCTCCTCGCGAAGGAAGTCTCTAAGGGTGGTGGGACCACGAAAGAAACGGAAGATGAGATTAGACTATTTTCTCTTGCGGGAGCTTATTCCTTAATGCGTCTCAAGGAGCACGAAGCGGAATGGCTCTATCCCGCGATGCGGCTCCCGAAGAGCTTTCACGCCATTATCACTTTCGCGGGTCAACGATACCCCAACACCATCTTCTTGGCGACGTATCTAAATCCCTTATTTAAGAAGGCAACCGGCCACCCCCAGTTTAAGGCCGTGAAGGAACTCTTCCTCAAGTCCTTTGATACGAAGAAAAAATAACGAGCAAGTTCCTCATTCATTGGGGGGCTCTTTCTATTTGGTCAAACTAGAAAAAACCGCTACACTATAAGGGCCTTAAGGAAGGGATGGAATCATCAGTGAAAGAAGTGGGTCATTTGCTTTTCTCTTACCAACGCGACAATGACTTCCTTGTCGATGAAAAAGGAAACCCTCTTTGCTATATCCTTAATGGCTATAGCAATGGTGTTATCGTCTATAAGACCTATACGCCCCATTACGACAATGGGACGTATCTTTCCATTCAAAGCTTTGATACCTCGACGACACCCTTCTTTCCGAAGCTAAAGGCCCTCCTAAGGAAGATGGGGCCGTTACTCACGAACGCTCCCTTAAATACGGGCTTGCCCGTCTCTGGGGATTCGCTCGATTTCTTTACGCTAGGCAGAGTGACCCATTACGCGGGCTTCACGAATCGAAACCCCATTGGGATGACCCCTTCTTATTACCAGAAAGACTATAAGCAATACACCAAGAACGATTACGCGAACGAGATGGGCGAGGACCTCAATGAATTGGATTCTTTGTTCTTTAGATCTCTTAGTACTTTTTCTATTATCCCTAATGGCTACGAAAGCACGGAGATGTCCATTAAGGCTTTGCAGCTATTAGCCAGTAACGCGACGAGCTTACGGACGGGCTTAGAGGATGATTATTACGCTTCTTATCCTTGGTTACCGAGTGAGTCCGCTAAACCTAAGAAAAGCCATACGGAAGACATTGACTCCGCCGACTTCCTCGATTCCTTTAACGCGATGATTACCCTCGCGAAAAGACAAGCCCCTATCTTAAAGGCCATCCTCGTGAGCCACGAGAGCCAAGACGAAGTGGATGAGAAGGTCCTTGATTGCCTTCTTAAGCTTGGCCTAACCCTTAATCCCAATGAACCCGATTTAGCGGACGCCTGCAGTTTCCTTTCCAGGGAATTCATCCATCTTGCCATCAATAACAAGATCACCACCGTGAAAGCCTATTTAGCCTTGCCACCCTCCTTACCCATGATGCTCCATTATTTCCTCAGCCATCCTTTAAACGAGGTTCGAGGCGAAGAACCATTAGAGCGTCTAAGACGGATGCTAAAGCAATACCGGAAAGACGCGTTAGCCCATCACTTAATGCCCTATTTCTATCAGTTCACCGATGAAGGCGGGGGCCTGATCAATAAGAGCAAGCCCGCTCTAGCCTAAAGAAAGAGTCCGTTTTTTCACTTAAAAGACTTAAGCAAAAGACCTTTTGTAACAAAATACAATCTAGAACCTATTGTTACATTTCTTATAAGGCGTCTTTTCTTTGGGTGTGGATTTTTTAAAGCCAAGAGAAAATAACCTTTTTCATTTAGACTCCCATCAGAAGAACACAATCATAATCCGGTGGAAAAGGCTAGACGCTTAGCCATTGAGGCCGGGCAAAAGAACGCCAAGGCGGAGAAACGCTATAAAGGACGGAAGCGTCTAGTGGTCCCTGCGCCTTTGCTTGAAGATGTTCTCCATTCTTTGCAGGCGGGATTACTAAGCAAAGAAGAAGCGGCGAAGAAACTCGGAGTCTCCCGGATGACACTTTATCGGCGGCTAAAAGAAGAAAAGACAAAGGAAGACTGATGGTCGAATTGCTTAGCCAAAGCGGTGGCCCGTTTCGAAAAGAGTAGGCTTTTCTTTTACCAGTTAAGAGAATCCATCGTCGTATTTTTAGATTTTTTAACGCTCCATATTTTCGTTTTAAAACACTCATATGCCGCAAAAGTGGCAAATAACTATCTTCAAAAACCCGCAAAAGAGGCAAATAACTATCTCCAAAAACCCGCAAAAGTGGCAATTAATTCATTTTGAGAGATGCTTTAGGCGTTCTGTTTGGGACGCAAATTTTGTTCTTTTTATCAAAAATGCGTTCCTAAATATACATTTTCGTCAAATTAGGAACGATAAATGACAATTTTTTGTAGAGCGGAGCATTCGCTTCAAATTTCCATGCCCTTCATCAATGAAAAGAAATAGGAATTCCTTGGTTGGTGGGTCTCTTTTACTTGCACGGATTGCCTCATTTTCATCCAAAAAATAAAGAAATGCCGATAAAACCTAAGAAAATTTACTTGCATGTTACTTGCATGTTACTTGCACGTTACTTGCAAAAGGCTTTAAAAGTTAGAGACCGATTATTCTCGTAACCAAGGAGTTAGAGGCCTTATGTTTTTTAATTGGTTAAAGTGAGAAATAAAGAGGTCTTTGATAGGGTTATTCCGTTATAACGAAAGACTAAAAGAATATCTGGCTTTTGATGGTTTTCGTAGCAATAAAGGTTTGATCGTTAACCGAATCGTTAAACTCTTGTTAACTGGAAGGCCCACCCTCAATCTTTACTTTGTTTCATCCTTTAGGGTGTAGTGACCTTTTCTTTTTGTCTTCATAGTAAAGCCACAAGTGTTCTTTCTATTTAGAAAGAGAGGTTTATTTATGAAGAAAATAGGTTTATTGGTAGTCACCGCCGTGACGATGGTGGGGTTATTGGGCGCGTGTGGCAAAACGCCTGCGTCTTCCAGTTCTTCCGCTTCCGAAAGCGCTTCTGCAAGTGTCTCCGCGAGTGCCTCATCGAGCTCCAGCTCGAGTAGCTCCAGCAGCTCCAGCTCCAGCAGTTCGAGCGCTTCCAAGAGCGAAGCCACGAAGTATAAGTGCTCTTTCGTTAACTACGATAACAATGTCCTGTGGACCACGATGGTCGAAGAAGGCAAGGACGTCACTTATGGTGGACCCGCACCCACGAGACCCAGCACCAGTCACAAGGAATACACCTTCAGCGGTTGGGATAAGCCCTTATTGAACATCAAAGCGGAAACGATCTTTACCGCCCAGTATACCGAAGATGGCGTGAACCACGTCGTCTCCTTCTATAAAGACACGCCCAAGAGCGCATCTACTCTTCTTTCTCAGATTCACGTGAAGGATGGCGAGATCGCCACCTATACCGGCGCCACCCCGACTCGAGAAGCGACCGCGGAGTTCTCCTATGCCTTTACAGGTTGGGACCGTTCGCTTACGCTTTCAATCGTCGAGGATACGGATTTCGTGGCTCAATATACTCCAACCACGAACGAATACACCGTCTCCTTCTATCTTGATACGACCGAAGGCACGCCCTTCTATACCGAAAAGGTGAAGTATGGCGAGCATAGCACCTATGACAAGATGCCGACAAAGCCCGCTTCGGGCACGACGGCCTATACGTTCTTAGGCTGGGACAAGAAGCTCTCCGAAACAGCGATTACCGGCGACACCAAGATCTATGGCACCTGGGGCGAATACACCGATGGCCTCACCTTTGTCTTAGGCAATGATAATACCTACTATGTCTGCACGAGTGGCAAAAACACCACCATCGCGGATGTCGTCATCCCCGATACCTATAACACCTTGCCCGTCAAGAGCATCGCCGAAAATGCCTTTAAGGACGTCACGACCATCAAGACCATCACGTTTCCTTCGGCCTTGAAGGTCATTGGCGATGGGGCTTTCCAAGGATCCACTCTCGAATCCATTGCCTTTCCTAGTACCGTTACCACTCTTTACACGCGTGTCTTCAATGCCTGCTCGAAGCTCGTCTCCGTCGATATGTCCCTTTGCGATGGCCTAACGGTTATCCCGTCTAGCACCTTCAATGCCTGCTCGGCCCTTCCTTTCTCGGGGATCAAGTTCAGCAAGAACTTAGCCGAGATTGATGCCAGCGCCTTCGCCAATTGCGATTTGTTCACGACCTTTGAAGTGCCCGCTTCCGTCACCACCATTCAGGGCGGGGCCTTCAATTTCACGCCGCTATCCACCATCAGCGTCGCTGGTGGCAACACCGCCTTCAAAGCGGTGGATGACGTTCTTTATTCGCTCGATGGCAAGAACCTCGTCTATTTCCCCGCCAAGCACGCGACGGTCGGAACCTTCGCCATCCCGGAAGGCGTCACCACGATCAAAATGTATGCGTTCTATGAATGCCACACCCTTTCGACGGCCATCACTTTCCCGACGACCTTGACGACGATTGAGGCATACGCCTTCGTCAATACTCGCTTTGGCGTGATTTTCGATCTCTCCAAGACGGCGCTGACGTATTTGGGTCCGAGCGCTTTCGATGGCTCCATCGGTATTACGGAGATGGTGCTGCCTAATACCCTTTCGACCGTTGAAACATCCGTTTTCGCCAATATGACAGGTTTACAGTCCGTGTATATCCCGAGCGGCGTTCAAAACTTCAAGGCCGGTTGCCTTGCTAGCGATACTTGCACCGTCTATTTGGAGGAGGCCGCCGCCCCGCAGAGCTTGCTCGACAATAAGCCCGACACGGTCCGTGTGGTCCTCGGCGCCAAAGTCGCGCCAGCTACTGGCATGAAGTTTAGTTACGTTACGGGATACGGCTATTACGCGTCATATAGTGGCACGGCGACCTCGGTGGTCATTCCTAGCTACTATGACGATGGCACGAATGGCCTGCATCCGGTCTATGGCATCGATAACCACGGGTTCAAGAATCAAACCACCTTGACTTCCGTCACTTTGCCCGAGAGCTTGCAATCTATCGGCGATGAGGCTTTCTTCGGCTGCACGGGTTTGACGACCATCAACATCCCAGCCGCCGTTCGCACTTTCAAAAAGAATAATACCCTCGATGCCTTCAATGGCTGCACCAGCCTCACCTCCTATACCGTCGACCCGCTCAATCAGTATTATTCGGCGGTGAATGGCTATCTTTACGACAAAGAGGGCACGACGCTTCTCGATATTCCGCAAGGCTTAACTACCGCGACCATACCTGCGGCGACAACGGAAATTGACTCATATGTTGCTTATGGAGATACGAAACTCACTTCCGTTGATATGTCGGGTTGCACGAGCCTTACAAAAATTGATGATCACGCTTTTTGCGATATGGCGAACCTCGTGACTGTTACTATGCCAGGCGACGACGGTGCCTTGACGTCCATCGACAGTCTGGCTTTCGATTTTCTCCCTAAACTTACGAGCCTTAATATTCCAAGCACCGTTGAATTTATGCCTACCGGCTTCCAATATGGCATTGGTGACGAATTCACCACTTTGACCGTGAGTGCGGATAACCCGAGCTATAAGTCCGTCGATGGCGTCATGTACACCAAAGATGGCAAGACTATCTTTGCGGTGCCAAAGAATCACGCATCCTTCACGATCCCGAGCACCGTTACGGCTATTGGCCGCTCATCCTTTGCCGGTTGCACTTATACGAGTATCGTCATCCCAGAAGGGGTTACCGCTATTTATGATGGCGCGTTTGAGACCATGGGACAATTGGTCTCCATCGTGCTTCCAAAATCCCTTACCCGTCTTACGAATCTTGTCTTTCTTAGCGACCCATACCTTACGGATATGTTCTACGCCGGTGACGAGACGGACTACGCGACGAACCTCGCCTCGAGCTATGGAACGACTCCAAGCGCTAAGTGGCGTTACTACACCGAGACCGCCAATACCGATGGCAACCATTGGCATTATGTCTCTGGCGTTCCAACCGTCTACACGGCCTAATGATCCGATACGGCTTAAGAGGGGGGGCGACCCCCTCTTTTTCGTATCTCTTTGGGGGATTCCTCTCTTCGATAGTTAACAATAAGAGAAGTGGCAAGAAAAAATCCCCATTTAATGGGAACTTTTTCATGTCAACTAGGAGAGCGATTCCTAGAACGCTGACTCCGCTTAGGCCCGAAGCCTACGCGCGTCGTGGTCGCACGCTCAATTTCCACCTTTGACAAATTTTGTATACCTCATTTCACCCTAGAGAAAAACCTATCAGATTCTGATGAGGAGATAGCCAAAACATGCCAATTTGGCAAGTTAATAAATTACAAACATGCCAATTTGGCAACTTTTGCTTGCCATACGCCATCAATAAAGCCTATTCTTAGGTTGTGGATATCGTAAAGCTGAGAAAAGAAAAAGGTTTGACGCAGAAGGAAGCCGCTATCTTGTTAGGAATGCCTCTACGGACTTTTCTCAATTATGAATACGGCGTTACCTCCTGTGATTCTTTTACTGGCCGGGCTCTACTAAAAATGCTTGAAGACTATGAACCTTATGATGAAGAACACGGCGTTCTTCCTTTAGATACGCTCGTTGAGAAGGCAACTGCCGTCTTTTCTAAATACGCTTCTAAAGATGTCGAATACGTTTATTTGTTTGGATCGTATGCTAAAGGGAAAGCCACTGATAAATCTGATGTTGATTTTCTCTTATCGGGTGATGTTACGGGCTTAGACTTTTTCGTTCTTCAAGACGATTTGCGGAAAGCCCTTCATAAGAAAGTCGATTTGATGAAACTGGTTGATTTAAAAGACAACCAAGAATTTTTAAGCGAAATCCTAAAGGACGGGAGGAAGATCTATGGATAACAAAAAAGACGACCGTTATTACATCAAAGAAGCTTTAACAGATATTGATAAAATCTTAAGTTATAGCAAGAGGGCGGATTTTTCCGATATTGAAAAAGACGGTGAAGCTATGGATGCCATAAATTTCCGTTTAAATATGCTCCGACATCATATTGAGGGGCTGTCAGAGGAATTTGTCGCTTCTCATAGCAGCGTGGCCTTTAAGAAGATTGTCGTTTTTCGGGACGCGGTTACCCATGATTACGAGCACGTTAATTTCTCAAGCTACCAAGATTTCATCAAAAAAGATTTGCCAAAATTCGAGAATCGCTAGCCAAATTCCTAGACTGATAGATAGCATCGCGAAGACCATTGCCTTAGGGGAAGAGATTCTCTTAAAGAAGCCAGCCTTCGAAGGCAAGGCCCTCGATTATCCGTTTAACAAGGACATCATGCCGAGGATTCTCGTGGCCCGCAAAGGGATCAAATAAGGAAGACCTTTGATCTTTACGACTTTGTGGTAGCCTAGGCCATCCGCTAAAACGGATGGTCTTTTTTCATAAAATCAGAAAAAACGTAACTCGGTTATTTGGATTTTCACTTCTTTAAGTAGTAGCAGTTTTCTGCTTTGACGTAGATGATCTCCAGCGGCTCATCGAAGTTCATGAAGAAGCAGCGGAGCTCGCTGATGTAGCGGCGGAAACTTAAGTCCGTCATTTCGACTTTCATCATCACATCGTCTTTTCTGAGTTTTCCCGTCTCCAAAAGTATTTTGTACATCAAAAGGACGGCTTGGGTCTTGGTGGTCTTCATAGAGTTAGATTTATTCTCCTATTTGAAGGAGAGCAGATGCGTACCCGGAGAGGTTAAGTGCCTCTCGTTCCTTAAGGACACCACCATAGTAGATAATGTTGAAGAAAGTGTGTATCAACGCGTTAAACCATTGATACACAGGTAGTTTAAATAAGTGGCAAAGAAGTTTAACTCGTCCTCACGATCATGTAATTGTCCGTGCAGGCTTTTTTGTGGGTGGCGTAACTCTTCAAAACGAGTTTGAAACGGGTATTGACGGTCTGGCCATAGGCGAAGTTGAACGAGGTGTAACAGACGGCGTTATTGTTCTCATCGCGCTGAATGCCGATGCTGGGGTCGATGGCCACGGTATTGGAGCCTTCATACGCGGAGTCGAGCATTAGACTGATTGAATAAGAAAGACTGTAATTGATGATCCAAGCCGAAGGTTCGCTATAGATGAAGATTTTGTTATCTTTCGATAGCAAAGAATCGTAAGACAAATGAAGAGACTTTAATTCTTCGAGGTGGTCATTGATGGGATCGAAAGGATATACATCGCCATTGGTGTAGGTGACGATATAAGGGTTAGAGTAGTTGGCAGAAAGCGAAGCAGATTGGCTGTCGCTAGTAGGGGAGGATTCTCCAGAACTGGCTGATTTCTTTTGAAACCATAAAGGAACGGAAATGGCGATGATGACGGCTGCGAGAAACGAGGAGACGCCGCCAAGGGCGAGAACCTTCGAACGAAAGAGCTTTTTGTCTTTCGTTTCTTCCTTCTTCTCCACAATCGCGGGAGTTAAGGAAACGAAGATCATGTCGTCCGCGCTGACTTTGTAATAGTCGCAATAGAAAAGGAAGACGGAAGGGGCGGGGACGTTGGCGCCTCGTTCATAGTTGCCCAAAGCCCGTTTGCTGATTTTTCCTTTCGTCGCGGCATCAATTTGGGTGAGGTTGTTTTTCGTTCTTAAATAGACGAAATTTGGCCCGAGGTTTTCATCGGTGAAAGGTTGGGTCAAAGGGGTTTTGCAGGGTTTTTCGCGTTGGTGTAAGAGGTCGTCGAGACTTAAAGACAAAACCTTGGCTAACGAGCATAAAGAGCGAAGGTCCATTTGACTCAGTCCATTTTCGAATTTGCTGATGGCTTGAACCGAATAGCCTAAAGAATTCGCCAAATCAATTTGGCGGAGNCCCAGTTCTTTGCGGCGGGAAACAATATAACGTCCAAGAGTATCTTTCATGCTTTCGCTTAATTGTAGGGCAAAAAAGGATACAGAAACACCACTTTTTCCCTTTGTATCAAGCATAGATACAGAAACTACTTTTTAGTTACATCCTCCCGCGCAAGGCAAAAAACATGATGTACGGCCGATCCTAAATTCAATAATAGGTGGAATACGAATGGCTTTTATAACTCGACAGGAGAGATTTTGATTCCTTATTATCTCTATGCGGCTTCTAAACCCACCACGAANCCNACCAGTTATTGGCATTACGANACCGATGGCACGACGCCAGTGGTCTATACGGCTTAATGAAGACGGTGAGGACGGGAACAAAACCCCGTTTTTTTCTTTTGCCATAAAAACTTTTTTGCCTCTATTTCACTTTTCTCTTTCATTTTGCCTTGATTGTGTATATTCTTCTCTAAGCCCTAGAGGAGGGATCCCCTTCGGCTAACCCCCATACAATGGGTTGCTTCGAAAGGAGTTAACCTGTAGCATGTACGGTCATTCTTATCCTGGGTGTTTCGCCACCAACGGCAGTCTGTGCCGTAAGAATGAGTGTCAACTAGCTGAAACCGCCGAGACCTGGAGCAATCCGACCGCGGCGGTTTTTGTTTTGCGCCTTTATGGCAAGGTTGATATTATCCTATTGATAGGTATTTTGGTTTAATGGCTATGAACTCTTATCAAGAAATATATTTGTCGCAAGCCCAAGAGAGCCTCGGCGCTTCTTTTGACTTCGCCGTTAACACCATGGGTCTTGACTTAAAAGAGTATTATGCCCGTTTCTTAGCAAATCAGGTTTCTTTGGAATTCGCTCGCGGGAATCCCGTTTTCGTCGCTGGTCATTCTGGCATCGAACTCGCTTTGATTGTGTTAGGGCGCGATGACGCTCCGGAAACGAAGGNTCAGTTAACGAAGGGAAAAGAGTATTGGACNGGTTGGGCTTTGGCGTACTATCAATGGTNCCGNTCCCTGTCTTTTCAAGAAATNGACCGTTTCGTTTCCNTTAAGGAAATTGAGGNCCTTTATTATCCTTTCCACGAAATGGATATCCGGCAATTTGTCGATAAAATGGATGAACTTATCGCTTCAAGAAATACGGAGACCAACTTAGCTCGTCTCCGTAAAAACATCGCTTGGTCCCAAAGTGATTTGGCGGTGGCTTCCTCCGTTTCCAAACGGACGATCCAGCAATATGAGTAGCGGAGCAAAGACATCAATAAAGCTCGCGTTTGGACGGTTTACCAATTAGCGAAGGCTCTTGGATGCGAAATCGGCGATCTCCTCGAAAAAGCCCCCTACGAAAAGAAAGAACGTTAAATCATCTTGTTTTTTTGTCTCGCCGTCCTTTCTTGTGGCATACTACTTTATATGAGCGAACCACTTTCTAACGATAAAGAAAAGGTTTCGGAGCCAATCCCGGCCCCAAAATCACCTGTAGAACCCCCTTATGTTCACCATGAGGAAGAACATTTGTCTTTCGACTATGAGGCTTTGTCTTTATTGGCTTTGACCTTCTTCTTCATCATGGCCCTCGTGTCCACGGTGATTTATAGCTATAGCAAGATTCAAGCGGATTCCTATAAAGGCGACGCTGTTCAAGCCCAGCCTTTNATCAAAGCCGCTGCAACCTGGAAACCGTTTGCCTTGATCTTCATCATTCTGACGGTCATCGCTTTCGCCGCGGGGATTGTCTTTCACGTGCTTAATAGCAAGAAAAAGAAAGAGGCCNCAGCCTCTAACAAATAAAACAATTTTCGTCAGTCTATTTTTTGATGTGTTCGGGCGTCAATGTGTAGCCGAAGAAATTAAAAGCCCGATTTACTTTGTCTAATCTTAAAGAGCCTTTTCCTTGTTCCAAATCCCGGATGAAATGGAGCCCGAGTCCAGAACGGAGGGCAAAGTCTTCTTGCGTAAGCCCAGCTTCTTTTCTGATTCTTTTCATTTCGTGGCCTAAGTAGGTGTTTGTTGTGCTGTTCATAGAAAAATTATACATAAAACCGTATAAAAGTTAATATTTAAAGCAAAATATACAAGGACCAGTATAAAAGACTATGTTCCAACATCGATNCCTTAAGNCNAACTTTNNCNNGATNCCAATGCCATAAGAAATCGCCGCGACTCCTAAGGAAATCGAGAGCATCAAGAGGAAGTGTTTCCAGAAAGGTTTTTCCTGGGCCACCGAGATGTAGTAGTTGAAGAAGGCGATCTCCAAGATAACCTCGGCGATCATGACGGCGAAGGCATAGAGATANGCCAAAGGATCAGTGGATAAGCTNAAGAGGATGTAAGGCAACACCAATAAGAAGACGGTGACGATATAGGCTCCGCCCGTATAGAAGCAGCTCTTTAAGGCGTGTTTATTGCCATCCGCGGATTCGCTGAGGTAATCGCTTGCCATCATGGAAAGAGTAGCGGCAATGCCGGTCACGATACCCGTAAGAGCGATGGTCTTCGGGTCTTGGAGCGAGAAGGTGACGCCGGTGATGGCACCCGTTAGTTCGACTAGGGCGTCATTAAGTCCGAGCACCATGGCCCCGACATAATGCAATCTCTCTTCGTCGAGCATCCCTTCGATTTCGCCTTCGTGGCGGTGCTCATCGGCGAGCATCTCCGCGGCATCGGGCAGTTGTTTCTCTAGTTCCGCGTATTCCTTTTGGCCAAAGGCTTCGCCCTTTTCCATGCTCTTTAAAACGAAAGTGAAGCCCATGAAGACGGTTAAGAATTTGAGCCTAAAGACATGAGGCTTATAGTCCCGATGGGTATATTCTTTCCATTTCTCGTAGTGTTTTCTTTCGTCGGCGGACATCTGGGCTAAGAGTTTGGCGTTGTCGGGATGTTTCTTTCCTTCGCGTCTTGCCATAAAGGCATAGATAGCGGCTCCATTAGCTTCATCTTGTTCCGCCTTCATGAGGCGCTTCATCAATGTTTTATCAATTTCCATAGGCGAGAAGACTTCCTTGTTTCCCATTATAAACTTAAATATGACGAAGGATATTTCCACGCTTTTAAGATTAAAAGTATCAAAAAACTAAAATATAAAAATTGAGACTTTTTCAATCTTCATCTATAATGCGAGTGTATGAAAAGAAAAGACTTTTCGGATGCCACCCTAAACGAATTCACCTATGGCGGAAGCGAGAGAAAAATCGCCGTCATCTTAGATGGCGAGCCCTACATGCTGAAATTTCGTAAAAGAAACGTTTACGGTTCTTGCTTTAACGATGTGGCTGAATATCTTGCTTCCCATATTTTTTCTCTTTTGGGTGTTAAAAGCCAAGATACGGATTTGGGGCAATATAAAGGCGAGTGCGTGGTGGCTTGCAAGGATTTCCGAATCGGCAGTTCTTTCGTCCCTTTTTCTAGTGTGGGCGAGAGTTCGCTTGAAGAAGGCAGCAACCGGAATGGTTATTCTTATTCCGACATCGAAACTTTGATTTTCAAAAACCTGAAATTGGCGGATAAAGAAGCGGCTGTCTCCTTGTTTTGGGAGACTTACGTGATCGACGCGCTTCTGGCTAATCCGGATCGCCATGGCCATAACTGGGGCTATCTTAAGGATCATGACACCTATCGAGTGGCCCCCATTTTTGATAATGGTTCTTCCCTGTTCTCTTCTTTTTCGTCGCTTGAAGAAATGTCCTATGTTTTGACGGACCAAAAAGAAATCGATGAGAGGGTTTATGAGACGCCGGTCTCGTTAATTAACCAAGGGAAAACGGTCAGTTCGTATTATGACGTGTTGGTGAAAGGCAATTATCCTAGACTAGCCAAAGCCCTCAAAAAGATTTTCCCGTGCATCAACCTCGAGGAGATTTACGCCTTGATTGATTCCGTCGAAGATCTAGAGCCAATCAGAAAACAATTCTTGAAGCGTATCATTACCGAACGGTATCACAAAATATTAGAAGTGGCCTACCTTCGAAAGGACCTAAGCAAATGAAGAAAAAAGAGTTATGGGCCCTTATCTATCAAAAGGACGATTACGGAATTGTCTATCCTTTCTGCGCGCTGAAAGAAACCTTTGATGGCGATGATTTGTCGTATGTCTATTATCCCCGTTATGACATCATCGATTTGATGCCCGAAGGTTTGCTACAAGGAATTCAGGGGTTGAATTTGGATTTAAGGAAGAAAGCCTATTACCGAGAAGGCATTCCGAGCTTCATCAGAGAACGGGCTCCGATGGAAAACAGGGAGGATTTGCAGGAGCTTTTGGCGGCAGTGGGCATGGATTATTGGGATCCGTTGCTTTATTTAACTCGAACCAAAAAACGGTATTGGGGCGATGACGTTTTGGTGATGCCNNTAGAAAAAAAGAAAATCCGTCTTGATCAAATTCAAAACGCAAAAGGAACGGTGGAGCAAATGCGAGACTTTTTGAATGGTCTCCTTTCCTATGGGGAGGTTAGATATGGCAGCCATTTGTTAAACCGTGAAGAACGGAAATTGGTTTTCTATTCCGTCTATTCCTTTTTCTCGAAAATGGCTAAGCCAGAGCCCTTCGTGATTAAAGAAGACCCCGTCCAAATGGAAAAAGATTTTGCGTTGTTTTATGAGCAATATCGCGATAAAGAAATTCCGCTTGATGAAGTTCTACGCCTTACTGGCACTTCTCGCGCCACGTTCTTCCGCAAAGNNAAAATCGTGAAAGCAAAAGGATTGGTCAAATAAGAAAAAAGACGGATTTTGTTCCGTCTTTGTTTCAGTGGGTCTTGGATTCGTTCAGGATGCTTTGAATCTCGTANAGGTGTTTCTTCTCATCGAAGAGGATGTCTTTTAATTCCGGGATTTTGCTTTGNTATTCGGTGTAGAAGTCAATATCCTCGGTTTCCTTATGAGCGCGGTGGCCCAGGAGGATCTTCGGTCCCATCCAGAAGAGAACCANAGCGCTCTTGCCTAGATGACCCCGGAATTGCTTCTTGGTGATTTTAGCGAGGGTGTCATANTGCTTCTTCTCATCTTCCGACATCGTGATAAGAGCTCTCGCGGCCTCCGGGTGTTTCTTCAATAACCGCTGGGCCAGGCGCTGATAGACCTTGTAAGCGTGAATCTCATTCCGCTCCGCCTTTTCGATGCGGCGAAGTTCCTCAGGCGATAAATGGTATTCCATAAAAGAAAGATCCCTTTCCTAAGATTTCCTTTTTTCCTTGGGTCATTAATTTAGTGACCACTAG